>Ga0070741_10002762_pt1 | contig 45818 bp, 46 predicted proteins | sample Coa_R1_4_FD_66440 | JGI IMG/M metagenome (GOLD analysis project Ga0070741, IMG submission 66440) | Surface soil microbial communities from Centralia Pennsylvania, which are recovering from an underground coalmine fire - Coalmine... | ecosystem: Environmental > Terrestrial > Soil > Unclassified ... | reverse complement strand
TCTCCAACGAATTCCAGACGCCGTTTATGCCCGATTCCAGCGCCAACCCGCTCTCGGCCGTTAAAAACTTCATTCAACAGGTCAAAACTTCACGGCTCGAAATCAGCGACATTCAAACCAACGTCGAAAACGGATTCGCTTCATCCACCTGCCAGGTTGATGCCGATCTGGAGTTCTTGGGAATGCGTTATCGCATGCGCGGCCCGATCACCATCGAGTTCCGCAAAGAAACCTCCAAACGTCTGTTCATCTTGCCCGAAAAAAAATGGCGGGTTGTGCGCGTCTATCCGAAAAGCGTTTCCGATTTCACCTTCGGCCCCGCGGGCTAACTGAATTTGTATCCGATGCCCCGCACCGTGATGATCCGATCCGACTCCTGCCCATCGGTTCCCAACTGCTTTCGCAGCCAGCTCACATGAACATCCACCGTGCGCGGAGTTACGAAAGCCTCAGGCCCCCACACGCGATCCAGAAGCGCATCCCTTGAAAACACTTTGCCAGGGTTCGATGCGAAAAAATACAGCAGCGCGAACTCTTTCGGTTTCAACTCCAACCTCCTCCCGCCCACAAACGCTTCGTGCCCAACAGGATCAACCACCAGATCGCCCGATTCGATTTTCGGCTTTTCCGATTCGCCCTTCGTCCTTCGCAAAATCGCCCGAACGCGCGCCGAAAGTTCCTGCAAATTGAAAGGCTTCGTCAAATAGTCGTCGCCGCCGACTTCAAATCCTCGAATCCTGTCGTGCTCGCTCGCCCGCGCCGAAAGAAACAGAATCGGCGCCTTGCTCTCCGAACGAATCAGTTGCGAAAGTTCAAACCCGCTCCTTCCAGGCAGCATCACATCCAGCACCACCAAATCGGGACGATGAATGCGGAACTGCTTGATCGCTTCCTCGGCGGTCTTGCTCGCAAAAACGGAATAGCCGTCGCGCGTCAGCCTTCCGCAAACCGTTTCAAGCAGGTCAGGCTCGTCGTCAACAACCAGCACCGTCATCAATCTTATCCCGCGATGATCTCGACGTTGGCGCGTGGAACGGTTACCGCCGAACCATCTTCCAGTTTCGCTTCCAAAACGCGAACCTCGGCGCCCGACTCGACGGTCCGCAGCTCCGGCGGAAGCCCGGTAACCACGCCAAGCCTCCCAAAATAAGGCTCCCGGATCACCCGTATCGGAGTGCCGATTTCCAGCGTCCCCGAAAACGACGATGTGGGCTGCGCCGCCTGCGCGCTGTCGCTCGGAACGATCAGCTCCGGACGAATCACTCCCGCGCGGATTTGAGTCGCTCCGTTCATGCTCGCCATCCTGCCTTCCAACGATTTCAGCAGGTCGAACGTCCGCCGCGCCATCGAAAGCCTTCCAAACCCTTCCGTGGCGATAATCGAAAGCGGCACCTGCTCCTGGCCCGTAATCGCCACCCCGATGTCATAACCCAAAAACCCTGTAATCACATCGTCTCGAACCGCACCGGCGACAAGCCCGGTCACTCCTGCGCGCTCCGCCGCTCGAATCGCATCCAGAGTAATCCCGCTGCCGCCGATCAAAATCGCGCCCTGGTCATCCGATCGCACCTGGCCGGCATCCAGCGTTTCATCCGGCGATCCCACGGCCACTCGAATCTTCCCCTGCCTCTCGCCCCCCACGCCGAAAATTCCCTGAATCAGCGCGCCGCGCGCTTCGATCACCGCTCCTTCGTCCCCAAACACGTCCACCACGATCCCGCGCAGATACGCCTTGATCTCCACCGGAATCGGAGCCTCGCGGATCAGCATATTCCCCGTCAGTTCGGAAAGGCTCTCAAACGTGCCCTCATATTCCGAGGTAACGCTGTTCTTAAACATCCCGAACAGCCCTTTCGATTCAGCCAAGAGGTCGCCGATCGCGATCGCGTCCCCAACCTTAAACCGCAGATATTTCGCGGTCTCTTTCGGGTCAATCCCAAGCCTCTCCGCAACCCGCACGGTCTGCAAAAGACCGGGAAGTTGGGTCCTGGCGACAGTGGTCTCCGGCCCGACCCGGTCGCCCACCTTCACCAACACTTCGCCCTTCAGCGGAAGCCGCCGAAGTTTGCGCACAATCGAATCGCTGCTGACAGTCAGTCCTGGAGTGTATGCCGTTCCCAATGTGCGCTCATTTTAGCATTCGATAGTGCCGCCCCCGGCTTCTTCCCCAAATAGAAAACAAAACCATAACATTTCATCCACGCATTTGTTCGCGCGCATTTTCCCGTGATTTCCGCCGCGCGAACCGCCTGCCGGCAACTTTGCAAGCCTCCAAAAGCGCCTCTCAACGGAAAAAACGGTTGGTTAGCGTGTGTTGGTCTCACCCGCCAACGCCGCACGACCAGAAGGGTCGCATCTTAGTGATGCGTGCCCTGCCACCCCTCGGGGCCGGACTTGCCCACCGGCCCCCCTCGTTCCGTCCCTCCATCAGCCAGGCTGTTCTCGTTCGCCTCGCGAAACATTTCGGCATATCGGCTCGATGCGAACGTAAACAGATACACAGGGCCGCGCCACCAAACAACGCGCATCGCATCGCCCCGTTTCGCTCGGCCGCACACCGAGCACGGATTGGATCGAATCATTGCCAAGACCCGCAGCCCGATCAAACCGGTCAGAATCGCTCCCGGCACATAACCCAGCACCCCGAAACCCGCAATGAACGGGATTCCAAATCCCCAAATCGCCGCATTCAAAAGACCTAACTTCCAAGTGGCGATTCTGTGACCCAGCCGCATCTGTTCATAACACTCCTCCGAATAAGGCAGCTCCAGCGGCTCGGCAACCGGCAGTCCCTGCGCCCGCGGAGGCGGAGTCGGACGATACATCACCGAAACCGCTCTGCAGGAACAACAACACACGTTTGGAAACTTCGGCCGATCGGTTTCAACGGCAACACGATGCGGCAGAAGTTTCGGCATTACTATAGTTTACCAGCGGCATGATTTTTGGCGCGTTCAAAAAACCTGCATCGAACGTCTTGAATTTAGAAAGGCAAAGCCGCCTTGTTCGGAGAACCGATGAAAAAAGCCGTTTCGATCATCGCATTGTTATTCAGCGCCGCGCACCTGTTCGCTCAAGCCGCCATCAAGCCCGGCGACGTGCTCGACATCAGCTGCGTCGAAGAACCCAGTTTGGGCGGCGAATACAACGTCACCGATCAGGGCCTCATCCGCATGCAGTTCATCGGAGCGGTGGAGGTCGGCGGTTTGACCACCGCCCAGGCTGCCGAAAAAATCTCCAAAACTCTCACCACGCAGCAGATTCTCAAGTCGGCCACCATCTCGGTCAAGCTCAAAGAGCGGGAGCCCCAAACGGTCAGCGTCAGCGGCGCCGTCGCACTCTCGGGCGATATCGAATTCCGCGATGGCATGAAGTTAGATGACGTGTTGAAATTCGCGCACCCAACCGAGTCTGCCAATCTAAACCAGATCAAAATCACCCGTGCGTCCGGCGACAACTTTACGGTTGATTCCACCAAGCCCGATGGCGCGGCTTTCGCAATGAAAATCGGCGACAAGGTGTTCGTGCCGATTCTGGTCGCCGGCGGAGAAGTCACCGTTCTTGGCGCGGTTGCCAAACCTGGAATCGTTCCGTTTCAGCAAGGCATGCGTCTCCGCGCCGCGCTGCAAGCGGCTGGAGGCCTGCGCTCAGATGCCGATCCGCATCGGATCGAAATCCGATCTTCCGGCGGCACCAAAACCGTTGATCTCGCCTCCGATGCCGACGATTTCGACGTCGCCGCAGGCGACTCGATCGTCGTTTCCCTTAGGCCGATTACCGAAAAAGTGTACGTTACCGGCGCGGTCGCGCGCCCCGGCCTCATTCCGTTCGAGCCCGGCCTCACGCTCAGCAAAGCCGTTGACGACGCCTCGCCCCTCGAAGGCGCCCGCATTGACAAAGTGCGCGTCAATCGAAAAGAGATTGATCAAAAACCGAAAACGTTCACGGTCAATCTCAAACGAGTCAAAGCCGGATCGTCGCCCGATTTCGATCTCAAATCCGGCGACACGATTGAAGTGCCCTATCCAGCCAAAGCGTCGAAATCCACCGACACCATCAGGTACGTCGGCATCGGCATTCTGTTGTTCTTCCTTCTCAGAAGATAGTCTAACGAAGTCCCGTCAAAATCCCCACCAAACCTTCAACGGGTGGAACGATCACGCGCGATAAGATTCCCGGCTGACCCATCCGCCTGAACACCAATCCGTCAACCAAAATGACCGCCAGCAGCACCAGGCTTCCTGCCTGTCGGCTCCACAAACCGAACCTTGCGCCATAAGGCGGCGGAAGAAGCGCCGCTAACAGCCAATGGCCATCAAGCGGCCCGATCGGTATCAGGTTGAAAACTGCCAATGAAACGTTGATATACACTGCCAGATAACAAAAGACCGCAAAACTGTCGTTCGCGCTGCCCGCCATCCGCAACAGAATCGCAAAAAATATCGCAAGCAGAAGATTCGTGAGCGGCCCCCACAACACCGACATGAACTGATCCCACCGCGGGTTGCGCATCAGCCGCGGATTCACCATCACCGGCTTGCCCCAGCCGATTCCAAAACCAGACATCGTGGTTACCACGACCATAATCGCGCCGATCGGATCGAGGTGCGCGAACGGGTTCAGCGTTACCCGGCCTTGTGCGCGCGGAGTCGGATCGCCGGCAGCGTCAGCCGATTTCGCATGCCCGAATTCATGCAGCGCAATCGAGCCGAAAATGATCACCAGCTGCATCACGATCAGTTCGGGCGGCTGGGAATCCGCCACCGTTAAAAGCCTCACTGCCGAATCGTCCCGATCGTCGAGCGGATTCGTTCGTGCGAAAAAAGATCGGCCACAGTTTCGCGCTCCACCGCCAAAAACGGCTCGCCGTCAGCGACGATCACCATCGCCGGACGCGGATACCGGTTGTAGTTGCTGGCCATCGAAAAGTTGTATGCGCCGGTGCATTGCACAAGCAGCAGGTCGCCTTCTCGGGTCGCCGCCGGAAGGTGAACTTCAGGAATCAACCGGTCGGTTTCACAATGCCTTCCGGCGATCCGAAACGGCGCATCGTGCGGCTCATCCGGACGCGATGCGTTCAGCGCGTAATAAACCGCGCCGTACAGCTGAGGTCGTGGATTATCGGCCAAACCTCCGTCCACGCTCGCATAGGTTCGCGTTTTTCCGTTTCCTATCGGCACCGTTTTGATCCGGCCGATTCGGTACAAGGTGCTGCCCGCCTCGCCCACGAAATAACGCCCCATCTCGAACCCCACGCGCGGAGGCGGCATCCCCAAATCGCGAAACGGTTTTGTGCACGCCCCAACGATTCGAGAAACAAAACTTTGAATCGGCTCCAACGCATCCGACGGCAGGTACCGAATCCCCAAACCCCCTCCGCAGTTAATCTCTTCGAGTGTTCCGACCATCGGCCGGATTTCGATTGCGAACTGAGCCATTCTGTGCGCGCCCGCTTCAATTCCGCTGCCTTCCATCAACTGCGATCCGATGTGCATGTGTATGCCCGCAAAGTGCAACAACCCACACCGCGAAATCCGTTCGACGGCATCCCGCGCCGCGCCATCCGAAATATTGAATCCGAACTTCGTGTCGTCCTGCCCGGTGCTGATCGCTTCATGCGTCTCCGGATGAATCCCTGGCGCCAGCCGGATCATCACGTTTTGCGATCTGCCGAGCGATTCGCAAACTTCCGACGTTTTCTGAATATCGCGCACGTTATCAAGAACGATCGTCTTGATCCCCATGCGCACCGCGGTTTCGATTTCGGCATCGCTTTTGTTGCTGCCATGCATCTGAATGCGTTCGGGCGGAAAACCCGCTCGCACTGCCCCTTCCAGTTCGCCTTCGCTCGCAACGTCCACATCCAGCCCTGCATCCAGCATCAGTTTCAAAACGCTCAGCGCGCCGTTCGCTTTCGAAGCGAAGGCGATCGAAACCGCCTCACCCGTGGCGTCTGCCGCGCTCACAAACCGCTCGATCTTCTCCCGCGCATCCGAAGCGTCGAACAGATAAAGCGGAGTTCCGAACCGGTCGGCAAGTTCATCGCACGAAACACCGCCGATCAAAAGCCGCCGCTTTTCTACGCTTTGCGAACCCAAAAGTCTCATCTCCGTAAAGTATTGCACGTTGTCTACTGTTGCGTGGGCATCAGCGAAACCTTTGTAACGCGCCGCTGCGTCATGTTGTCCACGCGAAACATGCCCAAAGGTGTTTGAACCGTGTCGCCAAGCCGCGGTGTGCGATTCAGAGATTCGTGGATGATGGTTGTTACCGACTCTCGTTCCATCGGGTTCTCTTCAAGCCCCAAAAACTCGCAAAGTTCGTCGGTGCGAACATCGGCGCGCATCACGATTCGTCCATCGCTTCGTCGTTCAATCCGCGGCGCGCTCGATTCGATCTGATCATCCAGTTCGCCAAAAATCTCCTCGACGATGTCTTCCAAAGTCAAAAGTCCTTCCGTTCCGCCGTGCTCATCGCGAACGATCAGCACCTGCGTGCGCTTGGTTCTCATAATCTCGATCAGGCGGTCGAGTTTTACGTTCGGAGGCACGAACACTGCCGGCCTGGTCAGTTCGCGCACAGTAACGTTGTTGTCCGAGAGCATCCTCATCGCGTCGGGCAGATGCAAAATGCCCACGATCTCATCTAAATCATCGTCTTCGACCACAACCAGCCGCGTGTGGCGAAGGTCAGAAACTTTCTTTGCCAGTTGTTCCGAATCGCAGTCCACATTGATGAACCCGATGTCCACGCGGGGAACCATCACATCGTCGGCCTGCAAATCGGTCAATCGCAGGGCGCGTGTGATCACGCGCGCATGTTCTTCCTGCAGCTCGCCCGCGTCGGCTCCCTCCGAAATCAAAAACGGCAGCTCTTCGCGCATCACGGTGTGGCGTTTGCTGAAATCAATTTTCAGCGGCTTCAAAATCAGCCTTGCCGCTCCTTCAAGCAGAACCGTCAGCGGACGCACAATCGCCAAAACGTAATAAATCGGCAGCACCAATCGAACCGCCCATCGGTTCGGGTTTTGCAAAGCCACATATTTCGGCACCACTTCGCCGATCGTAACGGTAAAAAACGTGATGAACAGCAGAGCGATGATCGTCGCGACAATGTGGCTGACCGTCGTCGCGAGCCACCGTTGCACAAGCCCAGCCAAAAACGATTCGCCGACAGCACCAAGCGCCAGCCCGGTCATCGTGATGCAAACCTGCAGACCCGCTATGTATTGAGGCAGATGGTCCATCGCTTTTGAAGCCCGCAATGCGAACCGGCTGCCTTTTTTGGCCATCGCATCAATCCGGCTCTTCCGCGCCGCTACCATGGCGTATTCCGCTGCAACGAACAACCCGGTCATGGCAATGAGCGCGGCCACGGCAACCAAACGCCAGATGTCGGCAGTCGTCATCGTTTCGCTAATACGTCACGTCAATCGGCTGTTCCCTGCCGGTTTCCGCGCTTTTGTACATCGCATCGAATACCGCATTCAGCACCAGCCCTTGTTCGCCGGGAACAAGGCTCTCTCCGCCCGACAAGATCGTCTCGACGAACGCAACCACCTCGTCTTCGTGCATGGATTTAACCTTCGGAATGTTGCGGGGAACCATGTCGAACAGCTGCCGGTCGTTTTCGGTGAAAATCGTAATCGGATCGGGAGCAAACAGATCGAGCGACGCTCCCGATTCGGTTCCAAACAGATGGCACCCGAAAATCTCTTTTTCCAGGTTCGCCATGAAACTCGATTCCAATGTAACCGTTGCGCCGTTTTCGAACTTGATCAGTCCAACGGCGAAATCCTCTACCGTGAACTTGCTGCGATCGTAATCTCCCCATGCGTTCCAATACTTCGGGTTCGCGCCCATTTTCTGATACGCCTGCGCCGAAGCGCTGACCGGCTTCGGATGTCCCATCAAAAACAGCACAAAGTCCAAGATGTGCACACCGATGTCAATCAGCGGCCCGCCGCCCTGTTTTTCCTTGTCAATAAACACGCCCCATCCGGGGACGCCGCGTCGCCGCAGCGCCATCGCTCGGGCGTAATAAATCTCTCCCATGCGGCCGTTCTCGATGAACTGTTTCATGAACCGGCCGGCTCCCGAAAACCGCCAATTGAGTCCGATCTGCAAAAGTCTGCCCGACGCCTTCTGCGCCCTCACGATTTTCTTGCATTCTTCGGCGTTCATCGCCATCGGTTTTTCCAGCAGCACATGCTTTCCCGCCGCGAATGCGTCCAGAGCCGGCTGCAAGTGAAACGCGTTTGGAGTGGCGATCGAAACCGCATCAATCTCCGGCATCGCAAGCAGCTCGCGATAGTCGCAAAACACCGACTTCACGCCGAACTTTTCTGCCGCTCTTTGGGCCGTTCCAGGATCAATGTCCGCAACAGCCAGCATTTCGCACTTGTCCGGAATCGAGGCGTATCCGGGCATGTGGCACGCCTGAGCGATGCCGCCGCTTCCGATGATTCCGATACCGAGCCGTTTCAACGAGTGCGATCCAACCCTTATCCGCCTGCGGCTACCGGCTTAGGCATGATCCAGCCCGTGCTGCCATCCAGATACACGCGGCACAAACCCAGGGGCGGGAAGTTCAGCGGATCCCACAACAACACCGTTTGGCTCTTCTGCAAGAAACTGTCCAGCGATTTGCCTTGAATGTCGAAGTTATAAATCACCCAAGTTTTGCCGTTCCTGGCCACGAAGCATGGCTGAAGGTCGGGGTCGTTAGGGAACTGCGTCTTCAGCAGCTCAACAAGCTGTTTGGTCGAATCTACTTTCGGCAGGGTGTTGCCGTGCGCCTTGGCATAATCGAGCACATACTGGCCCGCCTTTTTCATCTTCGCTTCAATTTTGTCTTGCGTGGGATCGGCCATCGGCTGCCCGATCTCTTTGCTCGTTGACTGAACAACCGGCTTCACCGCGCCGCCGCACCCGACAATCGCCCCGCTCACCACGACCGCCGCCAACATCATTAGCCTGAATTTCAACCCCAATCTCCTTCTCGGCGGCCCGCAACCGCCGCCGACAGCGGAATTATGCCCGATTGGAGCACCGGATGGAAACAGATCAGACCAGGATGTCGAGCAGGTCTTTCTGCATCTGCATGCGCGTTTTGAAGGCGAAGATGCTCACCTGCTGCTGCGTTCGCGCCAGAATCAGGTCGGCCCACGCCTCGGGAAGGTCGCCCAAGCAGCCGTTGGTCAACCGATATAAGGCGTCGTTCAGCCGGCTGTCCGACCGGTTCCAATCGTACAGCAGCGAATACGCGTTGAGCGAGCCGTCAATGCGCATGGTCTTTCCCTATTAGTTCCCTGGAAGGCAGTTTTTCAACCAACAGTTACTGCGAGGCAGGTAAATTGACCGTGAAAATGGTGCATCCGACTTTAGTAGAAAAACTCCGCGAACAGGTGGGCCATGAACTGAGCGCGAGCCATCAGTACATGGCCGTCGCCACCTATTTCGCAAACCTGTCGCTCGATGGCTGGGCACAGCTGTTCTTCGAGCAGTCCGATGAAGAGCGGGGGCATGCCCGCAAAATCATTGACTTTCTGCACGACGCCGGGCACACCGCGCGCTATGACCAGATTTCAGCCGCCTCGGTGACCTACGATTCGGCTCTCGAAGTTTTGGAGACCTGCCTATCGTGGGAGAAACTGGTAACCAAGCAGTTTCAAGATATGGCCAAACTGTGTATGAACGAGGGCGATTTCACCACGTTCCAGTTTATCCAGTGGTTTATTTCTGAACAGGTTGAAGAAGAGCGAAAACTGCAGGATCTGATCGCGCTTGTTTCAAGCGGAATCAACCTGTTCCATGCACAAGCCCTTCTGCCGAAAGAAGGCTGATCAGGCGAGTGTTGTCGCCCGCGGCTGGCTTTCCATGTGCACGCACGCGTGAGCGGGGGCATCCAAGGTTTGGCAGACTGCCTCCGCCACCGATTGGGACAGCGATGCGGTGCGGTCGTTGCCCGAGACGGTCTCCACTTCGTCGAGACCGATGACCGTAACTTTCACGCCGTCGGCGTCGAGTTCCGATGTCCACCGTTTCACCAGCGCGTGGTAGCCGCCTTTCCAGATGTGAAATGCCGGCGGAATGGCCTCGGCGGTTTGCAGGTGAGACAGGTTCTCGATAATCAGAACGTGTCCGTGCCCGGCGTTTCTCATCGAGGGGCCGCAGCCTTCGATGGTGTGAATGGCGCAGAACAACTGCTGCTGGAGCAGGTCGGGAAGATGGGTGCCCTGCTTGGGAGTTTCGGGAGCCAGATCGGCGTGGCAGACCAGGGCGTCGAACCTGCCAAGTTTTGCAAGACGCAGGATGACGTCCGGGCCTCGGATATCGGCCGTGATCGGTTCGAATCCTTTGCCGAGATCGGCGGCGAGCCGTTTCAGGTGAGGCTTCGATTCGGAAAGTCCCAGCACCGAGGCTCCTTCGCTCACGAGCCGGCGGACGATCGCCTCGCCGATGAGGCTGCAAGCCCCGGTAACCAGAATTCTTTTGCCCCTAAGTCCCACTGGTATTAGTTGTGGCGAATCTCTTGGAATTCTTTAGGTTTCGAACCAGGAGTTTTCTTGGAGGAACAAGAGTACGCCGCAACCTGTTCGGCGGTCAGAAGGTAAACCTTCCCATACCAGGAGGCTGAGAATGAAAGGCGTGGTTTTGATGGCTTTGGCGATGGCGGCGGTTGGATGCGGTTTGCGGCAGGTGGAAGGCTCAGGCAAAAAGGCGGAGGTTGGGCGCCAAGTGGATGCATTTCACCAGGTTGCGCTCGAAGGCAGATACGATGTGGACATTCAAGCCGGCCCTGCCCAGTCGGTGAGAATCGAGGCCGATGACAACCTGCTGCATCTGATCGAAACCGAAGTTTCGGATGGCGTGCTGAAGATCAGCTCGCGTTGGAGCCTTTCGCCTAAATGGGGAATTAAGATTCACATCACGGCGCCCAAGGTTGACGGCGTGTCCATCGCCGGATCGGCGAACGTGACAGCGGAAGGAATCAGTGCGGATGCGTTTTCGGCGAGGATTGCAGGATCGGGCCGCATCGAAGCCAAAGGCTCGGCCGCACGTTTGGAAATCCGCCTGGCAGGAAGCGGCGAGTTTTCGTTCGGTGATTTTCCAGTAAAGGACGCAAGCATTAAAATCTCAGGATCGGGTTCTGCAGTTGTGAACGCTTCGGAAAGAATCGAGGCGGATATCGCGGGATCGGGAACGGTGCGCTATGTTGGAAGTCCGAAACAGATCAAGCGTCAGATCGCAGGCAGCGGAAGCGTGGAACCAAAATAACGCTACATTTTTTTTACGGTCTGCTTGACTGTTGTGGTTGAAGAAACGGTTTGCGAGGGCGTTTTTTCGGTGGCCTTCGATGTGAACGTGGTTTCAATTTTGCGAACGAATTCGCCATAGAGAACTTTGCCGGAAGTCGAGCCCACCACCACAAAACCTGTGAGCTGCAGGCGGGCTTTTACGGTGCCTTGCTGAACGGTTTGCGTTTTGCCGTCGCTTGCGCTGAACGTGAATTTGCAGCCTTGTTCGCCTTTTTCTTTGGTGATTCCAACGAATTTGTAAGTTGTGGAGATCGGTTTTGAGGCGTTGGGTTCGGGGAACGCGAGCTTCACCGTCCACTTTTGGTTCAACTTGATGCCTCCGGCGGGCAGCCTGGTCATCAAGAACGCTCCTTCTTCGATGTCCACAGTTTTGTTTCCGTTTTTGAGATGATAAGTGGTTCGTCCGTTCGGTTCGACGTCTTGGGTTCTTCCCGGACCTCCCAAAGAGCGTTTCAAACCTTCGGCAGAATCTTTTTCAAGTTTCGATTTTTGGTCGGCGGGCATGGCGGCGCCCGACACTTTTGCGCTCGTAGAGATTCCGGAATAGGAAACTTTCATTTTGGATCGGCCGCCGTTTACGGAGGTGACTTGAATATCCATGATGTGTCGGCCGGTCATGGCGAGTTTTCCTGGCCCTCGAACATCTTCGAACGAAATCGTGGCGGCGTAACGAAGGTGTTCTCCGGCGGTGAATTTGAGTTGAAGAGGCGCTGTTGAAGCGGGGATGCAAGTTCCAATCAGTGCGAAAGCGGCAAACATTTCTGAACAGTTCTCCTTGGCTCGCGGGCGGGCCGCCGGAGTATACTTCGCTGGATGATCCGGGTGCGCGAACTCTCCCACCGATTCGGCGATCATCAGGTTCTTTCGGACATCTCTTTGCAGATCGAAAAAGGCGAACTTGTGTGTGTGATGGGCGCATCGGGCGGGGGGAAAACAACGCTGCTTCGGTGCATGTCGGGGCTTTTGCGGCCGGATTCGGGTTCGGTGGAACTGTTTGGAGTTGATTTTTATCGCGCATCGCAAAGCGAACGGCTGGAGATTCAGAAAAAAGTCGGAGTTGTGTTTCAGGCGTCGGCGTTGTTCGACTATCTGAATGTTCGCGATAACATCTGCTTTGGCGTTGCGCGGCAGCGAAAACTCAACCGAGAGCAGCGCGAAAAAGTTGCGCGCGACAAACTGGCGGTCGTCGGCCTTCCGGGAATCGAAGATCAGATGCCCGACGAACTAAGCGGCGGAATGAAAAAGCGTGTGGGGGTTGCGCGCGCGCTCGCGTCGGAACCCGAACTTCTTTTTTATGATGAGCCCACCAGCGGGCTTGATCCGATCACCGCCTATTCGATTGACGCCTTGATCAAACAGGTCGCTTCCGATCTTCATACGACAAGCATCGTGGTTACGCACGAACTTGCGAGCGTGCTTCGCATTGCTGCGCGGGTGATTTTTCTTTATGAAGGCAGGATTATTGCTGACGGGCGTCCGCAGGAGTTTGTGAACACAAAAGATGCCCGCATTCGTGAGATGATCGAAAAAGCCGAAGCGGAAACGCTTGCTTAGTTTTCCAGAATCCGAATTGACAACGGATCAGCGTTGAGCGCTCCTGATTCTTGAATTTCTGCCAACGCTTTTCGCACTTCGGTTTCGGGAGCAGAATGAATCACAATCATCACATTGCCTTGGTTGGTTTCGGTGCACGTAAGCCGCGCGATCGCGTCGGTTATCGAGATTCCGTGCGCGCCGAGGCAGGTGGAGATCATTCCGATCATGCCCGGCCTGTCATAGATGGGAAAGCGAAGATAAAACCGTGAAGCGAGCTCGACAGGCGCCGACTGAATGGTACGTGTTGGGTTCCACAACGGAGTGGAATTGGGGTTGCGGGCGATTTCAACAATATCGCTGAGCACAGCGCTGGCGGTGGGCAGCGAGCCCGCGCCCTTTCCATGAAACACCATTTCGCCGATCGCATCGCCGCGGATGATCACCGCGTTGAATTCGTTCCGCACGGTGGCAAGCGGATGATTTTTCGGAACGAAGCAGGGATGAACGCGAAGATCGAGCCGGTCTTCCATCCTGCGGGCAACGGCCGTTGGACGAATCACATATCCCAACGATTCGGCCGTTTCAAAATCAATCGGCTGGAGATTCTCGATTCCTTCGACGATCACGTCGTCGAAACGCATTTTGGTTTGAAAGGTGAGTTCGGCGAGAATCATCAGTTTGTGCGCGGCATCCATTCCGTTCACATCCAAAGTTGGATCGGCTTCTGCCAGCCCTTTGGACTGCGCCATCGCGAGCGCATCGGAAAACGGCACGCGCTCTTCTTGCATGGTGGTAAGAACGAAATTCGAAGTGCCGTTCAAAATGCCATACAGTTCGTCAACCCGATTGCCGATGAGGCCGCTGGAGATTGCACGAAGAATGGGGATACCGCCGCACACGCTTGCTTCGAACCCGATCTGTTTTTGATTTCGCGAGGCGGCGTTGAAGATTTCATCGCCGTGCGTCGCGAGCACGGCTTTGTTCGCCGTCACCACATCTTTGCCCGAATCGAACGCTTGGACGATGTACTCTTTGGCTGGATGGATGCCACCGATGACTTCGACCAGCAGATCAATCGTTTTATCTTCGAAAAGATCGTTTGGGTTGGTGGTTACCTGTTCTGGTGGCAGCGGCCTCGGCTTGTTTTTGTGCAAAACCAAAGCGCGCACGATTTCCAACTTCACGTCGGATTTGTTTTCGATCAGCCGCGCGTTTTTCTTGATCAGCTCGACGAGGCCGGAGCCGACGGTGCCAAGGCCCATGATTCCGAGTCGAACTTTGCGGGGCATGCGAATGTGTCTAAAGGGCGGAAAGCGCCTCGGAGAGATCTTCGATCAGATCGTCGGCGTCTTCCAATCCCACAGAAATCCGAATTAATCCGTCGGAAATTCCGACGGCTTTTCGCACTTCGGGCTCGACCGAGGCGTGGGTCATCGAAGGCGGGTGACAGATGAGCGACTGGTGTGCGCCGAGCGATTCCGCCAAAGTGAAGTATTTCAATCGCGTGGTAAACGCTTTCGAATCCGCTTCGCTGGCTTTGAGGTCGAACGACAGCATGGCGCCGAACCTTTTCATTTGGCGCTTTGCGATCTGATGTCCCGGATGGGTTTCGAGCCCTGGGTAATAAACTTTTTCAACTTTTGGATGCGATGCCAGCCACGCGGCGAGCAGCATGGCGTTTTCGCAATGCCGTTCCATTCGAAGCCCTAAGGTTCTGAGGCCGCGTTGGATGAGAAAACAGTCGTTGGGGCCGGGCACCAGTCCGCACGCGTTTTGCACAAATTTGATTTTGGAATACAGTTGTTCGTTGTCGGTGATGACGGCGCCGCCGATCACGTCGGCGTGTCCATTAATATATTTGGTGGTTGAATGCAGCACAACGTCGGCGCCCAGCTTGAGCGGGTTTTGCAAATAGGGCGTGGCAAACGTGTTGTCCACCACGGTGATGACGCCTTTGGATTTCGCGAGGGCGCTTGCCGAGGTTAAATCGGTGATGTTGAGCAGCGGATTGGATGGCGATTCCAGCCAAAGAATTTTGGTTGAACCATCGAGCGCTTCTTCGATGTTGGGCAAACATGTGGTGTCTGCAAACCGAAATCGAATTCCGAGTTTCGAATAAACTTTTGTGAACATTCGGTAGCAGCCGCCGTACAGATCGGCGCACGCCACAACTCCGTCGCCTTCCGAGAGCGTGTTCATGATGGCTGCGACTGCGGAAAGTCCGCTGGCAAACGCCAGTCCGAACTTCGCATCTTCAAGTTCAGCCAGAGCCATTTCAAGCGCGGTGCGCGACGGGTTTTCCGTTCGGGCATAGGAAAGTTCGCGGCCCAAGAACTCGTTCGGCTTGCCGGGATAATCCTGGTCGAATGTCGAGGTTTGATAAATTGGGAATGTAACTGCGCCGGTTTGCGGATCGTGAGGCTGCCCGCCGTGAATGGCGCGTGTGTTGAAGCGCATTATTTTGTCCTTTGTTCGAGTGCGGATTATGCCGCAGCGGAAGGTCGAGTGTCAAGTTCGGGCGGCGGGTTGTTTGGGCGAGGTTTTGGTTTCGTTTTGGATTCTGTCGAGCGCTTCCGAAACGGCGGTGAGCGCATCTCCTGCGAATTTGCATTCAATTCGGTCGGGGCGGAATCTGAGCGAACGGTTTTCGCGCTGCAACGCGTGGACGATCTTCAGCGGAAGTTCGTGATGTTTTTCGAACTGGATGGCGATGACATCGCGTTTCGCATCAACGCGTTTCACACCGAGTTCTTTGGCGCGGATGCGTACTCTCACCAGCTGGCCTGCAAGTTCGGCGGCCTTGGGCAGCGGCCCATAACGGTCGCGCAATTCGTCCACGATCGCATCCACTTCAGAATACGCCCGGGCCTCCATCAGTTTTTTGTAATAGAACAGCCGCTGATTTTCGTCGCGGACATAATCCATCGGAATGTATGCGCCGACGGGAAGTTCGAACGGCGGCAGTTCGTGCAGATCGGTTGCTGCGCTCAAGTCCACTTTGGTCAGTCGTGCGGCCGCTTCGCCGCCATAATCGGTTGCTGCCTTCAACTGCTGCACGGCTTGATTGATCAACTGAACATAAAGTTCATAGCCCACAGTGTGCATCAATCCGTGCTGCTTTGCACCCAAAAGTTCACCCGCGCCGCGAATCTGCAGGTCGCGAAACGCCAACGAATATCCAGATCCCAGCTCGCTGAACTCTTGCAAAGCCTTCAGCCGTTCGATTGCACCTTCGGTCAACTCTTTTCCTTGTTGATACAAGAAGTACGCATAAGCCTGGCGGTCGCTGCGGCCCACGCGGCCACGAAGTTGATACAGCTGCGCCAACCCCATTTTGTCGGCGCCGTCCACAATCATCGTGTTCACATTCGGGTTGTCAATTCCGTTTTCTACGATCGTGGTGCACACAAGCACGTCAATTTCTCGATGATAGAACGCTTCCATCACCGGTTCAAGTTCGTGCGGCGACATCTGACCGTGGGCTACCCCGATGCGGGCGTTGGGCACAAGTTTGCGAACCCGTTCGGCCGTGTGATGAATTCCTTGCACGCGGTTGAAAACGTACAACGCCTGCCCCGCGCGGGAAAGTTCTTTGAGCAAAGCCTCGCGCACGATGTGATCGCTGAAGGTTCTAACGATTGTGCGGATCGGCAGCCTTCCCGGAGGCGGATCGTTGATCAGCGACATCGGCCGAATGTTCATCAGCGCCATGCTCAGCGTTCTTGGAATAGGCGTAGCCGTGATGGTCAAACAGTCGGCGCTTGCGCGCATCTCTTTGAGTTTTTCTTTGTGCTTGACTCCAAACCGCTGTTCTTCGTCCACGATCAACAGTCCCAGCCGCGCGAATGCAACCGACTTTTGCAAAAGCGCGTGCGTGCCGATCACGATGTTGACTTTTCCATCGCGCAATCCTTCGAGCGTCTCAAGCCGTTCTTTTGATGACCGCAGGCGGCTGAGCTGCCTCAATTCGATTGGGTATGGCGCGAGCCGCTCTTTGAACGTTTGATAATGCTGTTCGGCAAGAATTGTGGTTGGGCACAGCACGGCCACTTGCATTCCTGCCTGCGCCACTTTGAACGCAGTCCGCACGGCGACTTCGGTTTTTCCAAACCCAACGTCGCCGCACACCAGCCGATCCATCGGATGCGGCTCGGCGAGATCGCGTTTGATGTCTTCCACCGCCGCCAGCTGGCTTGGAGTTTCGATCCATTGAAACGCCGCTTCCATTTCGGTCTGCCAAGGGGAATCTTCGTCGAACGGGGGGCGCGATGCCGCTGCACGGTGCGCATAAATGCGGATCAGATCGCGCGCCAGATCTTCGGCGCCTTTTTTGGCGTTGCGCAGAGCGCGTGCCCAATCCGAACCGGTGATTCTGTGCAGCTGAGGCTGGGCATCCGATGGCGAAAGATACTTTTGAATGCGATCGAGTTGATCGGTCGGAACGAGCAGCTTGTCGGGCGGCGCATATTCAATCTGCAAAAACTCTTTCGGCTGACCATCTACGTCGCGTTTCACAAGTCCGCAATATTTTCCGATGCCGAACTGAATGTGCACGACGTAATCGCCCGGTCGCAAATCCAGCACGCTTGCGATGGATGCGCCTTCGTTAAACCTTCGCTGCGGAAGTCGCAGCCGCCCGCCGCCGAACAGTTCGGCATCGGTGAGCAGAACGTATCGGCTGGATTCACACAAGAAGCCGCCTGCCAGGTTTCCTTTGATCAAAACCGCTTTGGCATCGGCCGGAGGATGATCATCTTGAGGCAGCGCCGCGGAGATTCCGACCTGCTTCAAAACTTGGGATGCGCGCGTGGGCTGATCGGTGGCGATCCAGATCGCAACGTCGTTATTCTTCCAAGTTTGAATCGCCTTTGCCAGCGCAGCGGCGTTTCCTTTATAAGATGCAGTTGACTTCGTTTCCAGGGCGATCTCGGCCTCATAATCAAAGCCTTGCGGCGGATCGTCGAACGTCGTGGTACAGATTGAAAACTCCGCTTCGTGAAACTTCGAGAACTCCGCGGCGAACACATCAACATCGGTTGGCAGTATCTCGCCTGCGTCGGCGCGGTGGATCAGAGATTCACGCAGATCTTCGCGGCTGCGGCTTGCAGCGACTTCCAACTCGAACGGTTCGATCAGCACCAAACACGCATCGCGCAGATAGTCCACAGCGCAGGCGTCTCTGCCTTCAAACTGATCGGAATAAAGTTCCAATCGGTTGAAAAGCCCGCCTTTTTCCAATTGGCGGATATCTCTTTCGATGTTTTCGCGCAGATTTTCGGCGGCTTCGCCGTCCAGTTCGGCAAGCCGTGTTTGCAGCCGTTCGCGCAATCGGTCTGTCTTCAAACTGCTCAGCGGTTCCGGCTCTACCGATCTAAGCGGAGGCATCCGCACCACGTTGGTTTCAACCAGACTTCGCTGCGATTCGGGGTCGAATTTGCGCAGACTGTCCACCTCGTCGCCGAACAGCTCGATGCGTGTGGGAAGCTCGTCGCCGGCGGGGAACACGTCAATAATTCCGCCGCGGACCACATATCCGCCGGGGCGGCGCACTGGGTCTTCCCGTTCATAGGCGGCGTGATTCAGATGCTGCACAATTCTGTCGGCTGACATCTGATCGCCGGCGCGCAGGGACAACGTGTCGGCCAAGAACCTATCCGCGTTCAAGCAGCGTTCGAGCGCCGCCTGCGGAGTGGTGATGATCAGGCACGACTCGTCCGAAGCGAGCTTCAGAAGCGCCCCGGCACGGTCAGAGAGCGCGAACCGCTCGGGCCCGGCATCGTCGAACACCGAGGCGATGCCGCTCGGCAGAACTCGAATCTCTCCGGCGGGAACGCCGCACATCGTGAGCCTGGCCTGCCACTCTTGGGCTCGGTCGTGGTCGGGCACCACCACCATCAGCCGCCTTTTATCCTCTAAACTGAGGTACCGTGATGCCAAATACGGGGCCAGCGATTCGAGGCACGCAGAACGCCATAACGTTTTTTTGGAAGGAAAACCTGGGGGCGAAAGGGAGCGCACCCAGTCGCGGACGTGCATCGCAGAAATTCTACCTGCGACCGCGTCATCTCCCTGCAGGTTGAGAAAATGCCGACGTATCGAACTCTGCCGCAGATGCTTCTGGACAGTTGCGAGCGATGGTCCTCGAAGCCTGCGCTTTGGCACAAACTCCGCGGCAAATACTCCGCAGTTTCTTATGGTCAGCTTGCTCGGCGTGTTCATGAAGCCGCGGCCGGGCTCGTTACGTGCGGCGTGAAACCCGGCGATCGCGTGGCCATCATGTCGGAAAACTGCCCCGAATGGGCGTATTGCGACTGGGCGATTCTTTCTTTGGGTGCGCAGACCGTGCCGATTTATCCCACGCTGATGCCCGAACAGGTTGGACACATTTTGCAGGATTCGGGCGCGGTGGTGGCGGTCGCGGGTGACGCAAGATGCGCCGAAAAGATCAGAACTGCATGCAAGGAACGGAATCTGAACGTTGTCGAAATCGTTCTTCACGGCGATGCAGCGGGTGCGCTGCCTTTGCACCGAATCGTTGATGAAGGAAAAGACACACCGTTAACTTTCGAGACCTGGAAAGAAGGATGCGCATTGGTTGATGCGAACGACGTTGCGACCATTATTTATACAAGCGGAACGACAGGCGAACCGAAAGGCGCGGTGCTCGATCACAAAGCGTTCACGTTTTTGTGCGAAGCGATTTTGAACAATCTCCCGATCAGCCAAAACGACCGGTTTTTCAGCTTTCTGCCGCTCTCGCACGTGTATGAGCGGATGGCGGGACATTTTCTGCCCATTTCATGCGGGGCAGAAATCGCCTATTGCGAATCGCTTCGCAGCATGGCCGCCGACATAGTGCAAGCCCAGCCCACGGTCATTTTGGCGGTGCCGCGTTTTTTAGAAAGCGTGAAGACGCGCATCGAATCTGCCGCCATCGAAGGTTCGTGGCTGAAACGCACGTTGATGAACATGCAGCTTTCACGCGGCGCCGAACGGTTGAAACACCGGCTTCGACCAGTGGGGGCATTCGGCGGAACGCTGGACAAGCTCGTGGGCGCAAAAGTGCGCGAGCGGTTTGGAGGAAAACTGCGGTTTTTCGTGAGCGGCGGCGCGGCGCTGCCACCCGACATCGCCGAATTCTATGGCGCGTTCGGAATTCTGATCCTGCAAGGATACGGACTAACCGAAACTGCGCCGGTGATTTCGGTGAACCACCCCGATCGTTCGGTTTATCAAAGCGTGGGCGAAGTGATTCCAGGAGTGGAAGTGCAGATCGCTTCGGATGGTGAAATCTTGATGCGCGGCCCCAGCCGAATGCAAGGTTATTACAACCGTCCCGACGAAACGGCCTTGGTCATTGACAAAGACGGGTGGTTTCACACGGGCGACTTGGGACGGCTCGATGGAAACCGGCTTTGGATTACGGGAAGGAAAAAAGAGATCATTGTTATGGCCAACGGCAAAAACGTTTCGCCCACGGAACTTGAATCTCGGCTGAAACGCTCGCCGTGGATTGACGAAGTGATGGTGTTGGGCGATGATCAAGATCTGATCTCTGCGCTGATCGTTCCGAATTTTGAACTGGTGAGGAGCGTGTGTCAATCGAATCATCTCAGCGTGTCGCATCAGTCAGAAATGGTGGAATACCCAGTGATTGTCGAGAAACTGAAGGAGGAGATTAACAAGGCGAACGCTCAACTGCCGGATTACGAAAAAATCAAGCGGTGGACGCTGCTTTCAGAATCGTGGACAATCGAATCGGGCGAGATAACGCCCACGCTCAAACTCAAACGCGCTTTTATCAAAGAGAAATACGCTGCGGTGATTCAAAACCTGAAATAGCCCGCTCAGCCCCCGGGATCGTTGAGCGCGGCTTCCGATTCTAAAGGCAGCGAGGCAGCGACCGCGCCGCTGCCAAGCCGAAATTCATCGCTTTGCAGTTCGCGAGTTTTGACATCTAAGCTTTCCAGTTCGGGGATATCGGCATTGGTCGCGCGGAGTTCTTTAAACTTTCTGGCCTGCGAGATTAAATTTCTATCGAGCGAGCCGACAGCCGCATTGAACGAATCCACCGATTTGTTCAGCTGATCGCCAAGTTTCTTCATGTGTTCGGCAACCTTGCCCACGCGCTTGTAAAGCTCGGCGCCGAGGTCGCGGATTTCCGCGGCGCTTTCAGCAAGTTTCTGCTCCGACCAATACAGCGAGCACAACTGCAGAAACCCCAACAACGTGGTTGGCGTCGCAAGATAAATCTTCTTTTCATCGGCATATTTCAAAATGTCAGAATCGAACTGAATGGCAGCCGTAAAAAGCCCTTCCATGGGAAGATACATCAACACATACATCGGCTTGCTTTCCAACTCGTGGTAGTTCCGCTTTGAAAGCGCATTGACGTGATTCCGCACGGTTCGAGCGTGCTCTCGAAGCTGATCCTGGCGTTCCGCTTCGGTTGCCGCTTGGCAGGCTCGATCAAACGCGTCCATCGGGGCTTTTGCATCAATCACGATGCAGTGATGATTGGGCAGATACACGATCGCATCGTAGATTCCGGTGCTTTCGGTTCCAACGTCGCGATGCTGAAGTTCATAATTGACACCTCGTGTGAGGCCCGTGGTCTCGAACAAACGTTCGAGAGTCATCTCGCCGAACCTGCCGCGCTGAGCGGGAACTTTCAACGTGTTTACCAGCTGCTCGGTTACCTCTTTCTGTTGACCGAAAACGTTTGACAAATCGCCGATTTTCTCGTCAACTTTTTGAAGCGATTCTTTCAGCGGCTTCACAAGTTCGTCAATCGCGGTCTGGCGTTTTTCCAATTCGCCCGTTGCCTGCGCCTGATGTTTTTCGAAGCTTTGCCTTGCCAGGTCAATGAACTGTTGATTGTTCTGATTCAACGCTTCTTGCGAAAGTTTTGCGAACGCATCTTCGAGTTCTTTGCGGGCATGAGTCACCGTTTCGATCTGCTCGCGAAGCGCCGCTTCGCGCTGCTGCACCGTGGTTTCGGCCTTTGCAATCTCCACGCGAAGATCGGCGGCCTGTTGGGTAACGCCCGCCAAATCCTGGCGTAACTGCTGGGATTCTCGGCTCGCCTGCTCCGACTGCGCGTTGAGCACGGCGATTTTCGCGGCCAGCCTCGAGGCGCTGATGAAATAGCCGAGCGCCGCGCCCAGAATCAGCGCAGCGGCAATCAACACATATTCGGTTGCTCCCATGACCAGTACCTTACCCGCGCAAACCCAAAACGTGAATCCGATCGCTGCTCGCCCGCGGAGGATTCATCGTGTAAGCGTGAAAAATCTCCACGTTTTCAAACCCCGCCGAAGCCATCGCCTGTTTGACTTCGGCCAAAGAGTACGCGCGTTGGACGTGCAGTTCGGAGAATCTTTCTCGGTCGGTCGCGAACTCCATTTTGATTGTGCACAAACTTCGCGCGGCGTCCCATTCGCCTTTCCATTCATATCTTACTTTTGCCCGCTTGTCTTTGCAAAACAGATCGAACATATTGTGTTCGAAGGCGTAGGCAGTGTTCAAATCGAAAATGAACGCGCCCCCGGGCTTCAAATGCTCATACGTCCTTTGTATTGCTGCCGCGAAGCGATCATAATCAATAATGTTGTTCAAACTGTCGAAAAAACTCAGCGCCGCGTCGAATCGGCGGTTCAGCCTCATTTCGCTCGCATCCTGAACGGAAAATTCTATTGGCAGATGCGATTCCGAAGCGATGTGCTTAGCTTCGGCGATCATTTCGGGGCTCAAGTCAACTCCCGCGACTTCGTATCCTTCGGCGGCAAGCATGCGGCAGATTCTCCCCGTTCCACAGCAGACCTCCAGCACGCTCCGCGGCTGAATTCCGACTTTCGCCCACAACATTTTCAGATATTCAACCCACATGGCGTAGGGAACTTCGGCCATCAAGGTTTCATAATGCGGGGCGACGCGGCGGAAACTGCTCACAAGCAGAAGTTTACAACTTCGCGGACGATGCGGAGTAAAATGACAGAATGCTCGCCGCGATTTCTGCCTTAGTCGTCGCTCATCCCATCGTGCTGTTCAACGGAAAGGACACAAGCGCATGGGTGCACCGAGGCACGGGCGAACCTTGCCGATGGAAAATTGTGGACGGTGCTCTCGAAGTAACACCCGGCGCGCCCGACATCGTTACCAAACAGAAGTTTGGCGATTATCATCTGCATCTTGAGTTCTGGCTGCCATACATGCCGAACCAGTCGAGCCAAGGCCGCGCAAACAGCGGGGTTTATAATCAGGGCCAATACGAAATTCAAATTCTGGACAGTTGGAAAAACCCCACGTACCAATACGGCGGCTGCGGGGCGGTTTATGGCGAAAAGGATCCGGACGCGTTCGCGCTTCAGCCTCCGGAAACCTGGAACCGGTATGACATTGATTTCACCGCGCCGAAATTCGATTCCGCCGGCAATGTGATCGCAAAAGCGCGAATCACCGTTTGGCAGAACGGTATCCGCATTCACAACAATTATGAGATTCAACACTGCCCGACGGCCGCCGGCCTTCAGGAAAAACCGGTTGCCCGCGGGCCGATCCTGCTTCAGAATCACGGCTGCGCCGTGCGATTCAGAAACATCTGGATCGTTCCAAAAGACCGCTGATCTCAGAATTCCCGCACTTCGTTGCTGTGAATAAACTTCCAGCCCTCGGCGGTTTTTCGCAGACATTCCACATACTTGCCCTTATAGGAAGTCTGCACCCATTTGGTTCCTTGTTTCATTTTGAAATCAACGAACACGGTTACCCACGCCGAAACTTCATCGCCATAGGCGTGCAGTTCGTTCACAACCACCCGCGCTTTGGCATCTTTCACGGTGGCTTTCATGGTTTCCCACGTTTTGCGCATCTGATCGCAATTCATCACGTCGCCATTCATGCCCACCTGATGAAACGATGGGTCCATCAGCGACATCACGCCGTCAACGTTTCCGCTCACTGCATATTTGCAGAACTTGGCATACACCGCTTCGATCTGCTGCCTTAGCGTAGATGCCGATGCACACGCGGCCAAACAAACGGCCAAAACCGTTAACATGAACTTTCGCATTGCTGTCTTCTCCCTTCCCAAAGTTTGGGGTATTTCAAGGCCTTCGGCAAAGATACCCTCGATGGTGGAGTATGATGGAGGAATGATCACGACGCTCACACTCACCCTCTCGGTTTTCGGCGCGCAGCCGGCAGTGCTGACCGACTGGCCGCCCTATATCACGAACAAAAACCTGTATGCCAAGAACGACTACCGGGGCAAGAAGGCGCCGGAGCTCGCCGTTGAAAAATGGCTTACCGGCAATCCGCCCGACATCAAAAACAAACTCGTTCTTGTTGACATTTGGGCCACGTGGTGCGGCCCGTGCCGCGAACTGATTCCCGAACTCAACGAATGGAAGGAGAAGTTCAAGAAGGACCTGGTGGTCATCGGAATTTCCGACGAATCGGAGCAAACGGTGGCGGAATTTATGACCAGCACACCGATGCGCTATAACGTGGCCATTGACACCAAAAAACGGGTGATGAACGCTCTTGGAGTTCAAGGCATTCCGCACGTCATCGTGATTTCAAAAGATGGAATCGTGCGGTATCAAGGTTGGCCGCAAGATGAAAAAGATCGGTTGACCACCGAAAAACTGGCGCAGATGATCGCCGCGAACAACGCACTCAAATAAGCCGCACCAACTGCTGCACGGCCCCCAAATGATATGCGGCGTGGGCAAGATTGGCCATGACCGCCGTAACGACCTCTTCATTTTCAAGGTCGGCTTCGGCGGCATGGCGCTTCAACTGTTCATACTCGTTTTTCAAATCTTCGCAGATCTGTTTCCATTCCGCATCGCTGACTTTCTGTCTGCGCCACGATCCTTCCCAATCGGCTTGCGGCGACTCCTTTCGCGCATACGCGTTTGCCAAACTCATGTAGTACCGCGTGTGATCCAAGTGCGCGGCGATGCTGCTCGTTTTGGAATTCGGCCGGTGCGACGCCTGCTCCGCCGACAAAGATGCAGCGGTCAGCAGCAAACACTCCTGTTTTTCGACGAACCATGTGCCCGACGCTCCCGGACGAATCCCTTCGAAAGCCTCGGTGAACAAAACATTGAACGCATCGCGAAACGTGGAGTCTTTCACGCGCAGAAAACTACCCGATCCGCGATGCGTTTCTTTTAGAACTGGCGGACGGTTTGAGAATAAGTAAACTCCCAGCCCGCCGCGGTTTTTCTCAGCGTGTCAACGCGGTTGATGGTCTGCCGCATCGGCACCCACGTTCCGTTGTGCCGTGATTGATACGTCATTGTGATGGTAACCCACGCAACGCATTCATCCACATCGCTTGGGTGCAGTTCACGCACGGCCACGCGAACGTTCAGATCGCGCGAAGATGTCAGGAATGTCCGCACCGAGGCGTCCACTTCGCCGAGGGGAACCTGGCGGCCGTTTAGATCAACCAGGTAATAGATCGGAGCCATCATCGAGCGCGCTCCGCGCCAGTCCTGCGCCATCATCAGGCGCGACCATTTTGCATACGTGGCCTCGATTTCGGACCGCTGCGCCGCAAACGCCGACGTGGCGATCAGGGTGATCGCAAATACGATCAGTCGGAAATTCTTCAACGCTTTCATGGCTGGTTTTCACCTCCATTTTCGCTCGCGGCCCGCAGACGTGAAAATGCAAGACCGCAAAAGGTGCAACGCCTTAGGCGTGGAAGATGTTTCAAAACCCGCCGGTTATGATAAGAATTACCAGCCACGAACCGCGAGCTGTTCGCCTTCACCCAATGAAGACACATTGATTCCAACCATCGGCTCACCCAGGTTTTTGGAAACCCGCGCGATAAGCGCCGCGTCGTTGTAATGTGCAGTAGCTTCCACAATCGCTTCGGCGCGCTTTTGAGGATCGCCGCTTTTGAAAATGCCCGATCCAACGAACACCGCTTCGGCGCCGAGTTTCATCATCAATGCGGCGTCGGCGGGTGTAGCGATTCCGCCTGCCGAAAAGTTTGGAACCGGCAGCCTTCCAGTTTTGTGCACTTCCTGAACGAGTTCAAACGGCGCGTTGAGTTCTTTGGAAAGCGCCATCAGTTCGTCTTCGCGCGATGACGCAACGCGTTTGATTTCTGAAATGATCGTTCGCATATGTCGCACGGCTTCCACAACATCGCCCGTTCCTGCTTCGCCTTTTGTGCGGATCATCGCGGCGCCTTCACCGCATCTTCGAAGCGCCTCGCCCAAATTTCGCGCGCCGCAAACGAAAGGAACGGTGAAATCGTGCTTCCAAACGTGATGCTCCGTGTCGGCAGGCGTCAGCACTTCGCTTTCGTCAATGTAATCCACTTCGAGCGCCTGCAAAACTTCGGCTTCGACAAAATGTCCGATGCGGCATTTGGCCATCACGGGAATCGTCACCGTATCTTTGATTCCCAAAATCATTTCCGGGTCGCTCATTCGCGCCACGCCGCCGTGCCGCCGGATGTCGGCAGGAACGCGCTCCAACGCCATCACTGCCACCGCGCCGGCTTTTTCGGCAATCTTTGCGTGCTCGGGGGTGACCACGTCCATGATCACGCCGCCTTTCAGCATTTCTGCCAGGCCGACCTTCAGCCGCCACGTGCCGGTTTGAGCCGTCTCAGCCGACTCTTTCGGCGACAGCAGGCCGCTTTGCGAGAGGACGTTGTAGGCATGCTGATACCGTATGTTCAGCTGGCGGGCGATGTCGGCCACCGAAACTCCCCGGCGGTATAAGTCTCGTATCTGTGAAGATTTGGTAGGTTCTCTGCGATTTCCGTTACTGTCCACAGCTTCCGTATATTACCTTATAAGTTCCTCGTGTGAACTTCCGGTGCGGAGTGGTTTCTTAGAAAGCACCTTTCCGACCCTGAGTTGGTTCTGTGGTCAGAACTGCGGCGAAAGTCGCTGGGCTTCAAGTTTCGGCGCCGGCACCGGGTTGGTAGGTACGTTCTGGACTTTTACTGCCCAGTTGCAAAAGTTTGTGTGGAAGTTGACGGCGATCGCGCCGAAGGGGATGCTCGGCTGAAGGCAAAAGGCATCCATACCATGCGGATTTCAACATACGAAATCAGAACCAATCTGTTTGGGATTCTGGAAGCGATATTTAACGAGTGCATGGCAAGAGCGCACGCCGAACCTTCTTCCCCTTTTTTTTGAAAAGGGGAAGAAGTGTGGCAGCGGCGGCCTTCGGTCGTCAAAACGCCTTGCGCTAAACTACTCACCATGAATCGGAGAGAGTTTCTAAAATCCGCCGGCGCCGCGGCTTTGGCAGCCGGAATGCCTGAAGTTCTAAGTGCCGGCGAACGGCAAAAATCAGCCGTTGGACTGGCTGCCCCCAAACTCGACAAGGTGCGCGTCGGATTCATCGGGGTCGGAGCGCGCGGAAGCGGCCACGTGGAACAGATGCTTCTGCTCGACGGAGTGGAAGTCAATGCGATCTGCGATCTGTATCAAGACCTCGCCGACCGCAGCGCAAACGCCTGCGAGCAGAAAGGACGCAAACGGCCAGCAACCTATGTCAACGGAAAAGACGAATACAAAAAAATGCTTCAGCGCGATGATCTCGACATTGTGATCATCGCCACGCCGTGGGAAGAGCACACGCGCATGGCGGTTGATGCCATGAACAACGGCAAACACGCTTTCACCGAAGTTCCCGCAGCCATCACCGTTGACCAATGCTGGCATCTCGTCGAAACCTGCGAGAAAACTCAAAAGCACTGCATGATGCTCGAAAACGTGTGTTATGGACGCGAAGAGTTGATGGTGCTGAACATGTGTCGGCAGGGGGTTTTTGGCGAACTTTTGCACGGCGAAGCCGCATACATTCACGATCTGCGCGGACAGATGCACGACCTTCCACGCGGCACAGGAAGTTGGCGCACATGGCATTACATCAAACGCAATGGAAATCTATACCCTACACACGGTTTGGGGCCGATCTGTCAATATATGGGAATCAACCGCGGCGATCGAATGGATTTTCTAAGCAGCGTATCGTCCAATTCACGCGTGCGCGAGATTTACGCCAAAGAGCATTTTCCCGAAGATCATCAATGGCGCAAAGCCAAGTTCATCTGCGGCGACATCAACACCACCATCGTGCGAACGGTCATGGGACGCACGATCATGATCCAATGGGATGAACAGCTTCCCAGGCCTTATTCGCGACTCAACCTGATTCAAGGCACGAAAGGCGTGTGGGGCGGGTTCCCCGACCGCATCGTCGTCGAAGGAAAAACATCAACCGAAGGCTGGCAGCAGGGAAGAGATTTGCAAACTTGGTACGACGCTTACGATCACCCGCTTTGGAAAAAAGTTGCGAGCGATCCGGCAAACCAAGGCGGTCACGGCGGCATGGATTTTGTGATGCTGTGGCGCATCGTTTACTGTTTGCGAAACGGCCTGCCGCTCGATCAGGATGTCTACGATGCGGCGTCGTGGTCGGTGATCTCTCCTCTGTCGGAAAAATCGGTTGCGAATCGCGGCCGATCGCTCGACGTGCCCGATTTCACGCGGGGAAAATGGCAGACCACAAAGCCGCTGGGAATCGTCTCTTAGTTGTTAAGTCGGAACCTTGCGATTTCGATCTGTTTAGTTAAGTCCGCATAAGCGTGGATGGTTTCGTCATAAGGAGAAGTATCCGGCCAATCCATCAGTTTTGTCACCGCTTCCAATATGCCTACGTCCAGGAAGTGGTCTTCGCCGAAACGTGTGATCAGTGCCTTGCACACTTCGCGTTTTCTGCCGGAATCGGTGGCGTACATGAATCCCAATGCCAATTCCCGCGCGAGCCGAGGGTCGCAGATCCGATAGATTCTCAGCCCGTTGTCGTTCGATCCAAGTGAAAGTGGGAAGGGCGCAGTCAACCCTTTGCCCTTCAGTTTCACGAACAGGTCGGTGAACCTATCGCAGTATTCCAGTTGACCAAAGCGGATGCGCAGCGCATATTCGTCCATCTTTTCGGCGTCGCTTTTCGGATTCAACGCCTCGGTCAGGTGCGCGTCCATCCAGGCCTTGAACATGTCCTGTTCCTGCTTGCTGCGGTCTTCTCTGCCGAAGCCGACAGGAGACAGATCGGTGAACTGTTCGAAATAGTAGTACCGATGGTCCGGGTCAATCGCCGCGTTGTGAACGAACAGTTCTGCCATGTCGAGAAACACGTTCCCGCGGTTCGGAATCTGATCGTCCTTTAGAATGATTTGAGAATGACCACAGAGGCTTGGTTCATAGACGTATGAGAGCCCGTAAGCTGCCCCTTCGACGTGGAAGACTTGTTGTTGACCGCGATACTTTTCCCCAAGGTCCAGCCTGGGAAGCGTTAAGGGAATGGTCCCGTCCGAGGAAGTCATTACAAACCACACGGCGGTCGTTCCCTCAGCGACTGGAATTGTTGACGCAGGAATTCTCTGACTGATGTACGCCAAGCCAGACGGGCACACACAGTCGAATTCCGAAGGACAAGCTCCCTTGAGAATGCGGGACACCCGGATTGTGAAACGGAAGAAGTGAGCTTGCTCGTTGTGTTCCGATCCATCGCGTCTACCTATCCATCCGACATGCGATAGTTCCTCGACGTGAGTAACCGTACCGATTAACACGAGGTCTGACACATCGAACTGACGGTAGGTGTACTGTGCCTTTGCGATAGCCGCTGTGAGAATGAGTGCGATGTGCGCGAGGGTTTTCATAGTTAGTCTCCAGTATGTGTCGTGCCATCGGTATAGCACTTTGCCGTGTAGCGGCCTACATAGATGCCAAAAGCGGATAGGCTCACACTTTCGGTCGCAGCGTAGTACTCGTGCGTGAATGTCAGAACAGCTATACCTCCTCCGATAGGCCGGGCAATAGTGCTGTGCCAGTTCTTGAAGCCGATGTAGTCGGTGAATCGCGCGTGGTAATTGTATCCCGGCTGGTGATCGTTCGGCGGCGGCAGGTTGTACTCTGTGCTGCCAGAAGTCCAGAAGCCCGCGTAAGATGGGTTGCCGTTCCAACGGAAATTGGACAAAGGCTGCCCGTCATCAAACGTCGTCGGCGGAAATCCGCTTGGAGGGAATCGCTCCTGTACTTCAACCTCTTTGAACGGATCGAGTTGACGGAACAACTCCATCACGTGCTTGTCCGAATTCGACCAAAGCCAATTCGGAGCCGAGCCCTGTTGGTTCACGTCTACTGCCTGACCCACATCCGTCACGTGATCCGGCTTGTGGCATGTAATCTTCCGGTAGCCAGGATCGGGGATCGAAGTTTTGGCGCGATATTCGTCTGATGAATCAATCACACTTCCCGTATGGCCGTCTTTGGTCAGCGAATACACCAACGAGATCGTCGCTCCGCCGCGCGCGCTCCGGCCGTTCGCGCACAGATCAACGAACGTCGAAGACTCACTCGGATCTACCATGAAATCTATCGGCCCCGTCTTGATCCATTGAAACGTCGTACCCTCCGGCTGCGCCCAGATCTCTTCGGCATGGATCGTGTTCGCCAACTGCGCTCCTTCGGGTCGGCCATTGCGCAGACTGTAGTTGAAGTAGTCGAGAATGAACGGCTGCCACTCATTCAGGCTGTTCGGATATACCCGCCCTTCGCGATCTTGGCTTCTGCCGGACTGCGTTATCAAAAGAGGTCCGCCGATCAGATACACCTTCCCCGAATACTGATGCACGTCGTTGCCGATCGTTACGGTTACGTTTGCCGTCGCCTCGCCCGGAGTGCTGAAGGTGACGAGCGGCCTCTCCTGCGTGCTGGATGACGGCGTCGCGCCGCAGCCTGAGAACGTCCATAGGTAGGTGGAACCGGGGATGGAAGGCTGCACCGAAAACCCAACCACAACCGAATGCTGCTTGGTAGCCGGATCGCACGTCAGCCCCGCAACGTGGGGGCTGGAAACCACCGACTGTTGCTGGGCCGCCGCCGCGGCGTAAAACAGGCTCAAGGCGCACATCTCGAGGACTCTAAGCCGGCTGATTCGTCTCAGCCTTGGCTTTCGGCTTTCGGCTTTCGGCTTTCGGCTTTTGGCTTTTGGCTTCCATCATCACCTATTATACGAGCAGATCGCCCGTCAGTATCTATCATAATAGAGAGGTACCGATGGCTGGACTGACCACCACCAAAGCCCCCTTCATCGAAGAGGCACAGAAAAACGGCGAGCTGTACATCCGCCAGCCCTATGAGCTGTATAGCGAGGAGAACCAGGAAACCTGGCGCAGGCTTTATGCCCGCATCCGGCCGAAGTGGGAAAAGTTCGCTCACCCGAAGTTCATGCAAGGCGTTGCGAACCTCGCGCTGAATCCCGACCGCATCCCGCGCCTGGAAGAGATCAACCAGTTTCTGCAGCCGCTGAGCGGGTTTGCTGCGAAAGCCGTAAGCGGCTACGTGCCCGCATACATTTTTTTCGACTGTTTGCGAACGCGCGCATTTCCAACCACTGTTACCATTCGCGACATCAACTCTTTGGACTATCTTCCCGAGCCCGACATTTTTCACGACGTTGCGGGCCATGTGCCGATGCACACCGATCGCCGTTTTGCGGACGTTTTGGTGCGTTTCGGCGAGGTGGCGCGTTCGGTTGCCGAGCACGCGCAGGAGATTCGCGATCAAGAGCAGCGCGTGAAGAATGTCGAGAGCATCATCAAAGGGATGGCGCGCTTTTTCTGGTTCACCATCGAGTTCGGGCTGATGCGTTCGGGTTCGGAGTTGAAAGTGTATGGCAGCGGTCTGCTTTCATCGTTCGGCGAGATATCGCACTGTTTGGAATCGCCGGATGTGCAGCGGTATCCGTTTCAAATGGAGTGGGTTGTGAATCAGTATTTCGAAATTCACCATTACCAGCCGCTGCTATATATTGTGGATTCGTTCGATCATCTGTTCGATCAGGTTGAGCTGTTGGAGAAGTGGATTTTGGAAGGTCGCCTTAATAATCTATCCCCGGGCGAACCGGAGATCAGCGAAGCCGACTTGGCGTCGTTCTTGGATGCGAGTGTGAGGGTGTAGTGCGCCCCCGAATCCTCTTCGAAGAAGACATCGATCGCAATGCCGAGTACGATTGTGATCAGATTGACACACTTGTTTTTACCGTATCTAACCACTTATGTGGAGCTATTAACAGTTCTCAGCTTAACGCGCGTCCAAAGCGATTATTGAACTCACTCTGCGATGTCCAGGTCCAAACTCATAAGACCATTCGAGGACTATTGAGGTTCGAATCTGATTCGTTCGCTCCAAAGACAGCAGCCCTCTCGCTAGTTCGCGAGCAGCTTGAGGCGTTCTTTCTTCTACTTTTCGTCCTAGATAATCCGGATGATCGTGCCTCTCATTTCATGAAGTACAACTGGCGTCGGTATTACGAGTTTTATCTCTTGGAAAAAACGGAGATGGGTGGTTTGGAGAGCTGGAAGGATTACCTCCGCACGAAGGCACCCGACTTTCTCAAAAAAATTGCCTACCAAGCAGGTGTAACTGAGGAGGAGCAAGAGCGGGAAGATAAAATATTCGGCGGGTCCGCTTCTAAGAGAGATCGATTGATCACGGACTTTCCGACGCCTGGCAGGATTGTGCAGCAAATAAGCTGTCCTAGGACAAGACGTCTCGGCGAAGCTTGGCTGCCTGAGTGGCACCGCTACTGCGGCCTAGTCCATGTTCATGTACCCAAGCTGATGAATTTAGAAGTGGAAAATTCTCTTTGGAGGTTGTCACCGGGAGACGCCGTTGGCTACCTGCAAAACACGTACGGCGTCGCCATAGTGCTCTCCTGGCTCGCAATCGCGTGTAGTGCAGCAGAGATTTTTCATTCGACGCAAAACATTGATCTCATGGCCTCACTAGATAAGCTGTGGCGCAAGTTGAGAGAGATATCGCTGTTGGCACGACTCTTTTGGGAAGCTGGAATCAAAGAGGCGATGCCCGCCACTATAGATTGTTGATCCGACGGGTGGCAGGGGTGAATTTGCAAATTCACGCCGGTTTCTTCGAAACTAACGGGACGGGTGGCACTGACAGGCCCTGAGTGAAACGAACGGTTTGTCAGTGAGCAATAATCTCTATTTTGACAGGAATGAATTTTAGAGCCGGCGATCAAGTTGCAACGTCTAACGAACGGATTAATAAGACAGATACCGACATTGGCAACCGTGCAATTCGGAGATGCGCTATTCACTGACAGACCCTTCGGCCCGTCAGCGGTCGGGTGGCAGTGGGCTGAATGCGCTGCGTGACGTTTTCACGTGCGTAGGGTGCCATGCAACTACGCGAAGCTGAGATGCATGCAGAAATCTCATACGTAATTGTCGACAACTACTTTTCGCCCAGAGTCGCGGCTCATTCATGAACGCAGATGTCGAAGTATACGCCGAATGGTTGCATGACGAATGGACAACTTAGAGTGCAAGGAACCGAGCCTGCAAATCGGGTGGGACTGTCGAGGTGAAGTTTCCGCCGAAGAGATGCCCCAGGCGAACCATCATTATGTGCAATGTGCCTATCGCGTGGCACGCGCCATAATGTCCAAATGCAACCTCGCAAAACGTTTATCTTCACCCTAACTGCGGCGTTCGCTCGGTGGCCAGGGTGAATTTGCAAATTCACCCTGGTTTCGCTGAAAACTCTGGCTGATGGGTATCATTGACGACGTGGAGAGCTAGATGAAACCGGGGGACAGGTACGCGATGCACTACGGTCCGATCCTCGACGCGCTCAGGGATTTGGGAGGTTCCGGTACGGCGAAGGAAGTCCGATCTCTCGTGATCGAACGAGGCGGGTTTTCTGCGGACGAACTTGCAAAGGTACATCCGAGCGGTGAACCCATCATAGAAAACAATATTGACTGGGCAAGGAATACGCTGAAAGAAGCGGGGTTGCTCGATCCGAGCGAACGTGGCATCTGGAAGCTGACGCAAGAAGGTTGGAGAACCAAACTGACGCTTGAACAAGCGCGCGAGCTCCGAAGGAAAACAAATCGGGAGTGGGCGCAGCGCAAAAAATTCGCCGCTGAACAGGGCGAGGACATTGAAAACTCTGACGGCGTTGAAGGCATCGAAAGGGCGACCGCTTTGCGGACGTTGCGGACTCTTTCATCAGATGGGTTCGAGAGGTTCTGTCAGTTACTTCTTCGCGAGTCCGGATTTACTGAAGTTCATGTGACCGGTAAGTCAGGAGACGGCGGCATCGATGGTCACGGGACTCTGCAAGTCAACGAGCTTGTTAGCTTTCGTGTGATGTTCCAATGCAAACGATATGCTAAAAGCGTCTCGCCGGACTTGATACGCGACTTTCGCGGCGCAATGCAGGGAAGGAGCGAGAAAGGGATCTTTATTACGACTGGCTATTTCACCGCGCAAGCCGAGGCGGAGGCTAATCGGGACGGTCCGCCACCGATCGAACTTGTGGACGGCGACAGGCTTGTTGAATTAATGGAACGCCTGAAACTTGGCCTTATCCCGCGCACAATCTTTGACGTCGACGAAAAGTTTTTTGACGAGTATCGGTAGTTTTTTGCAAACCGCTCCGCGTCTGAAGATCGCCCTGCCGCGTCACGCGTGCTTGTTCGCGGTCTCCTATGCAGGGAATGTGACTATCCACCATGTGCTATCCGTGATTCGTCGAACAAGCACAAATTTTTCGTTCCCGCTTGTCCCGACCCACTCATAGGGTCCCAAGCTTCTCTTCCGTTTGCCATCGGCGGCAGAGGAGCTCAGGCAATAATTTCATCTCGTGCGCGTTTCTTCGCCCATTCTCCAACCATGCGACGCGCTTCAATCATGCCATTCGCTTTCCGCGGCACGCAGTAAACAAAACGCGGACAAACCCTTACGGGCCCGTCGGCGGCACACAGTCAACAAAACGCGGACAAACCCTAACGGGCCTGTCCGCGGCACCCAATCAACAATGGCGGGACACCTGCCGATCACGACTTCTTCTTGGTGAATGTCGCGCTCATCAAGTCATTGTTCTCGAAACCTGCGCCATGGTCCTCCGTCACAGTTAAGGAAAACTGGTCAAGCTTGCTGACATCGAACACGATCTGAATGGTGGATTCTGAATCAGGCGGAGTGCCTTTGAATACGAACTTCTTCCCATCGAACGACCCTACGGCAGCCAGCGGCATCGGCTCTTCCGAAATAAAGAACACCCCTCGATAGGTTTTCTTTTCGGCATCGTAATTCAACATCGCTTCGAATGAAACATCGCCCATTGGAGTACCTTTCAGGTCGAATTCGAGACGCACAAACTTTCCTCCAAGAGTCATCGAGCCTTTGCCCGACCCGGTGAAATTCACTTTCTGGTTTTCATGGTTGAACGCGCCCGATACTGTCCACTCCCCCATGAGCGGCTTAAAGTTCTTTAGTTCGTCGGCGGGTTTAGCTGGTGGATGTTGCTGAGCATGAGCCAGCAGCGAAGAGACGAGAACGGCAAACGCAAGTACGCTTCTCATGTTGGCCCTACGGCCGAAGAGCGGCGGTGGTTGCGCCAAATTGCGGGTGGATACTGCTAAAGGGGCTTACAGATTCGGCCTTCCGGTGCCAAAAACCTGTTATTTGGCACTTGAATCGGGGTCGGAACCTATGGAACGAACCGATGGGCGGTTTCGGCCGCTACGGGGAGGTAACGCCATGTTCACCAACATTCTACGATTGAGCGCCATCGCCGCCGCAGGGGCATGTATCGCTGCAGTGGCTGCGCAAACCATCGCCGGAGCAACGATTCAAGCCGCTGCGCAAACCGCGCAGCATCTGGAACAGAAAATGCGCGACGCGGGCATCCGCCTGACCTCGGAAGACGTCAACGCCATCAAGGCCATCGAAATCCGCCGCGCGACCGTTTTGCAGATGTACCGAGACTTGAGCACACTTCAAAAGGAGTCCGAAAAACGTGGAGACTATGCCGCGGCAAAACAAGCCGACTTCCATAAGACGCACCTGAGGATGATTCAGAAAGGACTGCCGAGCGCGGACAGCTCAGTCGGCGGCTATTACATGGAAATCAAACGGTACTTGAATGGACCGGCAAAGAAGCATTCGATTTGGATGAAGGAAGCGCAGACCGCGTTAGAGCGCTCCAACAGGCCCGCGCCAGCGCGCCCGAGTCAATCGGTCGGCAGCGGCAGTTCTCGTGGAGACTTCGAACTGTTCGTCATAAAACTCGGGGATCAACGCAAAAGCCACGTTGAGTTCTATGTCAACAACGTAAAGGTAACCGGAACCGGCCAGCACATTCCGCTCACCGGATCATCGTTCAATTTGCGGGCTTTCGCAGTTGGTGACGTTCGCAACAAATGGCGGAACTTTCGCGCATCCGAGAATACCGAAATCGTCTCCATGACCGACTATCGCGCAAGGTACACGGTTTCAAATGGCAATTTTAGCGGGCTCACAGATTGGCATGTCGGTTCCGAAAAGTACGCATGGACGTTTTTGAATGCGCCGAATCCTCGCTTTGCGCAATATGGATTTGGGTCAAGTTCTGGCAACGGTACACTTCAAAATGATATGCTTTCATTCACTTTCCAAGGCGCGTTTTCAGCTGGATTCGGCGTGAAGGGCGAAGTGAATTGGATCGCTGATTCTCAGCGGCCGGGTGGAATGTTCCATCCGAAGGATCGGGAAACTGCTTCCGGCGACATCGTGTTTTCGGTCGGCCCGCGAGGGTAACAAGAGCGACCGCGGATTCAGTTATCGGCATGGACGATTTTCACTCAGTCGTCCATGCCTTCGTTCCGCGGTATCGTTGCGGCTTATATCCCCTGGATCCCGAAGGCTGTAGGGAATAGATACGATGATTCCAAATGGGCCGGACCACGGCGATTCGTGCCCTGTCCGCAAGGACAGTTCCCAGCAACTTCCTATCGCGGCCTTCGCCATCGCCAAACAAGCGGCAGCGCGAATGCGAATGCGGTCATCGTGAACGGTTCCGGAACCACTTCCACGAATGCGATCCCCGTGGCACCCGGCGCCATAATGTCCGAATGCAACTTCGAAAAACGCTCGTCTTCGCTCTCATCGGAGCCTTCGCTCTCGCCGGCTGCAAGTCAAAACCATCGCTCGTCGGGGAATGGACGGGCTCGATGTCAATGCAAGGGGTCCCGATCAACGCAGAATTCAAGTTCGGCGGCGATGGCACCGTTCAGATCGTGCAGACGGCCATGGGCCAATCCTCAACGCAAAAAGGAACCTACACTTCCGACGAAAAACAGTTCACCATCACTGCGACCTCGGTGGAATCCGCGACAATGCCGAAGGCGGTGCTCGATCAGGTCAATTCGATGCTTCAGAAAACTCCGCGAAAAATGACTTTCGATTGCACGTGGAAAGATAACGACACGATTGCGATTACTCAGCGCGACGCGCCCGCGCCGATGAATGAGCCCATCACTCTGAAGCGAAAGAAGTAGCCAAACGCCGCGCACGACCGATCGCTCGAAACAGTCTGCCAATGCCATAAAACGTCAGGTGAACTGACACTACAATGACGGCATACACAGCCGCAATGAACGCCGCGGGTTCGACGTTGAAGCGCCAATCAGAAAGTGCGGGCTGCGTCAGCGCTTGCTGGAGGGCGTCGACGCGTGCCCTCTTCGTCGCAACCGCGCTATGCAGCTCGGCGATGAACCTTGGACCGTTGTGCCGCCACACGGCTTCGGCATCTCTCCAATCTTTCATCCAAGATACGTATGCGTTCGGATCATAAATGTAATCGGTCCTGTCGGGAAGTCTATCCGGCGCGATGAACCCCGCCTGCGAAACAAGATCGCTGCCTTGAGGAAACGGTTCGCCTTGGCTCGAGAACCCGAACGCACGCCGGGCACGCTCCAGCGCCGAACTGAATTCGGCTTGCTGCCGCGTCAGCAGCGCCAACTCCGCCTGCGCCTGGCCGCGTGAATAGATGAGAGGGTAGCCGTACTCCGATTGCAGCGTAAAGTAAGCCCACGACCATCCGAGCATCCACAAAACTCCCACCGGCACGCACAACGATAACAACCCAACGAAGCGGAGCCGTTTGCTCACCGCAGATGCGACAGCCAGCAAAACCAGCGTCACCGCCGCAGCAAACACCAGCCAGCCTTCTACGCCGGCAGCGCGCATGCCGATCAACGGTCCCAATGCGATCGTCAAGCCCAAAACGGCCGCAGTAATCAATGTCATCCGTTCGCCAGAACGTGCAAGCCGCCCCGAAGACTGCTGCGACAAAAAACCGTCGGCGACTTTTGCAGGCTTGCCAAGTTTTTTGATTGAAACCGCGACAACGTCTTCTTCGGATGCGCCGTTCGCCAGTTCGGCCTGCACCGATTCATCGAGGTGCGATTCAATCTCTTTACTGATTTGAACAATCTGTTCTTTTGGCAGTTCGCGTTCAAGCCGACGCTCCAACTCCACCAGATACCAGCCGATACGTTTATCCATGGTTGTCCGCCTTTGATGCCTGCATCAGAATCGAACTGATCCCGGCCGACACCTCGCTCCACTCCCGCCGCTGCTTCGCCAATCGCCTTTTTCCCTTTTCGGTGATTGTGTACACCTTGCGGGAAGGCTTGCCGGTTTGCGCGTGCCACTCCGCCGACACAAAGCCGAGCTCCTGAAGCCGGTGCAAAACGGGATACAGTTGACCCTCTCCCAACGTCAGATTTCCCCGCCCTGCCTCGCGGATCGCCCGTGTGATCGCATACCCGTGCTTGGGGCCGGCCGCAAGCGTCCCCAGCACCAAGGCGGAAAGGTCGGGTTTGAACAAGCCGCTCATGACCCGATTATATATCATTTCTTGATATATGTCAACCCCTAAAGGCACGGGGCGGCTCTCGCGGATGAATCAAGGTACATTCCAACGACCAATGAAAAAGCCGAAAGCCGGTTCCGAAACGTTTTCCGAAGCGGAGCGTGCCGCAATGAAAGCGCGTGCGCGCGAGCTGAAATCCGAGCGCACCGCAAAAGGAAAGCGCGACGGAGAGACCGATCTTTTAGACGCGGTGAACGCGCTGCCTGCACCCTCTCGAAAAATGGCGAAGCGCCTGCACGAAATCATCAAAAGCAGCGCGCCAATACTCAATCCGAAAACTTGGTATGGCATGCCCGCGTATGCAGATGCCGATGGAAAAGTGGTTCTGTTCTTTCGGCCCGCAGAAAAGTTTAAGGAGCGTTATTTGACGCTTGGATTTAATGAAACCGCCAAACTCGACGACGGCGCGATGTGGCCGGTCGCTTATGCGCTGCTGAATCTCACACCCACGGAAGAGAAAAAAATCGCCGCACTTGTCAAAAAGGCCGTGAGATAGTTTCGCCGCAGAGGCCTAAGGGGAACTATTCCGATCTGCCGAACGTCTCAATTCACAGCGCAGCCGAATGCTGCGGGAGGTGCCCACCGATGAGACCGTTTTTGGCCCTGTTTTTCGTTGCGTTGGGATTCGCCCCTTCGCCAAGTTCGGCACAGATATCCGTTATCGCAAGCAAGAACAATCTTAGTTTGGCAGAAGCGGCCGGCGCGTATCTGCTCGCGAAGGCGTTTCACCTCGATGCGACTTTCATCATCTCGACAGGCAGAACCTACGGAGTGCCGGTCTATTCGATGCCGCCGGCGCTGATCATCGCACGGGACTGCCATTGTCCACTCACCAAAGTTCTGGTTCTTCGCAAGCAGGGGCTTGGCTGGGGAGTGATTGCGCATCGGCTTGGAGTGCCGCCGCAATCGTTTCACAACCCACACTACAAACTCGAGCGGATGCCCGATGCAGTGATTTATGAATCGGCGTGGCGCCCGATCCTCATTTCAAATCGGCTATCCAGTGTCCAGATAAATGCGCTGCGCAATCGCGGACTAAGTTGGCAGGAACTCGCCGCCGGAACAGGTTTCGCGCGTGAATGGAACCGGACGCCGAAGGAAGTGCTCACAGTCTATCGAACCGATCGCGACTGGGGCGTCGTCGGCACCAAAATGGGCCGCGGCAAAGGGCCGAAATCGGAGCCTCCTGGAAAGGCGAGGAAGGCGGGAGAAGGGCACTCGGGTGGCAACGGCAAAGGCAAAGGCCACGACAAAGGCAAAGGCCACGGGAAAGGCGGCGGCTGAGCTCGAACTTTTCGTGCGCACGCGGCGTACTATCGCATAAGCCTATAAAAGGAGTGTGCGCCATGGTAACCGTGTTTGGGAGTCGTTCGTTGGTTCATGTTTCGCCGCAGATTGCGCGCGGGAGTTTGTCTTGGAAGAGCATCGGGGACGGTTCAGTAGAGTTGAGAGTTCAGATCGTCAACCTCGCTTCGTGCAGCACCGCTCCCGATACGCTTGTGATTGAAGCCGCACCTTTCGGCGCTTTTATCCCGCACATTCCGGTTGACCGCGTCGCTGTCGGTTCGCTCGATCCGGGTGAACGACGATCCGTCCGCGTGACACTTTCAAACAGATTGTTGGATCTGATCGCGCGTGCCGTGCCGCCTCCATCCACCGAATCTACGAGAGCCGGTGTTGATGCCGTGCTCCATTACGCGTGCATGCGGCACTGGATCGGAAACTTCAATGTGTATTTTGAAAGCGATCCTTCAAAAGCGTTTGAACGTCACCGCGCGTTTGATCTTCGAGTGCCAGCCGGTACGACCGCCATGGGGATGTTCATGCTGATCTCGGCAACGGTTGACAGTTATTCGCTTAAAGCAACGGTGGACAACGATCAGTGGTCGTGCGCAACATATTTACAGTCCGATCGGCTGGGCCGTCTGCAGGTGCGCGCTCCTTCCGAGGTCGGTTCTAAGGCGAACGTCGTGGTTGAGGTATCTCAACTCACGAGCGGGCGGACGGTTCCCATCGAGTTCGCATTCGAATCGGCGGATGGATGGGGCGATTGCGCCGGCTGCGTTCCGGTCAAGCGGTAAGCCGCATTACGCACCAAAACACAGGCAGCAAGCTGCCCGCGGCACGATGCGTGCAACGAATGCCTCCTGTGCGGGCTCCCTCGTGTTCAGCCGCTGAATGCGGCAAAAAGGGAGGGACCGAAATCATGATCCGAATCTGCAATCTTCATTCAACCCCAGGCGCCTGCGCCGCGATGTTTGCCGCTTTGATCTCTGCGGCCGCCGCGATGGCCGACGCGCCGAAGATTGATGAAAAAATCGAAATCAAAAACTTCGACAACTATTACAACGACATTCATTTCTTCATCACCGATGGCAAGGCACTGAAGTTTGACAGCACGCTGCCTGTCGGGCGTCCTGAGCTTCGAAACGGCGGCCGCGAAATCTATATGGATGGATTTGAATCCACCCCGAGCGAAAACACCAGCATGAAGTTCAACGCACAGTTCGAACCCGATGGAAGCGATCGGTTCGGCTACAAACTGGTTTCGTGGAACGGATGGTGGACGAGGGATGGCAAAAAGCAGGAAACGTTTGCTCAAAGCGACATCAAATCGAAGCGCGCTGATTTGGGCGGCGGAAGTTATGAAGCGGTTTGCGAACTCGGCAACCTCCAGTCGTGGGATGTTACGGTAACGCTCGGCGCTGCGGTTGTTGACGACCGTTTCAACCTGTTCGACGATCCGATGCCAACCTTCACTCCGCTTGGCACCATCACGCTGGGTCAGAGCCAAACGTGGTCGCCGGCCGGTGTGAGATTCGGCGCGGGACAAGCCGTCGTGTTCAACTGTGTGGGAACAACTTTCGAGGGCCAGTCGAGTGTTACGTGGGTCGAAAGCGATCTGGTGCCGGAACCTGCGAGCGTTCTGGCGCTTGCAGTCGCAATCCCGTTGTTTGCGAGCAGACGGCGGCAGCCGCGATGAACTTTCGGCACCTTGCGAACCGTTAGGTATGATGCGTTGCGGGGCAGATGCCCTACGGCTTTGGCCCCGCAGTTGCACAGCGTAAGGAGGTCATGAAATGAAAAGCCTGAGTTGCAATCTTGGAATTGCCGCCGCAGTGTTGGCATGGAACTTCGCAAGTCCCCAAGGCGGGGCGATTGACTCGACCGTCATGGGCAGCGGAAAACTCGTAATGCGCGGCAAAGCCGATCAGTATTTCAAGAAAGCGCGCGTAGTCCTGAACCAAAACGGGCGCGCCGAAGTTTACATCTTCACCGATCCGCCCACAGTGCTGGTTGGAACATGGTCGAGCAATCCCAACGGAACATGCGCCATGCGGCTGCTGCGTTTTGGCAGCAACGGCGCATCGGGCGATGGAACGATTCAGCATAACGGCCGATCGGTGATGGCGTTCGAAATCACCGGTGTCACCCATTCATCGCAGTTCGAGTTGAGTTTCAAGGCAGGCTGAACTTAGCGTTTCGAGTCATAATGCACGCTATGAAACGAGCTGTTATGGTTTTCTTGTCTCTGTGTGCGGCTGCCGCGCTCGCCGGTTCGGACGTTCTTACGCCCAAGCAGGCGTTCGAAAAACTGAAGACGCTGGTCGGCACGTGGGAGGGAACAGGCGAAGACGCGGGGATGAAGGTGGTTTATAAACTCACGGGCGCGGGCTCGGCGCTCATCGAAACTCAAATGCCCGATACGGCGATGGAGATGGTGAGCGTGTATCACATGGACGGCCCCGATCTGATCATGACGCATTATTGCGCCGCGGGAAATCAACCCACGATGAAATACAAGCCCGGTGATGCCAAGTCGTTGAACTTCGAGTTTCTGAAAGGGTCGAACATGAAGCCGACCGATATGCACATTCATTCAGCGCGCATCCGCATTCTTTCAGCCGACACACTCGAAAGCGATTGGATCGGATACGCAAACGGAAAGCCCGCGGGCACCGAAACGTTTAAACTAAAACGCGCAGCCCGATAGCGTTTAGGATTTCGGTCTGATGACAAGAATCACTGCGCTTCCCGGAATCATGCGTCCGCGCCCCTGACCCGAAGCCGGCGGTTCGAATTCAGCCGCCATCAGATAGATCGTGTGCGTTTGTGAATCGAACGCTATGGTTCGAGCGCTTTTTTGTGTCGCAAGTTCCTGCACCAATTCGAAACCGCCTGCCGCGCTCCTTTTCAAAATGCTCAAAGTTCCATCTTGGCCGTTCGGGCTGAAGAACAACCCAAGTTCTGGATCGAACGCGGCGCCGTCCGGCCCATTTCCGATTTTTGCTGTGCCGATCAGTCTGCCCGCCTTGGCATCCGATACCGCAGCCAATCCGTTTCCACACGTCGAAAAAATGACCGAATGTTTTTTGTCGAACGCAACTCCTGTGGGTCCTTCTGCCGGCGCGAGCGGCCAGGATCGAACGACTTTCAACGCTTTCAGACTGACCTCGGCGACTTGATTTGAATCCTCGAGGTTCACAAACAGATCGCCGCGGCCGTCGGGCACCGCAAATTCTGGTTTGCCTCCCAAGGCGATCGTTCCTTTAACTTTGTCGGTTGATGCGTCAATTGCGGTTGCATCGTTGCTTCGCCCATTCGCGGCAACAATCAAGTTTGTTGATGGGTCGAACACGATCACATCTGGATTTGCGCCGACTCTGATTCGTTCAATCTCTTTCAACGATTGGGTATCGAATACCAGCACGGAATCTTCGCGTCCGCACGAAATGAACCCTTTGTGCAGTTTTGGCGCAATCGCCACACCGTGCACTCCTGGTGTGTTGGCAATATCGCCGACAACCGCGCCGTTTTCGGCGTCCACAACCATCACGTGGCTGCTGCGTGTGACATAAAGACGGTGAGTGGTTGAATCGAAAGTGAGACAGTCCCACCCTCCTTCACCTCCAATAGCGAACCGTCTTGCAACCACAAAACTTGGCGTAGTTTTGTTGCTTTGTGTGGAGGCCGCGCCGCATGCAAACATGCACACAACCAGCGAAACGAACTGGATAGTCTTCATGAACAAAGCGTACCCGCGCGGTACAATTGGTCCATGCTGCGAATCATTGCGTCAGCGGGAGGCGCCGTCGCAGCAGCCGCGTACTGTTTCGGCCAGGTTTCCGATCTGAAGCCGCCTCTTTACCTTGTGGAGCCGTTCACGCTCGAGAAAGTGCGACAGTATGCCGATGCCGGCGCCGATCTGCTCGGCAGCAAGTCGCCGGGGTATTTCTGGTTTTGCCGCGCAGTGGGCGAAGCCAAGCCGGACATCGTGAAGTTCCTTTTGGAAAAAGGGATAAGGCCAAACGAACTGACTTGGGTGGAAATGCCGATGCTGTTCTTTTTGGCGTACAACAGTTCAAAAAACTCGGGCGACCGCGTTGCGGTGGCTGATCTGTTGCTGGGAGCCGGCGCTGAGATCAACGAACTGCTCAACAAGTATTCACCTACAAGAACGCCGTTTACTGGGAACGCTCTTCACGCGCTTGCATGGTTCGGCGATCCTGAACTTGCAAAATATCTCATCGCTCGCGGAATCAAAAAGGACGTTCTTGATGCCAACGGTCAAACCGCATTGATCAAGGCGTTCGAGCCCCTAAGACCCACTCTGGGTTATGGCTGGACGGGACAGGTTTCGAATGACCTGATGATCAGAACGCTGATCGAGTGTGGATGCGACCCTCAGTTTCCGGGCATCAAACCGTCCAAGTACTCCCAATACAATTCGGGCGTCACTGCCCTTCACATTGCAGCGTATCTGGGGCGTTGTGATCTTGTAGAGTTGATGTCAAAGATGAAGCCATACCACGACCTGATAACAGAAGCGGGACAAACGCCGCTGCACGTTGCCGTTCTCAGGCGCGAGAATGTGCAGATGGTGAAGCTCCTTCTTCAGCTCGGTGCGAACCGCTCCGTGCGTGACAACAATGGCGAAACCCCGCTCGAAATCGCTATGCGGAAGAGGTTCGAAGAGATCGAGACGATTTTGAGAGGCTGAACGGGACGAAAACGATCGTGCCACGGGCAACTTGTTGCCCGTGTCTGTAGAACCGATACCTTTCTGTTGAGAGAGCCGTGTGTGCGCCCTGCTGCCCGTGGAACGAGCCGCGGCAAGAACCTCAATTCCCATCCTTCCCCCTGCATTAGGGAGAAGGTGGCGCGAAGCGCCGGATGGGGGTCGGTGTTTCGCGCAAACGCCCTTCACCGTTCGCTTCGCTCACGGGGCTCCGCCTAAACGCAGGGGAGAGCGTTGAACTGGTATCCCATCCTTCCCTTTGCATTAGGCAGTCGCCTATCGCTGCCTGCGCCGGCGCCAAAAGAGCGGCAGCGCAAATGCGAACGCGGTGATCGTGAACGGTTCCGGAACAACTTCCACAAATGCGATCCCCGCAGCGCCGCTGATGCCCGTTGCAAACGTATCGTGAAATGCGCCGGTCGCGGAGTCGTATCTCCAAACGTGGCCTCCGCCGGAAACATAGAAGAATCCGTCCGAATGAAAAACCATTCCCCATGAAACCGCGTCGCTCGTTCCAGAGATAAAATCGCCGAGAAACGCACCGGAAGTCGAATTGAACTTGTGAACCGCGCCCGTAAAAAAGTCATCGGTGTAAATGATTCCGTCTTTGATCACCAAATCAAAAATCCCGTCGATGCGCGGGTCGGTCGCAACGTTGCCGGCATAACCGCCGGTAGATTGATCAATCTTTCCAACTGATCCAACGGGCCCAAAAATCTCGTGTCCAAAGTACGGATTTCCGTCCGGTCCGAAGGTTAACCCATGTTGATGCGAAACCGCCGCACCCGCGCCCCATTGTCCCAAATATGCGCCTGTAGTTCCATCCCATTTCGAAAGCGGCCCTTCGGGAGTTCCGAAATGCGCAATGGTGTACAAGTTTCCATCCGGGCCGAATTGCAAATCTTCCCAACCGCCGCTCGGCGGAACGAATTCGCCCAGGTATGTTCCCGTCGGACTCCATTTGGTCACATTCGCCGAATACTCACTCGCAACATACACGTTTCCATCGGGTCCAATCGTGATGCCTTCGGGACCGTCAATGTGCGTGTTGGCGAAAACGCCGATGAATGCGCCCGTCGTGCCGTCGAACCTTAGGACTTGATCCGACAACAGGCTGCATACCAAAAGATCGGACGCGGCATGGGTTGTGGCCGCAACC
>Ga0070741_10002761_pt1 | contig 45821 bp, 50 predicted proteins | sample Coa_R1_4_FD_66440 | JGI IMG/M metagenome (GOLD analysis project Ga0070741, IMG submission 66440) | Surface soil microbial communities from Centralia Pennsylvania, which are recovering from an underground coalmine fire - Coalmine... | ecosystem: Environmental > Terrestrial > Soil > Unclassified ... | reverse complement strand
CACCGGAACGGTTCGGCCGTGCCTCCCTGCTCCCTGATCGTCTCGACCGTGCGCGTGGCGCCGTCGTCGTTGACGTCGAGGATCGCGAGCGCCGCGCCTGCCTGGGCCAGGCCCTTCGCCATTGCTGCGCCGAGCCCGCTGCCGCCGCCCGTGACCGCCGCGACCCGCCCGTCGAGGCGGAAGAGCCCGTCGACGAAGCCTGCAGGGACCTCGAAGGCGGGATCCCAGTTCTCGTCAGTCGAGGCCATAGTCGGTCTCGGCGAGTCGGACGGCGCCGTCGTCGGTGACGACTGCGTTGTCCTCCCAGCGGAAGCCGCCGAGACCTTCCTCGTAGACGCCGGGCTCGGTGACGATCGTCATGTTCGGCTCGAGGGTCTGCTCGCTTCCTTTCGTGATCCACGGCATCGTCTCGTGGTAGCGGAAGCCGACGCCGTGGCCGGTGTGGTGCGGGAACTGGTCGAAGCCCGCTTGCGCGCAGGCGGCGCGGCTCGCCGCGTCGACCTCGCCTCCGGTTGCGCCCGGGCGCGCCGCCGCGAACGCTGCCTCCTGCGCTGCGAACACCGCCGCCATCGCCTCGCGCTGTCGGTCTGTCGCCTTGCCCGCAACGACGGTGCGCGTGTGGTCGGCCCAGTACCCGTCGGCGACGGTGCCGAGCTCGAGCATCACGACGTCGTCCTGCTCGACCTTGCGGTCGCGGGAGCGGAAGTACTGCCAGCCGGTCGCGGTCTCCGGGCCCGACCAGACGGTCGGATAGGCGCGGACTACGCGCGTCCCTTTGTAGCCGTGCCCTCTCGCGACGATGGCGGCGCCGACGGCGGCTGCGATCTCGGCTTCCGTGTGGCCGGGGAGCGAATGCTCCTTGAACGCGTCCAGCCCGATGCATGCGATCTCGTTCGTGATCCGCAGCCGCTCGATGTCAGAGTCCGTCTTGCGTGCTTTGAGCGGCTCGAGAGCCGCCGTCAGATCGACGAGGGCGTCGCTCTGGAACACGTCGCGCAGGAGGCTCATCGTCGGGGCGGCGACGGCGTTCGGCTCTCCGTCGATCTGCGCGGGTGCGACCGACTCGTAGCTTCCCTCGAAGCCGATCTTTCCGCCGCGTACGCGGTGCTCGTCGGCGAGCTCGCCGAGGATCCGCGGGATCTCCGTGGCCGGAAGCGGGCCGTCGAAGCGGATTGCCGGGAACGTGCGGACGTCACCCTGCCACCATCGCGGAGCCTCGTGCGCCTCGTACTCGGGGATGATCAGCGTCGCGTCGCCCTCGCGAGGAACGAATGCCAGCCCCTGGCCGCCGATCTGCACCCACCAGCCGGTGGCCAGCATCACGTTCTCCGGCAGGCGGAAGACGGCTGCGTCGGCTCCCGCGTCGGCCAGCGCCGCCTGGATCTGTTCGACACGAGTCACGAGCTCGCCTCCGCGACCGGGACACGCTCGAGCGCGGCGTTCAGGCCGGCGACGACGTCCTCGACCTGCGGCAGCACGGCCCGTTCGAGCGAGGCGGCGTACGGCATCGGGACGTCCTTCCCCGTCACGCGCACCGGCGCGGCGCGGAGGCTCGAGAACGCCGCCTCGGTCACGCGGGCGACGACCTCGCTCGCGAAGCTCCCGGTGCCCGCAGCCTCGGTGACGACGACGAGCCTTCCGGTCTTGCGGACGGAAGCGAGCAGCGTCTCGGTGTCGAGCGGTTTCAGCGTCCGCAGGTCGACGACCTCGACCTCGACCCCCTCGCGCGCGAGCTGCCGGGCGGCCTGCAGGGCGAGGTGAACTCCCGCCGCGTAGGTCGCGACTGTCACGTCCGATCCTTCCCGCTTCACGTCCGCGACGCCGATCGGCACCGTGTACTCCTCTTCGGGCACGGGGCCGGGTCGGCTGTAGAGCAGCCGCTTCTCCAGGAAGACGACCGGGTTGTCGTCACGGATCGCCGCCTTCAGCAGCCCTTTTGCGTCGTAGGGAGTGGAGGGCATGATCACGACCAGCCCCGGCGCGTGCACGAACCACGCCTCCAGCGTCTGGGAGTGCTGCGCCGCCATGCCGATCCCGCTCGACACGGCGCCGCGGAGCACGAACGGCACCGTCACGCGCCCGCCGGACATGTAACGCCACTTGCCGGCGTGGTTCACGACCTGGTCCATGACCAGCGAGACGAAGTCCGCGATCTGCAGCTCGATGACCGGCCGGCAGCCGACGAGGGCGGCACCGACCCCTGCGCCGGCCTGCGCGGCCTCGGAGATCGGCGCGTCGATCACTCGTTGCGCTCCGAATCGCTCGAGCAGCCCCTTCGTGACCTGGAACAGGCCACCGAGTTGCGCGATGTCCTCGCCGACCACCAGCACGCCGCCGTCTCGCTCCATCTCCTCGTGCAGCGCCTCGTTCAGCGCCTCGGACATCGTGAGCTCCCGCTCGCTCACGCCAGCCTCCCGGGCACGAGCCATTCCGCCGGCGCGAACACGTCCTCGATCGCAGCCTCGGGGTCGGGCCGCGGCGATGCGAGGGCAAACTCGACCGCGGCGGCGACGTCCTGTCGCGCCTGCTCCTCGATCTGCTCGAGGCGGGCGGGCTCGATCCCCTGCTCCTCGGCCAGATAGCGCGAGAAACGAAGAATGGGATCCCGAGCCCGCCACGCATCGAGCTCCTCGGGAGGGCGGAGGTCGGTCTTGGTCGCAGCCGAGTGCGGCGTCACGCGATAGCTCTTCGCCTCGATCATCGTCGGGCCCTCGCCGGCCCTCGCGCGGTCGCAGGCCTCGGACGCCGCCGCGCGTACCGCGAGGACGTCGTTGCCGTCGACGACGACGCCGGGGAAGCCGTAGCCGGCGGCACGGTCGGCGATGTTCTCGATCCTCGTCGAGGCGGACGCCGGGGTCGAGATCGCCCATTGGTTGTTCTCGCAGACGAACACGACCGGCGCCGAGAGAACGGCTCCGAGGTTGCAGGCCTCGTGAAGGATCCCCTGGTTGGCGGCGCCGTCGCCGAAGAAGCAGACGACGACGTTTTCCCGGCCCTGAAGGCGCAGGCCGTGCGCCGCGCCGACGGCGATCGCCGACGAGCCGGCCACGATCGCATCGGCTCCGAGCATGCCGCTCTCCATGGCCGTGATGTGCATGCTGCCGCCGCGGCCGCGGCAGTAGCCGTCCTCACGGCCGATGATCTCGGCCATCATCCGTCTCAGGTCGAGGCCCTTGGCGACGCAGTGGCCGTGTCCGCGATGCGTGCTCGTGATCAGGTCGTCCGGCCGGAGCGCGCCGCAGACGCCGACGGCGATCGCCTCCATGCCGACATACGGGTGGACGGAGCCCCGGATCAGGTTCTCCTCGAACAACTCCATCGCGCGAATCTCGAAGGCGCGGATGCGCCACATGCGCAGGAGCAGCTCCTCGAGCGTGCGGACGTCGTCGCTCGTCGCAGTGGTCGCCATCAGCCCTCGTCGATGACCGCGAGCACGGCGCCGACCTTGATCTCGTCGCCCTCCTCGGCCAGGATCGCGGCGATCCGTCCCGACACCGGCGCCTCGATCTCGTGGTTCGCCTTCTCGGCCTCCACCTCGAGCAGCGGTTCGCCCTCGCCGACGCTTTCACCTTCTCGCCGCAGCCACCGGAGAACCGTCGCGTACTCCATCTCCGCGGCCAACTGCTCGAGTTTCAGCTCGTACGCCACCGCGGCTCGACGCTATCCCACCCGGGTAGTAGCGTCAAGCGCGACGCTCGCGCACCCAGGGTATGAGGCCGCCGGCGCGGAACATCTCCTGCATGAACGACGGCACCGGGGCGAACGGAAACGTGCGTCCGTCGACGGTCACGATGCCCGAGTCGAGATCCAGCTCGATCGCCGAGCCGGCCTGTGCGGCGTCGACCGCCTCGGGCGCGACCACAGGCGGAAGTCCGAGGTTGATGCAGTTCCGGTAGAAGATCCGGGCAAAGCCCTTGCCGACGAGGAAGCGGATCCCGGACGCGCTCATCGCCTGCGGGACGTGCTCCCGCGACGAGCCGGTGCCGAAGTTCGACCCGACGACGAGGGCCGTGTCGCCGACCAGCTGGTCTCGGAGCGACGGGTCGAGCCCCTCGAACAGATGCGGCGTCATCTTCTCCACGTCGGTGATGTTCAGGAACTGGCCCGGAAAGAGGACGTCGGTGTCGACGTCGTCCTGCCGGATCACGACGGCGCGGCCGGAGAGCTTCACGCCGCCCCCACGACCTCTGCCGGGTCGACGATCTCACCGGCGACCGCCGCCGCGGCCGCGACCCACGCGTTCGCGAGGTGGACGCCCGCCTCGCTCGAGCCCATCCGCCCCCGGAAGTTGCGGTTGGTCGTCGTGACAGCGTTCTCGCCGGGCGCGAGGACGCCGCCGCTGCCCCCGAAGCAGGCCCCGCACGTCGGTGCCGACACCAGCGCTCCGGCCTCCGCGAACAGGTCGAGCAGCCCTTCCGCGAGCGCCTGCCGGTACACGCGCTGCGAGGCGGGCACGATGATCGCGCGCGTCCGGTCGTGGACGCGACGGCCGCGAAGCATCTCGGCCGCCTGTCGCAGGTCGGTGATCGTGCCGTTCGAGCAGTTGCCGATGTAGACCTGGTCGATCGGCCGGCCGGCGGCCTGGTCGAGCGGGACGACGTTTCCGGGCGAGTGCGGCAGGGCGACGAGCGGCGGCAGCCGGTCCAGGTCGATACGGACGTCTCGCGCGAACTCGGCGTCGGGATCGGAACGCTCTGCCGTCCACGGACGGTCGGTGCGGCCGTCCAGATAGTCGGCCACGGTGTCGTCGGCCGGGAAGAAGCCGGTCTCGGATCCCGCCTCGACCGCCATGTTGGCGACCGCCAGCCGCTCGTCGACCGTCAGCGTCTCTGCTCCGTCGCCGACGAACTCGAGCGCCATGTTCGTGCCGCCGTCGACCCCGATCTCGGCGATCACCGCCAGGATCAGGTCCTTCCCGGTCACGAAGCGGCCTTTCGTGCCGGTGAACTCGACGCGGATCGTCCCCGGCACCGCCTGCCAGAACGAGCCGGTGGCGAGGCAGGCGGCGATGTCCGTAGAGCCGAGCCCGGTGCCGAAGGCGCCGAGGGCGCCGTAGGTGCAGGTGTGCGAGTCGCCGCCGGCGATCACCGATCCCGGCACGACCCAGCCCTCCTCGACGAGCACCGTGTGCTCGATCCCGCCACGGCCCTGCTCGTAATACGCGACGCCCTGGTCTTTCGACCACTCCCGCAGAAGCTTCTGGAGCTCGGCCGAGCGGGTGTCCTTGGCGGGAACGAAATGGTCGGGGACGACGACGACCTTCGCCGGGTCGAACACCGTCTTCGCGCCCATCTTCTCCATCGCCCGAAACGCCATCGGCCCCGAGATGTCGTTCGTCATCACGACGTCGCAGCGGACCATGACGATGTCCCCCGGCGACAGGTCGTCGACGTCGGAGTGGGCGAGCAGGATCTTCTCGGCGAGCGTCCGTGCCACCTGGTGGCCACCGAGGCTACTACCGCAGGAGTGTTAGGGTCAACGCCTGGTGGATCATCTGCCCACTGCGGACCTTTCCGACGCCGTCGGCATGCCGATCGCGATGCACCCCCGCATCAGGGCGGTATGGACGGGAGCACGTCTGGCCGGCCCCGCCTTCACCGTGCAGACACCGCCCGGGGAGCATCCGTCGGTGCGACGCGCTGCCGACGAGGCGCCGGCGGGAGCCGTGATCGTCGTCGACGGCGGCGGCGCGGTCGATCGGGCGCTCTGGGGCGACAAGCTGAGCAAGCTCGCCCTCGAGCGCGGAGTGGCGGGGCTCGTGGTCGACGGCGCAGTGCGGGACGTGGAAGGGATCGAAGCGCTCGGCTTTCCCGTCTTCGCCGCCGGCGTGACGCCGACGCCGCCGAGACGGGACCGGACAGGCAAGGTAGGCGCACCCGTGACCTGCGGCGGCCTGACCGTCCGCCCGGGCGACTTCGTGGTCGGCGACCGAGACGGTGTCGTCGTCGTACCGGCCGAGCTCCACGACCAGGTCTTCGACCAGGTGCTCGCGGGAGCGCAGACGTGACGCTCCTTCCCACCACCGTCGTCGGCAGCTACCCCCAACCCGACTGGCTGATCGACCGAACGCGGCTTGGCAGCCGCCTGCCGCCGCGCGTGCGTGCGCGCGAGCTGTGGCGGGTCGACGAGAGCCTGCTCGAACAGGCGCAGGACGACGCGACGCAGCTGGCGATCCGAGACATGGAGCGCGCGGGAATCGACATCGTCAGCGACGGCGAGATGCGGCGGGAGAGCTACTCCAACCGCTTCGCCACCGCACTCGACGGCGTCGACCTCGACAACCCCGGCGTCGCCGTCGATCGCACAGGCCACGAGAACCCGGTCCCGCGCGTCGTCGGCCCGATCCGCCGCACACGGCCGGTCGAGGTGCGCGACGTCGAGTTCCTGCGGGCGAACACCGACCGGACGATCAAGATCACCCTCCCGGGCCCGTTCACGATGGCACAACAGGCGCAGAACGACTACTACGACGACGAGCAGGAGCTCGCGCTCGCCTACGCGGCGGCAGTGAACGAAGAGGCGCGCGACCTGAAGGCCGCAGGCGCCGACGTCGTCCAGATCGACGAGCCCTACCTGCAAGCGCGGCCCGACAAGGCCCGCGCATACGGCCTCGAGGCGATCGACCGCGCGCTCCAAGGCATCGAGGGCGACACCGCGCTGCATATCTGCTTCGGCTACGGCCACATCGTCAAGGACAAGCCCGCCGGATACTCGTTCCTCGAAGAGCTGAACGGCTGCGCCGCACGCCAGATCTCACTCGAGACGGCCCAGCCCGGCCTCGATCTCACGGTCCTCCGCGGCCTCCCGGACAAGACGATCATCCTCGGCGTGCTCAATCTCGCCGACGACGCGCCCGTGGAGGATCCGGAGACGGTCGCCGCGCGGATCCACCGGGCACTCGAGCACGTGCCGGCGGAAAGGCTCGTGATCGCGCCCGACTGCGGCATGAAGTACATCCCGCGCCAGACGGCGCTCTCGAAGCTCGAAGCGATGGTCGCCGGCACGCAGGCCGTCAGACGCGAGCTTTCCGGCTGATCCGCCGGCGTCGCTGCAAGGGACTATCGATCCCGCGTGCGCTTGGCCGTTCGAGCGACGCTCGGACGGCGCTGGAGTTTCTCTGCCGGCTGCACGAGTTCCACCGCGTTTCCGTCGGGGTCCTCGGCGTAGATGGCGCGCGCACCTTGGTTCGGGCCGCTCGTGACCGTGACCGGGGCCGCGGTTCGGAACGCAGCGCAGGACGCACGAAGGCGCTCGATCTCCGCTTCGAGATCGTCCGTCATCAGGCAGACGTGCGCCGTCCCCACGTCCGGCGAGGCACCGGCGCGAGGGCGGCCGCGAGGGTGCCGGTACTCGATCAGCTCCAGGTTGTGCCCGAAGCCGGACAGGAGGACGACCCGCACGTCGGCTCCGGTCACGCCGGTGATCTCCTCGACGTAGCCCCCGCACAGCTCGCGGTCGGCGGCGACATCGAAGCCGAGGCCGCGGTAGAAGACGACGGAGCGCTCCACGTCCGCCACTGTCAGGGCGAAGTGGTGGACGGCCGTGATCACCTCGCGCGCGCCCGCCGGACCGTCACCTCGGCAGACGGCGCCATGGCAGTTGCGAGCCAGCGGATCTCGGAGTCCTCGACCAGGCACACGAGGTCGTCGCGCCCCAGGAACGGCCTCTCCACCCGGGTCACCGCGAGCTCCGTCCCCGACCCGAGCTTGACGACGTCGCCTCCGCGGACGGTTCCCGCCGGCATCGTCGTCCACGCCCGCGCCGTCATCGCGGCAGGATCGTCTCGATCGCTTGCACGACGTCGTCCGCGTCCGGGGCGACGAGCGGCCGGAATCGCGCCACCACGTGCCCCTGCGGCGAGACGAGGAACTTCTCGAAGTTCCACTGGACGTCGCCTGCGCGGCCGTCGGCGTCCGCCGCCTGCGTCAGCTCGAGGTAGAGCGGGTGTCGTCGGACGCCGTTGACGTCGACCTTCTCGGTCATCGGAAAGGTGACCGAGTAGTTCTGCGAGCAGAAGCCGGCGATCTCCTCGGAGTTACCGGGCTCCTGCTCACCGAACTGGTTGCACGGGACGCCGATGACCGACAGGCCTCGGCCGGAGTAGCGCTCGTACAGTTGCTGGAGCGCCTCGTACTGCGGGGTCAGGCCGCATGCGGACGCGACGTTGACGATCAGCAGCGCGTCTCCGCGGAAAGCCGCGAGGTCGAGCGGCTTGCCGTCCAGCCGCGAGATCTCGACGTCGTACAGATCGGTCAAGGTCGCACTCCCGCCGTCAGGCCGCCGTCGACGACGAGAGCCGTGCCGGTCACCCACGCCGCCTCGTCGGACGCGAGGTACACCATCGCGTCGGCGATGTCGTCGGGCCGGCCGAGCCGGCCGAGCGGGTGGAGGCCCTCGGCGAGGCGCCGTGCCTCGGCTGGATCTGGCTGGTCGTCGAAGTAGCCGTCGATCATCGGCGTCTGCGTGTAGCCGGGGCAGACGCAGTTGACGCGGATGCCGGCGCGGGCGCCGTCGAGCGCCATGCACTTCGTCAGCATGATCACGCCGGCCTTCGAGGCGCAGTAGGCCGCGTCGGCGGGGATCGCCCACAGGCCGGCGATCGACGCCGTGTTGACGATGGCGCCACCGCCACGCTCGAGGAGCCGCGGCCAGGCCGCCTTCGACAGCAGGTACACGCTCTTCAGGTTGGTGGCGAGCTCGCGGTCCCAGTCCTCCTCGGAGAGGTCGTGCGCCGCCCCCACGATCGTGACGCCGGCGTTGTTGACGAGCACGTCCAGCCCGCCGAACGCTGACCAGGTCGCCTCGACCGCCGCCGCCGCGCTCTCGGCAGACGTGACGTCGACGGTCAGCGCGACCGCGGCGTCGCCGATCTCTTGCGCGGTCTCCTCGGCAGCCTCGGTACGGATGTCGGCTACCGCGATGCGGGCGCCCTGGGCGGCGAAGCGCCGGGCCGTCGCACGGCCGATGCCCGAGCCCGCCCCGGTCACGAGGCAGCTCTTGCCGGTCAGCCGCGCCGGTCGGAGATCGCTAGCGCTCGAACTCTTCATGGTGCTCGAGCCACCAGTTCGCGATGTCGATCCGGCGGGCGAACCAGACGTCTCCTTGGGCGACGCCGTACTCGATGAACTCGCGCAGCGCCGAGGTACGGCCGGCCTGGCCCGCCCAGCGGGGGTGGAGGCCGATCGACATCATCTTCGGATGGCCGGCGTGGCCCTCGCGTCGGAGCTCGTCGAGCGCCCGCTTGCAGATGTCGAAGAAGTCGGAGGGGCCGCCGAATCCCTGCGCCAGGACGTAACGGCCGTCGTTGTAGACCATGGAGTACGGGACGACGAGGTGGCGCTTCCCCTTCACCTCGGTGAAGTAGGGGAGGTCGTCGTTGTAGGCGTCGGAGTCGTAGACGAAGCCGCCTTCCTCCACGAGCAACTCGCGCGTGTTGACGCTCGGCCCGTAGCGGCAGTACCAGCCGAGCGGCCGCTGCCCGGTCGTCTGCTGAAACGACTCGATCGTCCACTGGATGTGCTGCCGCTCCTCCTCGCGGTCGAGGAGCCAGTGCTCCTCCCAGCGCCAGCCGTGGCTGCACGGCTCGTGGCCCGACTTCTGCAGCCACTCCCCCACTTCCGGATTGCGCTCGAGCGCGACGGCGGCGGAGTAGAAGGTCGTCTTCACGTCGTACTCGTCGAAGAGCCGAAGGAGGCGGAAGACGCCCGCGCGGCTTCCGTACTCGTAGATCGACTCGGCGCAGAGATCGCGGTACTCCGGGCCCATCGTGTACGGGATCTCGGCCAGCCCCTCGTTGCGGTCGTCGCCGGCGGCCTTCGAGTACTCGGAGCCTTCCTCCTGGTTGATGCAGAGACTGACGACGGCCTGCGCGTCGTTCGGCCAGAACACCTTCGGCGGCCGAGCGCCGTAGCCGACGTAGTCGCGGCGCGGGCCGGGGATGTCTTGATCGACGAGCCTCATGTCTCTCCTTTCGAGCTCGTGAGCGGGGGTTCGTGCAGATGCCAGTCGGTGGCACGCTGGTAGGCGGCGCCGGCCCGGCAGAGCGTGGGCTCGCGGAAGCGCGCGGCGGCGAGCTGCAGGCCGATCGGCAGGCCGCCGGCGGCGAAGCCACACGGGACGCTGATCGCGGGCAGGCCGGCCAGGCTCCACGCGTACGTGAGCCGGACGAGCCGCTGCGTGGTCTCGATCATCTCGGAGTCGGCCGGCGGCGCGGTCGTGCCGGCGGACGGAGACAGGATCACCTCTACGCGCTCGAAGGCCCGGTCGACCGTGCGGCGCCAGAGCCGGCCCTGCTGGCGCTGGGCGGCGTAGTCGGCCGCCGAGATCGACTCCCCGAGCCGCAGCCTCCTGCGCACGTCTTCGCCGAACAGCTCGGGGTGCTCGTCCAGGCGGCGGCGATGGATGGCGAACGCCTCGGAGCGGATGATCGTGGTCGCGATGTCGACGGCCGACTCCGCGCCCGGCAGCTCGATCTCCTCGAGCTCCGCGCCGAGATCGGCGTAGACGTCGGCCGCTGCCCGGACGGAGGCGACGATGTCGGCGTCGACGTCCTCGAAGAAGAAGTTCCGCGGGATGCCGATGCGCAGCCCCACGAGATCCTGCTCGAGAGCATCGGTGCAGGACGGGGCCGGAGCGTCGACCGAGTGGGGATCGTCGGCGTCGTAGCCGGCGAGCACGTCCACGACGGGCGCGAGGTCGGAGATCGAGCGGGCGATCGGACCGACCGTGTCGAAGCTCCAGGTGATCGGAAAGACGCCACGGTTGGAGACGCGGCCGTGGGAGGGCCGCAGGGCGCTGACGCTGTTCAGCGCGGCCGGGATGCGGACGGAGCCGCCGGTGTCGGTCCCGAGCGCGACCGCGCAGAAGCCCGCTGCGACGGCCGCCCCCGATCCTCCGCTCGAGCCGCCGGGGACGCGATCGAGGTCCCACGGGTTCCGGCAGGGGCCGAAGTGCGGGTTCTGGTTGGTGGCGCCGTAGGCGAACTCGTGCAGCGTCACCTTGCCGAGGACGACCGCGCCCGCCGACCGCAGCCGCCTCGTGACCTCCGCGTCCTCGTCCGGGACGCGGTCGGCGAAGAACGCGGAGCCGGCCGTCGTTCGAAGCCCGGCGGTGTCGATGTTGTCCTTGAGCACGAACGGGACGCCGTGGAGCGGCCCGAGCGACGAGCCTGCGGCGAGCGCCTCGTCCGCCGCTCTTGCCTGCTCGAGAGCCCTCTCGGCGTCGACGGTGATGAACGCCCCGACCAGGCCGTCGAGCCGATCGATGCGCTCGAGGTAGCCGTGGGTCGCCTCGGTCGAGCTGACCTCTCCGGAGGCGATCTGCTGCCGAAGTCCGGTCGGGGGCGGCGCGATCACTCAGGTCGGAGGCGCTCGGCGCCGTCCACCAGCGTCTCGGCGCCGCTCACGATGTGGTCGCGTAGCCGCGAGGCCGCCTTGGCCCCGTCGCCGCTCCTGATCGCCTCCATCATCGCCTCGTGCTCCCGCAGCGACTGCTCGGCGCGGCCGGGCAGCGCCCACATCGTGCGCCACGGAAAGCCGCCCCAGAGCCTGCGGATGAAGTCGTTCAGGTACGTCGAGTGCGCAGACTCGTACAGGGTCCAGTGCCAGTCGGCGTTGACCTCGGCGATCCGCTTCCCGCGGCCCGCCGACACCGCCGTCCGAAGCGCCTCGTGCAGCCGTTCCAGCTGCGCGAGCCGTTCCCCGGCGAGCGCCTCCACCGCCAGCTCGGCGGCGAGCGGCTCGAGGACGCTCCTGATCCGATAGATCTCGACCGTCGCCTCGGGCGCGAGCTCCTTCACGACCACGCCGTGGTGCGGCCGGTAGTCGACGAGGTGGTCGGCCTGCAGGAGCCGAAGCGCCTCGCGGATCGGCGTCGCGCTCATCCCGAGCGACTGCGTCAACTCCTCGAGCGCGAGCCGCTGGCCGGGGACGAGCTCGCCCGAGCGAATACGCTCGCGGAGCAGCTCGAGCGCCAGTTCGGTCTTGGTGAGATGACGCGGAGGCGCGAGGGGAGGAGTCGCAGCGTCCAACGGAAATAGAATATAGACTCGGCGGCGCCGTGACCAGGCGTCGCCCTCCGATCGACTGGGAGCAGCAAACGCTGCGCTCGCTGCTGTTTGCCCCCGGAAACCACGCGCGCCGACTGGAGAAGGTCGGAGGCTTCGGCTCCGACGCGATCGTCCTCGACCTCGAGGACGCGGTCGCGAACGCCGAGAAGATCGCGGCCCGTGGGTCGACTAGAGCGGCGCTCCCGACCTACGAGAACACGGTCGTCATCGTCCGCGTCAACGGCGCCCACACCGACCTGCTCGCGGGTGACGTGGACGCCGTCGTCTGCCCGGAGCTCGACTGCCTGATGGTGCCGAAGGTGGAGAGCGCGGAGACGCTGGCGGAGGTCGACGGACTGCTCGCGCGCTTCGAGGCCGAGCGGGGCATCGAGCCGGGCGCGATCCGGCTGCTGCCGATCGTCGAGACGGCCGTCGGCATCGCGCACTGCGAGGAGATCCTCGCGAAGGCGCCGCCGCGGGTGGTGAACGCCGTCTTCGGTCTCGGAGACTTCTCGGTGGACATCGGCGTCGACCTCACCCGCGAGGGAACCGAACTGCTGTATGCACGCTCGCGGATGGTCGTCGCCGCGCGCGCCGCCGGCCTGCCGTCCCCGATCGACGGGCCCTACCCGGACATCCACGACCTCGACGGGCTGTACGAGAACACGCTCCTGTCCCGGAGTCTCGGGTTCCAGGGACGCGTCGTCGTGTATCCCGGCCAGGTCGAGACCGTGCAGCGCGCGTACTCGGAGCTGTCCCAGGAGGAGCTCGAGCAGGTGCGGCGCGTCGTCTCGGCCTTCGAGGAGGCGGAGGCGGCCGGGCTGGCGTCGATCCAGGTGGACGGCCGATTCATCGATTATCCGCTCTACTACCGCGCGCGCCATCGCCTCCGCCTGCACGAAGCGCTCGCGACAGCCGGTTCGCCGACGTGAGCGACGGCGGGACGCCTGCGCCGCTGCAGGGCCTGCGGGTGATCGACTGCGCGACGTTGTTCGCCGGCCCCGTGATCGCCTCGCTGCTCGGCGACTACGGCGCCGACGTCGTCAAGGTCGAGCACCCCCGGGGCGACGGGATCCGCTCGATGGGCTGGCAGAAGGACGGCGTCTCGCTCTGGTGGGCACTCGTCGGCCGGAACAAGCGCTGCATCACCCTGACGTTGTCGCAGCCCCGCGGGCAGGAGCTGATGAAGCAGCTCGTCGCCGACGCCGACGTGCTGATCGAGAACTTCCGACCGGGCACGCTCGAGCGCTGGAACCTCGGTCCCGACGTCCTGCACGAGCTCAATCCGAAGCTCGTGATCGTCCGGACGACCGGCTTCGGCCAGACCGGGCCCTACAGTCACCTGCCGGGGTTCGGGACGCTCGCCGAGTCGATCTCCGGCTTCGCGCACATCAACGGCTGGCCGGACAAGCCCCCCGCCCTGCCACCGCTCGCGCTCGGTGACGGCATCGCCGCGCTGACCGGCTGCTCGGCGGTGATGATCGCCCTCTGGTGGCGCGCGCACGGCGGCGAAGGGCGCGGCCAGGTCATCGACCTCTCCATCTACGAGCCGCTGTTCTGGGTCCTCGGCCCGCAGGCGCTGCTCTACGACCAGCTCGGGATCGTGCAGGGCCGATCCGGCAACCGGGCGCCCTTTACGGCGCCGCGCAACGCGTACCTGACGAAGGACGGCAAGTGGCTCGGGCTGTCCGCGAGCGCACAGTCGATCGCCGAGCGCGTGATGCACATCGTCGGCCGGCCCGACCTGATCGACGAGCCCTGGTTCGCCGACCACATGGGGCGGATCGAGCACATCGACGAGCTCGACGAGATCATCCAGGACTGGATCGGGCAGCGGACGACCGAGGAGGTCATGGCGGCGTTCGCGGAGGGCGAGGCGGCGATCGCGCCGATCTATTCGATCGAGGACATCGTCGAGGACCCCCAGTACCTCGCCCGCGAGACGATCGTCCGCGTGCCACACCCGAAGCTCGGGTCGGTGCTGATGCAGAACGTCATCCCCCGGCTCTCGGACACGCCGGGACGGATCCGCCATCCGGGCGCCGAGATCGGCGAGCACAACGAGGAGATCTACTGCGGCGAGCTCGGGCTCTCGACCGAGGAGCTCGATCAGCTGAAGCAGGACGGCGTGATCTGAAGGCGGTCCGCTTCCACGGGTACGGCTCCGCCGACGTGCTGCGCGTCGAAGACGTACCTACGCCGGAACCAGGCCCGGGCGAAGCGCTCGTCCGCGTGGGCGCCTGCGCGGTCAACCACGTCGACATCGACATGCGCGAGGGTACGTCGCGGCTGCCGCTGACGCTCCCGCACACGCTCGGCTTCGAGATCGCGGGCGAGGTGGCCGCGCTCGGCGACGGCGCCGAGGGCAACGGCGTCGCGGTCGGGGACAGAGTGGCGCCGCTCTACCAGATCCACTGCCGCGAGTGCGAGTGGTGCCGCAGGGGCGAGCACATGCACTGCGAGCGGATCCGGATGCTCGGAGTCCAGTCGCCGGGCGGCTACGCGGAGTACGCGGTCGTGCCGGCCTGGGCGCTGATCCCGCTGCCCGAATCGCTCTCCTTCGAGCAGGGCGCCGCGATCCAGACGACGTTCGGGACGGTCTGGCACGCGCTCGTGACCCGCGTCGGGGTGGCCGAGGGCAGCTGGGTGCTCGTCAACGCGGCCGGAAGCGGTGTCGGGACCGCCGGCATCCAGGTCGCGAAGCTGCTCGGCGCCCGGGTGATCGCCTCGGCCGGCTCCGACGAGAAGCTCGAGCGCGCCCGGGCGATCGGCGCGGACGAGACCGTCAACTACCGGGTGGAAAGCCTCGCGGAGCGGGCCCGAGAGCTGTCCGGCGGCGCCGGCGTCGACGTGGTGATGGAGTCCGTCGGCGGCGACGTCCTCGAGCAGTCGCTCGCCGCCCTGGCGAAGAACGGGTCGGTGGTGACGGTCGGCGCGCACGCCGGGGAGGTCGTGCCGGTCGACGTCATCCTGCTCTTCCGGCACCAGTGGTCGCTGGTCGGCTCGGTGCGCGCAACGGCCGAGGAGATCCGCCACTGCATCGACCTCGTGGCGTCGGGGCAACTGAAGCCGGTCATCCACGAGACGCTGCCGCTCGAGCAGGCTGCAGAAGCGCACCGGATCCTCGAAGCCCGGGAGCAGTTCGGAAAGGTCGTCCTCGTTCCTTGACGCGCGCCCGCGCGGTCGAGAGCGGCGACTACCTGCCCGAGGTGGCGGAGAGCGCCGCCCAAGGCACCGTCGCGGACATCTACGACGACATCCGCACGGTCCTCGGCCTTCCCGTCGTCAACCTCGTGTACCGCTGCCTCGCGGTCGAGCCCGGGCGCCTCCAGGGGATCTGGCGCTCGCTCCGCCGGAACCTGACGTCGCGCGCGGTCGACAGCGCGGCGGAGAAGCTCGTCGCGGCCGCCCGGCCGCCCGGCATGCTGCCCGCAGCAGGCCTCGAAACGGCCGGCCTCGGCGCGAACGATCTCGTGCTCGCGCGGGCGACGCTCGACGCCTATGCGCGCGGCAACTCGCGCAACCTCCTGGCAATGCACGCGCTGCTCGACGGATGCCGGGGAAGCGGTGTGGACGCCGAACCTGCCGTGCCCGCGACCGCCGCGTCGATCCTGCCCATGGCTCGACTCGACGATCTCGCCCCGGAGGCGCTCGACCGGCTCCGGTCGATCAGCGCGGCGCTGGTCGGCGACGAGAAGCCCGTCCTCGTGCCCAGCCTGCTCCGCCATCTCGCAGCGCGTCCCTTGCTCCTCGACCTGCTGTGGAGAGCCGTGGAACCGGAGCTCGTGCCCGCGCTCGCCTCGAAACGCGATGCCGTCACGGACGAGGCGCGCCGGCTCGCGAGCACGTTGCCGTTCGCGGTGTCCCGCCTCGATCGGCAGGCCGAACGCGGCATCGCGCAGCGCTTCGCGGCCGCGATGTCGACGCTGCTCGTCACCGGCGAGACCTTCCGGGCAACCCTCGGCGAGCGCGGATGACGGTGCAGGGCGCGGTCAGCGTCGTCGGCCTCGGCAGGATGGGCCGACCGGTCGCGAGAGCGCTCCTCGAGTCGGGCTTCGACGTCCGCGGCTGGAACCGCTCGCCGCTGCCGGCCTCGGAGATCGGTCCGATTCCCCTCTGGGAGAGCCTCGACGCCGCGGCGGGCGCCGAGACGGTCGTACTCGTGCTCTCGGACTCCGAGGCCGTGGACGACGTCCTGTCACGCGTCGCCCCGCTACTGGCCGAAGGGCAGCTCGTCGTCGACCTGGGCTCCTCCGACCCGGAGCGGTCGCGGGCTCACGCGGCCCGGCTCGCAGCATCGGCCGTCGGCTGGGTCGACGCGCCGGTCTCGGGAGGCCCCGAGGGCGTGCAGGAGCGGCGTCTCGCGATCATGGCCGGCGGAACCGCGGGCGACGTCGGCCGGGCGAGGCCGTTGCTCGAGGCGCTCGGCTCGGTCGTCCACGTGGGCGGGCCTGGCGCCGGCCATGCGGTCAAGATCGTGAACCAGGTGATCGTCGGCCTCGCGCTGGAGGCGGTCGCCGAGGCGGTCGCGCTCGCCGAGCGGGCCGGGCTCGACACGGCGCTCGTTCGCGAGGCGCTTCGAGGCGGCTCGGCGGACAGCCGGATCCTGCGGATCCAGGGCGCGAGGATGAGCGCCCGAGACTTCGCCCCCCGTGGCTCCGTCCGAACGATGCAGAAGGACGGCCGCCTCGGGCTCGCGTTCGCCGAGTCGCTCGGCCTCGAACTGCCCCACCTTCGCTCGCTCGTCGCCGTCTGGGATCAACTGGCGGCGAGCGGGCACGCCGACGACGACTGCAGCGTGCTGATCATGCGACTGCTCGAGGACGCCCGGGCGCGGCTCGAATGAGAGAGGGGCCGGAGATCCGGCCCCTCTCGTTCCTCTCCACACAGGGAGGGCGGAGATCTACTTGATGCCCCAGAGCTTCTTGTATCCGACCTCGTAGGCGTTTCCGTAGCCCGTGGAGAGCGCCGGCGGGTTGCCCGCGTCCTTGATGTTCGCGGACGTGAACGCGCGGAGGGCGGTGTGCTCGTTGAACTGCCGCGGGATCTTGACCCCGGCGAGAACGCGTGCCTCGGCGTCGATGTACGCCCAGCCGAGCCAGTTGAGGTTCTCGCCCACCTCGAACCGGACCGACTTGCCCTGGGCCAGGTAGCCCATCACGAACGGCGTGCCGTTGTAGGTTGCGATGTGGACGCTCGAGGTTCGGTTGGCCGCGGTGATCGCGGGCACGACGAACTGCGACATCGAGTCGTAGATCGGGATCACGTAGTTGATCTTCGGATCCTTGACCAGGGCCGACTGCACCTGCGGCTGGATCTTGGTCGACCAGTCGGCGACCGGCGCGTTGATGAGCGTGTACTTGCACGCGGAGCCGCACTGCGTCGCGAACTCGCTCTTGAGCGCCTTGACGATCGCCGGCGTCGGCACGATCTCGTTCGAGGTGACGATGACGACGTCGGCCTTGCCCTTGGTGTCGAGGATGACCCAGTCGGCCTCGAGCCGGGCGGCCCGCTGGTAGTCGGCGGGAATCGAGTAGTTCACGGCGACCGGCGTCTGCGTGATGTCGTAGAGGTGCGAAGTCGCGACGGGGATCTTCGCGTTCTGCGCGGCCTTGATCTGCGGGCCGAGCACGCGCGGATCGGTACCGCCGAGCAGGTCGATCAGGTTGACCTTGCGGCTCACCGCCTGTCCCATCCCCTGGACCCACTGGGGCACCTGAGCCTGGTTCGTGTAGTTGACGAACTTGATCCCGAGCACCTTGGCCGCACCTGCCATGGCCGTCTCGATGTTGGCGGTGAACGGGTTGGCGCTCGACACCGGGATGCTGAAGATGGTCTTGCCCTTGACCTTCTTGGTGTCGAAGGCGGGCCCCGGCGGGATGAACTTCGGCAGCGCCATGTACTTCGCGATCTGGGCGTGCAGATAGGCGGGGTTGTACTTCGAGGCTGTGGCCTGGTGCCTGGTCGTACCCTGCGCCAGCCCCGCCAGTACCGCCGCCAGAATCGCAAACGCGGCGATGCTCGCCAGGAGACCCCAACGGCGTCGCGTCACGGCTTCCTCCTCCTCTCGAGATATCTCATATATTTGATGCCGGCCGGCCGAGCGTAACGCCGATGCCCGCTTCGGTCAACCAACATCGGTCGTCCCGGGAGGCGGAAAGGCGGTTCGAGTGAGCTCAGGCGTTCGGGAGATCAGGGCAGAGCGCTTCAGCTACGTCTTCAGCCCCTACGCGACGCCGATTGCGCGCGTCGCGTCCGGCGAGACGCTCGACGTCTTCACCGAGGACGCGTTCGAGTCACGGGTGCAGTCGGAGGACGATCTCCCCACGCGCGTCCTCGACTTCCCCTTCCTGAACCCGCAGACGGGGCCGATCTTCGTCGAGGGGGCGAGGAAGGGAGACACGCTCGCGGTCGAGATCCTCGAAATCGAGCCGACGCGTGACTTCGTCGTCAGCGCCTTCATCCCCGACTTCGGCGGTCTCACCGGCACGACGCAGACCGCGTTGCTGAACGAGCCGTTGCCGGAGCGCGTGTTCATCTATCCCCTCCGCGACGGCTCGGTCGAGCTCCACGGCGGGCGGAAGGTGCCCTACGACCCCTTCCTCGGCACGATCGCGACCGCGCCGGAGATCGAGGCGATCGGCGCGCTCGTCCCTGGCCCGTTCGGCGGGAACATGGACGTGCCCGACACCTGCCCCGGCAACGTCGTCCGGCTCCCGGTCCACGTCGACGGTGCGTTCTTCTACACCGGCGACGCGCACGCGGCGCAGGGGGACGGCGAGCTGTGCGGTGTCGCCTGCGAGGTGACCGCGCGCGTCCGGCTCCGGCTGACCGTCGAGAGGGGACGGACGATCGCGTGGCCGCGGATCGAGTCCGACTCGGAGCTGATGACCGTCGGGAGCGCACGTCCGATGGAGGACGCCGCGAGGATCGCCTGGAAGGAGCTCATCGGCTGGCTCGAGGCCGACTACGGCATCGATCGCTGGGAGGCCTACCAGCTCTTGACCCACGCCGGCCGCATGCGGATCGGAAACATGGTGGATCCGCTCTACTCGGTCGTCGCGCGCATCGACAAGCGCTACCTCTGACGTGACTCCCGGCCGCCCTCCGGCCGCCAGGCCACGGCGCGGACGGGGAAGCCGCTGAGCCCGGGCACGAGCGCGGGCAGCGCGGCGAAGTGCACGCGCTCGCCCGCGATCCGGCCGAGATCGTAGAGGCCCTCGACGATGGGCACGCCGCTCTCGAGCAGGATCCGGTGCGCCGGCCACGGCACGTCTCCCCCGTCGCGCTTCTCGCCCCAGCCCCGAAGGTACCCGTCGCGAACGTGGTCGACCGACGCGGGCTCGACGCCGACGGCTCGCGCGCCGCGTTCGACGAGCCAGGTCGCGGCCTCCCCGGTCAGGTAGCACTGGTGCATGTGGACGCCGGGGCCGGCGTCCTCGAAGCCGGAGCGGATCAGGACGATGTCGCCGGGCTCGACGGCAGGCATAGCCGCCGCGAGCTCCTCCGCCGTGTAGCCGTGGTCCGGATCGTCGTCCGGCACGAGGTCGAGGACGACGGCCTCGCCGACGAGCAGCGAGAGGTCGAGGCTCTCCAGCCGCCCGCCTCCCGCGACCATGTGGATCGGCGCGTCGACGTGCGTGCCGGCATGGTCCGGCAGCCGCACCATGCACGCGGTCGCAGTCGCGGTGTCGAGATCGGAGACGACTTCGACGGCGAGGTCCCGGTAGTACGGGGGCGGCTCGCCGTCGGCGAGGTCGCCGAGCAGCGCCCAGATCGTCTCCTCGGTCAGCGGCCGGGTGAGGTCGATCAGGTCGGGCCGCCACGGGTTGCGAGTGTGCGTCACCTCGCGGTCCCTATCACGGTGGCGATCTCGGCGGAGCCGCCACCCAGGAAACCGAGCCGAAGGACGACGGCCCCCAGGCCGACGACCGCTCCGCAGATCGCCCAGAGCGGCCGCCACGAGCCGAGCGCGTCGACGAGGACGCCGAGGAGAGGCGGGAGCACCACCGATCCGCCGAAGATCCAGACCAGGGCCTCGCCCGAGACCTGTCCCACATTCCCGGGACCGGCCGCCTCGGCGACGAAGCCGTAGAACGCGCCGTTCCAGCCGACGACGGTGAGGCCGGCGAGAGCGACCAGCGGCCAGACAAGCGCCCGCGCGGGCGCGAGCGCGATCACCTCCAGCGCGGCCACCTGGAGGCCCGCCATCAGCAGCAGCACCTCGAGCCGCTTCCCTGTCCGGTCGCTCATCCAGCCCCACGCGAGTCGCGCGCACGCCCCGAGCCCCTGCGCCAGCGCGAGCGCGACGCCGGCCGCCGCAAGTCCGAAGTGGAATTGCTGCGTCAGGAAGAGGACGAGATAGGTCAGGAAAACCCACTGGCTCCCGGCCATGACGAAGCCGAAGGCGCCGAGCGCCGACCGGCGCCGCCGCGACAGCGGGCCGCCCGCCGGCCGGGCGGGAGAGTGCGAGAGCCGCAGCCGCTGCGCGTTCCGCAGGAGCGGCGTCGCCAGCGTGACGGCCGCGCACAGGGCGACCGCCAACAGGAGGGCGACCCGCCAGCCGTCGGCGATCGCCACCGGCGGCAGCACAAGCCCGGCCAGCAGCCCGCCCAGCGGGACGCCGGACTGCTTGAGGCTCAGGAAGAAGCCCAGTCGCCGGGAAAGCTGCCCTGCGACGACCACGTTCGTGGGCGGGTTCACCCCTCCGTAGGCGAGCCCGGCGAGCACGGCCGCGAGCAGCAGCGTCGCCCTGTCGGGCGCGGCGGCGAGCAGCCCGACGGCACCCGTGAACATCAGCATGGCCCAGCCGAGGACGCGCGCCGGGTCGACCGTGTCCGTCAGGCGACCTGCCGGCCACGAGCCGAGAGCGGCGCCGAGAAAGACGAGCGACGTGACCAGGCCGATCTCGGCGCGCGAGAACCCGAATGCGGCCTCGAGCTTGGGGGCGAGCGCTCCGACGGAGGAGATCGCGAACGTCGACGCGGCAAGCGCCGCGACGGAGACACAGACCACGGCGACCGGGCCCGGCGGACGATCGGAGAGGCGTGAGCGGTGAAGGGCGAGTGACCGCGAGGGAAATAGAATATAGACTCGGCCCCGATGGGGACGCGCGCGCCGGCCCTCGAGCTCAGCAACCTGTCCAAGAGCTTCGGCGGCGCTCGCGCGCTCGACGGCGTCGACTTGAGCGTCGCCCACGGAGAGGTCCTCGGCCTCCTCGGCGAGAACGGCTCCGGCAAATCGACGCTGATCAAGGTGCTCGCCGGCTACCACGCGCCCGACGAGGGCTCTCTGAGCGTCTACGGAGAGCCGGTGAAGCTGCCGCTGCGGCCCGGCCAGTTCCGCTCGCTGGGCATGGATTTCGTCCATCAGGACCTCGGCCTGATCCCGACGCTGAGCGTGATCGAGAACCTCTACGTCGGCGATCTCGCGGCCAGCCGTCGACGCGCGCACATCAGTTGGAGCAAGGAGCGGCGCAAGGCTCGCGAGACCTTCGCGCGCTATGGCCTTCGGTTCGACGTTCGTGCGCGGGTCTTCGAGCTCACGCCGGTGGAGCGCGCGCTGCTCGCGATCGTGCGGGCGGTCGAGGGCATGCGGGCCGGCCTCGACGAGGCCAAGGGCGCGGGAATCCTCGTTCTCGACGAGCCCACCGTCTTCCTGCCGAGGACAGGCATCGACCAGCTCTTCGCGCTCGTGCGGGAGGTGGCCGCCTCGGGGGCGAGCGTGATCTTCGTCTCGCACGACCTGGACGAGGTCCGCGAGATCACGGACAGGACGACCGTGCTGCGCGACGGCAAGGTCGTCGGCACCGTCGTCACCGCCGAGACGAGCGAGGCAGACCTCGTTCGCATGATCGTCGGGCGGCACCTCGAGATGCTCGAGGCGAGCCCCCACGACCTGCTCGGCCGCGATGTCGAGATCTCCGTGGACGGTCTGACCGGGGGCACGCTGGAGAACGTCTCGCTCGAGCTGCACCAGGGCGAGGTGCTCGGTCTCACAGGGCTGCTCGGCTCCGGGTTCGAGGAGGTGCCCTACTTCCTCTTCGGCGCGTGGCGGGCCGAGAGCGGCCGACTGCGGGTGGAAGGTCTCGAGCTCGAGCTGAGAGGCGTCGGCCCGGGTACGGCGCTCGCTGCCGGCGTCGCGCTCGTCCCGGCCGACCGCCAGCACGACGGCGTCGTCAGCTCGCTTCCGGTGTACGACAACATCCTGATGCGATCGCTGCGAACGTTCTTCCGCAGCGGCGTCCTGCGGCGGCGTCAGATGCTCCGTCACGCTCGCCTGCTGATGACGGAGTTCGACGTCAGGCCCGGCGACCCCAGGCTCACCTACTCGTCGCTCTCCGGCGGCAACCAGCAGAAGGCACTGCTGGCGAAGTGGCTGCACCGGAACCCGCGCCTGCTCCTCCTTCACGAGCCGACGCAGGGCGTCGACGTCGGCGCACGCCAGCAGATCTTCTCCCTCGTCCGCGAGGCGGCGTCGCGGGGTACGGCGGTCGTGTGCGCGAGCTCGGACTACGAGCAGCTTGCCGCCACGTGCGACCGCGTGCTGATCTTCGCCCGCGGCCGGATCGTCGAGCAGCTCGTCGGCGACGACGTCACGAAGGAGCGCATCACCGAGCGCTGCTACAACAGCGTGACCCTGTCCGAAGAGATGACCCTGGCGACGTCGTGACGGATACGCAAGAACAGCGCCCCGAGCCCGCAGGGGCGGTCGACGAGACGCGGCGCGAGGCGGTCCGCGAGCACCTCCGGACGCATCTGGCGCCGTCGGACATCGCGGCCCGCTACGCGCTCCCGCTGGTCTGGGGGATCGTCTGCCTCTTCTTCAGCGTCCTCCCGGCAACCTCGGACACGTTCCCGACGACCGGGAACTTCTCGACGATCTTCGGCTCCCAGGCGATCATCGTCGTCCTCACGCTCGGCCTTCTGGTCCCGCTCACCACCGGGGACTACGACCTCTCGGTCGCGTACAACCTGACCCTGTCCTCGATGGTGCTGGCGGTGCTGAACGCGAACCACCACTGGCCGATCGGATGGGCGATTCTCGCCGCCCTCGGCTCCAGCGTCGCCGTCGGCGTCGTCAACGGCGCCTTCGTGATCATCTTCGGCATCGACCCGTTCATCGTCACGCTCGGAACGGGGACGTTCGTGTACGGGATCGTGCTATGGATCAGCGACTCGAACACGATCAGCGGCGTCTCGCAGTCGCTCGTCAACAAGGTGATCGTCGACCAGTTCCTCGGTATCCCGATCTGCTTCTACTACGGCCTCGCCATCGCGGCGATCATCTGGTACGTCTTCGAGTTCACTCCACTCGGACGACGGCTCCTGATCGTCGGGCGCGGCCGGAACGTCGCCCGCCTCTCGGGGCTGAACGTGAATCGCATCCGCTGGGGCGCCCTGATCGCCTCCGGCTTCATCAGCGGTGTCGCCGGCGTCCTCTACGCGGGGACGACGGGAGCCGCCGACCCGTCGTCGGGGTCGCAGCTCCTGCTGCCGGCGTTCGCGGCCGCCTTCCTCGGCGCGACCACGATCATGCCCGGCCGCTTCAATCCGTGGGGCGCTCTCATCGCCGTCTACTTCCTCGTCACCGGCATCACCGGGCTCCAGCTGGCGGGCGTCCAGAGCTTCGTCACGCAGCTCTTCTACGGCGGAGCGCTGGTGCTCGCCGTCGCTCTCTCCCAGATCGCCAGGCGCCGCGAGGCGATTCAGGTCGGAACCGGCTGAGCCTCAGGCAGGCTCGACGAGCCTCCGGGGGGTCTCCGACGCGGCGGCTTCGAGCGCGCCCGGGTCGAGGCCTTCCCGCGCCAGGGACTCGACCAGGAGCTGGAGCGCCTCCGGTGCGGGCGGCGAGTCGGGTTGCCCGGCGTCGGAAGAGAGCACGAACCGCCCCGGGCCCGCAGCCCGAACCGCGGCCGCCAGCTGCGCCGCGTCGCAGCCGGGCTGGTGAAGCAGCTGGTAGGCGGTGATCTCGACGAAGGCTCCGAGCTCGCAGAGCTCCGTCAAGTCGGCCGGGCGCAAGCCGGGAACGGTGAAGGTCGCATGCGTCACCACGACCCTCCTGACGCCGGCATCGCGGGCCGCGGAGACGAGCCAGGCGACCTCGGGCGCGCTGAGGTGGCCGGTGGCGAGAAGGACGTCCGCCGCCGCGACAGCACCGAGCAGCCGGCGAGCGACAGCCTCGCTCGGCGGGTGGACGGGCGGGATCGCGATCGGCTCTGCCGGCGGCCGGGGCAGACCCGCGTCGAGATGCCCGTGCGCGTCGAGCGTCGGCATCCAGATGGCGCGGGCCCCGAGCGCGAGCGCAGCCTCGACGGCTGCGAGATTCAGGCCGCCCACCGCGTGGTTCAGGACGATCCCTCCGTACACGCGGACGCTTCTGCCCTTCCCCGCCGCCGCGGCGCGGCCGACGGTGGGCTCGGCGTGCCCTTTCAGCAGGCACCCGTCGAACCCAGCGCGCTCGTACCACTCGACGGTCTGCGCGTCGTCCGCGATGCGCGGGAAGACACAGGGCGCCGAGTGCACGTGGGCGTCGAACACCTCAGCGCCTCTCGTGGACGAACGCCGCGGGGACGAGCGCGGCCGTGAGCACCACGGCCAGCGCCGCCCAGATCGAGCGATAGGTGCCGGTCAGATCCGCAACGAGCCCGTAGAGCGGCGGACTGGCCGCGATCCCTGCGGCCACGAACGTGATGCCGAAGCCGGTGGCCGCTCCCGCTCTCCCGGGCCCCGCAGCTTCGGCGATCATCGTCACCCACAGCCCCTGGAACCCGATCAGCGCGAAGCCGGCGAGGGCCGCAACCGCCACCCATGCGCCCGCGGGCAGGGACCGCGGCAGGGCGAAGAGCAGCAGCGCGGCGAGAATCGCCACCACCGTCAGCAGCACGAGCAGCGGCTTCCGGCCTCGTCGAAGCAGCCGATCGCTGAGCCCACCCCACGCCACCCTGCCGACGATGCCGAACGCCTGCGAGACGGCGAGGAGGAGCGACGCGGTCGCGAGCGCGAACCCCGCCCTGTGGTGGAGATCGAGGGCGAAGAAGGCGACGAGAGCGTACTGGCCGCTGACGAGCAGGCACCCCCACAACGCGAGGAGCAGGACGGTCCGGTCGCGCAAGGGGCTCCACGAATCCGTGCGCACCGGCAGCTCCTCGACGCGCTCGCTCTTCGAGAGCATCAAGGGGAGAACGCTCGCCGCGGTGATCGTCCCCGCCACGGCCAGGCTCCACCGCCAGCCGTACGCGTGCGCGAGCACCGGCAGGAGCGCCGCGGCGACGAGACCGCCCACCGGGACCCCGGTCTGCCGCACGCCGAGCGCGAACCCGCGACGGTTGCGCGGAAACGCGAGGAGCACGAGCCGTCCTCCGGCGGGGGTCGACGCGGCGCTCGTCATGCCCGCGAGGACGAGCGCGGTGATCAAGAGCCCGAGCGGGAACGACACCGCTGCGGCGACCACGACTCCGGTGGCGACGCCTCCCGCGACCAGGACGCGCCGCTCCCCGACCCTGTCCGCGGCGACGCCGGCCGCGTACGACCCGAGCACCCTGCCGACCGTGAACGCCGCCACGGTCCCACCGGCGGCCGCCGCCGACAGGCCGAGGTCGCTCTTGACGAACCCGGTCAGCGTCGGGATGCCCTGCTCGACGACGGAGACGCCGATCTGGGAGACGAGCGCGGCCCCCAGCAGCCGCCATGCTGCGGCGCTGACGCCGGCTCCCGCCCGGTCGTGGGTCGCGGCCACGGGCGGCGCGCCGCACGACGAGCCGGCCCCGGCCACCGCTAGCGGGCGGAGGCGGCGGCAGGCGAACGGGCTGCGAGGGCTGCGCCGGCACCCCGGACGACAGGGTCGAGCCCGAGCGCGAGCAGGATCGACCGCGCCGTCGCGGTGGCGGCCGTCAGCACCGGGACGCCCAGCTCGTCTTCGACCTGCTGCACCACGGGAAGGCTCGGCATCTGGACGCAGGCGGAGAGCACGAGCGCGTCCACCGAGCCGAGGTCGAGGCTCCGGGCGATCTCGGGGAGCCCCTCCGGATCGAGCCGGCCGACGGCGACGTTGTCGCTCACCTCGAGCGCGACGAGCTCCGAGACTTCGAAGCCCTCGCCGACGACAGTCTCGGCCACCTGCTCCGCGAGCGGCCGGAGGTAGGGGGTCACGAGCGCGACCCGCCTGGCCCCGAGTGCGCGCAGCGCGTCGACCAGCGCGCCCGCGCTCGAGACGATCGCAGGACTGTTGGGAGCGTCTGACACGGCCGCGCTCAGCCGCCGCTCGACGTCGGCCGCCGCCCCGGCCCCGCGGCACATGACTGCGACGAGGCACGCGTAGGCGATGACCTCCACCGGGGAGTCCGCGAGCGAGCGCGCCGCGACGTCCGAGGCGGCGACCATCCGCTCGAGCTCTTCCGGGGTCACGTTCGCCATCGACGCTCTGGCCGAGTGCCACGTGAAGACCTCGCCGGTCGTCGCCGTGCGTCTGCGAAAGAGCTCGGGCAGCTCGGTCTCCATGGTCGTGTTCGAGCTCGGCACGACCAGGCCGACCCGGTGGAGAACGCCGCTCACGGCCGGAGTCTAGACAGGGGCGCCCCGACCGACCACGATCCCGCCCTCACCGGGCCGGAGAGTCGGAACGAGCGAGATTCGGTTCTGTTTCGCGGTGCGGCGATCGGGTGAGAGAGACGGCGTGCGGAAGTTCGGACTTCTCATCCGACTGCTCGGCTTCCGGCGGTTCACGCTCGCCTGGCTTGCGCTCTTCGTCTTTCGCCGGATACGAAAACGGCGAGCGCAGGCGCGGCAGACGGCTTAGGGCGACGCAGCGCCGTCGATTTCCAGGATCGTGGCTCGCCACGCGCCCCGTGGCGCTTGCACGTCGACGGTGTCTCCCACGCGCTTCCCCAGCACCGCTGCTCCGAGCGGCGACGACGGTGAGACGGTTCCGGGGCCGCCGACCGCCGACAGCTCGAGCTCGATTCGCTCGCCCCCCTCGTCCGCCACGACGAGATGCGAGCCGACGGAGACGACGCCGGCCGTCCCGTCGTCCACGACGTGCGCCTGCTCGAGCCGGGCGCGGAGGATCGTGATCCGCCGCTCCAGCAGCGCCTGCTCGTTCTTGGCCGCGTGGTATTCGAAGTTCTCGGAGAGGTCGCCGTGGCCTCGCGCGACCCTGATCGCCTCGACGATCTCCTGGCGCTTCGGCCCTTCGAGCTCCGCCAGCTCGGCGGAGAGCTGCGCGTGCTGCCTGCTGGTCAACTGCTCGCTCATGCCGGCATCAATCTAGAGCTCACCGGGGGTGCGGAAGATCCGCCAGATCATGTACAGCGCAATCGCGCCGGAGAGACAGAACCCGCCGAGCGAGACGTCGTGGCTGACGCGGGCCATGAGGGCCGAGGAGACGAGCAGGCCGACGATGATCATCGCGATGCCGATGCGGTTGGCGACGCTTCGGAGCATGTGCTCGGTCTCGGCGAGATCGGACGGGACGATGCCGACCTTGAGCCGACCCGTGTCGACGCGCTCGACCAGGTCGGCAAGCCGGCGCGGCATGCGCGCCACGGCTTCGGCCTGGGTGAACGCGTAGGAGAAGAACTGGGTCGGCTCGGCGCGGCTCGCTGCTTCCCTCGTCATCAGCTCGAGCGCCTCGCGCCGCAGCAGCCGGATCGGGTCGAGCTCGGGATCGAGGGTGCGGGCAATCGAGTCGGCCTGCGCCAGCGTCTTGCCGACGAGGGCGAACGCGGGCGGCAGCTGGATGCCGAACTGCAGCGACAGCCGCTGCAGGTCCGCCAGCGCCTCGCCGGCGCGGATGCCGGCGAGCGGGCGCCAGTGGTAGCGAGGGAGCTTCCGCCGCACCTCGTGGACGAATGCGGCCGGATCGGAGCTCAACTCGGTCAGCGAGAGGCCGTAGATCAGGTCGGCCACGTCCTCGGCTCTGTTCTGGGCCAGCGCCAGGAGCAGCAGGGCCAGAGTGGTGCGGGTGTCGTCGTCGAGCCGGCCGATCAACCCGAAGTCGAGCAGCGCCAGCCTGCCGTCTTCGGTGAGGAAGACGTTGCCGCGGTGCGGGTCGGCGTGGTACACGCCGTCGATGCACACCTGGTGGACGTAGGCGCGGAAGAAGGTCTCGGCGAGCTTGTCGGCGTTCGGGATCGAAGCCGCGATCCCCTCCGTGACCTTGGTGCCGCGGATCCGCTCGAGCACGAGCACCTGCTCGGTGACGTAGGGGTGGATGACCTCCGGCACGACGAGCTCGTCGTACCGCTCGACCAGCCCGGCGATCAGCTCGGCGTTGTAGGCCTCCTCGCGGAAGTCCATCTCGGCGCGCAGGTGCCAGTCGAGCTCGTCGACGAGGGCGCGCAGCTGGAGCAGCCGCGCCGTTGCCGAGCGCTTCTCGAGCATGTCGGCCGTCGCCCTCAGCAGGTCGAGGTCGCGGTCGACCTCCTCGACGATGCCGGGCCGTCGCACCTTGACGACGACCTCCCGGCCGTCCTTCAGCACTGCCTCGTGGACCTGGGCGATCGACGCCGCGGCCAGGGGGGTGGGATCGATCGACCGGAACGCCGCCGTGCCGACCTCCTGCTCGATGATCTCCTCGATCGCGCTGTACGGCTGCGGAGGCACCTCGTCGACGAGTCGCGAGAGCTCGTCGATGTACTCGTCCGGAATCAGATCCGGGCGCGACGACAGCAACTGCCCGAGCTTCACGTACGTCGTACCGAGCTCCTCGAGCCCGCGGCGGAACTCGCGGGCCCCCTCGACGGTCGCCGGACGGCCGCCGACGACGCGAAGCTCCCGCAGGACCCTGAGCAACCGACGCCGCCGAGCCGTGCCCAGCGTCGACGCGACACGCCGCATCCGTTCGAACCGCCGGCCCCCCGCCGCGCTTCCGCGGCCGGCCGGGCGTGGGGCCATCGTGCGCGCCGACCCGTCGTTCCCGTTGAGCCGGCTTTGGCGGGAGTCTTCTGTTCGCGAGGGGGCTGGGTTCACGGCCACCGCCGTCCGAGACGGACGAAGCGGCTTTACCCGCGCGACGACGAGGCTAAGCCAGGCTTCACTGCGAGCCGTGCTCGCGCCGGGCTTCCTCTTCCATCCGCTCGAGGCGCGTGTAGTAGTCGGGAAACTCGTTCAGGTGGGCGAGTGCGATCTTGCCCGTGACGAGCTCGTCGTCACCGGTCACGTTCGTCGCCAGATCGTGCAGCCCGTGCTCGAGCTCGACGTCCATCCCCATCCGGAACTGCTCGACGTCGAAAGGCGACGAGGACCAGTCGATGCCGATCCGTTCCCCGACGAGGCGTGCCTCGTCCGCCGAGAAGCTCTTTCGCTCAGCCATCCGACCGAGATATAGCACTCACCCAGTGCCGCGCGCCTCGGCCCTGGTCAGGGCCAAGCATCGAGTGGCCCCCGTCCACGGCCACGTCCGCTCCGGTGACGAAGGATGCTTCGGGCGAGCAGAGGAAGACCACGACCGCGGCGACTTCGTCTGCGTCTCCCGCTCGGCCGAGAGGTTGGACCTCGGCGCTCGCCCGGTCTGCCAGCTCGCGCGAGCCTCCGGTCATCGCCGAGAGCGGGTCCGACCACGTCCAGCCCGGGGAGACGGAGTTCACCCGGATGCCTCGAGGAGCCAGGTCTGCCGCCTGGTTCTTCGTCAGCTGGAGGATCGCGGCCTTGGAGGCGGGGTAGATCGCCCGGCCGGCGGCGCCGAACTTCCCGCCCACGCTGCCCATGTTCACGACCGCGTCGCCCTCCCGCATGACGCGTGAGGCTTCGCGGGTGAAGATCGCGCTACCGGCCACGTTCACGTTCAGGGCTGCCAGCCATTGCTCCCGCGTCGACTCGAGACCGGCGTCGTCGTACACGACCGCGTTGTTGACCAGGAAGCTCACTCCCCCGAAGGCCTCGACCGCCGCGGCGATGCACGCCTTGATCGAGTCGTCGTCGCCGATGTCGGTCGGGACGAACAGCGCGCGGTCGCCGAGGCGAGCGGCAGCCTCTTCCCCGCGCTTCTCTTCGCGCGCGGCCAGCACGACCGGGGCGCCGGCCGCGTGGAACCCGGCGGCGATCGCGAAGCCGAGCCGGGAGTTGCCTCCGGTGACGATCGCGACCCGGCCGGCCAGGTCAGGCACCGAGCGCCTCGTCGACCGTCGTCACGCACGCGACGTGTGGCCCAAGGACTCGTAGCGCGGCCGCGTGCAGCTCCGGGTCCGCGGAGGCGCACGCGTCGGCGGCCACGACGACCTCGTAGCCCATGTCCGTCGCGTGCCGCGCGGTGTGCTCGACGGAAGAGTGCGTGGCCACGCCGGCGACGACCAGCCGCTCCGCGCGCAGCCGGAGGAGCGCCTCCGCGAGCCCCGACTCGTAGAACGCATTGACCCGCGAGTGCGTCACCACGGGCTCGCCGTCCGCCGGGGCGAGTTCGCCCAGGAACTCGGCGCCCCACGTGCCCTCGACCACGGCTCCCACGGCGGCAGCGAAGATCGGCGCGTTCGCGCGCGGCCCCGAGGCAGGAAACGCGATCCGCACCGACACCACCGGGACGCCCGCCGATCGCGCGCCCGCCAGTAACCGCCCCGCGTTCGCGACGAGCGCGGGATTGCCGCGCGAGGCGCCGAGCCGCCCGTCCGGGTGCACGACGTCGTTCTGGTAGTGGAGCGCGACCACAACGGTCGCCACGTCAGAGGACGATGCTGACGGCGCCGTACGGCGCGAGCGTCCAGGCGTCCAGCGTGACCCACTTGCGCACGAGCTCGAGCCCGGACCCGGTTCGCCGCACGCGGATGTCGTAGCGACCGACGTAGCAGTCGCGGTCCTGGTTGCGAAAGCGCCAGACCATGAAGACGGCGTCCGCGTGCACGAGCCCGCTCTCGTCCTCTCCCAGGACGCGGACGTTCGAGACGACGTGCCGCGTCTTCGACCAGGGGTACTCGCGATGCGCGTGGACGCTCATCAGCCGCACGACGAGCCCCTTCAACAGGCGGTGGTCGTGGTTGATGTACATCAGGTCGTTGTCGGGGTCGGCGTCCGGGTTGTCGTTCGTCGGGACGACGTACTCGGCGTCCTCGGCCCAGAGCTCGAGCCACTCCTCCATCCGCCACTCGTCCAGCAGGTGCGCCTCGAGGAAGAGCAGGTCTTCCACCTCGCCGCGCGTGACCTCGGTCGGCCGCAGCTCGGGACGCGCGAGAACCGCCGGCCGGCGCGCGCTCACGAAGCCACCAGCTCGCCGGCCACGAGCTGGTGCTGCCAGCGGCGCCAGAACTCGCGCATCTGCAGCTCGCCGGACATCGGCGGCTCCTCGCTGAAGTAGCCGCGCGAGAGCAGGCTCCACTCGACCCCCGAGTGCGCGCCCTGCTGGCACGACTCGAGCGCCTCGACGTCGTCCGGCGTCGCGAGCCCGCCCGGCCCGGCGAACGTGACGTAGCTCTCGAGCCGCACCTTCCGCACCGTCGGATCCTCGACACGCGGCGCGAGCTCGTACTGCGCGACGTCCATGTACTCCGTCGCGGTCGGCTCGATGACGCGGAGCGCCGTCGCGTTGTTGTCCATCACGAACAGGTTCGGGTAGACGAAGAGGTTGCGGTTGAGCTCGGCCATGCGGTAGCCGGTCTCCCCCAGCTCGCCGATGATCCTCTCCCGCAGGGCGTCGAGCTGCGCCTTCGTCCCCTCGCCGAACTGCGACGCCCAGCGCGCGATCGGGCGGCCCCACGAGCCGGTGTACTCGATCACACAGTGCCCGTTGCCGAGCAGCTTCATCGAGCCGGTGCTCGGCGAGACCTCGACCTGCTGGTCCTTGAGGAACTGGAAGTAGGTCGCGTGGGTCGGGCCGAGGTGGTAGCCGTCGAAGCTGTTCTCGACGAGCAGCTTCCAGTTCGCCTTGATCCCGTAGCGGTGCGTTCCGCGCAAGACCTGGAGCGGCGTGGCCGCCGAGCCGTTGCGCGACCCGCTCCCGTTCGACGCGAACTGCGCCGCCACCTCGGCAGCGTCCATCATCGCGTCGATGTACGGCCGAGCGCCGGCGAGGTAGTCGGTCAGCTCCTCGACGTTCGGGTCGTAGCTGGCGAAGATGAGCCCGCGGTACGACTGCATGCGCGGGACGGGGACGAGCCCGTAGCGCGACTTGTCGAAATGCGGGCCGTAGCACTCCTCGTCAGGCACGCCGATCAGCGAGCCGTCCGTGTCGAACGTCCAGGCGTGGTAGAAGCACTGGAAGCTCTTGCCGTTGCCGCTGTCGCGCCGGCAGATCGTCGCCCCGCGGTGCGTGCAGCTGTTGTAGAAGACGTTGACGTCGCCGGTCGTCCGGCTGCGGACGAAGAACAGCGGTCGCGTGCCGACGGTCCTGCGGGCGAAGTCGCCCGGCTCGGGCACCTCCGACTCGTGCCCCACGTAGAGCCAGCTGCGATTGAAGATGCGCTCGATCTCGGAGCGGTGGATCGCGTCCGAGGTGAGAGCAGACCGGTGATAGGCGAAGTAGCCCTCGTCCTCGCGCTCGACGATCAGATCGGCGATGTCCATGACGCCTCCTTCTCCCGCACGGGGACTCGCCCGCGCTGACCGTATCTTGGCTGATACGGCGGCAGGGAGACAACCGGTTTGCTCCGATTCCCGGCCCAACCGAGGCTCGTTGACGGCTGTCGGCAGTGGGAGTAGGTTCGAACGTGCAGCGTCCTCAACCCCCGGGGGCTGCGCTTGGACCCACCACTGGAGGAGGGGCGCATGAAGCAACCGAAGGCCGGACGCGGGAAGAAGCTGGTCGCGCTGACGGCACTCGCGGTGGTCTCGGCCGTGGTCGCGATGACGGCAATCGCACCCGCCGGGGCCAGCAGGCACGTCACGGCGGTCAAGCTGACCCTGGCGAAGGCGAAGGCGGACGTCACCGCGGCAAAGAAGCCGATGACGACGTTCACCGGCCCGAAGGCCTCGCCCGGGGCGGTGCCGAAGGGCAAGAGCATCGTGTCGATCTACAGCGTTCCCGCACCGCTGCCCCAGCGCTCGGCAGGCGGCGTCGTCGACGCGGCGAAGCACATCGGCTGGAAGGGCAAGGTCGTCTTCGGGAACGGGACGCCGCCGGGCTGGCTCGCGGCCATCAACACGGCCGTGACCGGAGGCGCCAACGCGATCGTGTTCAGCGCAGGCGTGCCGCAGCTGCTCGCACCCGGAATCGCCAAGGCGAAGGCGGCGGGCGCGCCGTTCGTCGACATCTTCAACGGCGTCAAGAATCCGCCCCCGGGCCTGGTGGCCCAGATCGGGCCGCCCGAGTACACGGAGGGCTACCGGCTGGCGGAGTGGATCGTCGTGGACACGGCGGGCAAGGGCGCGAACGTCATCGCCTACAACTCGCCGCAGTTCTCGGACCTGCAGGTCGCGCTCGCCGGCTTCAAGCAGGGGATCAAGGACGCCGGCCCGAGCTACAAGATCGTCAACGAGACCGAGTCCCCGGCAACCGACATCGGCTCGGCGGCGGGTGCGCAGCGAATGGCGGCGCTCTTCCGCAAGTACACGACGGCGAAGTACATCTTCTGCCTGTCCGAGTCGTGGGCGGGGACGTTCTCGCAGGCGGTCGCGCAGAGCGGCCGCAAGGACGTCACCGGCCTCGGGACCGACGGCGACTTCTTCCTGCCGGCGATCCGCAAGGGCGCGAAGTTCGTCGAGATCGGCCCTGACACGAACGAGTACGGGTGGTTCGCGATGGACGCCGTCCTGCGCGCGATGAACCACAAGCCGCAGGTGAAGTACAACGTCCCGTTCCGGCTCATGGACCACACGAACGCGAACTCGACGGCGGGCCCGGCGATCGCGAACTCGTACGACTACCGGTCCGACTGGCTGAAGCTCTGGGGCGTCAAGTAGCAAAGGCGCGGTGACGCAAGCCGCACCGGACGCAACGGCGAGAACGTCCGACGAGGGCGTTCTCGCCGTTCAGGGGCTCGAATGCGAGTTCGGGGCGACGCGCGCGCTTCGGGGAGTCGACCTGACCGTCTACGCCGGCGAGGTCCTGGCGTTGCTCGGCGAGAACGGCGCCGGCAAGAGCACGATGATCAAGATCCTCGCCGGCGTCCAGCGGCCGACGGCCGGCGTCATCCGTCTCGGCAGCGACGTGTTCCCGCACGGCCTGACCCCCGACCAGGCGCGGGCCCACGGGCTCGCCTTCGTCCACCAGGACCTGGGCCTGCTCGAGAGCCTGTCGGTGGCGGAGAACATCGCGCACGTCACGGGATTCCGGAGCACACGCGGGCTGATCTCGTGGCGGCGGCAGACGGCGCTCGCGCGCGACCTGCTCGCCCGCTGGGAGATCGACATCGACCCGTCGACGCCGGTGCATCGCCTCGAGGCGGCGCAGCGCTCGCTCGTCGCCGTCGCCCGCGCGGTGGCGACGAACGCGAGCGTGATCGTCTTCGACGAGCCGACCGCGTCGCTGCCCAGGCACGACGTCGAGCTCCTGTACGGCGCGGTGGAGCGGCTCCGCCGCGGCGGCGTGGCCGTCGTCTACGTCACACACCGCCTCGGCGAGGTCGCGCGGCTGGCGGATCGCGCAGCCGTTCTGCGCGACGGCGAGCTCGTCGGGACGGTGAAGGTCTCCGAGACGACCGAGCACGAGCTCGTCGAGATGATCGTCGGCGCGAAGCTCGCTCACGAGCGGGTGGAGCGCGCGGCGCCCGGGAGCGACCTGCTCGAGCTCCACGACCTCGCCGGTGAGGGCGCGGAGACCGTCAGCCTGACGCTTCGGCGCGGAGAGGTCCTCGCGCTCGTCGGGCTGGTCGGCGCCGGTCACCGCTCCGTCGGGCGGATGGTCGTCGGCGCGGAGCCGTCTGCCAAGGGCGAGATGCGGCTGGCCGGCGAGCCGTTTCGTCCACGGACACCGAGGGAGGCGCAGGCCCGCGGAGTCGTCTACGTCCCCGGCGACCGCCACGGCGAGGGCTCGTTCCCGACTCTGGACACCGGCACGAACTTTTCCCTGCGGGATCGGCTCACAACCGCGTTCGCCTCGACGCGCAAGGAGCGCGCGGCGGCCGGGCGCGTGTTCGCAGAGTGGAACGTCGTGCCGCAGGCTCCCGACCGCACCTTCGCCACGCTCTCGGGCGGGAACCAGCAGAAGGTCGTGCTCTCCAAGTGGATGACGCCGCGGCCCGACGTGCTCGTCGCCGAGGAGCCGACCGCAGGCATCGACATCGGCACGAAGGGCGCGATCTACGACCGGCTCGCGGAAGCCGCCCGAGCCGGCAGCGGGGTGCTGCTCCTGTCGTCCGACGCGGACGAGGTCGCGATGATCGCCGACCGCGCGATCGTCTTCGCTCACGGCCGGCCGCGGACCGAGCTCACCGGCACCGCGTTGACGGCGAGCCGGATCGCGCAAGAATGCTACGCCGCATGAGCGCCACGAGACTGCTCTCGCGCTGGGGACTGCTGCTCGTCTTCATGGTCGTCTTCGGCGCCTTCTCGGCCTGGCTGCCGGACAAGTTCGCGACGAGTGGAAACGTCCAGGACATCCTCAACTCACAGCCGCCGGGGATCTTCATCGCATTCGCCGCCATGCTCGTCCTGGTCGTCGGCGAGTTCGACCTGTCGATCGGGGCGACGCTCGGGATGTCGCAGTACGTCGTCCTCAAGTTCATCACGCACTACGGCCTCTCCTGGCCGACCGCCGTCGTCTGCGCACTCGCAGTCGGTGCGTTCATCGGCCTCGTCAACGCGACGCTCGTGATCGGGCTCGGGATCAACTCCTTCATCGCGACGATCGGCGTGGCGACGATCCTGCAGGGGCTCGTCCAGTGGATCTCGAGCGGCAACGAGCCGATCTACGGCGGCGCGCCGGGCGGGTTCACCACGCTCGCCTCGACGAAATGGGGCGTCGTCGTGCCGGTCTACTACGCGCTCGGCGCCGCAGTCGTCCTCTGGGTCTTACTCGAGTTCACGGTGATCGGGAGACAGATGCGCGCGACCGGGGCGAACCGGGCCGCGGCCGGGCTTTCCGGGATCCGCACCGGCCGCGCGCGCGTGACGGCCTTCGTGCTCGCCGGGCTGCTCTCGGCGTTCGGCGGCATCCTGATCACGGCCGAGGTCCCGGGCGGTGCGGCCGACCCGAACTCGGGCCCTGCCTACCTGCTGCCGGCCTACGCGGCCGCGTTCCTCGGGGCGACCGCGATCCTGCCGGGCTTCTTCAACGTCTGGGGGACGGTGATCGCGATCTTCCTCGTCGCCGTCGGCATCACCGGGCTCCAGCTCGCCGGAACGGACTCGTGGGTGACACCCGTCTTCAACGGCAGCGTCCTGCTCTTCGCCGTCGCCGTCTCGAACTTCGCCGCCACGCAGCGCGTCCTCGTCCGCGCGAGAAGCGCGGTGGCGATACGCCGGCGCGGGCCCGCACAGGCCGCAGCGCCGCCTTCCGAGAGCCCCTAGCGTCCAGCCGACCAACCGTTTAGAGTCCCGCGCACGATGAGGCGGGGGGTCCTGCTCTTCTCGATCGTTGCGGCGCTGGTTGCGGTGCCGGCCTACGCGGCTTCGACCGCGAACAGCGTCAACGTCCCGAAGGCCTACGCCAAGCAGATCGCGACGATCAAGAGGACGTCGAAGGTGCCGGTCATCCTGCCGACCACGCTGCCGTTCGGCGGCAAGGTGCCGAAGATCTACGCCGTCGGCGGCGGAACCAGGAACGCCTGGACGCTCGTGCTCACCGGGGCGCCGAACTGCGGCGGCGCGGATGCCTGCTTCCTAGCGTCTTTCTCGGCGGTGAAGGGCGGCAAGCTGCCGGGCAAGGGAAACGTGAAGGTTGCCGGCGCGCAGTCCGCGTTCTTCAAGGACGTGACCTGCGGCGCTTCCTGCAGCCCCGCCTCGATCTGGTTCGTCTACCACGGCGTGCTCTACAACTACGAGCACAAGGACGCGCCGAAGAACACGAAGACCGTCATGACCCGGCTCGCGGCGCAGGCGATCGCGGCGGGGCCTCGCTGATGCGGAGGCTCGCGCTCATCGGCGTCGCGGCCGTGCTCCTGGCCGGAGCAGGCTCCGCGCTCGCCGTCGGTAGTGCGTCCTCGAGCCCGACGGACTATGCGAGCTGCCTCAAGAAGGCCGGGACGACTGCCGCGATGCAGGCGTGCATCACCGCCGAGCTCAAGCGCCTGAACGGCCTGATGAACAGCGCGTACAAGTCCCTTTCGGGCACGGCCGGCTTGAACAAGGCAGCTCTCGCCGCAGCGCAGGGCAAGTGGCTCGCGTTCCGCTCGTCCGACTGCAAGTTCGCCGGGACGCTGAACGCCGGCGGGTCGCTCCAGTCGATCGACGTCGGCACCTGCACGGTCGACCTGACCTCGGCCCGGCTGGCGGAGCTGCGCGTCTACGAGAAGCAGGCCAAGCACTAGCTCTCAGCACTGGGGCGAGGTGATCCGGAGCTTCAGCCGGACCGACCGCCGGACGGAGGGCAGGGCCGCGAAGGCCGGTAGGAGCGGCAGCCAGAGGTTGAAGATCCGGTAGGCGATCACGCCCAGCACCGCGCCTGCGAACGGCGCGCCGGCGGCGAGCAGGGTCAGGGGCATCAGCACCTCGACGATGCCGGCGCCCGCGAACGGCAGCGTCCGGCGGGTCAAGACGTAGCCGACGGCATGTGCGAGAACGATCGCAGGCAGGGTCGGCGTCGCGCCGAAGGGCTTGAGGGAAGCCCACAGGCAGGCGACGTCACCGGCCCAGTAGAGGCTCGCGCCGGCGAACGCGGGCCAGTGCGTCCCGAGCTGCGCCGCGAGCCGAAAGAGCAGGCGGATCCCTTCCAGCGCCTGTCCGAGGTGCCTGCGCCAGCCGCTCTCCCCGAGGAACCGGCTCCGGTAGCGGACGCCGATCGCGGCGGCCACCGCGCCGATCGGGACGAGCGTCGCCCACGGGATCGAGAAGTCGAGGCCGGGCTTTCGCTGTCCTTCGGCGAGGAGGTCGATCGCCGCCGCGCAGGCAGCCGGCGCGAGCGGTGCGTGTTCCAGCGCGTCGAGGGCCAGTACCCGCACTTCGCCTTCCCGCCTCGTCCCGCGCCCGCGCAGGACCTTGCTGTCGAGCGCGCCGCCGCCCTTGGCCAGGAACGCACCGAAGCCGACGGCCACGACGGTGGCCGCTTTCTTCCAGCCGATCTTCGGACCGTCCTCGATGTGGGCGATCGAGCGATAGGCGAAGACGTAGCCGACGAATGCCGCGAGCTCGGCCGCGAAGGCGACCGCGAACCAGAACGACAGCCGCGGATGGAGCTGACCGGTCACCTTCCCCCAGCCGGCGAGCGCAGCCATCACCGCGAGAGCCGTCAGGAACAGGAAGGCGGCGAGCACCACATTCGTGCTCACCGACCTGGTCGTCAGCCACCGCCACGCACCGCCCACGAGGCTCCACTACCCCGTCCGGCCGAAGCGAACGCCGCGTTTGGCGCAGTACTGTCCCGCCCGTGCGGGTGCTGATCCTCGGCGCGGCGGGGATGATCGGGCGGAAGCTCGCCGAGCGCCTGTCTCGCGAAGGCGAACAGCTGATCCTGGCCGACGCGGCGACCGGCGACGACCTGGCCCGGCCCGGGACCGCCGAACGGCTGGTCACGGCTCGCCCCGACGTGATCTTCCACCTCGCGGCGGTCGTGTCCGGCGAGGCGGAGGCCGATTTCGACAAGGGCTACGGCGTCAACCTCGACGCGACGCGGTCGCTGTTCGAGGCGATCCGGGCGGCCGAGTACCGGCCGCGAGTGGTCTTCAGCTCGTCGATCGCCGTGTTCGGGCCGCCGCTGCCCGATTCGATCGGCGACGACTTGGCGCCGACCCCCGCCACGAGCTACGGCACGCAGAAGGCGATGGCCGAGCTGCTGCTCTCCGACTACTCGCGGCGCGGGTTCCTCGACGGCGTCGGGATTCGGCTGCCGACGATCTGCGTCCGTCCCGGGTCGCCGAACCTCGCCGCGTCCGGCTTCTTCTCGAGCATCATCCGCGAGCCGCTGAACGGCGAAGAGGCAGTGCTGCCCGTGCCCGAGTCGACCCGCCACTGGTTCGCTTCGCCGCGCGCCGCTGTCGGCTTCCTGGTGCACGCGGCCGCGCTCGACTCGTCCGCCCTCGGAACGCGACGTTGCCTGACAATGCCGGGCGTGTCCGCAACCGTCGCCGACCAGATCGCTGCGCTGCGCGTCGTCGGCGGCGACGAGGCCGTCGCGCGCATCCGCCGCGAGCCCGACGAGACGGTCATGCGCATCGTCTCCGGCTGGCCCGGCAACTTCGACGCGCGCCGAGCACTGGAGCTGGGCTTTCGCGCGGAGTCGAGCTTCGACGAGATCGTCGGCGTCTACGTCGAGGACGAGCTGGCGTGATCGCGCTGGTCACCGGTGCAGGCAGCGGCGTCGGCCGCGCGTCCGCGATCGCGCTCGCAGGCGCGGGCTTCACCGTCGTCCTCTCCGGACGCCGGGCCGAGCCTCTCGAAGAGACCGCGGCGGCAGCGGGCAACGGCGCCGTCGCGATCACCGCGGACGTACGCGATCCGACGTCGGTCGCGGCGCTCTTCGACGAGATCGAGCGCCGCTTCGGCCGCCTCGACGTCCTGTTCAACAACGCCGGCGTCGGGTCGAAGCCGGTGCCCCTGGAGGACGTCGACCCCGCGGACTGGCAGGCCGTGATCGACACGAACCTGACCGGCGCCTTCCTCTGCACGAAGCATGCGCTCCGCCTGATGAAGAGCCAGGCGCCCCGCGGCGGGCGGATCATCAACAACGGCTCGATCTCCGCGTACGTGCCGCGGCCGCTGTCCGCGCCGTACACGGCTGCAAAGCACGGGATCACCGGCCTGACGAGACAGACGTCGCTCGACGGCCGCCCGTACGACATCGCCTGCGGGCAGATCGACATCGGCAACGCCGGCACCGAGCTGACCGAGCCGATGCGGACGACGGGCGTCCTCCAGGCGGACGGCTCGACGGAGCGCGAGCCCACGATCGACGTCGAGCACGTCGCCCGCGCGGTCGTCTACATGGCCACGCTCCCGCTCGACACCAACGTCCAGTTCATGACCGTCATGGCGACGAAGATGCCGTTCGCGGGGCGCGGCTAGTGGAGATCTCGCTCGCCGACCTGAACGCTGCGGGCGCCGAGGTCCTCCCCGGGCACCTCGGTATCGAGATCGACGCGGCCGAGGCCGGGCGCGTCACGGCCCACATGGATGTGAAGCGCCACCACATGGCACCGCACGGCTACCTCCACGCCGCCTCGGTGATCGCGCTTGCGGACACCTCCTGCGGCTACGGCTGCCTGCTCAACCTGCCCGAGGGCGGCACCGGCTTCACCACGATCGAGCTGAAGGCGAACTTCCTGCGTACGGCCCGCGAGGGCACGATCCGCTGCGAGGCCAGGCTCGTCCACGGCGGACGCACGACGCAGATCTGGGACGCGACCGTCACCGCTCCCGACGGCCGTGAGATGGCGCTCTTCCGCTGCACGCAGCTGGTGTTGCGCTGAACGTAGGCTACGGCCATGCCCGCACGCGAGCGCTTCCGCGAGCTGCACGCCGACAAGCAGCTGTTCGTCATGCCGAACCCGTGGGACGTCGGATCGGCGCGGATGCTTGCATCCTTCGGGTTCCAGGCGCTCGCCACGACGAGCGCGGGCTTCGCCTGGTCGATCGGCAAGGCCGACCAGCAGGTGACGCGGGACGAGCTCGTCGCCCACGTCGCCGCGCTGGCGGCCGCGACGCCGCTGCCGCTGAACGTCGACAGCGAGCGCTGCTATCCCGAGCTTCCGGGCGGCGTCGCCGAGACCGTGCGGCAGCTCGCCGAGGCCGGAGCAGCGGGCTGCTCGATCGAGGACTACAACCCGGAGTCCGGCGGGATGGACGATGTCGAACTCGCCGCTCAGCGCGTCGCCGAGGCGGCCGAGGCCGCGCACGCGCTCGACTCGCCGATGGTGCTCACCGGCCGCTGCGAGAACCACATCCGCGGCGTCGACGACCTCGACGACACTATCGCCCGGCTGGTCGCCTACAGGGACGCCGGTGCAGACTGCGTCTACGCGCCCGGGCTGTCCCAGCTCGGCCAGATCCGTGCGGTGGTCGAGGCCGTGGGCGTGCCCGTGAACGTCCTGGCGCTCCCCAACGGTCCTTCGACGGCCGAGCTGGCCGACGTCGGCGTCCGCCGGGTGTCGACCGGCGGCGCGCTTGCCCGCGCCTCCTACGGGACGCTTCTCGCCGCCGCGCGGGAGCTGCACGGCGAGGGCACGTCGGGGTACCTGGCGACCGCGCCGTCGAGCCGGTCGCTCGAGGACGTCCTCAGAAACGCTTGACAGTCAGGTAGCCGCCGTCGGCGACGATCGTCGTGCCGGTGACGTAGCTCGAGCGGTCGGACGCGAGGAAGACGACCACGTCGGCGATCTCCTCCGGCCGCCCGATCCGGCCGAGCGCATTCGCGTCCTCGACCCGGCGGCGGAACGCGTCCGCCTCCTCGCGGTTCATGCCCGTGAGGTCGCGCTGCAGCATCGGCGTGTCGATCGTGCCCGGCGCGATCGCGTTCACGCGGATCCCGTGTCGGCCGACCTCGGGCGCGAGCGCCAGCGCGGCCGCGACGAGCCCGGCCTTCGCCGCGGCGTAGGGCACGCAGCCCGGGAGCGTGACGTAGGCCTGGACGGAGGAGACGAAGACGACGCTGCCGCCTCCGCGGCGCCTGAGCTCCGGGATCGCGAGCTGGGCGCAGAGCAGCGCTCCCTTCAGGTTCGTGTCCAGCACGAGGTCGATCGTCTCCTCGGACTGGGTTTCGAACTCCTCGTAGACCGAGACGGCCGCGTTGGCGACGACCACGTCGAGCCCGCCGAACCGTTCGCGCGCGGTTGCGATCGCCGTCTCGACGTCGCCCCGGCGGCGCACGTCGCCGACGACGTCGGCTCCTGCGGCCATGTCCATGCCCACCACGTCAGCCCCGGCCGCGGCGAGCGCCCGTGCGGTCACGAGCCCGATCCCCGACGCGGCGCCGGTGACGAGCGCGACCTTGCCGTCTAGTGCCACTCTCCGGCCAGCATCGCATAGACGACGTTGTCCTTGAAGCCGTCCGCGTGACGCTCGGCTTGCCGCAGCACGCCCTCCTTGACGAAGCCGAGCCGCTCCGGGACGGCCGCGCTGCGAGCGTTTGCCACCGCGACGCGGATCTCGACCCGGTTCAGCTGCCACTCGTCGAATGCGAGCGTCGTCAGCGCGCGCACGGCCTCGGTCATCGTGCCGCGGCCCTGCTGATCCGCCGCGAGCCAGTACCCCAGGCTGGTCGAGCGGTTGTTCCAGTCGACGGCGTGGAAGCCGATGAAGCCGGCGACCCCGCCGGACGGGTCCTCGATCACCGCCTGGAAGCCGTTCTCGTCCGCGGCCTGGCGGCGCGCCCGGCCGATGAACTCCTCGACCGACTCGAGGCTGGCGTAGGGCACCCAGGGCAGCCACTCGGCGAGATGAGCGCGGTGGTCGTGAACGACCCGGTAGATCGCCTCGGCGTCGCGTTCCTCGACCTGGCGGACGCGACAGCCGCCCGGGAGCTCGATCGGAAGCATGGGCCGCTCAGGTCTTCGTGCGGGCCGCGGCCGCGACCTTGCCGGCCGCCTCGTCGGGCCGCCGCTCCACGCCGGCCGCCGCGTATGCGGCGTCCTCGTCCAGCGTCTCGTGCTCGAGGAGCGCCTCGGCGAGCGAGTCGAGCTTGTCGCGGTTCTCCTTCAGCAGTTCGGCCACCTCCCCGCGCGCCTCGTCGACGATCCGGCGCATCTCGTCGTCGATCAGCTGCTGCGTCTGCTCGGAGACCTCGGAGGCTCCCGGGTAGAACGGGCCGGCACCGTCCTGCGGCGCGACCGCGATCGGCCCGATTGCCGGGCTCATGCCCCAGCGCACGATCATCTGCCGGACGATCTGCGTGAGCTGCTGGATGTCCGACTCGGCCCCGGTCGTCGGGACGCCGAAGACGAGCTCCTCCGCAGCCCGGCCGCCGAGCGCGACCTTGATCTTCGCCTTCAGCTCCTGCTCGTCGTAGTTGAAACGGTCGGTCTCGGGCGCGGAGAACGTGACGCCGAGCGCCATGCCGCGCGGGATGATCGAGATCTTCCGAACCGGGTCGGCGCCCGGCGTGAGCATCCCGACGAGCGCGTGTCCGCCCTCGTGGTAGGCGGTCCGCTTCCGGTCGGCGGCCGTCATCATCACCTGCCGCTCGGCGCCGAGGACGATCCGCTCGAGCGAGTCGGTGAAGTCGGACTCGGTGATCCTGTCGTGGTCGCGGCGCGCGGCGGTGAGCGCGGCCTCGTTGACGAGGTTGGCGAGGTCGGCGCCGACCATGCCCGGAGTCGACGCGGCGATCCGGCTCAGCTCGACGTCGTCGGCGAGCGGCATCCCGCGCGTGTGCACCTTCAGGATCGCTTCGCGTCCCGCGCGGTCGGGCGGCTGCACGGCGACCCGCCGGTCGAAGCGGCCCGGTCGGAGCAGCGCCTGGTCGAGGATCTCGGGGCGGTTGGTCGCGGCGACGACGATCACGCCGGTCGACGCGTCGAAGCCGTCCATCTCGGTGAGGATCTGGTTGAGCGTCTGCTCGCGCTCGTCGTTGCCGCCGCTGAAGCCGGCGATGCCCGAGGTGCGCGACCGGCCGATCGCGTCGAGCTCGTCGATGAACACGATCGCCGGCGCCTCGGCCTTCGCCCGCGTGAACAGATCGCGGACACGAGCGGCGCCGATGCCGACGATGGCCTCCACGAACTCGGACGCGGCCATGGAGAAGAACGGCGCGTCCGCCTCGCCGGCGACGGCCCGCGCGAGCAGCGTCTTGCCGGTGCCGGGCGGCCCGGTGAGCAGCACGCCGTGCGGGATCCGGCCGCCGAGCTTGCGGTACTTGTCGGGGTGCTTGAGGAAGTCGACGACCTCGATCAGCTCCTGCTCGGCCTCCTCCACGCCGGCCACGTCCTCGAAGGTCACCTTGTCGCCGCCCGGCTGGTAGCGGCGCGCGCCGGCCCTGCCGAACTGGCCGAGCACGTTCTGGACGTTGCCCGCGCGGCGCATCAGCAGCACGAGCAGCCCGACGAAGAGGAGCGTCGGCCCGAAGCCGAGCAGCAGGTTCTCCCACCACGGCGCGCCGGTGTCGAGCGGCTGCGCGTTGACGGTGACCCCCTTGGACTGCAGCAGATGCGAGAGCGCCTTCGTGTCGGCGAACGCCGGGATCTCCGTCTTGAACTTCGTCGTCGCATGCGAGTTGTTGTACGACTCGGCCCTCTTGAACGTGCCCTGGATGGCCGTGCCCTTCGAGGTGATCGCGAGCACGTTCCCGTGGGTGACCTGCTGGAGGAAGTACGGGCTGTACGGGATGCGCACCCGCGACGGCGCCTGGGTCGCGCGCGAGCCGAGGTAGTAGTTGACGACCAGCAGGCTGACGAAGAAGACGAGGAGCCAGGTCCAGTTGATCCGCGGTCGCGGCGGGGCCGCGGGTGGAGTCGCACGCTGCCCGCCCCGCGCCGACGAAGGCATCCGGGGCCGCTGCGGGTCGGCGCTCACGCCGCCACGATGCCAGAATCGGGGGGCATTGGCGCGCCCCGATTCCCTCCAGGGATACCTCGACGCCCTCGGCGCGCGGACGCCCGCGCCTGCGTCGGGGTCGGGCGCAGCGGTCGCGGGCGCGATCGGGGCGGCGCTGGCAGAGCTCGCGGCCCGGTTCTCCGACGACGACGAGGTCGCCGGCCGGCTCGTCGAGCTGCGGGCCCGCCTGCTCTCACTCGGCGACGAGGACTCTGCCTCCTACGCCGACTTCATGCGCACGAAGAGCGACGCCGACCGCGACCGCACGATCGACGTGCCGCTCGCGATCGCGGAGACGGCCGCCGAGGTCGCGGCGCTCGCGCGGCGAGTGGCCGAGGGAGGAAACCCACGCGTCGGGGGCGACGCCGAGTCCGGGTACACCCTCGCCCGGGCCACCGCCTCCGTCTGTGCACGCCTGATCGAGATCAACCTGCGCGGGGCAGAAGACGATCCACGCCTCGACCGCGCCCGTGCGGCTGCCGTCGGCTAGGCTCGCACGCCGTGACGTCCACGATGCCCTCGTCGCTCGAGATCGCGCAGGCCGCGACTCTCCGCCCGATCGCCGACATCGCAGCCGAGATCGGCCTCGAGCCCTCCGAGGTCGAGCTGTACGGGAACTACAAGGCGAAGGTGAGCCTGTCGGTGCTCGACCGGCTGGCGGACCGGCCCGACGGCAAGCTGATCAACGTCACGGCGATCACGCCGACGCCGGCCGGCGAGGGAAAGACGACGACGTCGGTCGCGCTCACGCAGGGCTTCGGCAAGCTCGGCAAGAAACCGGTGCTGTGCCTGCGCGAGGCCTCGCTCGGCCCGGTGTTCGGGATCAAGGGCGGTGCCGCGGGAGCCGGGTACACGCAGGTCGTGCCGATGGAGGACATGAACCTCCACTTCACCGGAGACATCCACGCGATCGGCGCGGCCAACAACCTGCTGGCCGCGATGGTCGAAGCCCACCTGTTGCACGGGAACGAGCTCGAGCTCGACCCGCTTTCGATCTCCTGGCGGCGCTGCGTCGACATCAACGACCGCGCGCTGCGGGACATCGTCGTCGGGCTCGGCGGCCGCGCGAACGGGTACACCAGACAGACCGGCTTCGACATCACTGCTGCGTCCGAGGTGATGGCGATCGTGGCCGTCTCGCGCGACCTCCACGACCTGCGGCGGCGACTGGGCGCGATCACGGTCGGCTCGACCTACGAGGGCGAGCCGGTCACGGCCGACCAACTTCGCGCCGCGGGGGCGATGACGGTGCTCCTGAAGGACACGATCAAGCCCAACCTCGTCCAGACGCTCGAAGG
>Ga0070741_10002760_pt1 | contig 45829 bp, 38 predicted proteins | sample Coa_R1_4_FD_66440 | JGI IMG/M metagenome (GOLD analysis project Ga0070741, IMG submission 66440) | Surface soil microbial communities from Centralia Pennsylvania, which are recovering from an underground coalmine fire - Coalmine... | ecosystem: Environmental > Terrestrial > Soil > Unclassified ... | reverse complement strand
GGGATTCCCACTTTTCGCACAGCTTCGGCTGCTGCTGTATACAGGACGAATACTTATCGAACAAAAGGGGACATTTCTAATGGCGTGAAATAGGGGACATTTCTAATGCACTACGACATTTGCCACATGAACTTCTTGACACGACTGGAGAGCGGGCGTACTCTCCCTGAAAACCTCCAAACCTCGGCTCCTCAACAGCTACTGCTCCCAAACAGTGCAAGGAGTTTTTATGAAGGTCTATCCCTCCATCGTCCCTGCTGACCAAGTCCACCTCCCTTCCAATCGAGTGAATCGGCGGAACTCCAGCCCCAGTCTGAAGTTGCTCATGGTGCTTCTGGCAAGTGTCGTTACCTTCAGCGGATGGGCGCGAGCAGCGGACCCGCCCGCGGCAGAAGAGAAAGTCGAGAAGAAATTCTATTCCGCCAAAGACCGTCTGGAGGCAATGCATTCTGCCACACTGTTCGTTCCGAAGGCGGTATCGGAGGTCGCCGTTCTTGAGGGCCCGCCCCAGGACAAGAAGCAATTCCAGTTGCATTACAACGACAAGGTGATCTGCGACTTTACCAACCCTGGCTCCTCGATGGGAGGCAAGACGCCCAAGTTCGAGTGCAAGATCACGCGCGTCGAAAGCGCCGACGGCAACGTTCAGACCCTGACGCCCGAAATGGATGAAGAGCCGGTCAAGGTCAAGTTCGGCGCCGATGACAATGAGGTGTACGCCGAAGTCGCGGCCAGCCGTCTTCTGTGGGCGATGGGCTTCTACGCCGACGGATGGTTCCCGGTTCGAGTGGAATGCCATAACTGCCCGGAGAACCCGGTTTCCGGGTCCGGCGACCGAACCACTCGCATGTTTGATCCCGCCACCATCGTGCGCAAGTTTCCCGGCAAAAAGATGTACGAGATCGGTAAGCCGGAACAAGGCTGGAGCTGGAAGGAACTGGACGCCGACAACGGACGCCCCACTTACGAGAAAGACGGCCTGAAGTTGATGGGCGCGTTCCTGAAGCACAGCGATAACAAGCCTCCGCAGCAGCGCCTGAGCTGCGACAAGGTGAACGTGAACCAGAGCACCAACCCGTTTACCACCACCTGCGAAAAGTCCATGATGATAGTGCAGGACGTGGGCGCGACCTTTGGTGGTGGCGGATGGTTCACCAGCAATTCAAGCGCGAAGATGAATCTCGGGGAGTGGTCCAGCAAGAAGTTGTGGAAGAAAGTTGGAAGCGATGGCTCGCCCCAACAATGCCAGGCGGTTCTGAAGAAAAGTCTGACCGCTCACGATGGCTTGGGCGACCCCATGATCAGCGAAGAAGGGCGGCGTTTCGACGCGGGCCTGCTCTGTCAACTCTCCGACAAGCAGATTGAGGAGCTGTTCCGGGCCTCGCGGGTCGCCCAGAAGCCCGAGTATCACAACCACGATGGCTCGTTTAAGTCCGGCATGGATGAGGCATCCATCACCAGGCAGTGGGTAGATGCGTTCAAGCAAAAGCGCGAGGACCTCGCCAAAGGGCGCTGCCAGTGGAAGAATCAGCCAACCGACCTCAACGTGATCGACAATCCGATGGGCCTGGCCAGCGTACCGAATTTTTGCTCAGCTAAGCCGTTCTGAAAGCACAAGCGCGTCGGCGGCGACGGGTTCGTGAACTCCACGAAGGAGGAGCATGCTGTTTGTTACCTTTCACGGAGGAAATCCGGATAAGGATCCGCACAAGAACAACGTGCAGGCTTATGACAAAAATGGCAACCGGCTTACAGCCTCCGTGCTCGACGACAACGACGACATATTTTTGAATGAACTGCGCGGCCTTTACCTGTTCGGCAAGTACTTATATGTCGTAAATGCCAACCGCGAGCAAAACAGCGTCCTGGTCTATGAAGGGTCCGGACTTCATTACCGCTACGTGAGTACGTTCGCTTCGAAGCAGACTTGTATCGGCATCTTTCATCCCTTCGATCTTACTTTCGATGGCCAGGATTATTGCTACTTATCGAGCCAGAATACGAATGTGGTGACGCGTTTTATCGTGTCCGATGGCGGCAAGACGGGCAGGGCTGCGCCTGTGGCGGCCGCGCTGCCTGCATCCGGGACCTTCTTACCCGGAACCTTCGTAGCCTCAAGCGTAGGCAACTTGCCTCCGCGAGCCACTACGCCGGTCAAGCCTCCATGTGGTTTGCAATACTCCGGCCCCAATGCGGCCACCGACAAGAAGCATTCTGTGCGCGGGGTTCTGTGGGCAGACGGGCACCTCTACGTGGTGGACCAACCGGCGGGAACGGTCAAGGTCTACGACATCACCGGTAAATACATGGGCCAGAGTAATGTCGTGGAGACGCCGGTCCACGTCGTGGCGCACAACCACACCCTCTACGTCAGCGGCGCCGATATGGTCCTGCACGGGAAAATTCCCAGCCCGGCGGGCGATTTCATCCTGTCGCCCCTTCCTGGGGTAAAGGTGAAGAATTGCTCCGGAATGGCATTCAGCAAGTCCGGCAACTTCTACGTGGCAAGCCGCACCGACCAGAAGATCCATAAGTTTGATTCCAACTTCCGCCCGGTAGACTTCAATTGCGAGTTGCACGACGACCCGGAGTTTTTGCTCTACATAGACCGGTAACCGTCACCCCGTCCCACCAGCTCTACGCGCGCCTTTTCAACAGCATGTGGATAATCAAGCGCGCGGCTCTCGCCTTTACCCGCTACAATAAAAGCACAGCCCACATGTCTCAATTCGTCCATCTCCATCTGCATACCGACTATTCGATGCTCGACGGCGCCTGCGACGTGGAGAAGCTCGTCGATCGCGTCAAGCAACTGGGCATGCCCGCGGTGGCGATGACCGATCACGGCAATATCTTCGGCGCCGTGCACTTCGTGAACGCCGCGCACAAGGCCGGAGTAAAGCCCATCGTCGGCTGCGAGCTTTACATCTGTAAAAAAGAAGACCACCATACCGGGCGCATGGCGCCGGAAGGCGATACCTATAACCATCTGCTCGTCCTGGCCGAGAATGAGGAGGGATACCGCAACCTCGCCAGGATCACGTCCGAGGCATCGCTGCACGGCTTCTATTACAAGCCGCGGGTGAGCAAGAAATTTCTGGCGGAACATTCGAAGGGATTGATCGGGCTCTCCGGCTGCCTGAAGGGCGAAGTCGCCGAGCGCATGATGGAGGGTAAGTACGATGCCGCGCGCGAGGCGGCCTCGACCTATCGTGACATCTTTGGGAAAGACAATTTCTTTTTGGAGATTCAAGACCAAGGCCTGGAACTCGAGCACAAAATCCATCCCTCTCTGTACCAGCTGGAAAAAGACCTCGGCATTCCGCTGGTCGCCACCAACGACAGCCACTACTTGTGTGAGGACGATGCGCACGCGCAGGACGTGATGCTCTGCATTCAGACGGGGAAGTCCATCCAGGAACCGAACCGCATGAAATTCCAGGGCACCGGCTTCTACGTGAAGAGTCACGAGGAGATGCTGCGGGTTTTCAAAGACTCGCCCGACGTGCTCACGCGCACGCTGGGCATCGCCGAGCGCTGCAACATGCGGATCGAGAAGATCAAGAATCCGTTCCCGCATTTTGATGTCCCGCCGGGATTCACCCTCGACAGCTACTTCGAGCATGTCACGCGCGAGGGTTTTGCGCGGCGCCTGGAACTGCTGCGGCCCTTGGAAGCCAAGGGCGCGCTGAAACATCAGATTTCGGAATACGAGCAGCGCCTTTCGCGCGAACTGGCGATCATCCAGCAGATGCAGTTCTCGGGATATTTCCTGATCGTATGGGACTTCATACGCTACGCCAAAGAGCATGACATCCCCGTGGGGCCGGGCCGTGGCTCGGCGGCGGGATCGCTGGTCTCCTACGCGATGGGGATCACCGACATCGATCCCTTGCAGCACGAACTGCTGTTCGAGCGCTTCCTGAACCCGGAGCGCGTCTCGATGCCGGATATTGACATTGATTTCTGCATGAACCGGCGCGGCGAGGTGATCGACTACGTCACTCGCAAGTACGGACGCGAGAACGTGGCCCAGATCATCACCTTCGGCACCATGGCCGCGAAGGCTGCGATCAAGGATGTCGGCCGGGCGATGGACATCCCGTACAGCGACGTGGACCGCATCGCCAAGATGGTGCCCACGACGCTGAATATCAAACTGGATGACGCGATCCGGGAATCTCCGGCGCTGCAGCAGGCTTACGACACCGACAGCCAGGTTCGAACGCTGCTGGATACCGCTCGGAAACTGGAGGGCCTGGTCCGCAATGCTGGCGTGCACGCAGCCGGGGTCGTGATCTCTCCACGCCCGCTGACCGAATTGGTCCCGCTGCACCGGACCAAGAACGACGAAATCGTTACCGCCTACGATATGGTCGCGATCGAGAAAATGGGCCTGTTGAAGATGGACTTCCTCGGGCTCACCACGTTGACGATTCTCGACGACACCCTGAAGCTGATTGCGCAGACCCGGAACGAGCAGATTCACCTGCACGAGATCCCGCTACAGGACACCGAGACATACGAGAAGGTCTTCCACAAGGGACTGACCTCGGGCGTGTTCCAGTTTGAATCCAGCGGCATGCGCGATGTGCTGCGCCGCTACCAGCCGAACACCATTGACGATCTCACAGCTCTGAACGCGCTGTATCGTCCCGGCCCCATCCAGGGCGGCATGATTGATGACTTCATCGAGCGCAAGCACGGCCGGCGGAAGATCGAGTACGAATTGCCCGAGCTGAAGGAAATCCTGGCGGAGACGCTGGGCGTCATCGTCTACCAGGAACAGGTGATGCAGATCGCCAACCGCCTCGCGGGATACTCGCTGGGTGAAGCCGACCTGCTCCGTCGCGCCATGGGGAAAAAGAAGGCCGAGGAGATGGCGCAACAGCGGGAGCGCTTCGTCAGCGGCGCCGTGCAGCGCGGATATCCGAATAAGAAGATCGAAAAGATTTTCGACCTGATGGCGCAGTTTGCCGGCTACGGCTTCAACAAGTCGCATTCGGCAGCCTACGCTTTACTTGCATATCACACGGCGTACCTGAAGACCCATTATCCGGTCGAGTTCATGGCCGCGCTGCTGACCTCGGTGACCGGGAATACTGACGACGTGGTCAAGTACATCAATGAATGTCGCGAGATGGGGATTGCGGTGGAGCCTCCGGACATCAACGTCAGCGACGCCAACTTCACTCCGCATGGGCCGAACATTCGCTTTGGTCTGGCCGCAGTCAAAAACGTCGGGCATAACGCGATCGAGTCCATTGTCGGAGCACGCAAGGAGTTAGGCCGCTACACCTCCATTTTCGAATTCTGCGAAAAAGTAGACCTGCGCCTGCTGAACAAGCGCGTGCTTGAATCCCTGGTGAAGAGCGGGGCCATGGACTCGCTGGGACGCCGCGCACAACTGATGGCCGTCCTCGACAAGGCCATGGAGCGCGCGCAGAAGACCCAGCGGGATGCTGAATCGGGCCAGCATGGGCTGTTCGGCATCTTCCAGGAGGAGCAGGCCGACAATCAAAATGACCGCCTGCCTGACTCGCCGGACTGGGATGAGCATCTGCGCCTGGCCAATGAAAAAGAAATTCTGGGCTTTTTCATTACCGGCCATCCCATGGATAAGTACCGCGACAAACTGGAGGACCTGCGGGCCCTGAAGACCTCCGAATTGTGCGCGATGAAGTCGTCGACCGCGAAAGACGAAAACCTCACCACCGCGGGCATTATCACCGGGCTGCGCATCGCGAAATCCAAGAAGGGCGACTTCTACGCGCAGGGCGCTCTCGAAGATATGGAAGGAACGATCGAGATGATCGTCTTCCCCGAAGCTTATAAAAAGCTGGGGGAGAAGGTAAAACTGCAGGTCCCGGTGCTCATTAAAGGCGGCGTGCGCATTGAAGAGGGCGCCAATCCCAAGCTCACGGTCAATGACATCATGCCGCTTGAAGAGGCCAAGGCGCCGCTGCCGCGATCGCTGCGCATTCGCTTGTTGTCGGATTCGGCCACCGACCTCACCGTGGACGCCCTGCACGACCTGTTTGTGCAACGCAAAGGCGAGGCCAAGGTACTCTTCGATGTAGAGCGCGAAGGCGATTTCATGGTGGTGATGGAAGCGGAGGGCTATAATGTCCTCCCAGACCGCCAGTTCATCGCGCGGGTGGAAGAATTATGCGGGCGCGGCGCAGTGCGGGTCATCGACTAACTTAGCGGAAAATGAAAATTTCCAGTCATCGCCGCACGAGTGCGCCAGTGGCAGCCGCTGCCGCTATGGAAAGCGCCGCTCTGGTGGTGAATGGGGCGGACTTCCTGCTCTCGATGGTGGAAGCGCGCATGACTTCACATAACGGCGATCGTAGAAAAATGGATTCAGGACTGAGAGCGCAGCAGGAGCTGGAAAAGATCGAGCAGCAGATCGAGCGGCTCGAGGCCGTCAACCAGGACGAGAACACCCGGCAGCAGATTCACCAGTTGCACGAGCGCGTGCACGCGCTGCGGGAGCAGGTCTCGGTGCAACTCAGCGCCTGGCAGAAGACCGAACTGGCGCGCCATCCGCAGCGTCCCTACACCTTGGATTACATCGAACGCATTTTCACCGACTGGAGCGAGATTCATGGCGACCGCGGCTTCGCCGACGATCCCGCCATCATTTGCGGAATGGCGCGTTTCGGGGACCAGGAAGTGCTGGTCGTCGGCCATCAGAAGGCCCGCGACACCAAGCAGAAGGTGTATCGCAATTTTGGCATGCCCAACCCCGAAGGTTATCGCAAGGCCCTGCGGGCCATGAAGATTGCGGAGAAGTTTGGACGGCCCATCTTCACTTTCATAGATACGCCCGGCGCGTATCCGGGATTGGGAGCGGAAGAACGGGGCCAGGCTGAAGCCATTGCCAGAAACTTGCGCGAGATGGCCCGGCTGAGGGTCCCGATCATTGCCACCATTACCGGGGAGGGGGGCAGTGGCGGCGCTTTGGCGATTGCCGTCGCCGATCGCGTGCTGATGATGGAGAACAGCGTTTACTCGGTGATTTCCCCGGAGGGCTGTGCCTCAATCATGTGGCGTGACGCGAGCAAGAAAGACCTGGCAGCCCAGTCGCTGAAAATCACCGCCACCGACCTGACCGCCCTGGGTTGCGTGGATGGCGTGGTCCCCGAGCCCCCGGAGGGAGCGCATGCAGACCACGATGCCGCCGCGGCATTGCTGCGTGAAACCCTCTGCCGGCATTTCGACGAAATCAAAAACATACCCACTGCTGAATTAGTCGCGTCGCGATACAATAAGTTCCGCAAGATGGCGCAGTTCTTTGACGAAGGCGCGTAGCTGGGTAAGTTCGTTTCTGCTTTACCAGGATCCTTCGCCTTTCGCTCAGAATGACATCAGCAACGGATTACTTTGCAGCTGCTACCTGTTCCTTCGCCGCTGTACTGCCGTATAATGATTAGTTCCGCAACACCTATCAACTCACCTCGGGAAGTGCGTCGCAATCCGCTTCCACCAAGGGAAAGGGACTGGGAATGGCCACAACGGATGTAGCGCTCCATGAAGCCTCCGGCGGACTGGAGCCAAAACGGGTCGTCAACAACATGAGTATCCAGGTGGCGACCGTCAACGGCAGCGGCTCGCAGAGTTCAAACACAGTGCTGCTGCGCAGTATCTTCCAGATGGGCGTGCCGGTCTCCGGCAAAAACCTTTTCCCATCGAACATTGCGGGCTTGCCGACCTGGTATACGATCCGGGCCAACAAAGACGGCTATATCGCGCGCAAGAAGGAAATCGATTTCGTTATCGCGATGAATCCGGAAACGGCGCACGAAGACGTGATGTCGCTGGCGCCCGGGGCAGCCGTGCTCTACGACGAGCCGCTCGCGCTCGATAAGTTGCGCAACGATCTCATCTTCTACTCGGTGCCTTACGACAAGCTGGTGGCTCCGGTCTGCCCGGAGGCGAAGCTGCGCAAGCTCGTCCGCAACATGATTTATGTCGGTGTCGCGGCTAAGCTGCTTGGAATCGAGATGGCGGAGATCGAGAAAGCGATCCGCAAGCAGTTCGCGAAGAAGGTGAAAGCAGCGAATCTCAACCTGGCTGCGGTCCAGGCCGGATACGACTACGCCACTGCGAACCTGACCAAGAAAGATCCGTATTACATCCAGCGTATGGACAAGAACCAGGGCAAGATCATCATTGACGGCAACTCTGCCGCGGCCCTGGGTTGCATGTTTGCCGGGGTCACGGTGGTGACCTGGTATCCGATCACGCCATCCTCATCGCTGGTCGAGACTCTGATTGATTACATGAAAGAGCATCGCATCGGTCCTGACGGTAAGGCGTCATTCGCGATCGTGCAGGCCGAAGATGAGCTGGCCGCCATCGGAATGGTGATCGGCGCAGGCTGGGCGGGCGCACGGGCGATGACGGCGACCGCAGGCCCGGGCATCTCGCTGATGGCGGAATTCGCCGGCCTGGCTTACTACGCCGAAGTCCCAGGAGTGATCTGGGACATTCAGCGCGTCGGCCCTTCCACCGGTTTGCCCACCCGCACTTCGCAGGGTGACATCCTCTCCACCGCCTATCTCTCTCATGGAGATACGCAGCACATCCTGCTGCTCCCGTGCTCGGTGGCTGAGTGCTTCAGCATGGCGAGCGAAGCGTTCAATCTGGCGGAGCAATTTCAGACGCTGGTGTTCGTGATGTCGGATCTCGATCTCGGCATGAACAACTGGATGTCCGATCCCTTTGAGTACCCGACCGCGCCCATTCACCGCGGCAAGGTCCTAACCAGGGAAGACCTGAACCGGCTGGGTTCATTCGAGCGCTACAAAGATGTGGACGGCGATGGCGTGGGTTACCGCACGTTGCCCGGGACCGATCACCCGGCCGCGGCATATTTCACGCGCGGCACCGGGCACAATGAGAAGTCGCAATACAGCGAGCGGCCGGACGACTTCGAAAAGAACATGGAGCGCATCAACCGCAAGTTCAACACGGCGCGGTCGTTTGTTCCGCGGCCTGAAGTCGAGACCGGCAAGTCAAAAATCGGGATCATCGCCTACGGCACCTCGCATTGGGCGATTGTGGAGAGCCGCGATCAGTTGCGGCAGGATTACAACATCGAGACCGATTACCTGCGGCTGAAGGCGTATCCGTTCACCCGCGAGGTCCACGAGTTTATCGAGAAGCATGACCGCGTCTACATCGTGGAGCAGAATCGCGATGCGCAAATGGCCAGCCTGATCAAGCTGGATATCAAGCCGGAACTGGTCACCAGGCTGCGCAGCATCGCGCACATTCACGGGTTGCCGCTGGACGCGCGCTCAGTCACCGACGAACTCATGAGCATGGAGGGGAAATAGCATGGCGACCACACCGACCAGCACGCCGCCGCCGAAGACTAACCGCATTGGCCTGACTGTCCTCGACTACCGGGGCGGCAAGACCACGCTGTGCGCCGGCTGCGGGCACAACGCCATCTCGGAGCGCATCATTGACGCCATGTACGAGATGGGAGTGCCTCCGGAGCGTGTAATCAAGCCCAGCGGCATTGGCTGCTCCTCGAAAAGCCCGGCTTACTTCATGAGCCGCTCGCATAGCTTCAACGCCGTCCACGGACGTATGCCGTCGGTCGCGACCGGCGCCGTGCTCGCGAACCGCCGCCTGATTGCCCTGGGTGTCAGCGGCGACGGTGACACGGCATCGATCGGCATCGGGCAATTCGTTCACCTGATGCGGCGCAATCTGCCGATCATCTACATCATCGAAGATAACGGAGTGTACGGCCTCACCAAGGGCCAGTTCTCGGCAACCGCCGACCTGGGGTCGAAGCTGAAGAGCGGGGTCATCAACGATCTCCCTCCGATTGACACCTGCGCGCTGGCGATCAGCCTGGGCGCAACGTTCGTCGGGCGATCGTTCTCCGGCGACAAAAAGCAGCTCATGAGCATGCTGAAGGCGGCGATTGCGCATCACGGCACGGTGATGCTGGACGTGGTTTCACCCTGCGTGACTTTCAACGATCATGAGGGCTCGACCAAGTCCTACAAGTACATGAAAGACCACGAGGAGCCGCTGCAGGAGTTGAGCTTCGTGCCGGCTTTCGAAGAGATCAATGTTGAGTACGATCCCGGCACCACCGTCAACGTCACCATGCATGACGGATCGCAGCTTCGCCTGCGGAAGCTGGAAGAAGATTACGATCCGACCAACAAAATCGAAGCCATCAAGCGGCTGGGCGAAGCACACGAAAAGGGCGAAGTGCTGACCGGTCTGTTTTACGTCAATACCCAGTCGCCGACGTTCATCGAGATGCTCAACATGACCGACCAGCCGCTGGCGACCTTGCCGGAGTCCGTCACCCGTCCCGGGAGGGAAGTGCTGGAGAGGGCGATGGAAGAGCTTCGCTAGGTCGCGTACCGAGTTGTGAGTACCGGGTACCGAGAAGAAGAAAACTAAAAGCCTTCCGAAGAATCGGAGGGCTTAGTTTTGCGCGGTGCTCGCAACTCGGTACTCGCAACTCAGTACTGACTACGCTGTTTTCCTCTGGCGCACCGGTTCTCCGGAGTGTTCGGGACTTTGGCCGGGTTCGGGGAAGTCGCTGTCAGCATCCTTGATCATCTCGTCCTGATCGCGGTGCCCGAGTTGGCCATTCATGGAAGTATTCCCGCCCTGATTGTTTTCGTCCTGCTCCACTGCGCCTTTGGCGCGATCCTGATCCTTGCGATCCGTCATCTATGAATGCTCCAGGAGGCGGAGGAACCATACTCGCCTACGGGGACTAGAGTACCGCGAAACTTTTCCACACGGAATACGTTTTACCATGCAGAAACGCGGGTGTTTTCAAGGAGAGAACATGAAGAAGTTTATATTTGCGGTTGCGACTGCGGCGATGTTGAGTATAGCGGGATGGGGGCAGAACGCGGCCCCGGCGAGCCCTGCGCCGGCAGCGGCGCCCAGCGAGCGGCATGAAGGGCGAGTGGAACGGCGGCATCGGCGGCGTGTGCATCGCCATCATGCGCGGAGGGAGCGGCGGCGGCATCATCGCGCCGCTTAGAGCGCGGTTGCTGATGTCAGACGTCAGGCGGGACTGAACCGTGTGCCGCGGAGTTGCGCGGCCGCTGAGGACGCGGCGGTACGGGCCCGTGACCTTCGTTCCTTGCCACGTCCTGCCGCCTGCCTAGAATGGAAGCATGACGGCTCCCAGCACGCTGTTCCGGCCCTACTCGCGTCTGGTGAAGATCACCGTCATGGACCGTGAGTACGAGGTCCCGGAAAACAATCCCCTTCTGCGCTGCCTCCAGTTTCTCGCCCCTGAGGCCATTTCCTACGGAAGGTTTTGTTGGAATGAAGATTGCCAGTACTGCCGAGTCAGCTTTGATCTGGGAGAGGGAACTGCGACGCGGGCGGCGCTGTCGTGCAAGCTCCCGGTGCAGGAAGGAATGCGGATCAAAGAGGTCTCGACCGAGATCCGTTATTGCCTGAGGGGATTACGGGGATAGTCATCCCCCTTATCGTTCCGAGGGAAGCGACGACAACCGCAGGAAACGAATTCTTATTCTCCTGGACTGCGCCGTCCGGTCCCCGCGCTTGCCGATACGCCCAGCTTTCGCAGACGATCGCGGGCCTGGGTGGCTTCGGTCGATCGCGGATAGCGCTGGATCACGTGTCGCAGGGCTGTCACTCCGTCGTCTTTCTGTCCCAGTTCGATGAGGGCCAAGCCTTTCTTCAGTTCTGCCGCTGGCGCTTTGTTTCCAGTAGGGAAGTTCTGAATCACCTGGTCGTAATTCTTGACTGCTTCCTGGTAATTGCCTTGCCGGAACTGCATATCGGCAAGGTAGAAATACGAATTCCCGGCAAGGTCTGTCGTGGGATAGTACTTGATGTAGTCGCTAAACTCCTGCACCGCGAGGTCATTTTTGCCGGCGTTGTAATCGCGCAAAGCGTTGTTATAGAGAACGTCCGGCGGAGGCGCCGCAGCCTGCTGCTGCTGTTGTGCCTGCGTCGCGGCAAGGGTCTGCTGCGCCGACTGCATGGCTTCGAGTTCCTGGCTGACCTTGCTCAACCGCGCCTTCAACTCGTCGAGGGTATCGTTGAGCGCCTGGATCTGTCCGGAAACCTGGTCTACGCGCGCGCCGCTGTCACTTTGCTGCTTCTCGAGCGACTGCTGGAGCTGGTTGATCGAGTTCGCGACCTTGTTGACGTTATCCGTACTCTGCTCAATCAGGTGCTGCATCACGCCCATCTGCTGGTCAAACGACTGCTTCATGTTCGTCATCTGATCCTGAAGTTGCTGGACCTGGGTCTGCAGCTGCACGATTTCCTTACTGACACCCCAGGCCGGCGTAATGGCCCCTACCAGAATCACGAGCGCGATCGAGAAACGTTGGATTTTCATAATCGGTTCCATGCGCAACAGGATGTAACGAAAGCGGCCTTTCTGGGGAGGATAGCGCGTTCAGACGACAGTTGTCTTGCGAGCCTGCCTCATCGCCGCTCCCGGCCAACTGGTGAGAGGCGTGGAGGGCAGAACACGTTGCTCCACCCCCCTCGCAAGGTCATTTCTGATAAACGAAGTGGCCGCGCCGATTCTGCTGCCAGCACGACTCGTTGGACTCGGTGCAGAACGGCTTTTCCTTGCCGTAACTGATGGTCTTGATGCTGGAGGCATTGACGCCGCCTTGCACCAAGGCATTCTTTACGGCGCTGGCGCGGCTATCGCCTAAAGCCAGGTTGTATTCGGTGGAGCCGCGCTCGTCGCAGTGTCCCTCAATCGTGAATCCGATATTGGGATGCTGCTTGAGGAAAGCAATATCTCCCTGGAGCGCAGTTTGCTGGTCCGCGCGGATCGTGGAGGAGTCGTAATCGAAATAGACGTCCTTGACGTTCTGCGCGAAAAGCTCCTCCTCGGTTGCCGAAGGCGGTGGTGGAGGCGGCGGTGGCGGCGCGCTGACCGTAACCCGCGCGGTTGCATCCTGGGTTCCGCCGGGCCCTTTCGCGGTCAGGTGATAGGTGGTCGAGTCCGCCGGAGTCACCTGCTGCGAACCGCTGGCCTGCACTGCGCCGATGCCGTCAATACTGACGTCGGTCGCATTGGTCGTCTGCCAGCTGAGCGTGGTCGGCTGGCCCTTGTTCACCGTGTCGGGATTCGCGCTTAGCGACGCCGTCGGTGCGGCCGGCGGTGGTGGCGGTGGTGGCGGCGGCGGTGGAGTCTTCTTCTTACAGGCTCCCAGCATCATGACAGCGAATAAAGCGAATACCAGAGTGATCCACTTCAACGTTAGCTGCTTCTTCACCTTCTGATCCTCCCCTGTATAAACATGAGTGCCCTACTTGAAACTCCAATTCGGCTGCGAGTTGCTGCCACTCGTAGTCAGAGCTTTCTGATTGGTGCCGTCTGCCAGCATGGTCCAGATTTGCTCGCTCCCGGAGCGGCTGGACTGGAACACGATGTGCCGTCCGTCAGGCGACCACGACGGAAAGTCGTTCCGTCCGCCATCGTGCGTCAACTGTACCCACTGTTTGCTGGCCACATCCATAATGTAAATGTCCTGCGCCCCGGGAGCGCCGGGACCGTACTTGCGAATCCAGGAAAAAACCAGGAATTGCCCATTTGGGGACCAAGACGGTGACACCGCATAGCCCTGGTCGGTAACCCGCTGCACGTTCGTGCCGTCGGCTTCCATGGTGTAGATCTGGGGCAAGCCGGTACGTCCGCTGACGAAGGCGATCTGCGAGTTCGTCTTGCGGTTCCAGGTCGGCGAAGATTCCGGCCCGCGCGACGAGGTGATTTGTTTCATGTTCTTGCCGCTAGCATCGCAGGTATAGATTTCGGTTGCTCCGCCGCGCGAGGAAGCCAACGCCAGCTTCGTGCCATCTCCCGACCAGGCCGGCGAATAGTTGCCTCCTCCGAACCGCGGAAAGGTCACCAGCCGGTTGAGTTCCATGGAGTACATCAGGATTTCCCAACTGCCGCGAGTAATCGAACTGAACGCCAGGCGCGAGCCATCGGGCGAAATGCGCGGCGACAGAGAAATCGAGCCCAGCCGCGTAATCTGCCGCTGGTTGTTGCCGTCGTAATCCATGGCCCAGATTTCTTTGTGGCCGGCGCCGCTGCTGCGCACATAGTAAATCGAGCTCTCGGCGATTCCCGCGATTCCGCCACCCAGGCGGAAGATGATCTCGTCGGCGAACTTATGCGCGATGGTGCGGACCGCCGCGGTGGTGGCTGCGTCCGTATATTGCTTGCCCAGCACCTGCGGCGAAGTGACGTTCTTCACGTCATAAAGCCAGCCCTGCACGGTAACGTTGTTGCCGGAAGCTCCCAGATTGCCGAACGCGAGCATGGCGGCATTTGGCGGCGGCGAACTGTACGCTTCAAACTTGACGTCGGCCGGGGTGCCCGGAATGTCGGTGGGTAGGAAGCTCTTCGAAACCATGTCGAAGATGCCGGCATTATCCAGGTCGTTATAAAGGGTGTCGTTGAACGTTCGCAGTAGGTCTGCGTTTTTTGCGTCGTTGTTCGAGGCCTTGAAGTCCGGAACCGCAAGTCGAATTTTCTCGACTCCCAGGCCGGTACCGGTCTTGATCCAGTCCTGCGCGAAGCTGGCAACACAAAGAAGCAGGGCTACCGCGAAAAGTTGTATTGCGCGTACCAATGAAGATTTGCCCAACATCATTTCCTTTGTAGAAGCTGTGAGCCGAAAGCCAGACTCGAAGCTCTATCTCTTGTAATCGAACCAAAACTCAACCGAAACCTTATTTCCTGAATAATCGGGTGGTAGTGGACCAAAAGTATCAATGCGCTGTACGGCCCGAATTGCCGACTGGTCCAGCGACGGGACACCGCTGGATTGCTCAATTTGCACGTTACTGGGATGCCCATCGCGCATCACATCGAAAGTGACGTAGGCGCGCCGGGCATCGCTGACCCGCGGGTCCACTTCGTACTTGAGCCAATTCTCGGAGACTTTCTGCTGCACCACGCGCACGTACCAGGCGTAGCGCGTGCCGAAGTCACCTCCGCCGCCGGTGAAGCCGAACCCGCCCTTGGCTCCGCCAGCGCTGAAGACGCCGTAGGGACCGCTCACGGGACCGCCCTGTCCGAAGGGAACCACGTTGTTCGCCTCTTCCACAGGCTGAGGTTCGGGTTTCTTCTGCGTAGCGCTGGTCTCTTTTTTCGACTTCTTCTTGGCGTTCTGGTCCGGGATCGGAATCGCGTCGGGTTCCTTCACGTCAGGCTTGGGAAGCGATTGCGCAAGTCCCGTGGATTCGTTCGCCAGCACATTGTTGGTCTGGTTCGGATTCGCCGGCAGCGGCACCGTGCTGACCAAGGTCACGCCGATCGCGTCGCCTCCTCCGCCGGCGCCCCATCCTGAGCCGGAATGTCCGGGGGCGATCACGGCGTAGCCGATGATCGAGGCCGCCACAGCCATGTGCAGCCCGAACGACCAGGCCAGGTTGCGTCCCCAGCGGTCGTGCTCAAAGAAGATTTCAGCGTTTGCCGACATTGGTTTGCAGAGGCTGCGTCACGATACTGACATTGGAAATTCCCGACTGCTTGACTGCATCCATGACCGTGGCAAAGGCCCCAAACGGGACGTCTTCATCGGCACGAATGAAAATCGATTGGTGCTGGGGATCGCGAATCTTCTGCTTCAGCGTGGCGCCGATCTGGTTGATATTGATCGCGTCGTTTCCCAGGAACACACGCTGCTTCTTGTCAATGCTGATCACCATGCGCTCCTCGGTGATCTCTTTCACGGTGCGCGTCTTTGGAACGCTGACTTCAATGCCCGACTGCAGCACCGGCGCGGTCACCATGAAGATGATCAACAACACCAGCACCACGTCCACCAGGGGCGTGATGTTGATATCTGAGAGCGATGTCTGAGTGCGTCCGTTGGCAGCCGTAAAAGCCATTACCTCCGCACCTCCGCCTCGGCGCGATACGCAGGCTGCTGGCGCTCGACCGCGTTGAGCATTTCGAGAGCGAAGTCATCGCCCCGGGCGGCAAAGTCGCGGATCGAGCTGCCGATCAGGTTGTATGCGATCACGGCGGGAATAGCGGCGGCAAGACCGGCGGCGGTGGTAATCAAGGCTTCCGAAATGCCCGGAGCCACCGCGCGTAAGGTGGCTGCGCCCGCAGTCCCCAATCCATGGAATGCGTCAATGATGCCCCAGACAGTTCCAAACAGTCCGACGAATGGAGTGACCGCTCCGGTAATTGCGAGCCACGGAAGATTGCGCTCAAAACGGGTGAGTTCCTCGGAGGCTGCGATCTGCATCGCCCTTTGTACCGAAACAGGGTTGTTGAGCGTACCCGAGTTCCCGACCTGGCGTTTGTATTCCTCAATGCCGCCTTCGAAGATTCCGACCAGCGGGCTGGGCCGGAATTGTTCCGCCACCGCGGCCACGTCCTGCAGTCGCTGCGCCTTGCGGAACGCGCGCACGAAACGTCCGCTTTGTACCTTGGCGCGGCGGAGCAGGTTCCACTTGGAGAGGATAATTGCCCACGAGATCACGCTGAAGGCCAGCAGAAGGAGAAGGACTACCTTGGCGACGGCTCCCGTTTCCTGAACCAGGTCAACGATTTCGCCGCCGACGAACATGGTCAGCAGGTAAGAAAGATGCATTTTATCTCGGAGAAGCGTTTTGTCCGATTATAGACCAATGCTGTTGGAGTGCTTAGCTGTTCAAGGCTGTGAATTAACGATCTCGGTTCTACCCACCTCAGTCCTGCGGAGCGCATCCAAACTCGGCTCACACATCGGTTCGATTGTGGGCCACAGAAATGCCAAATTCAGGAGGCAGCATGGCGCATTACGGAACGCTAGGGACTTATCGCTTCTCTGAGACCCCAACCGAAGATGTTCGCGGCTCCAGCGTCTATGGAGTCGACGATGAGAAGCTGGGAAAAATTGATGACGTGATCTTTGATCACAACACCGGGAACATTCGTTACGCCGTGATCGACACTGGCGGCTGGCTCTCCAGCAAGAAGTTCATCGTGCCGGCGGACCGGTTGTCGCTCTCGGCCAGGCACGAAAATGATTTTCAGGTCCCGCTCACCAAGCAGCAGGTCGAAAACTTCCCGCCTTATGAAGAAAAAGACGTGAAAGAAGAGGATCGCTGGAAGGATTACGAGAAGCGCTACGAGAAGGCATGGACGGGTGGTCCCGTGCAGCACCGAAAGGGGACCGACCACAACATCACGCCCACCGCTACGGAGATGCCGCCGGCGCCCGCGACCGGATCGAGCGCGCGGAATGTAGAGCCGATTCGCGGGCCCGAGCGGATTGTGCCTGCAACCGGCAATGAGGTGATCATCGATAGCAGCGCGGCGGGACTGGGGGGACGCTGGTCAACCTTCGAGAGCCGCTTGCGTGAACGCCGTCGTCACATCACCTCAGGCTGCACCAGTTGTTCAATGGCGTCCGCCGAAGATCGACGGGAGAGCGTGGCCGACGAGAGAAAAGCGGTGTAGATCGCATTCCGTGGGACGGGCGCCCCGCCCGTCCCACGGATCAGTTCGCTCTCACTAGCATCGTCGGGCACCGCCGCCGAGATCTCGGCAATACCAAGAGGTTTTCGTGCTATTCTCGCCAAAACTCCCGCTACCCAGGACAAACGGTGCTCGCCGAACTGCGGCTCGAAAACTACGCGGTCATCGATAATCTGGCGGTCGAATTCGCCCCCGGGCTGAATCTTCTCACCGGCGAAACCGGCGCCGGTAAATCCATTCTGATTGATGCTCTTGCCCTGCTGCTCGGCGAGAAGGCTTCGAGCGAGGTCATTCGCGCCGGCGCCGAAAAGGCCGTCGTCTCTGCCGTCTTCGAAATCGAGAGCGGAGCCGAGAAGAACGTTTTGCACGCGCTGGAGCAAAATGGCATCGACAGCGACGGAGATTCCATCATCCTGAGGCGCGAAATTTCCGCGAACGGCAAGGGACGTGTTTTCATCAATAACCAGCCGGCGACCGTTTCCGCCCTCAAACAACTCTCCCCTTACCTGGCCACCATCCACGCGCAGAACGAGTCTTTACTTTCCTTCGATGCCGGCGCCCGGTTGAACCTGCTGGACCTGTATGCGGGTCTGCATCTGGAAGCCGTTTCTTCGGCATTCACGAGTTGGAAGAATATCAAGGAGCGCATCGAAGAGCTCGAGCGCGACGAGAAAGACCGCTTGCGCTTACTGGATCTCTGGAGCTTCCAGAAACAGGAGATCGACGAAGCCAAACTCCAGCCCGGGGAAGACGAGCGGCTCGAGGCCGAAAAGCGTGTGCTCGCCAACGCTGAAAAAATTTACAGCGCCGCGATGAACGCGTTCGATTTGCTCTACGAAGGGAATGCTTCGACCTCTTCGTCCTTGCGGGCCGCGCAGAAGCACCTGGAGGAACTGGCGCGCTATGAGCCGAAGTTCCAGGAGGCGCAGGCTGCGCTGGAATCGGCGCGCATCAGCATCGAGGATGTCGGCGCTACCGTGCGCGATTATGCCGGAGGCATCCACGCTTCTCCCGAGCACTTGGCTCAGGTGGAAGACCGTCTTGCTGCGATGGACCGTTTGAAGCGCAAGTACGGACCGAGTCTGGCGGACGTGATCCAATTCGGCGCCGAGGTGAGTCGCAAGCTCTCCGAGATGGAGAATAAAGACGAGATCCTGCGCCAGCTTCGGACGGAACTCGGAAAGGCCGCGGAGACTTATCTCGACGCCGCCCGAGCGTTTTCCAAGAGACGCTATGACGCGGCGCGCAAGCTGGAAAAGATTGTCGAAGCCGAGATCAATGATTTAGCAATGAAGTCCCGCCTCAGGATCGAAGTCAGCGGGACTGACGAAGAAGGGAACTGGACGGGTTCCGGTTTCGATCACGTCGTTTACCTGATCGCAACCAATCCCGGAGAACCCATGCGGCCCCTGGAACAGATCGCTTCCGGCGGAGAGTTGTCGCGAGTGATGCTGGCGCTGAAGTCCAGCATTGAAGCAGGCAGTGCGAAGCGACGCGGCCCCGGGCCACAGCGCACCATGGTGTTTGACGAAATCGATATTGGCATTGGCGGCCGCGCCGCGGAGGCCGTAGGGAAAAAACTTAAAAGTCTCTCGCGGTCGAACCAGGTGTTGTGTGTCACTCATCTGCCGCAGATTGCAACCTTCGCCGACCATCACTATGTCATCGTGAAGAAAGAAACCGGCGGCCGTACCCGAACCAGCGTCCGTCTCATCACCGGCGAGGAGCGCACTGAAGAGGTTGCACGCATGTTGAGCGGGGCCAAGCTGACCGAGACCTCGCGTAAACACGCGGAGCAGATGCTGAAGACAAACGCGTAAGAGACCAACGCGAACGCAGGATCACGCCCTCATCTCGCCAGGCTCTGGATTCTCCACATGCGCGAACCGCTTGACTACTGGCTGTTTACTCCTTCGAGCGCGCCATAAGTCGTACTGGGTTTGCATGTTCATCCAGAGTTCGGCGGAGGTGCCGAAGGCCGCAGCTAAACGGATCGCCATATTCGCTGAAATCCCCGCCTTTCCGTTCAGGACACGGGAGAGGGTAACGCGAGTGGTCCGCAGGTGAGCTGCTGCCATCGAAACCGACATGTCTCCCAGGTACTCACGAAGAACTGAACCGGGATGCGGTGGATCGTGCATGCGCATAGGTTGCTCCTGTTACCGGTCGCACAGACCGTGATTCGCGACTACCGCCAGTGATAGTCCTGATAATCGACGAGAATTGCGTCCTTACCGTCGAACGCAAACGTCAGACGCCAATTTCCACTGACGCGAACCGCCCAATGACCCTTCAAGGCTCCCGCAAGTGGATGAAGTTGCCACCCTTGGGCGTTCATGTCGCTGGGTGCATTAGCGTTGTCCAAGGCAAATAGCAGCAATTTCAGCTTATCAGCATGCTTTGCCTGAATCCCGGCCTTCGACCCAGTGCGAAAAAACTTCTCGAGCCCACGGTGGCGAAAGCTCTGGATCACTTTGTAAATTGTAACGATACGCGTTACATTCTGTCAAAGAGAAGACGAGGGTTCTCTGGTTGTGAATGGTGTGTTCGCTCCTGACTGTCCCCAATCACTCTCCTCGGCCCGTTTCCGTTCGCTGCCCAAAACTCCCCAATCGCTGTTAATCCTCGCCGTTTCTGTCGCTTACGTTGACCAAAAGGGTACTTTTCGGTAGCTTAGTAAATATCTTCTTCACACGAAACGTGTAGGCTATATACAAGGCAAGGGGAATGGCTTTGGTTGAGGATGGGAAGACACTTTTGTTGTTGAAACCGCGTGGTTTTTGCGCCGGCGTGGTCCGCGCGATCGATATCGTGCGCATTGCGCTTGAGGCTTTCGGGCCTCCCATCTACGTGCGCAAAGAGATCGTCCATAACCGCTTTGTCGTGGAGGAACTCCAGGACAAAGGGGCGATCTTCGTCGATAGCGTCGATGAGGTTCCTCCCGGTGAGCGTGTGATCTACAGCGCCCACGGCGTCTCGCCGGAAGTGCGGCAGGCCAGCGAGGCTCGCAAGCTGCGCGTCATTGACGCGACCTGTCCGCTGGTCACAAAGGTCCATGTTGAAGCCGTCAAGTTCGCAAAAGAAGGGTATTCGCTCATCCTGATCGGCCATCACGATCACGATGAAGTGATCGGCACTCTGGGCGAGGCGCCTGCCGTGACACAGGTGGTGGGTTCTCCGGAGCAGGTGGAGTCGCTTGTGGTTCCCGATCCCAACCGCATCGCCTACCTGACCCAGACCACGTTGAGTCTCGACGAGACCAAAGACATCATCGCTGCGCTGCGCAAGAAGTTCCCCAACATCAAGGGGCCCGCCGCCCAGGACATCTGCTACGCCACGGAGAATCGGCAGGTGGCCGTCAAGCAAGTGGCTTCCGAGGCCGACCTGTTGCTGGTGGTTGGATCCGATAACAGCTCCAATTCCAACCGGCTGGTCGAGGTCGCACGCCGGCTCGCAACGCAGTCGCACCTGATTGACAGCTTCCGAAACATCAAGCCAGAGTGGCTGCAGGATGTGAAGACTATCGCTTTGACGGCCGGGGCGTCGGCGCCTGAGTGCCTGGTGGAAGAAGTGGTGCAATTCTTGTCCAGCAAGGGCTTCGACAACGTAAAGGAAGTTGAAGTCATGCCGGAGAATGTCCGGTTTGGACTGCCGCCGGAGATTGTGGAAGCCATCGCCATCGCTCCAGCGCCGGCAGCAGTGGAGTAGCAGATAATCTATGGACGATACCTCCTCCTCGTTTTCGCCCTCGACCTCTCCACAGTTACGCTTCGGGAAAATTGACGATCTTGCGAGCCGGGTGGCAGCCAGTATCGATGCCGCGCGTAAGTTCCTGTTTTCCGGTCAGCTCGACGAGGGCTACTGGTGCGGTGAACTGGAAGCCGATACCACGCTCGAGTCCGACTACATCCTCATGCACACGTTGTTGGGCACAAGCACACCCGAACGCTTTGCCCGATGCGCCAATTACATCCTTCGTCATCAGAACGAGGATGGTGGCTGGGGAATCTATGCGGGCGCGCCGTCGAATATCAGCGCCTCGGTGAAAGCTTATTTCGGACTGAAGCTGGCAGGATACAAGGCCGATCATCCGGCACTCGAACGCGCCCGCAAGCGCATCCTGGAAATGGGTGGCGTGACCGAGGTCAACACCTTCACCAAGATTTATCTGTGCTTCCTCGGGCAGTACGACTACGACGCGGTTCCGGCGGTGCCGCCCGAGATCGTTCTATTTCCAAACTGGTTCTGGTTCAACATCTACGAGATTTCGTCGTGGTCGCGCGCCATCCTGGTGCCTCTGTCGATCTGCTACGCGAAGAAACCGTTCAAGAAGATTCCCGACGAGATGGGAATTGACGAACTGTTTGTGGGCGGACGCGAGAAATCGCGCATGCACCTGCATTGGAGCGAGAAGCTTGTCTCATGGCGTAATTTCTTCCTGGTGCTCGATCGCCTGACGCACTGGGCCGAACGGGTGCACATCCGTCCGTTACGTTCGATGGCGCTGCGGAAAGCTGAGCGCTGGATGCTGGAACGCCTGGAGATGAGCGATGGGCTGGGTGCGATTTATCCGTCGATCCTGAACTCGATCATTGCATTACGCTGCCTGGGGTATTCGCTTGACGACCCGCAGGTGATTCGAGCCGTCGACGAATTTGAGAAACTCGGGATTGAAGAGGAAGATACCTTCCGCATGCAGCCCTGCAAGTCTCCAGTATGGGACACGGCATACGCCTTGTTTGCTTTGGGAGAGGCAGGCGTGCCACCTGACGATCCGCGCCTGGTGAAATGCGCCGACTGGATCCTGCAGAAACAAGTTCGCACCGCCGGCGACTGGAAGGTCAAGAACAGGAAGGGGCAACCCGGCGGATGGTACTTCGAATTCAATAACGAGTTCTATCCCGACGTGGACGACAGCGCGATGGTTTGCCTGGCCCTGGCGCACGTGGAGCATCCCAACGGCCGCTACCAGCGCGAGTCGGTGCAGCGCGCGATTGACTGGATCTTTTCCATGCAGTGCAAGAACGGCGGCTGGGCCTCGTTCGACAAAGACAACGATCGCATGGTCTTCCAGTACATCCCCTTTGCCGACCACAATGCCATGCTCGATCCGCCGACCGTGGACATCACCGGGCGCATCCTCGAGATGCTGGCGACCTACGGGTACACGAAGGACGATCCCCGGGTGAAGAGGGCCATTAAGTTCTTGCGTGACGAGCAGGAGCCTGATGGATCCTGGTTTGGGCGCTGGGGCGTGAATTACATCTATGGCACCATGCTCGTGCTGCGCGGCCTCGAGGCGATCGGAGTGGACCATCACGAACCGTATATTCAGCAGGCGGCGGAATGGCTGCGCATGGTGCAGAACGCCGATGGCGGCTGGGGCGAGAGCTGTGGATCTTACGACGATCCGACCACCAAGGGCGTGGGCCCGAGCACGCCTTCACAAACCGCCTGGGCGGTGATGGGCCTTCTGGCGGCCAACGACACGCGCAGCGATTCGGTGGCACGCGGCATCGCGTACCTGCTGCGTACGCAGAGAAAAGACGGAAACTGGGACGAGCAGTACTACACCGGGACCGGATTCCCGCGTGTGTTCTACCTGATGTACCACATGTACCGGCAGTACTTCCCGCTGATCGCGCTGACTACGTACAAGAAGGTGATGGCGGCGAAGGAGAGTAGCAATTAGCACTTGGCGATTGGCATTTGGCCGTGCGAGTGAATTGCTGGGGCCCCATCGGAACCGGTTTGGCGAGATGCTAAGTGCCAAGTGCTAACTGCAGATGAAAGCTTTCGTCACAGGAGCGACGGGTTTCGTAGGAAGCCATGTCGCCAGAGTTTTGGCCGAACAGGGCGCTGATCTGCGCTTGCTGGTTCGTTCCACGAGCGACCCCAAGAACATTCAGGGTCTCAAGGCAGACCGCGTGGTGGGCGACCTGCGGGATTCAGCTGCCCTGGAGAAAGCGGTTGCGGGCTGCGATGTGATCTTCCACGTGGCCGCCGATTACCGGCTTTGGATACGGGATCCGGATCAGATGTACCGCTCCAATGTGGAGGGGACGCGCGCGGTGTTAAACGCCGCCCGCGCGAATGGTATACGCCGCCTGGTTTACACCTCCAGCGTAGCCACGATGGGTTTTACTTCGACCGGGGCGCTGGCCAATGAATATTCTCCAGTGTCCCTGGCCGACATGATCGGTCACTATAAGCGCTCGAAGTTCATGGCCGAGGAACTTGCAATTCGCGCCGGCCGCGACGGATTGGACGTGATCGTGGTGAATCCTACGACTCCGGTGGGCGAGCAGGACGTTAAACCAACTCCAACCGGGCGCATTGTGGTTGATTTTCTGAAGAGGAAATTTCCCGCTTACGTGGATACGGGCCTGAATTTGGTCGACGTTCGGGAGTGCGCCCGCGGACACGTGGCGGCCATGGAAAAGGGTAAGAGCGCAGAACGCTACATTCTCGGCGGAGAGAATCTGACTCTGAAGCAGATTCTCGACAAGCTGGCGGCGATCACCGGCTTGCCTTCGCCCAAAGTCAGGGTCCCGTACGCGGTGGCCTTGGCGACGGGAGTGGTAGACGAAGTAGTCACCGGACACATTTTCAGACGAGAGCCGCGCGCCACCATCGATGCCGTGCGTATGGGACGTAAAAAAATGTTTGTCAGCTCCGCGAAGGCGGAGCGGGAGTTGGGCTGGAAGATCGTCCCGGTGGACGACGCATTGCGCCGCGCCACGGAGTGGTTTCAACAGAACGGGTATGTAGGCCCGACGGCGCGCCCGGCCTGAGCCGCCGGGACAGTGACGGTTACGTTTTCAGGACAATGACAGCAAACGGCAGAGTCGCGATTGTGGCCGCAATGGAGCGGGAGATCCGCCTCCTGGTTCGCCATTGGGCGCGCGCCCGGCGCGACTATCAAGGAAGAAGCTTCACCTTCTTTGAGAATGATCGTGCAGTCGCGGTGTGTGCTGGAATTGGCCCCGAGGCCGCACGTCGCGCATGCGAAGCCGTCATCGCGCTTTATGCGCCGAGTGAAGTGATCTCCGTCGGGCTGGCCGGAGCACTGGATCCTGCGTTGCCCGTCGGCCAGGTGTTCACGCCGAGGACCGTGATCGACGCCAAAGACGGCAGTCGCTCCGACACGGAGCAGGGGAATGGCGTTCTTGTCAGTTTCAGTTCTGTCGCCGATCCGGAACAAAAATCCAGATTGGCGAAAGCCTATGGCGCGGCTGCGGTAGATATGGAATCCGCGGCCGTGGCACGCGGGGCGGAGACCCACGGCCTGCGGTTCAGCGCGGTGAAGGCAATTTCCGACGCCGCCGATTTTGCGCTCCCGCCGGTGGAGCGGTTCGTGGACCATGATGGCAAGTTTCGTAGTTTGGCGTTTGTAGGATTCCTGGCGCTGCGTCCTTGGCTCTGGACGTCCGTTTTGCGCCTGGCGCGGAACAGTTCTCGCGCAGCCGGCAACCTGTATGCGGTGTTGGACCGTTATAACCATCACCCAAAGGACATGAGTCCCGAGTTGCGCGTAAGCCCAAGGGGTAACACGTAAGCGATGGCCACTGTCGAACAAACTGCGGTGAGGCAGAAGCTGGACGCGGTCCCTGCCACCATGCTGGCGGCTGTCTATCGCGGCATAAACGATGTCCGGCTTGAGACCGTTCCGGTTCCGCAAATCGGCGCGGGCGAGTTGCTGGTTCGCGTGCACAGCTGTGGTATCTGCGGCACCGATTTGAAGAAGATCTCCACCGGTTCCCATTCCGCGCCCCGAATCTTTGGTCACGAAACTTCCGGCGTTGTCGCCGCCGTCGGGGCCGGCGTCGAACGGTTCCGGGTCCGTGATCGGGTGATGGTCTTCCACCACATTCCTTGCCGCAAGTGCTTCTACTGCGTTCACAAAACGTTTGCGCAGTGCGAAACCTACAAGCGAGTCGGTTGCACGGCGGGGTTCGAGCCCGCAGGAGGCGGGTTCGCCGAATACGTTCGGGTGATGGATTGGATTGTTCGCGAAGGGACGGTCCGCATTCCGGATGGTGTCTCCTTCGAGCAAGCCTGCTTCGTGGAACCGGTGAACACCTGCATGAAAGGGGTTGAAACTCTTGGGCTTAAGCCAGATGAAAAAGTATTCATCATCGGACAAGGCCCAATCGGCATCATTCTAGGCGTGTTAGCTCAGCGCGCCGGAGCTAGTGTAATCACTTCCGATTTGTATCCAGAGAGGCTTACAATAGCGAAAAGCTTCAGCTTGGGGAATACGCTGGATGCATCTCGTGTGGAGACGGTTAAAGCCATACGGGAGCAGACCGACGGCCGTGGCGCGGATGCCGCGATCTTGGCCGTTGGCGGCAATGGCTTGATCCGGACTGCCATGGACGCGGTTCGTCCTGGAGGCCGGGTTTTGTTATTTGCTCAGACGGCCCGCGGCGAAGCAACCATTGACCCCGCGTCCGTCTGCGTGGATGAAAAAACCTTGTTGGGGTCATATAGCGCGTCGGTGGATCTGCAGGAGGAGTCGGTAAGGTTCGTCATGAACCGCGAAATGGACTTGCAACGCCTGATAAGTCATCGTTTCCCGCTTACCCGCAGCATCGAGGCATTGAACCTGGCTGCCCATCCCCAACCTGATTCCATGAAAATTGTGATTCAGCCGGGCAGTTCATGGGAAGGACATTCATAGTGAACGGAAAGATGACGGCCGCGGTCCTCTACGGCAAAGAGGACGTGAAGATAGAAAAAGTTCCAATTCCCCGTGTTGGTCAGGGGGAAGTACTGGTCAAAGTGCAAGTCGCACTCACCTGCGGCACCGACTTGAAGGTGTACCAGCGCGGGTACCATGCCCGCATGATCGTTCCTCCCGCCTTGTTCGGACATGAACTGGCCGGAGTGATCGAGGAAGTGGGTGCCGGAGTACGCGGATTCAAGAAGGGCATGCGCGTGGTCGCCCTCAACTCCGCCCCCTGCCAGATGTGCTTCTACTGCTCCAAGCACCAGGAGAACCTGTGTGAAGACCTGCTCTTCAATAACGGAGCGTACGCCGAGTACATTCGCATTCCGCGGCGCATTGTCGAGACCAACATGCTCGCCGTGCCGCCGGATGTGAGCTACGAAGAAGCTGCCATGGTCGAACCCCTGGCCTGTGTCCTCCGCGGATTACATGAGACCGGAGTTGAAATCGGCGACACCGTCACCGTCATTGGCGGCGGACCCATCGGACTGATGTTTGTCCAAGTCGCAAAGGCCACTGGCTGTAACGTAATCTCCGTCGTGAAGCGCGATTCCCAGGTGGAGGCCGCGCGTCGCATGGGCGCGCACGAAGTCGTCCAGATCACGAAAGTCAAAGACCCGGTCGAAGCCGTTCGCAACCTGTCTCCGGACAAGCGGGGATCGGACGTGATCATCGAAGCCGTCGGCCGTCCGGAGGCTTGGGAACAGGCAATTGACATGGTTCGCAAGGGCGGTACCGTGAACTTCTTCGGCGGCTGCGCCACCGGAACCAAGGTCCAACTCGACACCAATCGCTTGCATTACTCGGAGCTCACTTTGAAGGCGACGTTCCATCACACCCCCGAGACCGTGCGTCGGGCGTTTGGCCTGATCGCCGAAAAGAAGGTTCGTTCCACGGATTACATCACCGGGGAAGCGCCGCTCTCGCGATTACAGCAGGTGTTGCGTCACATGCTGAACCGCAATGGCGACATCAAGACCGCCATTATTCCGGGACACTGAGCCCGGCAACGAGGACGACCACAAACAGGCTGGACCTCATGAAGGAAAGCAACCTCGAAGCCATCCTTCGAGTCTCTTTGTGTCCAGCCAGGACGGGTTTTTAGGGAATGGCTCATAACGTGGCATCGATCGCCAACAGCTCTCAGCTTGTGCCCGGGTGGGGAACCCTGCCTCCGGAGTATGCGATCCCGGAACACCCTCCCACGCTGGAGGAGGCGCGCAAGTACTGCGAGCGCCTGGCGCGCACTCATTATGAGAATTTCTCGGTCGCCAGCTGGTTTCTTCCCCAGCGCTTTCGCCAGGACTTCTTCAACGTTTACGCCTACTGCCGGATCTCCGACGATCTCGGCGATGAGGTGGGCGATCCGGTGGCCTCGCTTCGCCTGCTCGATGAGTGGGAGTCGCAACTCGACCACTGCTACGCCGGCGCTCCGCGTCATCCCGTATTCGTAGCCTTGGCCGATACCATACAGAAATGCGAGATCCCGAAAACCCCGTTTTCTGACCTGCTGCGCGCGTTCCGGAAAGACCAGACCGTCAACCGCTATCAGACCTTTGACGAGTTGCTGGGATATTGCCGTTATTCTGCCAACCCGGTCGGGCGCCTTGTGCTTTATGTTTGCGGGTATCGCGACCAAGAGCGCCAGAACCTTTCCGATTTCACCTGCACTGCGTTGCAGATGGCCAATTTCTGGCAGGATGTCAGCGTGGATTACGTGAAAGGGCGCATCTACCTGCCCTTGGAGGATCTCGCCAGGTTCGGAGTAAAAGAGGAGGTCATCTCCTCGGGACGCAACACCAACGAGTTCCGCGAACTGATGAACTTCGAGGTAGCGCGTACCCGGCAATGGTTTCACCAGGGCCTGCCGCTAGTCTCGATGTTGGACAAAGAACTCGCGATTGACATTGAGCTGTTCAGCCGTGGAGGGCTCGAAATCCTCAACGCGATCGAGAAGCAGGACTACGCGGTGCTGGGCCGGAGGCCTTCCATCTCCAACCGGCGCAAGCTGGCTCTGGTTGCACGGGCGGCGCTGGGAAAGCTGTTATGAGCGCCGCCGTTCACCCCGCTCCCGCGCCCTACATGCCCACCGATTCGCAACTCGCGGTCGCCTATTCGGTCTGCCGGAGTATCACCCGCTCGGCGGCGAAGAATTTTTATTACGCGTTTCTGGTATTGCCCAAGCCGAAGCGCCAGGCGCTCTGCGCCGTGTACGCGTTCATGCGCCGCTGCGATGACATCGCCGATGACAACACCGTGCCCTTTGGAGAGCGGCGGCACAAACTGGGCGAGTGGCTGGATGCGGTCCATCGCGCCATCGCCGGCTACTCCACTGACGATCCCGTCCTGCTGGCTTTGACCGATTGCCAGCGCCGCTACAAGGTCCCGGTTGAATTGCTGGACCAACTCGCCTACGGCACTGCTATGGATGTCGAGGAGGGTATGGAACCGGCGGTTCGCTACCGCACCTTCGACGATCTCCACGTCTACTGTTACCACGTAGCTTCCGTGGTGGGATTGGTCTGCATCCGGATTTTCGGCTACCGGGATCCCTCCGCTGAGCCCCTTGCCGAACGCCTCGGCCTGGCTTTTCAACTCACCAACATCATTCGTGACGTGAAAGAAGACGCCGCCATGGGCCGCGTTTATCTTCCGGAGGATGATCTTGCGGAGTTCGGCATCGCACCTTCCGAACTACAAACAGCGGACGATCCGTCCCGTTACCGCGACCTGCTCAAAAAAGAGGCCGACCGCGCGCGCGAGTATTACCAGGCCGCGGACGAACTCATTCCCCTCGTCGAAGAAGACAGCCAGCCGGCGCTCTGGGTGCTTTCCAGCATCTATCGCCAGTTGCTGGAAAAAATCGCGTCCCGTCACTACGACGTTTTCAACGGCAAGGTCAGCCTCAGCCGCAGCGAGAAGCTGAGGGTACTGGCCAAAGGCTTCGTGAAGCGCCTGACCTGATGAACGAGCGCTCCACTCACATCCCCAGCGTCGCCGTGGTGGGCGGCGGATTGGCAGGGCTTGCCGCGGGCTGCGCCCTGGCCGAGAGCGGGCTCCACGTCACACTATTCGAGAAGCGGCCGTATCTGGGGGGCCGGGCCTCCTCCTATCAGCACCCCGGAACTGGCGAAGTCGTGGACAACTGCCAGCATGTGCTGCTCGGCTGTTGCACCAACCTGATCGACTTCTACCAGCGCCTGGGAGTCGAAAATAAAATTCGCTGGTACGACGAACTGATCTTCCTCGAGCCCGGAGGACGTGCCTCGGTCATTGCTTCCTCATCCCTGCCGGCCCCGCTCCATACTGCGACCTCGTTCTTGCGCGCTCCCTGCCTGAATTTGCAGGACAAGCTGGCCATCGGCGGCGCGATGGCGGCGCTCGCCCCAATGATGCCCAAGGAATCGAACGAGCCGTTTCTCAGCTGGCTGAAGCGTCACGCGCAGACGGAACGGGCCATTGAACGCTTCTGGAAGACGATTCTGGTCAGCGCGCTGAACGAGGACATTGACCAGGTTTCTGTGACTTATGCGGCGCAAGTAGTTCGAGAGTCATTCCTCAAATCGGCTGCGGCCGGCCGCATGGGCATTCCCACGGTCCCGCTCACCGACCTCTATTCGGTCGCGGGAGATTACATCCAGCAGCGCGGGGGGCAAGTTCGAGTGCGCGCGAGCGTGGAGTCGTTCCGCACACAATTCGCGGATGTGAGCTTGACGGTTGCCGGGCAGCAGGAGAAATTCGACTTCCTGGTTCCCGCAGTCCCTTTTGATGTTCTCAGCCGCATGTTGCCGCAAACCACTGCGGCGGACCCGTTGCGCCAGTCGCTCAGCCATTTCGTGACTTCGCCCATCACCGGCATTCACCTGTGGTTCGATCGCCAGATTAGCGACCTTGAACACGCGGTCCTGCTCGATCGCACCATCCAGTGGATGTTCCACAAGTCCAAGTACTTGAATCGCAGCAATGGCGATGGCAGTTATGTCGAGCTGGTGGTAAGCGCATCCAACAGCCTGGTAGAGAAATCGCGGCAGGAAATCATTGATCTCGCGGTTTCAGAACTGGGAGAATTCTTTCCCGCGGTGCGTTCCGCAACGCTGTTGAAAGCCACCGTGATCAAGGAAGTCCACGCCACCTACTCGCCGCGGCCTGGTGTGGACCATCACCGCCCCCATGCGCAGACCGTATGGCCGCGCGTGTTCCTGGCCGGAGACTGGACTGCCACGGGTTGGCCCGCCACCATGGAAGGAGCGGTGCGCAGCGGCTATGTAGCTGCGCAATGTGTGGCCCGGGTTGCAGGGTTGCACAACGCAGCCTTCCTGGTTCCCGATCTTCCTCCCCGGGGATTCATGAGACTGTTCGGCTAGCGCATCATCCAGTTGATCAGAGAAGGCCGGTGATACTGGTAGTGGTAGAGGTCGGCAATCGCCTGGACATATCCCCGAATGAGGCGCTGGTCGTTGGCCAGCGTCTCCGGGTCGAGCAGATTACGGGTTCCGCCGGGATCGCGCACCAGGTCGAAGTACTGGTACACATCGTCCATTTCATTGGCTACGAATAGATTGTTGCCTTTGTTGCTCAGCAAGCCGTAAATGGGTCCGTAGCAGACTGCCACCAGGTAATTCTCCCGCTGGTAAGCCTCGTTTTCTTCCCTGGTCGACGTGAACAATGGACGTCCAAAGCGCTCATCGTTGATGACCGGTTTATGCCCCAGCAGGTAATACAGCGAGGGTGTCACGTCGATGTTGAACGCGACCGCATCGGGGTCCACGTAGTATTTCTTCTGCATGGCGGCGGGCAGATGAACGATGAGCGGCACTCGCAGTACTTCCGGATGCAGTCCGAACGTGTGATTGGTGTGGCCGTAGTCCCCGTAGCTTTCGCCGTGGTCGGCGGTAAGCACCACCACGCTGTTGTCGTAGATCCCACGCGCCTTCAGGTACTGGATGAAGTTGCCAAAGCATCCATCCAGGCGCTTGATTTCAGACGCAGCGGTGGGCTGGAAGCCGGGATAGGCGTCTTCCTGCGGTGGACGGACATGTCGCGCATGCTCCAATGAGACCACGTGAATGTTCTGTGGTTGGGTATAAAGGAAGACCGGCCTTGATTTGTCGGTGCGCGAATCGATTTGCCGCTCGGCATCGGGGGCCGTCGTGCAGAGGTCCTGGTCTGACCAGTTCGTCATGGCGGCGTCGAGATGATGGACCTTGATCTGCGGATCCAGCAGCAGCCGCAACACTGTGTCCACGGTGACAAACCGGTCGTAGCCGTCCGCCTCCACCAGTTTCTCCAGGTTGTTCATGGGATGAAACGGCCGCACGTAGTGCTTGTGCAGCATGAGGCTGCCGGCCCAGATGGCGGGCTCGGACAGCGTCGTACCTGCGTAGCGCGTGAACGAGTTGCGCAGGACGACACTCTCGTTGGCGAAGTTCTGAATTTCCGGCGTGAACTGCACTGCCGGGTTGTAAGCAGAAACGTAATCGCGACGCAGACTGTCCACTACGATGACAAAGATATTGGGCTTGGGCTGATGGGTCGCCTCCAGCTTCTCCACCAGCTTCACATCCACCGGTTGCACCGCGACCGAGGCCGGGATCCCCGTCTGCTCTTTCAGAAAGCGGCACAACGCATCGCAGGGTTTCTCCTGCGATACCGACCATAGGTCGGCGACCGCGGCATAGGACGCGTCAAAATTCACGTGCCGGGAGACGGCCGCACGCAATCCCGGCTTGGAGTTCCATGCCTTCTCGGCGTAAGCGCTTTCGGCCCGGGAGGCGTAGTAGGCACTAAAACTCGCGGCCCCCAGCACCAGCAGCAGCCAGGCAGGATACTGCACCACCTTGCTGCGGCTCGTGCGCAGGAACAGGGCGAAGACCGCGCCCCACAAGACGATCGACCACAGCTTTGCCAGGATCGAGTTCCAATCCATCACGCCGATCACCGCCGGCACTGTGTAAGCGGCCGCAAGTAGCACCAGCATCAACGCGGCATTCTGAGTCGCGGGCGCGTCCTGCCAGGATTTTATGTCCGTCACAGGCTGGGGTTGGGGAACCACCACGCGCAAGCCCGCACCCAGCATGACCAGCGCGGCGGCGATCACGATCGAGTAGAGGCTCGCTTCCAGACCCACGAAGGGAATACTCGCCAATAAGACCTTCTGGAAGATCAGGGCAACGACGCTGCAAACCAGGGCTCCATAAAGCAGCGACGAGGCGCGCCCTTTCAGCCGCCCCGTCAGCTTGCTCGCAAGGTTCGCTAAACAGGCAGCAAAGATTCCGAACAGTCCATGAGCCAGAAGGCTATAGGTCCAGGCCAGGAAATCATCAGGGTCGAGAGGGAATTGCCGCCCCGCCAGGGTATTGCGCAACCATGCGCTGGCAGGCGAAATGAAACCCATGCAGAGTCCGGCGAACAGCCCGACATGCAGTGGGATCTCTAGACGAAATGCCTGCGCCGACTGGATCGGTTCTTCCGCAATTTCATCTACAATCCCCAGCCAGATCACGGGAAACAGGAAGGCCACGCTCCAGATGAAGCTGAGTGAGTTATTTGCGACATGCGAAATCGGATGCTCGACCAGCAGAAAGATGGCGACTGCGGTATGGAATACCAGAAACTCCAGCGTGATTCGCCGCGCGCTGCTTTTGCCATATTGCTTCCACAGCGCAAACGAAAGCGCGGCCAGCGCTCCGCAAAAAAGATAAGCGTGGAGATGAATGAACTCGATGATCCAGAACTGAAATGGCGCCTGTATGAATGCGAAATAGGTGTCCGGGATGTAAGCCAGCAGGCAGTAAATCGAAGTCAGCAGGCAGAAGAGCGCGAACCACACTCTGCTCAGCAGCGCGAACCACACCGGAATCGCAGGCCTTTGCAACGCAATCTACCCCAGTCAGATAGGTTTGAAGTTACCTTCGAGCATAAGGTACGGAGGAGCGTCTCGGAAATGACCAAAGTACCGTTTGGAGGCGGTCCAGCAGATGCTACAACAGGAACTCTGTCCGGCACCTCCGGATCGTTGGCCAAATGGTACATTGGCGTGAGGCACGAGCCAAGAACTATGCCAAATCTGCAAGAAGCAACTCTCGCCCGACTTTCTGGATCCAGGGCACGGCGTCAAACAGTCTTATTCGCTAAAAACTTCATCAAGCATCCCATGCTGCTGGGCTCGTTCGTTCCCAGTTCACCTTTCCTGATTAACCAGTTGCTGGCGCCGGTGGATTGGCGCCGGGCGCGCGTGGTAGTCGAGTTTGGGCCCGGGATTGGAAATATCTCGCGCGAGATTCTGAGCCGTATGCGGCCCGATGCGGTTCTGGTGGCGATCGAACTCAACCCGGAATTCGTCCGCTTTCTGCAGGACGACATCAACGATCTGCGCTTCCAGGTTGTGGAGGGTTCGGCGCTCGACATTCGAGACATTCTGAGCACCTTGCAACTGCCCCCGGTGGATTACATCGTGTCGGGTATTCCTTACAGCACGATTCCGCATGAGACGCGTTGCGATATCCTGCGCGAATCGCGCAGCATGTTGCAGAACGATGGCGCCATGCTGGTGTATCAGTTCACCCGGACGGTGTTGCCGTACCTGGAGCGCAGTTTCGGCAGGGTAGAGCAGGATTTCACGCTCTGGAACATACTGCCGGCACGAATCTTTCGCTGCACACTTTAAGGACTCACTTCAAATAAACCCGCGTAGGACGAGCGCCCATGCCGCCGTCGCGGCTCTGATCGGTTAACGCGTCCCGGCCGGGATGGAATGCCTCACCCGTGCAGCAAGGCGACCCCGCCGGCAACCAGCAACGCCGCAATCCACCGCCGGTGATCGACCCGCTCGTGCAGGAAGAACTTTGCCGCCACCGCATTGGCTACGAAAGTCAGGGAAGCCGAGGCCGGAGCCACCAGGCTGACATCACCCCACGACAGTCCGAACAGCAGGCCATAAAACGCAATCGTCATCGCCAGCAGACCGAGCAGGAAATAGCGGTTCCGAATCACGGTACCCACGACCTTGATCAGCCCGGACTGCTTCCGCAACTCGCCCAGGTCTCCTACTTCCTTCATGGCGTGCGAGAGCAGGACGTCCCCGCTCGTGGAAGCCACAACAATCGCGGCGATCCCGCTCCAGGTGTAAAGCAGGTTCACCGGTCCACCCTCACAGCCGCCGACTCCGCGGACCTCACCTTAGGGCGATGCGTAAGTTCGGGGCCCTGCGTCACAAAACCCACTCCGGAGGAAATCAGCAGAATGCCCAGCCAGCGCGTGATGCTCACCTGCTCATGCAGCCAGAATTTGGCCACCAGCGTCAGCAGAACATAGCCGAGCGAGGTGGCGGGAAGCACGTAGGTTAGATCAGCCCAGGAGAGCGCGGTCATGTACGAGGCAAAAAATCCCAGCAGGAACAGGATTCCGAGCGCAATCCAGGGATTCAATATGACCAGAAAAATGTCGTAGAGGCGGTGCGGAGAAATGCCTCCTACTTGCTTCATACCGTAGGAGAGAAGGGAATCGCCGACCGCCGCACACAAGGTCACGGCGGCCAGCACCAGATACTTGCGAAAGGTCACGCTGCTTTCCTAGGCGTTTGCAGGCTCCACGGCAGTGGCGGATTCGTCCTTTTGACGCTTGTCCTTCACCCACTGGTGCCGCGCGGCACGCAGTTTCAGGAACGTCTTTGCTTCCTTGTACAGGCGCTTCCGGTCATTGCTGTCGAAAGCCGCCTTCTTCAGGATGCGGAATACCGCCTTCGGGCGGAAGTAGTACTCGTCATAGAAGCGATGTACTGCGTCCAGGATCTCCTCCGCCGGCAATCCCGGATACTGGATGTGCGCGAGTTGATGGCCACCCTCATCCACCATCTTGTTGTCGGCGACCATGAAGCCATTCTTCACCACAAAATCGTAGAGTTCGGTGCCGGGATATGCGTGCGCCACGGAAACCTGGATGGTTTCCACATCCAGTTCCTTGGCGAAGTTGATGGTGTTGCGAATCGTGTCACGCGTCTCGCCCGGCAATCCCAGAATAAAGTCTCCGTGCACTACCAGGCCGAGCTTATGGCAGTCCTTGGTGAACTGCCGCGCCCGTTCCACGGTCGCGCCCTTCTTGATGTTCTTCAGAATCTGCTGATCTCCGGATTCATAGCCGACGATCAACAGCCGGCACCCGGCTTCTTTCATGGCTTTCAGGGTTTCATAGTCGGTGGTCACACGCGAGGTGCAGGACCAGGTCAGCCCCAGTGGCTTCAGCTTCGCGCACAGTTCAACCGTACGCGCCTTCTGGATGTTGAAGGTGTCGTCATCGAAGAAGAATTCTTTTACGTTCGGCCAATATTCCTTGGCGCGCGCCATCTCGCGGGCAACATCGTCGCTGGATCGTTTGCGCCAGGGATGCCCGCTCAATGTCTGCGGCCACAGGCAGAAGGTACATTGCGCCGGGCACCCGCGAGTGGTGTACAGCGACACAAACGGGTGCAGCAGGAAGGGGACGTTGTATCGCGTGACGTCAAGATCGCGCTTGTAAACATCGGTCACGTGCGGCAACGCATCCAGGTCCTGGATCTGCGGCGCGTCTGGATTGTGTACCACTTTGCCGTCTTGCAGGAAGGAAACTCCATGAATCTCCTCGAGCGACTTGCCATTCGCGTAATCCACCACTGCGTAGTCGAATTCCTTGCGGCACACAAAATCAATGTCGGGACAATCGCGCAACGACTTCTCAGGCAACACGCTGACATGCGGGCCCACAAACGCAATCTTGATTTTGGGATTCGCCTCTTTGATCTTCCGTGCCAGGCGGATGTCCCCTGGAAAACCCGGCGTGCTGGTAAACAGCACCAGGAATTCGTAACCCTTGGCGATGGTGATGGTTTCCTCGGCGGAAACGTGGTGCGGCGGAGCGTCCAGCAGCCGCGAGCCTTCCAGCATGCCGGCCGGGTACGCCAGCCACACCGGGTACCAGTACGACTCGATTTCACGGGTTGCGGGCCAGCGCGAACCGGCGCCGCCATCAAAGTTTTCAAAGGACGGGGGATTCAGAAACAATGTTTTCAAAGGCATAGATTTGAATGACTTATCTTACCATTCCTCTCTCAGATAGCGGGCGGATACACCCGTGCCGGACCAGGTTCGACGGCGCAAAAAACGAGAGTTCCCCTGAGAATATTGTACTTAACCATACCGGCTTGGGACCGGTTCCGGCAATGGATTTGCGCCCAACCTGCCATTTGATGCACCGAGGGGCGGAAATAGCCCTTGGGTGGGGTTCATTAACGGGGAAGCCCTACCCAGTTTTCCAGCTCGCCGGTTGCCCGCAGAAGCGTGATTTGCGCTTTTTCCAGCTCGTAATTGGTGTCGCCCAGGCTGATGAACCGTTCGCCGGCCTGTTCGCGCGCGTCCTCGACGTCGTGGAAAGACGCGCTCCCTGCATCCAGCCGGACTTGCAGTGCCTGCAAATTGGACTGCGCAATCTGGTATTCCAGGTCCGCCACCTGCTGCGCCGCCGCCAGCTGCTCGACCGATCGCTGCAGCCGGAGTGTCTGTTCTGAAACTTCATTCCTGGCGCGTTCCGCGTCTCGCTTCGCGCGAACCGCGTCAGCATCGGCTCCGTCGGCCTTGGCGCGCTGCGAGGCGTTAAAGAATGGAAAGCGCAACACGACGCCGATTGTGGCATTGTGCCGCTGAAAACTTCCAGGCTGGAAGAATTGCTGGTAGTCGCTGATGGCAGTAGATAACAGCGCGTACTGAGCCGCGAAGTCGGCGCTCGGCCACAGGGCCTTGTGTTCGGCTTTCGCGCGGAACATCTGCGCCGTCGCGCGAATCTCAGCCACCTGCACCGCCGGACTGCTTACCGCCGCCTTCGAAGCCAGGTCATCCTCCTGCCGTACTTCGGGCAGCGAGGGAATGGATTCCGGTACGGTTTGAATCGAGTTCGCGGGAAGCCCGGTCAGGTGCGACAGGCGGCTGCGCAGCACGTCAATCTCTCCTTGCGCCTGGCTGATGTGCAGACGAATTCGGGCGCTGGTGAGCTTTGCCCTGTTCCTTTCGAGAGGATTGTCCACTCCCGCCTGCACTCGCTGTTCGACCACCTGCTCCAGTTTCGCGGCTTCGACCTGCTCGCTCTCCAGGTGTCCCAGCGATTGCTGCCAGCGGTTCAGCGCTGTATACGCCAGCACCGTGTCCTGGATGGTCTGGTTGCGCTGATCTTTCGTCTGCACCTTGGTGGCGCTCCAGTCGGCTTGCGCTGCGCGCACGAATTCACGCAAGGAGAAATTCACCGCCGGCGACTGCCCCGTGAAGTTCACGATCGATGGCGCCGATCCTTCGAGGCTGAGAGGATAGCCGTACGCCTTGCCCAGCCCCGAGCCCACCGTGAGCTGTGGGATGTATTGGTCCTTGAGTTCCCGGTAGCCCGCGTAGGCGCGCTGTTCGTCCTGACCGGCCGCGGCCATGGTGGTGCTATGCGTGAGCGCAAGTTGCACCGCCTTGACCAGGGGAACAGGTTCCGCCCACAGGCTGGTTGACAGAGAGAAGCCTAATGCAAGCAACAGTCCGGTACAGCGCGATGTGCCTGTCATCTTGTCACCTTCAATGAAGTTAAGAGGGAGTGCATCCCCAACAGATCAGAGATCAGAGCTGCGCGGTCAGCGATTCACCCGGTTGAGCGCATCCTGCGCCTGCGAGAAATTGTGCGCCATGCTGAGCGCGGCCTGGTATTCCTGCTTCGCAGCCTGCTTGTCGCCCTGCTTTTCCAGCAGCGTGCCCAGAAGATAGTGCGCTTTGAACGCGGGCGCCTGTTCTACGGTGGAGTTGGAAGCAAGGTAGCGTTTCAGCAACTGGATCGCGCTGGGAAGATTGCGGCCGGTGCGATTCAGGGTCTCAGCCGAGTCCACCAGCACCTCGGAATGACCGCTCTGCACAGAGGTAGCGCGCTGGATCGCGTCCTCCATTTCGTCCAGGCGTTGCCGGTTCCGGAAAAAAAGCGCCAGGTTCAACCACGATTCCGCGCTGCCGTGGCTGGCTTCAATCGCCGCGCGATAATATTTTTCAGCTCCGGAGTAGTCCTTCTTTTTTTCGGCGATGCGGCCCAGCACCCAGTTGGCTTTTGCAGGATCGCGCTGCGCAATCGTCTGCGCCTGCGCCTCGGCCTTGTCTTTCCCTCCGCCGACGATTCCCGGCGCCTCGAGATAGAACTCCGCCAGGTCGGTCCGCGCTTCAACGTTATTGGGGTCCAGTTGCACGGCGGTTTCGAATGCGGAGCGGACTTTCTTCGCCATCCCGGCCGCGCTCCAGAAACTGACCCTGTCGGCCTTCTCCCCGTAAATCCGCCCCAGCCACATGTGGTACTGGCTGCTATTCGGCTCCAGGGAGACCGCCTTCTCGCAATTCTGGATCCCCGCATCCCAATTGTCCAATGCAAGGTAAGCGCGGCACAACAGGTTGTAGGACTGCGCGTCGTTGGGCTTGCTGTGAAGTTGTCCCTGCAGGCTGCTGATCGCGTCATCCACGCGGCCTGCGGCCAGCAACATTTGCGCTGGATCGGAGGCGAACATCCCAATGGGGAAAATCACGACAACTGCGAACAGAATGTGTTTGAGAAAACGCATCCGCTAGGGAACCACCTTTACCGGCAAGCCTTGCTTCAAAGGCTTGGAATTGACCGAGGCCAGCGCAACCACCATGTTCACGTCCAGCCCTTTTGTGATCTCAACCTGAGTGAGGTTCGAAATCGAGGTCTGCACATCCCGCCTCACCAGCGAATTGTTTACGACCTGGTAGACGTACGGGCGGCTGTCATTTTGGCGGATCGATTCCCGCGGCACCGTCAACACGTCGTGATCTTCAGCCGTCACAATTCGGATATCCACGTTGATATTGGGTAGCAGGAGGTAGTCCGGATTCTCCACGATGCAAGTGGTCTCGCCCACGGTACGGGTTCCGCGGAGCCGCACCGTGGACGGGATATTGCTGATGGCGGAGCTCCACACCCGGCCGGACAAGCCGGCCCAGGTGACTTCGACGGGATCGCCCTTGCTCAAGCGGCCCACGTCCGGCTCGTCTACGAACGCGCGCACCAGTACGCGCGAGAGGTCCGCTTCCTGCAGAATCAGGTCCCCGGGGTTTACATACACGCCCTGCTTCACCGGCAGGGAATAGACAACCCCATCCACGGGCGCGCGCACATTCAGTTGACTCAGGATGTCCTGGGCCGCGGCATAAGCCGTTTTGGCCTGCTCGTGTTGCGCTTCGACCTTGGCGACTTCGGGCTTGGAATAGCGCTCCTTCAATTTCTGCTGCAGCAGTTTGACATCGGTATCGTAGCGAGCTAGTTCGTTCTGGGCCGCGATGACTTCGCCGGAGGATGCGGCGCCGCTTTGCTGTAATTTCTTCAGCGCATCCAGGTTGCGTTGCGCCTGGTCGCGCGCGGCTTGCGCCTTGGTTAATTCGGATTGCGCGGTCAGCACTTCTTCCTGGGTGCCGCCGGTTGCGAGCGCGTTGATGTCCGCCTGCGAGCCGCGCAATTGCGCCATCGCCCGCGCTGCCTGATCGCGCGCCTCGGCATCATTCAACACCACCAGCAACTGGCCTTTCTTGACGTGCTCGCCCTCACGAATCAGGACCCGCTTCACCACCGTCCCGATCGGGGCATGAGCCTCAAAATTCTCGACTGGCTCGACCTTGCCGTTGGTGGAAATCAAGCTGCGAATGGTTCCACGCTCCACCTTGGCAACACGGATCGGCACCGTATCGTCTTTGGACATGAATGATGCAAGCACAATCACGCCCAGAATGATCCCGACCGACCACACGAGCCAGCGGTTGCGCGCAATAAAGCCCGAGTTTTGATAGTTCGCCAACGCTATGATTTACCGTAGAAGACTATTAAATGTACCACTTACAGCCACTGCTGGGTTTGAAGGAGTACCACAAACATTTAGATGCCCTCTCCCGGGCAAAAAATCCGAAATCTTGCCACGCCCCTGAACCTCTGCATACACCGCTAGAATAGAGTCATGTCGAACGCAACCCGATACACGCCCGAACACGCCGCAGCGGGCCTTGACCACGCATTCCCAGCCATCGAAACCTGGCCCAATCAGTTTCCCGGTTACGAGATTATCGTTGACGATCCCGAGTTCACCTCGGTGTGTCCCAAGACCGGATTGCCCGACTTCGGCGTGCTCACCATCCGCTACATGCCAGACCAGAACTGCCTGGAATTGAAGTCGCTGAAGGAATACCTGCAGTCCTACCGCAACCTGGGAATCTTCCAGGAAAACATTGTGAACCGCGTGTTAGAAGATGTTGTGCGCTGGGCTAAACCGGTGTGGGCCGAAGTCAAGGGCGACTTCCGTCCCCGCGGCGGAATCTCGACCGTAGTCATCGCCAAGTGGCCCCGGCCGGAGAAGAAAATTTCCTTTCATGCGACGTAGTGTCTTTGCTGATTAAGAAAGTTTGGAATCCACAAAGGGCACGAAGTCACAAGAAGTTTCGTTGGTGCCACTTGGTGTCCTTGGTGCTTCAGACTTTTCTGTGAACCCAGTGCCCTCCGAGGTTAATGGCTTTGAGCAGGGCACATGCTATATTCCTCCGGCGTGCCCCCGGAAAAACTCTATCCCCGCACCGCGCTGTTGCTGTTGACCGCGCTGAACCTGCTGAACTACGTGGACCGCTCGGTGCTGTTTGCGGTGCAGCCGCTGGTGCAGGCGGAATTTCACCTCAGCAACGCGCAAGTCGGATATCTCACCAGCGCCTTCCTGGCTTTCTACATGGTCGCGGCGCCCTTCACCGGGCCACTTGCCGACCGCTACTCGCGCAAACTCATCATCGTCCTCGGCGCCTTGTTCTGGAGCGGACTCACGCTGCTCACCGCTGTGACCCACACGTATTGGGAACTGCTCATCCGCCACACTCTGGTGGGAGTGGGCGAAGCCACGTTCGTTACCATCGCGCCAACGTTCGTCGCCGACCTGTTCCAGGAAAAGACTCGCGGACGCATCTTTGGCATCTTTTATCTCGCCATCCCGGTCGGCACCGCCGCGGGATACTTGCTTGGCGGAAGACTTGGCCCTGAGTATGGCTGGCGCTTTCCCTTCTACATCGCGGCCGCACCGGGATTTCTGCTCGCCATCCTGGTCCTGTTTCTCAAAGAACCGGAGCGCGGCCAGTTCGATTCACTGCGCGAAACTCCAGAGCGCGGCACACTTCTAGGCCTGGCTCGTAATCCTGCCTACTGGACGGTGACCCTGGGTATGGCCGCCAGCACATTTTCTCTGGGCGGTATTCAGGTCTGGATGCCGACCTTTCTCTCCCAGTCCCGCGGCTACAGCTTGAAGGAGGCCAACGAACTGTTTGGGATGATCGTTGTCCTGGACGGCATTCTCGCCTCACTCGCCGGCGGTTGGCTGGGAGACCGGCTCCTGCCGCGCATGAAGGGCGCGTATTACTTTGTCTCGGCGGTGGGCATGGCTCTGGGGGTGCCGGCCATGATCCTTGCCCTGTTCTTCACCGGCAAGGTCATGATCCCGGCCATTGCCGTGGCAGCATTTTTTCTGCTCCTGAATACTTCTCCCCTCAACACCGCCCTGGTCAATGCCGTCGGTGCACACATCCGCGCAACCGCCATCGCGGTAAACATTTTTATCTTCCACTTGCTGGGGGATGTGCCCTCGCCCACTCTTATGGGATACGTGGCCGACCGGCACTCGCTTCAGACAGCGTTCATTCTTCCCGTGATCGCGATGGGCATCTCATCTGCGATACTGTTCTACGGAATGCGTTTCGCCCCTCATACCAAACCTGAATCCGCCGGAGTCCACATCGGATGATGTATCTGTATTGGATTGCCGGGCTGCTGCTTGCGCTGGCCTGGTTCTCCCGGCTGCTGGCAGCGGCTATCGGCATGCCCAAAGTGGCCAACGTTGCGCTTCCCGAGTGGGACCGCAGTCCGGCGAAACTGCCCCGCCTTACCATTATTGTTCCTGCCCGTAATGAGGAAGAATCCATTGCCGCGTCGGTTCACCAATTGCTCGCCCTCGATTACCCGCACTACGAAGTGATCGCGGTAAATGATCGTTCCACCGATCGCACGGGAGAGATCCTCGACCGCATCGCCGAAATGCCCATGGCTCAAGGCCGCTTACGAGTCATGCACGTGGATACCTTGCCTACGGGGTGGCTGGGCAAAACTCACGCCATGTGGATGGCGGCGCAGCAGGCCAGCGGCGAGTGGCTGCTCTTTACCGACGCCGACGTGCTGTTCAAGCCCGACTCAGTGCGGCGGGTGCTCGCTTACGCGGAAAAAGAATTCGCCGACCACGTCGTGCTGTTTCCGCGCATGATCATGCGCCGGCCCGGAGAGCGCATGATGATCGCCTTCTTTCAGACCTTGTTTGTGTTCGGGCATCGTCCCTGGAAAGTAGGGGACCCCAAGACCAAGGACCACATGGGAGTGGGCGCTTTTAACCTGGTTCGCCGCAGCGTCTACGAAGCGGTCGGCACCTATAAAGCCTTGCGCTTCGAGGTGCTCGACGATATGAAACTGGGAAAAGTCGTGAAGACCTCCGGCTTTGCCCAGCGCAATGTCTTCGGCGACGATCTGATTTCCATTCATTGGGCGAAGGGCGCTCTGGGGATTGTGGATAACCTCACCAAGAACTTCTTCGCGATTATGTCGTTTCAGTGGCCGCGCGCGGTGGCCTCCTGCGTGGCGCTGCTGTTCCTGAACCTGGTGCCGTTTCTTGGAGTCTGGCTCGCAACCGGGTGGGCGAAACTTCCGTACGGGATCGCACTGCTCTCGATGTTCGCCATCTATTGGGGCATGTCCCAACGTTCGTCGATTCCGCCCTATTACTTTCTACTGCATCCCATCAGCACGGCGTTGTTTACCTACACCATGCTTCGCTCCATGCTGCTGACCTTGTGGCAGGGAGGCGTGGTGTGGCGCGGAACCAAATACCCGCTCGACGAATTGAAGCGCGGCATGGTGTAAGCCGGTCGAGCAGATCGGCGGGGACTGGCGATTACGCCAGCTTGTGTTTCCACGCAAAGGGGTTCGTCCTTCCTTCTAAGCCCCAACCACCAAAACGGAAAGGCCATGTACTTCAGTTCCCAAAACGTGCTCACGCGTCACATTCGCCGGTGACCCCGCGCCGATATTCTTATGGTGGGGGAACCTCGCCACGCGTTCCTGCTCGCTGTCAGGGCAGCAGAGCCGCATGCCTGGCGTTTTCGCCGAGAAATTGTGTTGATCGAACCGAGGTTGCGAATGAAGCCTGTAAGCTTTGGAGCAGCTCAATGGGTACTGTTGTCGGTTGCCTTTTTTCTTTCTTCCACAACTATTCCTAGCCTCGCCCAGGAACCCGATATCAACCTTGCCGAGGCTAGCCTGGAACAACTGGGCAGGATTCCGGTCTATACCGCCTCCAAGCACTTGCAATCCGGGGCGGATGCGCCGTCCTCGGTTACAGTCATCACTTCTGACGAGATCGAACGCTATGGCTACCGCACCCTGGCTGACATTCTGGGTTCGGTGCGCGGCTTTTTCGTCACCTACGACCGTAACTACAGCAGCCTGGGAGCGCGCGGCTTCGCTCGGCCGGGGGACTACAACACCAGGATTCTGCTGCTCGTAGACGGACATCGTCTGAACAACAACATCTACGACGAAGCCATGCTCGGCTCCGAGTTCCCCGTGGACGTGGATCTCATCGACCGGGTCGAGATCATTCGCGGGCCGGTTTCTTCTCTGTACGGCAGCAACGCGTTGTTTGCCGTAGTCAACGTCTTCACCAAGAAAGGACACGATCTGCAAGGGCTGGAACTTTCCAGCGAGGCGGGTTCGTTCAACACCTACCAGGGCAGGATGAGCTATGGCCGGAAGTTGCGCGCGCTTGAGTTCCTGGTTTCGGCAACTTATTACGGCAGCCGCGGACAGAAGCGGCTCTACTTTCCGCAATTCAACACGCCACAGACTAATAACGGCATTGCGATCAGCGCCGACGACGACCAGATCGGGAGTGCCTTGGCCACGATTACGTTTCGCGACTTCACCCTGCAGGGCCTCTACGGCGTGCGCGAAAAAGGCATTCCCACCGGGCCCTATGGCACCGTGTTCGGCGATTCTCGCACGCGTACAACCGATGCCCATCAGTATCTTGATTTGCGGTATGAGCATACGTTTGCTCAGTCCTGGGATCTGCTGGCGCGCTGGTTTATTGATCGTTCTCCTTACCAGGGCACCTACATTTACGCCGGGGATTCCCCCGCGCGAGTCCGGCCCAATCTCGACTACGGCGACGGGAAGTGGTGGGGAACCGAACTCCAACTCACCATGACCGTGCTCAAGCGAAACCGGATCACAGTCGGCTCGGAGTATCGGAACAGTTTTCGCCAGGATCAGATTGACTACAATGTGAATCCCTACGAGCTTTCTCTCCTTGACCGGCGTAACTCATTCAGCTATGCCTTTTTCTTGCAGGATGAAATCACCATCAGCAAAGCCCTCACCGTAAACGCCGGGCTTCGCTATGACTACTACAATCGCACCGAGGCCAGCACAGATCCCCGGGCCGCGGTCATCTACCGCCCGCGGAGCAGTACCGCCCTGAAATACATCTACGGCGAGGCCTTCCGGGTACCCAATGTTTACGAAATGTACTACTCCATCTTTCCCAATTTTCCCAACCCGGCATTGCACCCGGAGAAGATTCGCAGCAATGAGGCGGTCTGGGAGCAAGGAATCACAAATCATCTTTGGGTGACCACCTCCGTTTTCTACAACCAGATGTATGGACTGATCACAGAAGAGCCTTTCGCGGGTGGAGGAACAATTTTCCGCAACTTACAGGATGTGCGCTCGGCGGGAGCGGAACTGGAACTTCGAGGACAGGTTTGGCATGGATTGGAAGGCGCCGCCAGCTACAGCTTCCAGCAGACCAGAGACACCGGGACCGACAAACTTCTCAGCAACTCGCCGCGTAATCTAGTGAAGCTGCGTTTCAGCCAGCCCCTGCTGCACCGCCGTATGTTCGTCAGCCTGGACGCACAATACCGGAGCCGTATCCAGTCCCTGGCCAGCGGCACTGTATCGCCATTCACGGTGCTGAATCTCAACCTGCTGGGCCGAAACCTGGGGAAACACCTGGACCTTTCCCTTGGGGTCCATAACCTGCTCGACAAGTACTATTTCGATCCTCCGTCGAGCGAGAATTTGCAGTTACCCATTCCGCAAGACGGGCGGAGTTTTCGCATTAAGTTGACGTGGCACCCAGGAGAGCGCTAGGCAGTCCATGTTGCGCGACGCGCCATTTCGATCGCATCTTCCGACCCTGGCCGGCGTGGTCTTGTGTGGGCTGTGCTTGACTGCAGGCATGTTTGCGCAAACCCTGAGCGATTACCAGGTCAAGGCCGCCTACGTGTACAACTTTGCCAAGTTCATCGAATGGCCGGCGCAGAAGTTTGCCTCGCCCACCTCCCCATTTCGCTTTTGCATTCTCGACGACTACTCCTTCGAGACCGAGCTGAACCGGATTGTGAAAGACAAATCGGTTGCGGGTCGCCCGATTGAGGTGCGCGATGTACGCGACGGACCGGAGTCTCGCAATTGTCACATCCTTTTCG
>Ga0070741_10002759_pt1 | contig 45853 bp, 53 predicted proteins | sample Coa_R1_4_FD_66440 | JGI IMG/M metagenome (GOLD analysis project Ga0070741, IMG submission 66440) | Surface soil microbial communities from Centralia Pennsylvania, which are recovering from an underground coalmine fire - Coalmine... | ecosystem: Environmental > Terrestrial > Soil > Unclassified ... | reverse complement strand
AAATCCAGATTGCAGATGGCGAGGTTACCGTCGCGATGACAATGGCGATTCACACCAGCAGCGTTTTTAACCCAAAGGCCGGGCCGAATGAACCAGAGCGAGCTTATGGCGGTAATCCGGCCGGGTTCGTTTTGATAATCAAAAATGGTCCGACTGTTTATCATTCTGGCGACACGGCTTATTTCAGAGATATGGAAACAGTCGGCGAGAGCTATCAAATCGATGTCGCGCTGCTGAATATCGGCGGGCACACGGGAATGGAACCCAAGATGGCGGCAAAGGCGGCTCAGGCGGTGCGCGCAAAACTGGCCATTCCGCAACACTTTGGAACTTTTGAGGGTATAACGCAAAATGCAGATGGCTTTGCTGCCGAACTGAAGAAGCTAAAGGTTGAATTTTATGAAATGAAACCGGGCGAGACCATCACCTATAAAGGCAAGCAACTGCTCAGGGCGAAATCGACAAAATAATATCTTCATCCTGTGGGGATTAAAAAACGCTTTCTGATCTCACAAACATTGGGACGCTGGGTTATAGAGGCTTGGCAGTCGGGGTGCGCCTGACACCACAACCTTGGAGGACCAATGAAGATATTGTCAATCTGTACCATGATCTTGTTTCTGCTGGCTCTATCGTTCGCAAAGCCGGCCAATTCCTTAAAAGATGATGAAGCGGCGGTTGGCTCGCTCGACACCCAGTACCAGCAAGCCGTCAAAAACAATGATGCTGCAACAATGGCTCGCATTCTTGCCGACGATTTTATTCTCGTCACGGGAAAAGGCGTCGTTCACAACAAAATGGAACTGTTGAAAGAGGCGACGGAAAAAACCACGACCTACGAACATCAGGAGGATACCAACCAGACGGTTCGCGTTTGGGGAAACACTGCGGTAGTAACCGCTCTTCTCTGGGTCAAAGGCGTCAACCACGGTAAAGAGTTCGATTACAAATTGTGGTTCAGCGATACTTATGTTCGCACGTCTTCAGGCTGGCGTTATATATTCGGCCAGGCTTCGATCCCGCTTCCTGCTTCTACCAAGTAACCGTTATACGTCGATAGCCTCCTGCGATATACTCTCTAACCTAGGAGAATATATGCAAAATGATGAACAGGAAATAAGACAACTTGTCTCCACCTGGATGTCCGCAAGCAAAGCTGGAGATGTCGACACCGTGTTATCGTTAATATCGGATGATGTCGTCTTCCTTCAGCCGGGACAGCCGGTCATGAGAAAGGCTGACTTTACTGCCAAGGCAAAGGCACAGTCAGAACATAATGCACCTCAAATCGACGGTTCAAGTGAAATTCAAGAAATTAAGGTCATTGGCGACTGGGCTTTTATGTGGACCAGGTTGACCGTAACGGTCACTCCTTCCGACGGTAAACCGATGACGCGCGCGGGGCATACCCTGACGATACTTAATAAACAGAATGGCAGATGGGTGCTGGCGCGTGACGCTAATCTGCTGGCACCCGTGGAGTCAGACAAGTGATCCGCTCTGTGTCAGATACTTGGGTTTCGTAATCGCAGGAGGTTGTTCCGATGTCAGATTGGAACCGCGAAGATTTAAAGCTTCAGAAAAAACACAATTGGAAGGCAACGCCCGGATGCCGAATATTCGTTGCCGACAAAGGCGCCGTGCGATTCGATTTCCCACAGGATTGGGTTGTCATTCCCGACGAGGACAGCATTAAGTTTTATGACAAACAACCTCCTGATGATGACTGTTGCCTGGCGGTTTCCTACATGAGATTGCCACCAGGCGATTGGGACAGTTTGCCGCTGTCATCATTGGTTGAGGCAGCAACAACCGGCGATACCAGGCCGATTGATAACTTCGGTCCTATTAAAGAAGAGCGACGGGGGATGATGACAATCGCCTGGCGCGAAATGCGTTTTATCGATCCTGCCCAGCATCGCGATTGTTTTTCTCGATTGGCTCTGGCTCGCGAAGGTCGGATTCAGGCTCTGCTCACTTTTGAATATTGGGCCGACGATGCGCTGCGCGGTCGGCGAGTCTGGAAAACTGTCCTCGGCAATCTGCAACTGGGAGATTGGATTGACGACCCGACACGCGGACCCGTGATAACGTAGATTGCAATTCAGTGCCGCCGAAAACAATTTCAACCGCTTCTACGTATCGATTTGATAAACAGCAAGGAAGATCTATATGACAGTGACAAACAGCCAATCCGGTACGAATGTGCACGAAGTATCCGAAGGTATTTATCGAATCAATACGCCGGTTGAAATCCCCGGTGGTTTTGGTTTTTCATTTAATCAATATCTGATCGTAGATGATGAACCGCTGTTATTTCATACTGGTCCTCGCAAAATGTTTGGTCTCGTACGAGAAGCGGTGCAGAGCGTAATCCCGGTCGAAAGTCTCCGCTATGTAGGTCTTTCACACTTTGAGGCCGACGAGTGTGGGTCGATCAATGACTGGCTTGCCGTCGCACCGAATTCAGTTCCGCTGTGCGGAAGGATCGCAGCGATGACATCAATCAACGACATTGCGGACCGCTGCGCTCGTGTTATGTCGGACGGTGAAGAGCTGTCGCTTGGCAATCATCGCGTGCGTTGGTTCGACGCGCCTCACCTTCCGCACGGCTGGGAATGCGGCTACCTGTCGGAAGAGCGAACGCGCACGCTGCTCTGCGGCGACCTTTTCACGCAGCCCGGCAAAGATAATCCGGCCTTGACTGAAACCGATATCTTAGGTCCCTGCGAAGCGTTCCGCCACACCCTGGATTATTTCGCTCACGCGGTTGATTCTGGGGAGATGCTTGAGCGACTGGCCTCGTGCGAGCCCACCACGCTCGCTTGCATGCACGGCAGCGCCTGGCGCGGCGATGGGGCGCAGTTGCTGAGGGCACTTGCAGAATCGTTAGCTTCTTAAAGAGCCAGCAGCGCTGTCTTAGTTTTGCGGGTCTGTCAGTCGGCAAATAAAGCCCCAGCCACCGCCGAGTTCGCTGATCGCCAGCATCAGTTCGTTGCGGCCTTTCTTTAATGGGAGATAGACCGCGTCGTTCTCAGGATTGACGATGCCCAGGAAGGCGGGATCACGGAAATTCTGCGCGCTGCGGCCGCGATAGAGGATCTTGCCGTTCAGAAAGACGCTAACGTCATCGCTATAACCGATCTCCAGTTTCTTCACTTGTTCTTTGTCAGAATCAATGAAAGTACGCGCGTATATCAGTTTCATTCCCGGTTGCGGCTCAAGGCGCTTTGAAAAATCGTTGGCAAAGGTCACCGCGATGTGCGGAGCTTCACGATAACGATAGATAACAACGAAACCGGGCGGTTCTGCCTCGACATTCTGCCACTGTATAGAGTCGTTCTCCGCTTGCGAAAGTGGTTGTTCCAAATTGCGGCTCAGCGCGTCATACGAAGGCGATAGACTCCATTTAGTCAGAGTGTTCGGCGGCATCGGTGGCAGATGGCGTTCCCACGGTGCGTCGGGTGTTGTGCGGATTTCGAAATTCGAAAAGTATGTTTTACCGGTCAAATCGAACAGTGCGATTGAACCCTTTTGAAGTCCGGTCTTCAGATCAGTCATTAGCAGGGCGGGCCTGTCCATATCTTTGACGAACAGCTTTGCTTGAGCACCGACAACTTCAAGGCGTAAATGAAACCATTCGTTTTTTGGAATATCAACCGCGCCGGTAAAGCCCGGACCGTTATATAGCTGCCAGTTTCGGCCGCCATTAAAAACCGGCGTATATTGCATGGCATCGGGATAACCGGATTTATGCTGTCGAAGATAGACCTCTTCGAAATTCGCTTCTTTGTCATCAATTCGAAAATCAAAACCGAAGAAGCCGCGAATCGCGGGAGTCGTCACATCGACGTCGATTACTCCGTCTCGCATTTCGAAATCTTTCAATACTGCCGCACCGCCATCCATCAGCAGGCATTTGTGCCCCTCGTACTCAGTGGCTTTGGCGTTTCCCTGCAAGTCCCATCGTGTAGAATCCGGGGGAACAGAAAGTGATTGTGATGACTGGTAGACATTGGCGGATTTGTTGTTCGAAAAGTTCGAGGTCGCCAGTAATTTATCCAGAGCGGCTCCGCAAACGAACAATACCAGCACAGACAAAATGCGCACGGAAGTAACGATTCGTTTCATACGAACCTCTTACAAAACATTGAAACGGAATATACGGCGTGCCAGCTCAATAACGTTAACAATAATGAGCAGCCGAATGATTAAGCGCAAGCGACAAAGTGCGACATTTCGGGATGTCGTTCTTTTTGTTTTGACCTTCGACACGCTCAACATTTCCAATAGGATTTGGGCAGAGCAGTTTCAACGAATTGCACGGCTATAATAAATTGCGCATTGAACCATTGACGTTATAATTGTTGCGTCCAGCAAAACCCAGGTTTTCGGGTTGTTCGAATCGAGGAGGCCAAATGGAAGAAATTACAAATAAGAAGTTCTTTACAGTCAATTTAAACAGATCCAAGCTTTTTATAGTCTCGCTTGCTTTGCTCCTACTGACAATTTTCGGTTGCAGTTCTTCCCCTTCGAACGGCAATAACGGTACACCGTCGTCGTCCGGTGGAGCTTCGCCTACGAATAGCGTTGCTGGTTCGATCTCAACCAGCGACAAACCCCAGGATGTGTTGATAAAATCCGTCAAAGCATTGATAGCTGCTAAATCGTTTCGAGCGCGCTCAGAGACTACTCATCCAGCTGCATCGACCCAGAATGCAGTGTTCGAGTATGTCGCTCCCGATCGTTTTCACATGTCAATCGACTCGAACGTAGTCGGACGGGCGAGCAAGAGCGAATACATCATTATCGGGAAAGACTCCTGGATGAACAGAAACGGCCAAGGATGGACGAAGGCTCCGATGGATATGAGCGAAGCCATCTCTTCAATCCACAACCCAAAGCTGTTGGACGAAGCGTCAAAAACTAACAACATCAAACTGATTGGTCCGGAAACGGTGGATGGCATTCCGACAATCGTCTATCAGTATGACATTCCCACGTCAGATAATTCTAACCTCCACCTGACCGGAAAAAGCTGGATTACGGTTTCCAATGGAATGCTTCACAAATTGGAAGTCGATGATCCCGATAACAAAATGACAACCATCGCGACGTATACGGACTACAACACACCCATTACGATCGAGCCACCTGTGAAATGATGAAATGGCGCGTGTCCAATCTGCCAAGGAACTTGGTTTCGATAATTCGGTAATACTGTCAATTGAAACTCAGATAACAAGTGATACCTTATACTTCGCAGTTGTGCTTTATGCCGGCCGCTGATGTGCGAGGAGAGACGTGTTCCCTCGCAAAGAGGACACACCCTAGAAAACTATCGAGGAGGAATTATATGAATCCAGTCGTTCACTTTGAAATGCCCTACGATGACCGTGATCGTTTAGCGAAGTTCTACCAATCAGCATTTAATTGGCAGATGCAGAAGATGGGCGAAGAAATGGGTAATTACGTTCTGGCGATAACCACTGAGTCAGACCAGAGTGGCCCGAAAAAGCCCGGCGCGATTAACGGCGGCTTTTTCCCGAAACACCCTGACTGGCCGGCACAACACCCGTCGGTCGTCATTGCGGTCGATGATATCCAGGCTTCGATGAAGAGCGTCACCGAAGCAGGAGGTCAAGTCCTTGGCGAACCGATGGAGATACCCGGCGTTGGGCAATATGTGTCGTTCCTTGACACTGAAGGCAATCGCGTCAGCATGCTTCAGCCATTACCGCGCGGATAATCCGAGCCTAGAATTTGGCCCGCAATCAATAACCCGCTGGAGGATTCAATGGAGAAAGTGCACGGAATCGGTGGCTTCTTCTTTCGATCAAGGGATCCAAAAGCTCTGGCAAAGTGGTACAACGATAACCTTGGCATCGCCCTGACTCCGCCAGATTACGATCGGGAAGGTGTTGGAAAGCAAAATATTCGCTGGCTTTGAGCAAACACTACAACCTGAAACATTATTATGGTTGGGCTGGATCGCGCGCCCGCGAAGATGTGTTTGTGCTTCCCTGCGCTCCGAAGGGTAAGCCGCGGATAATGAACGCCGAAAAGGCCGCGAAGCTGTACGGCAACAAAGCCCCTTGAATTGGTTCCCTCGTAGTTTAATATTCTGCACCCTTGCAGTCGCAATCTCGCTGCTGACATCTCGACTGATTTTTGGACAACTTGGTTTATCGGTCACCAGGCCAATCGACCGGAGCATTAAGAAGATTTGCGGCCTCATTGTTCAAGACGCCTCAAATCTTGTGACTTCAATAAGGGTTCTTCGTGATCGCCATTACCGATTCAGGTCTAAGATGTTTTGATCTGTCAAGGTATACGATCTAACTCCGATACCAAGCATGTGTTCGACGCAATAAAACGATACAACCCGGTCAGTCGCGGCCAGGAATGCGTGCTGACTAAACAGAGTGTTCTCTACCTGTGGCTTCAGATGGCTGAAGACCAGACATCCAGATCACAGGTGAAGATCGAAAAGAGGATTGTGCGCAGATTTTTACCTATGATGTTTGCCCGAATTAACAACGAGCCTGAATCGCTAACATCGATCCTCCGCACGCTGACATCAATCGCCCGCGATTGGTTGGAACGCCATTCGCTCTTAGATGGTATTAATGAGAAGCTGACAAGGACGTCAAACAATGAAATTCACGATCAAGATGAAGATGCTGGCCGCTTTTGGCGGTGTAATGTTGCTTTTGATCTTTCAAACGTTCTTCAACTGGCGAATGGTGGCCGCCAGCTCTGAAGCAACCGCCAAGGCTCGAGACAAAGGATTTGCCGGCGCTAAGCTGGCGGCTGCTATCAAAGTGGATGTTGTACAGGTGCAGCAGTACTTGACCGACATCAGCGCAACCAGAGCCGCCGAAGGTTTTGATGACGGATTTGACGAAGCCGAAAAGTACGCAAAAGAGTTCCGCGCTAATGTCGCTTCCCTTTCATCTCTGCGCCCCGATCAGAAAGAGAAATTAGACGAATTTGGGCAATCTTTTGAAATATATTATGAGGGCGGAAAATCCATGGCGCACGAGTACATTGCTGGCGGCCCGAAAGCCGGGAATGAAGCCATGAAGGTTTTTGACAGCACGGCGGACGAGATGGGCGACAAGGTCGAAGCACTGGTCAAACAAATGGACGACGAGGCAAGCGCTTCGGCGCAGACGGCGGTCGAAAAGAATTCGTCGGCCGGAAGATGGGGCTTGGTCCTGAGCTTATTGGTCATCCTTTTAACGCTGTCGTGCGCTTTCATTTTATCCGGATTAATCGGCAGGCCAATTGCCGAGATGTCGAAACTTGCAGCCGAAATAGCCCGAGGAAACATAGAACAGACTCTGGCGCATCATTCAAACGATGAAATTGGCACCTTGGCTGATGCGTTACGGAGTTTGATTGCATATATCAAACGCGTGGCCGCCGATGTTGATTCCCTAAGCAAAGGTGATTTGTCCCGAAGCACCGTAATTGAATCTGAACAGGACGTTTTATCGAAGAGCATCGCGCATGCCTCAGAAGTCCTGCGCTGTCTGGTTGGAGAGACGGGGCAGTTGAGTCGTGCGACCCAGGAAGGGCGACTGACTGAACGTGGCAATGCCGCGAAATTTGACGGAGTATACCGCGACCTTATAACAGGCATGAACCAAACGCTGGACGCTGTTGTTGCTCCGATCAACGAGGCTTCATCCGTCTTGCAGCGCGTTGCCGAGCGAGACCTCTCTGCCAGGATGATGGGCGATTATCAAGGAGACTACAATTTGATCAAACAGGCGCTGAATACCAGCGTCGCCAATCTGAGAGACGCACTGGCACAAGTCACACAAGCAGCCGAGGAAGTGTCCAAGGGAGCTGAGGCTATCGGACAAAACAGCGAATCTCTTTCAAAGGGAGCAACTGAACAAGCCAGCGGCATCGAGGAGATTTCCAGCAGTCTTCACGAGATCACCGCCAGCACAAGGAATACCACTCAGAACGCAGATCAGGCGAAACGGCTCACTGAATTGGTCTGCGCGAGCTCTGAAAAGAGCGTTGTCAGCATGCAGCGCCTTTCAGAGGCGGTGGAACAGATCAAAGTGTCGTCAGATCGTACGGGGAAAGTAATCAAATCCATTGAGGAGATCGCTTTCCAAACGAATTTGCTCGCATTAAATGCCGCCGTGGAAGCAGCGCGTGCCGGAGAGTACGGTCGCGGGTTTGCAGTCGTTGCCGAAGAGGTCCGCAATCTGGCTATTCGAAGCTCGGAAGCGGCAAAGACAACAGCCGATTTGATCCAGGAATCCCTCAAGAATACAGAGAAAGGTGTACTGGTTAACCAGGAAGTATTGTCAGATCTCGGGAAAGTCACCGCTCCTCTGCATCAAATCAATCAGGCTATCGCCGAAATAGCACAGGCGTCCCACCAGCAGGGACAGGGCATCAACCAGATAATGACCGCGATAGATCAAATGAATCATGTAACACAGGGAACAGCCGCAAAGGCGGAAGAATTCAATGCTGTGGCTGAAGAATTCGGTGTACAGGCCACTCAGTTGCAAACAATGGTGAGGGGATTCAAACTTGATGAATTGTCAGATGGAAACCCCGAGGTCGGATTTGGCCGAATACTACCGCACCTGCACACTTCTCACGCTCGGGAAATGGCATTCATGTAGGCGTTCCAAGGGGGTAAGGTAGCCCTACAGTGTTTCTCAGTGACGGCGAAATTTTAAGGTTGTTAACGTCGAATTTGTTGCGGTCCATATCAGGCGTTTTATATCGCCGGACGCTGATGCGGTGCGCTTCTGCGCCGAATCGGGACATCAGCTTTAGCTAAATCTCATCGTGTTTGCATCAACTAACCTAAAGGCTATACTAAGACCCAGGAGGTCACAAAACTACTATGAAATTGGCTGTTGCATTCTTCAACTGCGTATTTATTTTATTCAGCACGTTCTGTATGTCTAACGCAAATGATGCCGATCGAACTCAACAGTACCGGACCGGAGAGTTCGAGGGTCGAGCCTTCAACACTACCGCAAAACAACCAGGCAAAACTGTACTGGAGCTCTATGACTTCGATCCCGCGTCGCATAAAGTTCGCGCATATATAGGTTTCTCTGACGGGCTCACAGGAGAATCCTGGACGTCCGGAACGGTCAGCGACGCCGGAGACTTTTACTTATCTGGACCGCTTTCAAATTACAGAATGGAGATTAGCGGAAGCTTGGCTGCAGGTGGCGCAATCCATGCCACATACCGCCTCGAAGGCAAACCGCCACAGGAAGGTAAATTCGACGTCAGTTTTCAACACGCGCTACCTCTCTCGACTGCCTCTATGCATGACAATCAGCATGGCGCGCCTGACCTTGCCGATCTGGTTGGCCCCTGGGAAGTCGGTGGTGGTATGCCCGCACCCATAAATCCAGTCACGGGTATTCCGACAGGAATCTCTTTTGTCGAGGCGCGCAGATTTGAAGTCCTGCCTGATGGTCAATTCAAATACCTGCAATCTCACCGACATTGCAATGGCGCTGGCGTCGCGACCTGTTGCACCGAGACGGCCGTTATGCAGGAAGGAACGTTATCACTGGACGGCTCACAACTCGATCTAAACATTAGCGGAGGCGGATCGATCGCAAGAGATAATTGCAACCCTGCATTGAATCAACAAAGCGCACTAAAGCCATCCAGGCAGACCTATGAGTGGTCGATAAAATCCGGTTCCAATGGCAGCGGTCGAGAATTATGCCTGCGAATGCCAGATGGGTCCTGGTGCTTTAATAAGCAGCAGAGCTGATACAGGTTGAAATGCAAATTGATGTTCGGCAGATAGCAGCCCCCATGGGCGGGCAAATCCCATCGCGTGACGAGCCAGGAAATCCGTTTGCGTGCACCGCACGTAAGCTTAGTAGGCGCGAAAAAGGAGGCTATCTATGTCAACTAGGCGATCGCACTCGTCTAAGAAACCAGGCAGGACCAAAAACAGAAACCTGCCGCGGTCAACAGAAACCTTAACGAAGGAGCAAGAAAAAGAAGTAAAAGGCGGAAGGCAAGGTGGCGATAAACAACCCGTTATGGAAGCCAAATTCACGGACGTAATTGCGACAACGTAACCGTTGAGCTTTCCGTATCCCTCAGAAGGACGCCCCCTTTGGCTTTTCGCTATAATTCTGTTCATCGCCGATTACGAATTCTGAAAAAACCGGACTATGTTATTATTGGCTTGTCTGATGAATTCGTGAGAGAAATCTTCAGGCGTTATTTCAACTGATATTCAAGCGGATTATTTTAAACGACTATGCCTGAACTACCTGATCTTACAGTATACGCGGCAAATCTTTCATCAAGGCTCAACGGCAAGAAGGTGCAGTCCATTGATGCCTCTCTCGGTAAACGTTTGAATGTCAGCCCGGAAGAGCTGCGAAACGCAATATCTGGCGCCACACTCGACAATGCGAAACGCGAGGGGAAAGAGATTCTTTTTAAGTTCTCGAACAACTCTTCGTTGCTGGTGCATCTGATGCTGGCAGGCGGTTTTGCAATTACTCAAAAACCAGACACGATAAAGTTCAATGCTATCACAATCTCTTTCGACGATGGGACGACCCTGGTCGTAACTGATCCGAGAGGTCTGGTAACGGCAAAGCTAAATCCCCAACCAAGCAAAGTTCCCGATGCACTGGATATCGACGCTGATTTTTTGCGTCAGAAGATCGCGAAAAAACCGAAATTGCTGGCAAAAGGTTTCCTTGTCGATCAATCAATCGTTCGCGGCATCGGAAACGCGTACGCCGACGAGATACTCTGGCACGCGCGAATCTCGCCTAAGTCGATAATGGGCAAGATTCCCGATGCTAAGATCGACACACTGTTTGAGTGCATGCGGTCTGTTCTGATCGATAGCGTGGATGAGATAAAACAGGCACAACCCGACATTATTTCCGGTGAAGTTCGCGATTTTATGGCTGTCCACAATCCCCGCAAAAAACAAAGCCCTACAGGTCGGCCCATTATGGTGGAGCAGATAGCTTCTAAAAAGACCTACTTCACTGATGAACAAGTGCTTTATACTTGAACACTGTTCGAGCAGCAGAACAAGTTATTGCTGGCAGGATTAGCATGGACAGAAAACGCAAAATTGTTATCGGCTCTGATATTGGGATTAAGATACAAAACTCCGCTGACATCTCGGAGACGCTTGCCGCAGCGGTTGGCAGCGCGGGTCTTGTCCTGAGCGAAGATAATCTGAAGCCAGAGTTTTTCGATCTTCGCACGGGACTGGCTGGTGAGTTCTTCCAGAAATTTACAAACTATAAGTTGCGAGTGGCCATCATCGTTCCGAACCTGGAGGTCTATGGGCGGCGATTTCAAGAACTCGCTTACGAACACGCATCACATAACTTGATTCGTATCCTACCTTCTAAAGTTGAAGCTATGGCCTGGCTTGAAAATAATTGAGTCTCTTATAAAAGCGCCTATCGTGTACTCAAGTTTAATAAAAAAGCTCAGAGATGCCATAATCTTGGAGTTGTGGAGAACGAGGATCAGCTAATCAGGATACTGCAAACCGCAATCTCGCCTGTAGTTCTGATTCAGCGTGGGATTGATGGTCCTATCGATGATGAACCGATTTTCTCTGACCACCGCGCGAGCGCGCAGAATGAGTTCGGAACGAACGACGCCTATAAGAGAGATTACGACGAGGAGCGCAAGCTACTAATGCGAGCGATCCTGGCCAAGAATCCGGCAGACTGGGCTCGGATTATTTATTTTGATAGATCGATTTGTCCCGAGATGGCAGCAACGTTTTTTGGATATGACTTGCTTCACCATTTACTGTGCTTCAGAACACTATTCGTCGTCCGCTTTCGCCTAAAACGTTCTGACTTTCGTTTGGAGCTCGCTCGATTTTAAATAAACCTGCGATTTGCTTGAACAATTCCCAGTCACTTTCCGTTCAAATTAATCAATCCCTGACTGGTTTAAGGAGATACGTCAATAAAACCAATACTTTTCGCCGTTGTTATGATCGGTGTCCTGCTATACGTGTTATTTCAGGTTCGAAAGCCGGATCGGATAATCGGCAGATTCTTTCTCTGGATAATGAACTTCTCTCATTCTGGTCTTACCGATTGGGGATTGGGCCACGTTAAAATCAACAAAAACTTCACGATTCTGGATGTCGGTTGCGGGGGCGGCAGAACAATTCAAAAGATGGCCGCGATTGCAACTGATGGCAAAATTTATGGCGTCGATTACGCATCCGGCAGCGTCGCCGCGTCTCGAGCGAAAAACTCGAAACTAATCGAAGAAGGCCGAGTCGAAATAACGAATGGTTCTGTATCCCAACTGCCCTTTCCTGATGATAAGTTCGATCTTGTTACCGCGGTCGAAACTCAATATTACTGGCCTGACCTGGTTAACGATATGCGCGAAATCTTGCGAGTCTTGAAACCTGGTGGAACGCTGATTATTATCGCCGAAAGCTATAAGAGCGGAAAATACGATAAACTGCAGGGGCCGGTGATGAAGCTTCTGAAATCAAGCAGCCTTGGGCTGAAGGAACATCGTGCGTTATTTTCAAAGGCCGGCTTCGCGGATATTCAGGTATTCGAAGAACCTAAGAAAGGCTGGTTTTGCGGAACAGGCAAGAAGCCTAATCTGCCATCATAAAGGATCGTTATGATTTTCTCTCGGTTATCTATTCTGTTGTTGATTTCGTCATTGCTCTTTAGTGCAACTGCCCAGTCTCAGGATAAGACTACTGTCCCTCCGCCGCCGCCACAAAAGGCCGATCCGCCAATTCGTTTGCCGCAGGAATTGATCGATTTCTTTTCGGGAGAATGGAGCGGCGCCGGGGAGTTCGCCAATGGAAAGAAGATCGAAGCCGACGTCAGCTTTGCACCTGAACTCGATAGTCAGTGGCTGGTCTATCGCCATGCTGATCGCGCTCCGAACAGGTATAAGGCTTTGGGTACGTGGGGGTATGAATACACCTCTAAACAGTTCGTAATGATTTTGAACGACAATTTCGGAGGCGTGCGGACGTTTTCAAGTGACGGCTGGAACAACAGAAGAGTTGTGTTCACCAGGAGCCCGGCTTTGAATTTTCAGACTACCGGCTCGACCGCAGCGCTGATGCGTCACGAGAGATTCATCTTTGAGCGCCAGCCAGACCAAGCGTTTAAGATGACTTACGAGGTTAGCGCCGACGGCGTCCAATGGCGAATGGGAGACTATCTGGTTTTTACGAAGAAACACTGAGCGAGCATACCGGTTACTAAAAAAGCACCGAAATAGATAAAATGCCTTTATGAGCTGGGCAAAATACGCAAAAGAAGCGTTAGCCAGAGGCGAAACGACACAGATCAGGCCTCGCGGCCATTCAATGAAGGGCAAGGTTAACGATGGCGATCTGGTAACGCTTGAGCCTTGCGACACAGAGACCTTGCAAGTCGGGGACATCGTCCTCGTGCGAGTTCACGGCACAGACTACCTTCACCTGATCAAAGCTATAAATAAAGACCGATTCCTGATCGGAAACAACCGTGGAGAAGTCAATGGTTGGGTGGGACATAACTGTATATACGGTAAAGCGACAAAAATCGGGTCGTGAAATCAGAACGATTTATTTAATGAGTATGGCTGATGGAAATTAAGATTGACGATTTAACCGGTCCTGAAATTCAGAAGCTTCTGCAAGAACATCTGCAAAGCATGTTCCTGTATTCTCCGCCAGAGAGCGTTCATGCGCTCGGCCTTGAAGGGTTGCGCAAGCCCGATATTACATTTTGGTCGGCCTGGGAAAATGGCGAACTGCTGGGTTGCGGAGCACTCAAAGAACTGGATCCGCGCCACGGAGAAATCAAATCGATGCGGACTGCTTCGGCACATCTTCGAAAAGGCGTGGCCTCGAACCTTTTAAATCATATAATCGAAGAGGCGCAACGCCGAAAGTATAGTCGCCTGAGCCTGGAAACAGGATCGGGGGAAGCATTCGAACCAGCGCGAAAGCTCTATCTGAGTTTCGGGTTTAATTACTGCGGACCATTCGCGGATTATGTCGAGGATCCGTATAGCGTGTTCATGATGAAAGAGCTATAAACTTGCAATCGCAAAAAGACGAAACCGTTTTCATTGGCGGTCCTGAAAAAACAGAAATTCGTATTGTCGATTACAACCCAGAGTGGCCAGCGCAATATCAGCATCACGCGAGTATCATAACGGCCGCGCTGGGCGATGCTCTTCTGCGCATCGAACACATCGGCTCTACCTCCGTGCCAGGACTAGCGGCCAAGGCGGTAATCGATATCTTGGTGGTAGTTCCGGATTCTGCTGACGAACCCTCTTATCTTTCAAAGCTTGAATTGGCAGGTTATGAATTGAGAGTGCGCGAACCAGACTTTTATGAACATCGGATGCTTCGAACATCTGCAAGGGATGTGCACATTCATATTTATTCGCCTGGAGTACCTGAGATCGAGCGCAACATCGCCTTTCGCGATTGGCTTCGGACCCACCCAGAAGATCGGAAACTATATGAGGATACCAAACGATCCCTGGCAAAGCAGTCCTGGTCGCACATGGACGCATACGCACAAGCCAAGACCGAAGTAATTGAGAGTATTATTGCGTCCGCACTGGCAGGTTTAATTAACTCTAATTCATCGCCGTGCTAAGGTTTATTCGGAGATGCATTTTGAAGGTCGCAGCATATCAAGCTCCACTGGCGGCCGCTGCCTTGACAGAGACAGTGGAACTCATTCGCGAACAAGTTCGCGTTTGCGAATCGATTGGCGTTGAGATTCTATGCTGTCCAGAAGCAGCCCTTGGCGGACTAGCCGATTATGCCGCCGATCCTAATTGGATTGCGATCAGTGTGGATACCGGTCAACTCCAATCTGTTTTGGCTCCTATTGCCAGCGACAAGGTGACCACAATAGTTGGAGTCACAGAGGCCGGACGAAACGGATTGATCTATAACTCTGCCGCTATTTATCACCGAGGAGCAGTTATAGGCATTTATCGCAAGCTGCACCCGGCAATCAATAAATCGGTGTATTCAGCTGGATTGGAGATGCCAGTCTTCAAGGTCGGCGGGTTAACTTTCGGCATCATTATCTGTAACGATTCTAACTATCGCGAGCCCGCCAGGGTTATGTCATCGAAAGGTGCTACCGCTCTGTTTGTTCCGTCCAACAATGGACTGCCGCCATCGAAAGCGGGGCCGGAACTGGTAGAGCAAACGAGAAAAGTGGATGTTGCCCGCGCAGTAGAAAATGGCGTTCATATAGTCCGCGCCGATGTTGCTGGACATTTCGATGGACGAACGTCTTATGGTTCATCTGAAATCGTCAGCCCAGGCGGAACAATCCTTCAATCTGCGCGGCAACTTGGCTCTGACCTCATTGTTGCCGGGATTAAAACCGCGGTTCTGTGACGGCCGTCATATCTTTTATTCAGTGGCAAGGCCTAAAATGAGGTTATGCAATTTACCCTAAAAGCGCTGGAGACTATCAATAATTCCCTCTGGATAAAACTGTTGTTCGCAGCTATGGCGGTTGTTGTACTACCCTTTTCAAACAGCGCGCAGCAACGGAAAGCGACATCTAAACGCAATGGGAATTACATCGAATCCCTTCTCGCGGTTAAGGACTTATCATCGGTTTATGCCGACGATGGAGCCGGTGATGGTACTCTAATGGAAAATCCTATCCTAGAGATAAAGAGGATCGTCGGTCTGCGTGCCGCCGCAATTCCTTTACTGATTGAACATTTGGATGACGAGCGATTAACGACAGCAAGATTCTCAGGCGGATTCAACACTAAAAATCCGACTCGAGTAACGCTCGGGTTCGTATGCCTAGATATTCTGATGGGCATCGTCGAACATACTCCGAAGATATTTGTGAGAGATTGCGCGGACGACGGGATGGGGGCATGCGTAAACGATGGTTATTATTTTCGCCCCGACGACTATACACTTGCGGGGAAAAGATATAACGCGCGCACAATCGTTCATATCGTTAAACGCCATTGGCAGCGAGCATATGCACGCGGTCAGCTAAGATTTCACTATCCTGATTGGTGGAACTAGACAAATCACTTACAATGCGGCCACGGCTGGGCTGATTCGCTTTGCTTCACGAACTAAACTCAAGTCTATCTGCGGATCGGCGAACCAATATGTGCATGGCGCGAAACCCTTATCGCGGAGGTTAACTACTAAATGCCAGATCAAGAAGCTCAATTAAATGAGATCGAACAAAAACTTGTCAAGGCGTGGCTCGACAATGATTGGCAGACTGTCGATGATCTGCTTGATAACGATTGGAGCGTGATCGATCCTGGCGGACGTATTTTGACCAAAGCTCAGGTGCTGGACGAAGCAAAGTCCGGCCAGCGAAAGATTGAATCTGGCGGAGTCGACGAAATCAGGATTCGCAATTTCGGTGACTTCGCAGTTGTCACCGGCAGGACTCGAGCTACTGGAAGCTACATGGGGAACAACTTCTCGGTTATGCTTCGCTTTACCGACGTATTTGTAAAACGTGAAGATAAATGGCAGGCGGTCGCTTCACAAGGTACTCTACTGTCAGCAGCTTAAATTGGTAAGCAGATATGAAAAAGACCGAACCGCAGAATATCGATGAATACATCGCCGAATTCCCTATCGATGTTCAAAAAATGTTGCAAAGAGTAAGAACAACAATTCAAAAGGCCGCGCCGAAGGCGCAAGAGACGATCAGCTACAAGATACCGGCGTTCGTTCAGAATGGCATGCTGGTATGGTTTGCCGCATTCAAAAACCACATTGGATTTTATCCGCGAGGCTCAGGAATAGAGGAATTCAAAGACGAGCTTTCCGCTTACAAAAATGCAAAAGGCTCTGTTCAATTTCCCCTGGACAAACCTATCCCATACGGACTGATAACAAAGATTGTTAAATTTAGAGTCAAACAGAACCTGGAAAGAGCCAAACAACGTAAGGGATGAGCATCATGTTAATCAACCTGTCTTTCTGATGGTCGTTGTGGGGCTTTGACCAAAATGACTTTTGCAGCGAAGGAAGGAGCTCAAAATGTGACAAAAAGGTCTTCCGAAGGAAATGTTCGTTCCGGAAGCATTAAGCAGTCGAATTGAACGATTAGCGGTCTTCGATTAATATTCTTTCTAACAACCTCTTCCCAATTTCGAAGCGCTGTACATGAATAATTTGAATCAGGTGAACTATGCCAGATGATAACAAGCCGCTGTTTCCGCGACAACCGGAAGACGATTCAGAATCACAGCGTGAGCTTATCGAAAACACCAGGCGGAGGATTCAAGGCGCAGAACGAACAACCAATCCCTTGCCGCCGCCAGATCCAGCTACTTTGCCGCGACCGCCTGCGCCAATCTATGGACCGCCTCCGTTTCCGGCGAACCGGACACCACCAGTAGTCATGTATGGACCGCCTCCGCTGCCCGTCGTTAAGCCGCGGAACTATGTCCCTCTAATAGTAATTGGGGCCGTACTGTTATTCGCAATAATATTATTTATCGGCATCGCGTTTTTTATTATTTTCAGATAACGATCATGAGTTCGCGACAATTCCGGGCCATTTGGGAAATTACATTGCAGTGCAATCTGGCGTGTGCTCATTGCGGTTCACGCGCGGGCAAAGCTCGGACGAACGAGCTGAATACAGACGAGGCGCTCGACCTTGTTCGACAATTAGCTGAAGTCGGAATCGAAGAAGTAGCCTTGATCGGTGGCGAAGCATACCTTCGACGAGATTGGCTGACCATCGCCGCGGCAATCGCGAACAGCGGGATGCTTTGCACAATGACAACCGGAGGTTACGGCATCAGCGACAATGTCGCGCGACAAATGCGCGAAGCTGGCATTTACCAATGCTCGGTCTCGATCGATGGGTTAGAGAAAACTCACGACCGTTTACGAGGACGAAATGGTTCCTGGCAAGCTTGCTTTGAAACGCTGGAGCGTTTGAATGCCGTCGGCATCCTCCCCACCTGTAATACCCAAATCAACCGCTTGTCTGCGCCCGAAATGCCGCTGGTCTATTCGGCGATTCGGGATGCCGGAGTAAAGGCGTGGCAGATACAGCTCACCGTACCGATGGGCAACGCGGCGGACAACTGGGAGATCCTGCTGCAGCCGTACGAACTGCTGGATCTATATCCAATGCTTGCGCAGCTTGCCACTCAGGCACGAAACGACGGAATTCATCTTGTCGCAGGAAACAACATCGGCTATTACGGCCCGTACGAGCGACTGTTGCGTGGCGGTGGTGAGTGGACCTTTTGGCGCGGCTGCCACGCCGGTTTGAACAGCCTTGGCATAGAAGCCGATGGCGCGATCAAAGGATGCCCTTCCCTTCCCACAATTCCATACACCGGCGGCAATATTCGCGAGAAGTCTCTGCGTGAAATAATAACCCAAACTGAACAGTTGAACTTCAATATGAACGCGAAAACTGCCGAAGGAACTGATCATCTGTGGGGTTTTTGCCAGACGTGCGAATATGCGAAACTTTGTCGAGGCGGGTGTTCATGGACCGCGCATACTTTTTTCGGTCGCCGCGGAAATAATCCTTATTGCCATCATCGCGCGCTTAAGTATGATGAAAATGGTCAGCGAGAACGGCTGGTATTGAAGCGAAGAGCCGAGGGGCTGCCATTCGATTATGGAGAATTTGAAGCGGTCGTTGAATTCGTTGATGCGAGACCCCAACAGCACGACGAATCGGCGTTTAGCGCGGCGAAAATACTTTGGGAAGAATCAGATGTTCCTGCGGTGCCTCGTCTAATCAGCGTCTAGCTTAGATTAACCAATCAATGACTGATCCCGGCTACTCGATTACGGACGGTGTCCTGTCCAATGCAGAATGCGATGATCTGATCGATTCACTCACTGATCTCGGGCAAAGGCGCGGCCGGGCCGGAGCGCGGCATCTCATGTCGCATGCTGATATTCGCGATCTGGCATCCGATTCACGACTGCTCAATCTCGCCGAAAAGTCACTTGGTCGGAAGGTTGTACCGTATCGAGCAACATTGTTTGAAAAGAGCGGAAAGGCGAATTGGCTGGTCGTCTGGCATCAGGATACTGCGTTGCCTCTTCAATCAAAAATCGAATCCGAAGAGTGGGGGCCTTGGTCAACGAAGACTGGAGCGCTCTACGCCCACGCTCCATCCTGGGCGCTTGATAGAGTAGTGGCGCTGCGTGTTCACCTGGACGCTTCGACTGAAGACAATGGCCCTCTGCGCATCATTCCAGAAACTCATAAGCTGGGAGTATTGACAGACGGCGAAATATTTTCATTGGCTCGACAACTACAGAGCGCTCAGTGCATCGTGAAACGCGGAGGTGTTATGGCGATGCGTCCATTGCTGATTCATTCATCATCGAAAGCCAAAGTTGATTCCTATCGCCGCGTATTGCATATTGAATACGCAGACTGCCTGGAATTTAACCCCGGAGTGCAGTTAGCAGTGACCTAATATTTTGGAAAGAATCAGAGCATTATGAAGATACTTGTTACAGGCAGCGCTGGACATTTAGGTGAGGCTCTGGTTCGCACATTGGAAAGTGCGAATCACGAAGTTGTTGCAGTAGATATTAATCGCTCTGGGTTCACGAACAGAGTCGGTTCAATTGTGGACCGAGAGTTCGTCCGCCAATGCATGAAAGGCGCCGAGACGGTCCTGCATACTGCGACGCTTCATAAACCGCACGTCTCAACCCACAGCCGACAGGATTTTGTCGACACAAACATAACTGGCACTCTCAATCTTCTGGAAGAGGCCTGTGCCACCGGAGTGCAGTCGTTTATATTCACCAGCACGACCAGCGCATTTGGCAGCGCACTGATTCCGCCCCCGGGCGCACCCGCCGCCTGGATCACAGAAGATGTCAGGCCGATTCCGAAAAACATATATGGCGTGACAAAGACTGCTGCGGAAGACCTGTGCGAGTTGTTTCATCGAAAGCAGAGACTAAATTGCCTTATCCTTCGAACATCAAGATTCTTTCCCGAGGAAGATGACAATAAGGCGACGCGCGAGGCTTACCAGGACGAAAACGCAAAAGCTAACGAATTTCTTTATCGGCGCGCCGAGCTCGAGGATGTTGTCAGCGCGCATCTTCTAGCCATCGAAAAGGCTTCTGAAATCAGGTTCGGTAAATACATCATCAGTGCGACTACGCCGTTCACCGCTGATGATCTTTCTCAATTACGTGCTGATGCGCCGTCGGTTGTGAAACGGCTTTTTCCCGACTATGAAGAAGCGTATGCGCGCCGCGGTTGGAAAATGTTCCCCAGTATCGAGAGAGTTTATGTGAATGACAAGGCGAGAAATGAGCTTGGATGGCACCCGCAATATGATTTTCGTCGCGTCCTGGATAACCTAAAGGCTGGCGGTGATCATCGCAGTGCTCTGGCGCGTGTCGTTGGGGCAAAGGGGTATCACGCGCATATTTTTTCAGAGGGTCCTTACCCTGTGGAACATCAAGAGTAAATGACGAGGTCTCAACGTTATGATTAAACTTGACCATCTAACAATCTCTGTCGGTGATTATCGAAAGTCACGTGATTGGTATATTCAACACCTGGGTTTAAAGCTGGAATTCGAAGTGCCTGATCGTGCGGCTGCGCTGATCGATGACTCTGGTTTCACATTGTTTCTAGAGCAAGCAATTGAGACCCCTTCACCATGCTGTGTTCTCTACTTTCAAGTAGATAATGTTGACGAAAAGCATCGACGGTTGTCGGAGACACAAGTTCCGTTCGTGCATCCCCCTGAAAAACGATTCTGGGGTTATGGAGTGGAGCTAAAGGATCCAGATGGCTATTGCCTTCGACTATGGGATCAAAAATCTATGCAGGAAAACGACGGCGACTGACAACATTGCATCCACAGGAAACTTCCCAGGAACGCATCGTGAATATCGGCTTGCGAAATACCTTCGTTAAATAGCACAATGCGCTATCAAACGACGGAGGAAACGCGATGAGACTGGTCAAAATCTCTATAGCCTTACTAGCTATCTTTATTATTGGTGTTATAGCTCAGCAAAATTTTTCCCAGACACCGATTCCGCAGCCAAATAAGCGGATTGTCATTGCTGCCAGCACTGTTCTGGACGGCAAAGGCAATATTGTGCGGAATACTCGTATAGTAATCGATGGATCAAAGATCGTCGCGATTGATCCGAAGGCCTCACCGGTCGACTATGACTTGCGCGGCTTGACTGTGTTACCCGGATGGATCGACGCGCACGATCACATAACGTGGAGCTTTGGCAAAAACGGCAAAAATGCCGGAGCGGGAGAGACAACGCAAGAGGCGGCATATAGCGCCGCATCGAACGCGTGGGCAACGCTTATGGCCGGTTTCACCACCATACAAAGCGTAGGTTCTCCGACGGATGTTCCGTTGCGCGATGCAATTGCAAGAGGGATTCTGCCGGGACCTCGTCTCTTGACTGCTATCGAGCCTTTGCAGGGACGAGGCGAGCGAACCGGAACGCCGGATGAAATCCGCGCTTACATAAGAAAGCAAAAAGAAGCAGGCGCCGACCTGATCAAAATCTTCGCCTCGCAAAGCATTCGTCAGGGCGGCGGAATGACTCTGTCGCAGGAACAATTGAATGCAGCCTGCGACGAAGCGAAGAAGCAAGGCTTGCGCACTCTCGTACACGCGTACAAAGATGCAGTGCGCGCTGCAACGCTGGCAGGATGCACAGAGATTGAGCATGGCACGATGGCCACCGATGATGATCTGAAATTAATGGCTCAGAAGGGCACATATTTTGATCCGCAAGCTGGATTGGTGATTGAGAATTATCTGCTGAACAAAGATAAGTATCTGGGCACGCCCGGTTACACTGAAGAAGGGTTCGCCGCAATGCAGAGAGTTCTGTCTCTCAACCATGAACTAGTGAAACGCGCGGTAAATACTCCCGGACTCAAAATCGTCTTCGGCACGGACGCTGTGGCCGGCTCGCACGGTCGCAATGCAGAGGAGTTCATTGATCGAGTGCGGGACGGAGGAATGGATCCAATGGCGGCGATGGTTTCGGCAAATTATATCGGCGCTGAAGCAATGGGATTGGCTGACCAGATAGGTTCGATTGCTCCAGGATTGCAAGCAGACATAATTGCGCTGGATGGCGATCCGTTGAAAGATATTACCGCGGTGCGGAGAGTAGTGTTTGTAATGAAGGGCGGCGTTGTTTACAAAAATGTCGCGCATCCGGCAAATCCGAACAGTCGTTGAAGCTTAGACGAGAATCAACGTGAAAGCTGATGACGGGCGTACACCAACTCTTTATATTTTTGCTGGCTTACCTGGCTCTGGAAAAACGACTCTTTGTCAGGAACTGGCAAAACGCATTTCTGCCGTTTACATTCGAATAGATACGGTTGAGCAGGCGCTCAGAGACTTGTGTTCAGTCGATGTACAAGGCGAAGGATACCGGCTTTCGTACAAAATAGCTGCGGACAATTTGAGATTGGGAATGAGTGTAGTGGCCGACTCTTGTAATCCCATTGAACTGACGAGAGACGAATGGCAACAAGTCGCCATCGAAAATGGCGCCCGCTATATAAACATAGAGGTGATCTGTTCGGACGAACTCGAGCATCGCCGCAGAGTCGAAACTCGCGTTTCCACTGTTTCAGGATTGAGGCTTCCGACCTGGGACGAGGTCAAGGATCGCGAATATCACCGGTGGACCCGAGATCGAGTCATCATTGATACTTTACGCAAATCAGAGACTGACTGCATCGATGAGCTTTTGTCAAAATTACCGATAACATAAATGGATGCTAATCCAGACAAGTTGGTAGAGATCCGCTCCTTGCGCTGGCCGGAAGACCGTGAATACCTTCTACGGTTGGACACTTCGTTCTCTACTGATCGGATATTTCGCCTTAATCATTCTGATCAGTCGTTCAGCATTGAGGAACTTCAGGTCTCGCCACGGATACGCAAGACGTATTCAATCAAAGAAGCGGTCGACTCGCTGCCTTTACTTGGTTGGACGACTGTCGCGGTAGAGAACAACAGTATTGCAGGCGTTATTGCAGTTAAGCTAGAAAATTGGAACAGACGTGCTGAGATACATCATTTATACATAGCGCCTCAAGCCAGAAGAAAAGGAATTGGTCGAATGTTGATCGAAGCTGCGCTGCAACATGCAAGAGGATGTCAAATGCGGAGTGTATTGGTCGAGACACAGACAATAAATTATGGTGCGATCAAATTTTATGAGAGACTCGGATTCACGCTTTGTGGATTCGACACTTCACTGTATGACCCAGGCGATGTTCTTGATGGGGAAATCGCGCTCTTCTTCGAGCGTACGATAATATGATTCAGTTTTGATCTGTTCGTTTCTTCTGTCCGCTTCAGCATCAGGCGACTGTCCGCCAAACACCACGGACCTGAAGGCTTGTAACTCCAATTTCGCACTGTTATTAAGAATCGCGATGCGAAGTAAATATTAATTGCAAATAACCCGGTTCCTTTCGATCTAATATCAGAAAGCTTCCATACGTTTCCGCACCAATAAGGTTTCTCCCTGGCCTGAAGAAGCAGGCGGGGAGAAGCCTGTCCATTAAACCCGGAGGATAACGTTAATGAAAATAAATAAAGTTGCGCTGGTTAGTTTCAGAGTGTTGTTGGCGTTCTCCATTCTCCTTTTCGTTTTCTGCTTTGCATCGATTGCACAGGAAGGCGCGTCTTCGGCTGCGGCGTCACGAATACGCTATATGGCAGATCTCGGCGTGATGCCGGCTTCGCGCGAGGTCTCTGTCGAAGACTTTGTCAATTATCACCGTCACCAGATCGGCCGGCCGAGAGTCGGAGAGGCCGTGGCCATGGACGTGCGCTGGGGTAATGACCAGGTATCAGGTGCGGATGATGAGGCGATATTACAAATCGGGTTCAGTACGCCCCTCGTAAACGATCGCCACCAACTGCCGCCACTCAACCTGGGACTGGTTATTGACAGAAGCGGGTCAATGGCCGATGACGACAAGATGACTCGAGTAAAGGCTTCCCTGCTCGCCCTGGTTTCACAAATGAGAGATTCGGATGTCATATCAATCACGGTATTCGATTCCAGAGCGCAGGTGCTCTTGCCAGCTAGCAGGTTGACTGATCGCGATTATGTAAATCGATTGATCCGCAGCATCCAACCGGGCGGCGCAACCAATCTCTATGCGGGATTGATGCTGGGTTACAACGAGGTCGAGAAGAATTATCGCAAAGGAATTACCAACCGCGTGATCCTGCTGACAGATGGAATAGCAAATCAGGGAGTCACCGATCCGACAGAGATCGCCCATGACTCGCTGCAGTTTAATAATGCGGGAATTGATCTCTCAACAATCGGAGTGGGGCTTGATCTAAACAGGGACCTTCTCAGCCTGCTCGCCAAGAGCGGTCGCGGGCTCTTTCATTTTGTCGCTCAGTCTGAAGACATCCAAAAAGTTTTTGTTAATGAGTTTCAAAGCCTGACTTCACCTGTGGCTGAAGAACCGAATGTCGAGATTGACTTTGGTAAAGGCCTGGAATTAGAACAGGTTTATGGTTATTCACCGCATTTTCGAGAGAGCGGAATCACGATCAAGCTGGACAATATGAATAACGGATTAACGCAGGTTATATTGCTGCGTTTTAGAGTCGAAAGGCAACGTCGTGAAAGCTCCAGTCTGCCGGTGCGCGTGCAGTTCAGTTATCGCGATGTAGACCGAAATGCTCAAGTCGTAAGAGGCGAGGAAGCGCTTCTGACAATAAACAGACACGCTGGCGATATGATGGACCTGCTAAAGGATGAGGAAGTCGGCAAGAACTTCACAATCGCTTCCCTGGCTCAATCCATCCACGATATGGCGGTGGCGGTTGAATCAAAACGGTATCGCGAAGCTGAAAATTTGCTGACGAGAGCAATCAACGATGCTATGCAACGGTATCCAGATATGAGTGACAAGGATATCGCGCGTCCATTGGCGATTGCCCAGAAATACCAGGCGGACTTGAAAAGATACAATAGACAGTTCGATGACAAACCGGACAAAGAAAACCAGTAAGGGACTGGAATGTCTAAGTAGTCGCAAATTACCACGGGTGCCGAGACCTCAATTTGGCACCCGTAGACTTTTGCGGAATCTTGGTTCAGTTTAGAATGATTCCTATGGAACCCAAGTTAATCACGGAACCCAAGTTAATCACGGAACCCAAGTTAATCACGGAACCAAAGTTAGTGGACGTTCTGAACGATCTCATACAACGCGAACCGATTTTTCATCGGCCGGAATTCGGAACGACACGCGCCGACTTTGAGAATATGACCGAAGAAACATTCTGGGAAGTCGGCGCGTCAGGTCGTCGGTACAGTCGAGAATTTGTACTCGACGAACTCGAGAGGCGTTATCCGAATCCTGTCGCGGAAGACCTGAAGCCCTGGGACTTCAACTGTCTCGAGATTGCACCGAATAATTACCTTCTTACGTATACTCTGGCACAAGGCGAGCGCGTAACTCGTCGGTCGACGATCTGGCGGCAAACGCCGCAGGGTTGGAAAATCGTTTATCATCAAGGAACAATTGTGCAGGATGCCTCTGTCTAACGTTCAATCCAAGACGTCATCGTCATTAGAATATTTCGCTGAGCGGCATCGGTCCCTTGCCGAAAGTTACAGCGTCGATTGTCTTGTGATTGCTCGAGAACTTGCTAAACGCCTGCTTCGTGAAGGCAAACAACCTTATATCGCAACAATGGTCCGACTTGAGCAATGGAAGCAAGGTGCATTCTACGGCCCAATTATCCCGGTGCGATATAGCGGCAGAGTCACGTTCACGAGACATTATGTCTGCTGCTGTGATGGATTGGCTTACGATCCGCTGCTGGAAAAACCCGCAGTTCTTGACGAATACTCTTTGCAGGCTTTCGCAATGAATATCCCAATTCAAACGTTTATTCCGCCGGAAGGTATGCAGGAATATCTTGCCAAGGCCGTCGGGTACGCTCGAATTTAAATGTTAAAACCAGGAATAGAAGTCTCAATCGTATGTAATGATATTCATGTCCTGAAAATCAAAGTTCGGGCTTCTAACTATGTATTTTCGGGGCAAACCAAAGTCTATGGCGACCTTGATACTCTAAACCAGTTCTGCGAGGCCATAAACGGCTTCCCAAAATCCGGCTCCGATGTTCGAACATTTGAAATAGGAGAATTCGATACCGAGCACTCTCTGGGTGGCGTGCGCTTTCGCTTTTTCTGCGTGGATACCTTAGGACATGCTCTGGTTGAAGTTAAATTGCAGTCCGAGTGGTCTTCGAGATTCCATTCTCAAGAGATGGCGACCTTGTATATCCCCGTTGAGGCCGCTGGAATCGACTCGTTTGTTAGCGACCTCCGTGGCCTTGAAAAGAACGAAATTCAATCCGCTTTCCTAAAATCGACATCTTGAGTGCATAAAGGCACGGCTGACTGTTTGGTTAAAGATTCCTCGCAGTGCTACACTCGAGCCACGGCGATACCTTTTAGTCAACAACAACCAAAGGAGCATTAACCAAAATGGTAAACATTAATCCGTACCTTCACTTCAGCGGCAATTGTGAAGAAGCATTTGAATTTTATCGAGCTGCGCTTGGCGGCGAATTCGCCACCAGGATGCGATACAAAGATGCCCCAAGTGGAGATCACCAGTTGAGCGACGCCGAAGGCGAGCAAATCATTCACGTTTCTTTACCACTTGCGAACGGCACCGTTTTGATGGGCAGCGACTGTCCATCGCAAATGGGAACAGTTACATTTGGCAACAACTTTTCGATCTCGATCAGCGGGAAAGGTGAGGCTGAGGCCGATAGAATATTCAACGCGTTATCCGCGGGCGGTAATGTGATGATGGGTATGAACAAGACATTCTGGGGAGCGTACTTCGGTATGTTTACCGACAAATTCGGCATTCAATGGATGATTAACTTTGAGCCGGATCAAAAATAAGAGAATTCATGGACGAGACTCAAATCCTGGATTTAATCTGATTGGTTAAACGCTCAATGCGTCAGGGATGTCGACAGGTTGAACTCTCACTATTCTAACGGGGCACCCCAGGAGATAAAAAAGACAATGTCCAACGGAAGATCGCGCACGAACACTTTTCAGTTATATTCGACCCTGAAGCATCTAAGCCCGCGTTTTCTCTTGAATCCTAATCAGATAAGATAGAATTTAAAACACTCGTAAACGGAGGAACTAATGGCAGGCACTAACAGCCCAACTTTTGGCAACGGAAAAATATGTTATGTCGAAATTCCTGCAGCTGACGTTGAGTCCGCGTCGGCATTCTATAAGGCGGTCTTTGGCTGGAGCGTAAGGAAACGTGGAGACGGCGCAACCTCATTTGACGACGGCGTCGGCCAGGTAAGCGGAGCCTGGGTGCTTGGTCGCGAGGCAGAAACCAGCCCCAGCCTTATGGTTCATATAATGGTTCTAAACATCGAGGCAACTATGGACTTGATAACAGCAAACGGAGGAAAGATCGTGCAGCCGGTCGGCGCCGATTTGCCAGCGATCACAGCTCGGTTCAGCGACCCGTATGGAAATGTGATGGGTCTTTATCAGCATGAGGGCAATTAAATAGGCCGTTTGATTGACAATAATTAAAATGAAAAAACTGTTCGGTGTAAAAAATCAAACTGTCGGAATAGATCTGGCTCTGTTCGTTATGCGACTTGTTTGCGGATATGCATTTATCCGATATGGCTGGTTCAAGATGCAGGATCCGATGCATTGGATGGGTCCCAGTTCAGTACCGGGTATATTTCAAGCATCGGCCGCAGTGTCTGAGTTCGGAGGCGGCATCGCCCTGGTCGCTGGCTTTCTGACTCGTTTGGGAGCAATCGGGCTCGCCTGTGTGATGATCGTTGCGATTTACATGCAAAAGTTCACCTATAACGCTCCATTCGTTGATCTTCAAGGAGGCAATTCATACGTTTTGGCGGCAAGCTTTTTAGCGATTGCCTTATTGATGCTTGCCAACGGCCCGGGGCGATTTTCGCTGGACCGAGCGGTCTTTGGAGTTCGATCTTAAGTCGCCACAATCATCCACAATTATTGTCTGGGTCATTTTTTTTGATATGCTGTAAGTTAAGTTCGCATTGAGGAGGCCGACATTTTTTCCTTCGACTATCAGATCGACGATCTCCCGAACAGCCTGCGTGTAATCACTGTACCTACGGATTATCCGAACATTGTATCGCTTTATATCGTCGTACAGACGGGCTCTAGAAACGAGATTGAACCCGGTAAATCCGGATTCGCCCACCTTTTCGAGCATATGATGTTTCGCGGCACCAACAGATTTTCGCCGGAACAATACGACAAGATATTAAAAGAGGCAGGCTCTGATCATAATGCTTATACGACGGATGATTACACTGCATATCACACAACATTTTCGAAAGAGGACCTGGATACCGTGCTCGATCTTGAAGCCGATCGTTTTCAGAATCTGAAATACCCGGAGGAAACGTTCAAAACCGAGACTCGCGCTGTCCTGGGCGAATACAATAAAAACAGCGCTAACCCAATTGCGAAAATATTCGAGGTTTTACGCGACACTGCATTCACGGCTCATACATACAAACACACGACGATGGGTTTTCTTCGCGACGTCGAGAATATGCCCAATATGTATGATTACAGCATTGAATTCTTCCGTCGCTATTACAGGCCAGAATATACGACCATAATTCTTGCGGGCGACATCAAGACGCAAGAAGCGCTTTCGACTGTTAGAAAGCACTGGGGCGACTGGCAGCCTGGAAATTACAGGGCAGTCATTCCGACTGAACCCGAGCAGGATGCGCCAAGGTCCGCGCAAATAGATTGGCCGACGCCAACTCTGCCGTGGATTGCTGTTGGCTACCACGGACCAGCCTATTCTGACAGAAATAAAGAGTCGGCCACTATGGATATCATCGCCAGTCTGGCTTTTTCAGAAAGTTCCCCTTTGTATCAGCGTCTTGTAATCAAAGAGCAGAAAATTGATTTGCTAGCGCCGGATTTTGAAAGCCACGTCGATCCATACTTGCTGACGGTGCTTTCGCGAGTAAAGGATCCTAAAGACCTGGATTATGTTCGCGACGAAATTATTAAAACATTTGAATCGTTGAAAAACGACTTGCCGTCAGAAGCACGATTGAATGCCGTCAAATCAAACCTCCGGTACAGTTTTGCTCTCAGGCTGGACAATTCCGAGGCGATAGCCGAAAACCTGGCGCCGTTTATCGCGTTAGCGAAAACACCAGCTACCATTAATCGACTTTATAGCCTCTACGATTTAGTTACACCGCAGGATATCCGAGAGTTTGCGCAAAAATATTTCGTTCAGAACCATCAGACCGCAGTTATTCTCCGCTCAAAAGAATCTGCCGGAGAATAAGAATACTATGAAAGAAGTTCTTACCCGCACATCATCACCGCTTGTCACCTTTCGATTCTTATTTCTGGTTGGCGCGGCCAGCGACCCGGACGGCAAAGAAGGCGTCGCAAACTTGACGGCCAGTCTCCTTGCTGGTGGTGGAACCAAGTCGATGAACTATGAAGACATCGTTCAGGCGATGTACCCGATGGCGACTTCATTCAATTCTCAAGTCGATAAGGAGATGACCGTCTTCACCGGCAGCACCCATATTGACAATCTGGACAGGTATTACGGGATAGTTTCGGAGATGTTGTTAGACCCAGGCTGGCACGAAGAAGATTTCAATCGCATCAAAGAAGATGCGATTAATTATTTGAAGATCAATCTGCGAAACAACAACGATGAGGAGTTAGGCAAAGAGGAGCTTTATAACTTTATCTATCGCGGAACCGCATATGGTCATCATAGTGTTGGAACGATCGAAGCTCTGGAACAACTTACTCTAACGGATGTCAAAGATTTTTATCGTTCCAATTACACCTACAATAATTTTATTCTTGGGTTGGCGGGCGGGTACGACGAAGGGTTCATTCACCGGATTGATTCCGATTTCAGCAAATTGCCTAGAGGACAGGAATCCAAAGGTCGCGTATGGCCAGAACCTGAATCGATTGACGGTCTGCAGATGGAGATAATCGAGCGCGATACTCGCGCAACCGCCATTTCTTTCGGATTCCCTATCGCGATAACGCGCAGTCATCCTGATTGGGTAGCGTTAAAACTGGTTGAGTCGTATTTCGGTCAGCATCGATCGTCAAACAGCCATCTTTATCAGGTGATGCGACAGGTTCGAGGACTGAATTACGGGAATTATGCGTACATCGAATATTTCCCACGAGGAATGTTTCTCACTCAACCGGATCCAAATCTTGCGCGCAGCAGCCAAATCTTTCAGGTATGGATTCGTCCGGTCGAGCCTGAAAATGCGCACTTCGCCTTGCGCATTGCGATGTATGAATTGAAGAAGTTAGTCGACAATGGGTTGAGCGCAGAGGATTTCGAACAAACACGGCAGTTTCTGTCAAAGTTCATTAATGTGCTGACAAAGACGCAATCGTCGCACCTTGGCTACGATCTCGACAGCTTTTGGTATGCGATATCAGATTTCAATCGATACGTCAGAGAAGGTCTCTCGAACCTAACCGTGGAAAAGGTAAACGACGTTATCAAGAAATATCTTCAATATCAAAACATCAAATTCGTGGCAGTCACCAAGAATGGTGAAGAACTGCGTCGAGCTCTTATCGAAAACCAGCCATCTCCGATGAACTATGTTTCGGCAAAGCCGCAGCGTGTTCTGGATGAAGATAAGATTATAGAGAACTTAACACTGAATTTTCAGCCTGAGAACATTAAGATTGTTCCGGTCGACGAAATCTTTCAAAGATAGTGCGCCGGTGCGCGTTTGTCCGACATCAGCCAATTATACAAAACCGGTTGCATTAAATCCTGCGATTGAGTATTGTCCTGCCCTTGTAACGGATTTATAAATTCCAAGTAACAGACAGGCAACATTGGTTATAAAGAAGTTAAGGTGACGAGAGATGGTTCGTCTTATACCACGCGATGAAAAGTATTTCGGGTTGTTCGGCCAGATGGCTCAGCAGTTACAGGATGGAGCGGCGCTGCTGAAAAAGCTGTTCGCCGACTTTGGATCACGCGAAGAATACGCGCATCAGATCAAGCTTGCTGAGCACCAATGCGACGAGCTCACGCACACTATTGTCCGCAAACTGAACCAGTCATTCATTACTCCAATAGATCGCGAGGATATCTACGCCCTGGCCGGCGTGCTCGACGATGTGCTGGATTTGATAGACAGCGCTGCAAACGGCGTGATTGTGTTTAATATTGATTCGCCGACCGATAGCGCAAAGCAATTAACCGAAGTAATCCTGCGTTCGACACAAGAGCTTGGAAAAGCTGTTGCGGAATTAGGCAGAAATTCGAATTCATTGAAGTATTGTATCGAAATTCACAGCCTGGAAAACGAGGCTGACATTCTATATCGCCAAACTCTTGGACAGTTGTTCGCGAACCCCACTGATCCTTTCTATGTAATTAAATGGAAAGATCTTTATTCGATGCTTGAAAAATGCGTTGATAAATGCGAGGACGCGGCGAACGTGATCGAATCCATTGTTCTTAAAAATGCATGATGCTCGTTTCATCTTTCATTGCCCGCGCAGGATCAGGGCGAGACACAGTCTTGGATAATAATTAAGCAATCCAAAAAGAGCATGGTCTACATTGTTGTTCTGATAATACTGATCGCCCTGGCATTTGATTACACTAACGGTTTTCACGATGCTGCTAATTCAATTGCTACGGTGGTGTCGACGCGAGTCCTCACTCCGGGACGAGCCGTGGCAATGGCCGCCTTTTTCAATTTCGTCGCAGCGTTTGGGTTCGGAACACCTGTAGCCAACACGATAGGTAAGGGATTAATCGATATTACCAGGGTTGACGTATGGGTAATTATGGCCGGTCTGATTGGCGCAGTTTCCTGGAACATAATAACATGGTATTTCGGACTGCCGACCAGTTCATCACATGCGTTGATCGGTGGCTATGCAGGCGCGGCAATAGCCAAAGCCGGATGGAGCGTAATAATTGCCAGCGGCTGGACAAAAACACTGGCGTTCATCGTTATTTCGCCTCTGCTGGGAATGGCTCTTGGCTTAGCGCTTATGGTTGCGGTGTTCTGGATTTTTCGCAATTACTCGCCTTCTCGCGTAGATAAATATTTTCGGCGTTTGCAACTTGTCTCGGCATCCCTTTATAGTCTCGCCCACGGATTGAACGACGCGCAAAAAACAATGGGGATTATCTTTGCGTTGTTGCTGATTGCGTTTCCCAATACTTACAACAAAAACTCGCACATACCGGTCTGGGTAATTCTCTCCGCACACGCAGCGATCGCTTTGGGAACACTCTCAGGAGGCTGGCGAATTGTGAAAACAATGGGATCGCGTATTACAAAGCTGAAACCTGTCGGCGGATTCTGCGCTGAAACTGCAGGAGGAATCACGGTGATCCTGGCAACCGTTTTTGGAATTCCGGTCAGCACAACACATACAATCACCGGTGCGATTGTCGGCGTCGGCTCGACAACTCGTCTCTCTGCTGTCAGGTGGGGAGTTGCCGGCCGTATTGTCTGGGCCTGGGTATTAACAATCCCAATGGCTGGTCTGATTGCCTCCGGAGCTTGGTATATCATCAATGTCGCTGTGACGCATTTCTGATTAAGAACTTATACGGATTTAAATCTGATTCTGCGGCCGAACTGCTGCTCCATCAAATCCGCACGCTCTTCCGCAGCGAATAACTCCATCTCCATTTGGCTTCGGGTAGATACTTTGATTGTCACCTTGTTAGAATCGATCTTGCAGGTGAGATCTTTCACAAGCTGGCGATGACTTCGGTCCAATCCGTCGGCCACACGCAGAATCCCTGACAACTGCATGACAGAAGCAATTTCCGCAGGCGTCAATTCGGACATCTCTCGATGTTCAGGCCGTGGCAATCCTTTGCGATGATAACGAGTGAGCGCCGCAATTATCACGACTTCGCTGGATGAAAAGCCCAGCAGACCCGCGCTGCGAATCAAATACATACTGTGACGATGGTGTCCGGCATGCGAAACAAAATAACCGATATCGTGAAGCAGGGCGGCCGCCTCAAGCCATTCCTTTTCCTGATTACCGAGCTTGTGAATCTTATCCGTCTCGTCGAACAAACGTGTAGCGAGAAAAGCGATATGATGCGCGTGCAAAGCTTCGTAACCGAACCGTCTGGCCAGCGCTAATACAGATCGACTGCGAACGTGATTCATCTGGCTTTCGAATGGGATTCGGCCGCGCGTGCCGTTAAGTTTGATTAGCGAGTGGGTCTCGAGGAAATTCAAGAGCACTCCTTCGCGCAACGCCCAATCGCAACTTTCCAGCTCGTCAATTCGACAGGCGGACATAATCTCTTCAAGCAGTAAACCACCAGCAATGATAATGTCGGCTCGCTGGGGATTGTCGGTCAGCATCAATCGGCGTTGCCGAAGATTGGCCGAGATCAAATCCACGTTCAAGCGTTTAAGCGCGCGCAAAGTTAACCTGCCTGTATCGGCGCGCTGGTACTGTCGAGTCGCCATTGCAGCCAACGCCATAATTGTTCCCGACGTCCCGACAGCGCGTTGAAAACCGATGTTCTTGACTTCGCGAGCCGTGTGAACCATCTGATCTCGAATATGCTTTCTCAGTTTCTGGATTTCTGATTTCGAAGGAGGATCGTGGTTGATGAAACCGTCCGTCAATCGCACGGCTCCTAATTTATTCGATCTCAACAATAGTGGCTCACCCTGCCGGGTGATCGCGAATTCAGTTGACCCACCGCCTATATCGACGATCAAAGCCACCTCGTTGCGAAGCTGGAAAATGTGATTTACGGCCAGCGCGATCAATCGAGCTTCTTCGGTTGACGACAGAAGTTCCACCCTGATTCCGGTCGCCTGCTTTACGCGTTCGATAAACTCATCGCGATTGTCAGACTCACGCACGGCGCTGGTCGCGGTCGCTATCAGATGCGACGCGTGCTGTGCATTGGCGAAGTCGCGATAACGAACCAAGGTTTGAATCGTGCGTTTAATTGTTTCTTCGGAAAGATGATGTGTTTTCAGGCTCCCCGCACCCAGGCGAACCATCTCTTTTTCAGTGCCGAGAACTTTGAAATGGCCGGCACTGTCCACATCAACAACAAGCATGTGCAAAGAGTTTGAGCCTATATCTATCGTCGCCAGTCGCATTTGATTCCATAATCGGACGGATTTCGAAAATTGAAATTAAGAGAATATGCTCGTGTTAAGACTTAACATGTGAAATAATGCTTTTGCAACTTGATTAAACACCAGCCGTCAATAAATCTGCGTTCGGAGTTATAATTAGTTCGCTATGTACCATGTAATAAGGGCGAAATTGAGCGAGGCCTGTAATGAAGGTTTGTTCTAACTGCCGCCAGCAATTCCCTGATACTTCTCTGTAAATCCTCCAACTGCGGGCGTCACTCTTATAGCGAATGTTCCCGCAAATCAATTTACAGTTAACGATTTATCTCAGGCGCTGGCTCAAGCTCCGACGACCGGGCTCGGTATACCGTTCTACCGCGTGACTGCTCTTTACTTGACGTCAAACAGGATTGTCGAGAGCGCTCCGTCCGATGCTGCCGGTCCTGCTCTTGCAATTACAAATGTTTCGGTTCTGGCCGGAACGGGCTCTGGACGAACAATCCGGATTGACGGGGCCGGATTTGCGACTTTCCGAGCTATCGTCGAAATAAATGGAGTGCAGATCAACACGGTCACGTTCCTTGCGGCCAATCGCGATGAAAACGGGACCACTAACCGGATCGAAATCAACGATCCGACTGGAAACCTGATTCCGGTGGGAGCATTGGTGAAAATCGATGTTTTAAATCCGGGCTTGATGCCTGGCAGCGGCCAGCGATCACCAATATTTGATTTCAGGAGATTATCGGACCAGCCGACGCCCCGCGTCGGAACCGCTCGACTGCCGATTTCTTCGGTCTCCTCAAATCGGCGCTAGTAGTTTCATCTCTGCCCAAAACGACTGTCCAAAAATGAATAAAACGAAAATGGGCGAGAGCGCAAGCTCCCGTCTCCAGGTATTTGTCGTCGCCTGCGCATACTGAATGTCCGCGCCACTTTTTATTCGCCAAAAACTGAAGAACATCCTTCGTCCCGAGCCTTTATAGCTTCTGTATCTCTCTTCTGAGGAGGTCGAAATCTTCCTTTATTTTTTCACTTAGTCCCCGGTTGTAGAAACCTGCTGCGGGATGATAAGCAACAATGTATTTTCGTCCGTCTTTTTTGATGACTTTTCCGCGAGCCTCCGTCACGGTCTTTAGACCGAGCACGGCTTTCAAAGCAATACCACCGAGCAGCATTATCAGCTTTGGATCAATCGCTTCAATCTGATTGAACAGATAATCCGATGTGCAGATTTCGATCTCGGGGCCTTTCGGTGCTCGGTTTTTAGGCGGCCGACATTTAACAGTATTTGTGATGAACAGATCCTTGCGATCCAGTTTTGTTCCTTCAAGAACCTGGTCGAGAAATTTTCCCGCGGCGCCGACAAATGGATGTCCTTGCTCATCTTCTTGTCGACCAGGTGCTTCGCCTATCAGCATAACTCTGGCGCTTGATTTACCATCGCCGGGGACAGCATTAATACGCGATTCGTGAAGCGGACATTTCGTGCACACGATGATGTGCTTTGCCAATACTTCCAGCGTTCGCTCTGCTTGTGCGGTTGACATAAAAAACTATCTCGTAATTATTCGCTTAACAGCTTCAATAGCGCCCTCTAGCTTTTGTTTTGTTCGCAAAACGTCTTTAAAGAGATCACCCTTTGACTCGATTCTTCTGATCATATTTTTAATGGTGAAATCACCTATCTTTATTCTCTTTTTCTGCATTTCGGCCCAATCTAGCGGCGCAGAAACTGTTGCTCCCGGCTTTTCTCTAACTGAATACGCAGCAGCTACGGATTTACCGCGAGCGTTTTGTAAGTGATCTACATAGACGCGACCTTTTCGTTTGTTAGGTGCTCGTTCGCGCGTCGCAATTCCGGGATTCTTATTCGCAATAACTTCGGCGACATTCTGAGCAAATTCGGCAATTACGTCGAACTCATAGTCAGGCTTAATCGGCACATAGATATGAATACCGGATGCGCCAGACGTTTTCGGATAGCTCTTCAGTCCAATCTCATCCAGAGCATTTTTCACCGCTAATGCCGTTTCGCATACGACGCTGAAATCGTCGCCCGAAGGATCCAGATCCCATACCACCAAATCAGGTTTGTTCAAATTACCCACGCGGCTAAGCCATGGATTCTGTGAAATCGTACCTAGATTGGCTAAATACAGAAGCGCGGCCGCATCGTCGCAAAGGGCATAGTTGACCGTATGGCCGACCTCCATATCGATGGCAACGGTCCGAACAAAATCCGCATGATCTTCCAGATCGTGCTGGAAGAAAAATGGTTTTGTGATGCCATTCGGGAATCGTTTCAATATCAACGGTCGGTCTTTTAAATAAGGAACGATGTATTTTGAAATATCAAAATAATACTTCAGCAGGTCGCCTTTCGTGATGCCGTCATCGGGGAAATAAGGCTTTTCCAGATGGGTCAGCGACACGTCGTGGCTTGCTATTTTGATCGTTACGTTGCCGGTAAGTTCTTTCTGACCGAACGCCTTTGAAGGTGATATAGCTTTCTTGATTTCTGAGTCTATTTGGCTGTCTTTCTTTTCTTTCATTGGAAACGTTTCTTCGATATCGCGAGCCTCCTTCTCTGCGCCGTGCCTGTTTTCAGGCGCGCAAAGCTACTATCATGTATCATGCGCCCGTCAGTTCAACGTAAAATGCGGGTGGTATTTTGCTCGCGCCGAAATTTGTTTATCGCTTGCCGCCGATTCTGCCGCCTTTGCGCTCCGGCTCGTGATTCTCGGGCTTGCCGTAACCGCCGCCACCCGGCTTTTCGCCGCCGTGATGAGTCTTGTTTACGGTTGCCCAGGCTCGTCGTTCAGCTTCTTCTTCCGGCACTCCGCGGTCTTCATACCCTTCCTCAATATGCTCTGCCTGACGCTTCTGTTTATCAGTGTATTTGCTCTTATCCCCTCGTGGCATAATCAAATCTCTCCATTGGCAAATTAAAATTCGACCGAATGTGTCGAGAGCAAGTACAACGCCACTAACTTCGAATAATCCAGCAAAAGAGTAGCATTTTAGAGGCTTATGATTGGAACTGTGGTGATTTTACGAGCACCGATTCAGGCATTGCGGAATGAGAGCGACCGGAAATTGACCAGTGATGTTTCAGAATTGATCACATCGTCATTTAACAGGCAGACCTAATTTCTTCAGAATCAACCGGTCCATCATTCGATTTGACAGCACCTTTGACAAGATCAATTGCAGTTTTGCCTGTCTTCCGACTACATAGCGGGTTTTTGGTTTGGCACTGGTTAAGGCGTGGACCACTGCCCTTGTGACCTCTTCGACGGGCACTCCACCGTCAGCCATTTTCTCTGCGATGGCTCGCATTGCGGTGATGCCCTGTCCATAGAGCTGCTCAGCTTCTTTTGGCATCCGCTGCAAAAGGTTCAAGGCTGAATCTCTTGATTTTTCCCATATAGCCGTTTTAATTCCGCCCGGTTCAATTATTGAGACCTGCAGCCCCCACTGGTTCAGTTCCATTCGCAGCGTGTCTGTCAATCCTTCCAAAGCGGCTTTCGATGATCCATAACAGCCGACGAATGGTTTTGCGACCAGTCCTCCGATAGAGCCGATGTTGATGATGCGACCTTGCGCTTTCCTTAAGAGCGGCAGGAATGCCTGAGTTACCGCAATCTGTCCGATGATGTTCACTTCATATTGATCCCGCAGAGCATCAAGCGGAACGAATTCCAGCGGTCCGGCTACCACTATACCTGCGTTATTAACTAAACCATCAAGACCGGCTTCACCTGTCAAATCGTGGACGGCTCTTGCCGCAGCCGCAATCGATTTGGAATCTTTGACGTCGATGAATAAAGGAATGAGTCGGTCCGATGATCTCTTCCTGAGGTTTTCGCCATCTGCTGTTTTTCTTACACCAGCGAAGACTCTGTAACCAAGGTTGTCCAGGTGAAGAGCGCAGTCTTCACCAATGCCGGTTGACGAACCTGTTATCAGAACGCTTTTCATTTAGCGGGATCTGTAAAAACCGTCTCTGGCTTCTTTGATATCTCTCAGATGTTCCTGATCGTGTTCGCACATCACCGCGAGCATACCCGCAAGAGTCATATCGCCCTGATCTTCGAAAGTGCCGATCCGGCTGAACTGGTCTTCGGATAATTCTTTGATTAAAGCAATGGTCTTTGACCTGGCGTCGACAAATGAGGCAAGCGCTGGCTCGAGGTTTTCTTCGTTGTACTTTCGTTCTAATGCAAGCTGAGGTCCGTTGATATCGGGCAACACCGGGGTTTCTTCTGCCACGATTCGTTCGATCCTGACAGTGTAACCTTCGCGTTCTATATCGCGGAGATGGCAGACGTTCTCAAGAATTGAGAAGTGTTTCGGCGAGGCTTTCCAGGTTAAGCAATCCCGGCCTAAATCTTTTGTTATTTCTTTGATTTGCTCCGGCGTTGCATTCAGGATAGAGAGTATCTCTTCCAACTCTTCAGGCGTCATTAAATAAGATTCTCCTAAAGTCCAGTTCGCAGTTTTCGGTTACAAGACATCGCCGCAGCGATGATCTTGAACCGAAAACTATAAACTGAAAAACGAAAACTCTCTACCAAATCTGACAGAGTTTATCCGGCGGCCGAACCATATCATCGCCGGCCTTGCACGAGTATGCCTTTGCGAATTCCGGCAGATTCGACAATGGTCCGTTAACGCGGAACCTGGCAATCGGGTGAGGATCAGTGTTTACCAACTCTTCCATAAACTCAGGCCGCATATTTGTTGCCCAAACTTGTGCCCATCCAAGGAAGAAACGCTGCTCTGGCGTAAACCCGTCGATATTTTGCGGTCGAGGTTTGCCTTGCAATGATTTTTCAAGAGCAAGATAGGCTACCTTTAGTCCGCCAAGATCGGCGATGCTTTCGCCCACAACCTGCTTTCCTTTCATATGCAGGTTGCCGTTGACAACGAAAGAATCAAATTGTTTTTCGACGCATTCTGCTCGCGTGTCAAAATTCTTTTTGTCTTCCGGTGTCCACCAGTCTTTCAGGTTGCCCTCGGCGTCGAACTGCGCTCCCTGATCGTCGAAGCCATGTGTCATCTCGTGCCCGATTACGGCGCCCATTCCACCATAGTTGATGGCATCATCTGCCTTTGGATCGTAGAAAGGAGGCTGCAGAATTCCGGCAGGAAATACTATTTCGTTCATCAACGGATTGTAATAGGCGTTCACCGTCGGCGGTGTCATTCCCCATTCAAGACGATCAACCGGCTTTCCGATTTTGCTCATATCGCGCTTGAACTCAAACTGGCTCGACCTCAGGACATTCCCGGCGAATGATTGCCGGTCGACGTTCAGTGTTGAGTAGTCAATCCATCGGTCGGGATAACCTATCTTTTTCGTATATGCATCCAGCTTTGCAATCGCAAATTTGCGAGTGGCCGGGCTCATCCAGCTCAGACTTGACAGGTCATCTCGCAGCACTGAGATAAGGTTGTTTATCATTTCCAGCGCGTGCTTTTTCGCTTCGGGAGTGAACGTGTTCTCGACGTAAACCTTGCCGAGCGCTTCTCCGAGATGAGCATCGGTGCTGCCGACGCATCGCTTCCATCGTTCCAGGTTTTCTTTCGTTCCTGTCAGAACGCGACCATTAAAGTTAAAATTCTCTTCGACAAACTTCTCAGGAAGAGCGTTCGCGGCTCTGTTGACCAGGTGCCAGCGGAAATAAGTCTTCCAATCGGTGACAGGAACATCCGCCAACATCTTGTTCACCTGTTTCAGAAAATCAGGCTGACCGACATTAACGTCGCCGATGTTCGATTCACCGATCTGTTGAAAATACTCTGGCCAGGAATAATTGGGAGTAAGTTCCTTTAGCTGGGCAAGAGTGAATTTATGATAAACGGCATTCGGATCGCGCTGTTCGACAATTGTCATCGAAGCTTCGGCTAGTTTTGTCTCAATCGACATAACGGTCTTTGCTTCGGCAGCGGCTTTGTCCGGCGAATCACCCAGCAGCTCGAACATCTTCGCTACGTGTTTGACATATTCATCGCGAATCTGTTTGGAGCGATCATCTGTCTTTGTATAGTAATCGCGGTCCGGCAGTCCCAATCCGCCCTGCGAAATCTGACCGATTACCTTTGTGCTGTCTTTGAAATCCTGACCGGCTTGAAAATCAAACAGGACGCTGACGCCAAGGCTTTGAAGATGAGCCTGTTCATCCTGAATTCCGCGCTCGTCTTTAATGGCTTCGATACGTTGCAGCTCCGGTTCGATGGGCTTGATACCTTCGGCCTCTATTTTGCCCGTATCCATGCAGCTGCCATAATAATCGCCGATCTTCTGCTCGGCGCTTCCCTTTGTCGCTGTTTTGTTGAGCGACGCATCATCAAGGATTTTGTGCAGGACCTCGCGATTCTTGTCCTGCAATTCATCGAATCTGCCCCACTCAGGATATGCGGCAGGTATTTCGGTCTTCTTAAGCCAGCCGCCATCAGCAAACTGATAGAAGTCGTGACAGGCATTTGCAGTCTTGTCCAAACTGCTTGTGTCAAATCCGTGGATTGCGTTGTCTTTTTTACCGGTCTGAGCCGAAGCCTTCGCCAATACAAAGCCAAGCGACAGGCCAACGACTACCGTCGTCATTATTGAAAGAACGAAAAGGCGCATCTACTCTTCCTCACTATTTTCACAATATTGAACTTCATTTTAGTGCATCGATTATGATTAAGAATGATTGTACCAGCAGACCTGATCTTTCTCTACGATGGCGTATTGATATATGTTCAGGGATTTCCGATCAGCTTGTTATACAAGGTGATGTACCGGTGAAAGCCTTCCTTATGGGCGAGGTGATAGTCTGGTCGAGGCGAGTATTCGATTTTCGGTTTCGGTATTAAAGAAGCGATATCAGATACCAATCGAAGCTTTTGCAAAGTGTATAAAGCGAGCCCTCTGCTGGTAACTTCCTCGTCGTCTGAGACGCTGACCGGTCTTCCTAAAACATCGGCCATAATCTGCGCCAAAAACGGGTAATGAGTGACCGCTCCGCCTGAAGCAACAATCTTATGGTCCGATGGCAGGTAAGGCTGCAAGGACTGATAGATCGGAACATATTGATAAGCTATCGCCTCAATCCAGGCCTGGAAAATATCGATCGCACTCGCTGCAGCAGTCAATCCGACCACTGCACCTCTTGCATTATCAGACCAAAAAGGGTTGCGTTCGCCGGCCAGAAACGGAAGAACACAAAGACCGTGCGATCCCGGAGAACGCGATTGTAACCGCCGGACATTTTCCTGAGTTAACTCGATCTGAAACGTTCGCAGTAACCAATCTATTGCGTTTCCGCCATTGCTGAGCGCGCCTCCCAAAAGCCAGCGATTTCTGTCTATACAATAAGCCCACAGTCCCGCTGGAATGTGATCGAGGTTGCAGTCTAAAATAATTCGAAACGCACCGCTGGTCGCAATCATTACTGCAACGTTATCCGGTCCAAGGCACCCAGTCCCGATGTTGTTCGCGATGCCATCCCCGATAGGAGGAAACCACGGTGTATTGGCAAATTCAGGCCAGCGATTTTTCAGGTTATCATTTAACCCGAAAACCGGATCACCATTCTGGTCGATTGCAGACAATTGGTTCTTTGAAACGCCTACTGTTCGCAACAATCCTTCGTCCCAATCCATTGTGCGACGATTAAACATTCCGCTCCAGGACGCCACAGATAAACTGCAAATTCTTCTGTCTAAAAACAGGAGCATCAGGAAATCGCCAAGACTGCACCAATACTTCACCTTCGAAAATAGCCCCGGATCGGTTGTGCTCAACCAACGCAATTTTGCCGGAAGGTAAGAGGCGTGCAGGACACAACCAGTTCGCTGATAGACATCGTCATCGTTTTGAGTTTTTCGTAGTTCAGCGGCTGCTTTGGCAGCTCTGACATCCGCCCACGTGTATACTGGCGTCACTGGCTTGCCGTCGGCATCTAAACCTACCAACGTCGGACAAAGGCTGCAGTTGGCGATTGCTTCGATTCGCCAATTTTGCTCCTGACATCGATTATGAATTTCGTCGAGAATTTTGAGGGTCGTTGCAAAGGTCATTTCGGCGTCGATCTCTGCTCCGCCGTCTTCGATAACGTGTAAATGAGTTTGGTCTTCAACTGAAATTGAATCGACTCGTTGACCTCGAATGTCGTACAGGAGGCCCCGAATACGAGATGTGCCCCAATCAATGACGAGAATTGCTCGTTTGAATTCGTTAGCCATTGCAATGATGTAGGGGGAGGGCTCGTCCCTGCCCGGATCGTGCGAAGCACGATGAAATCGGTCGGTATCGCAACTTTTAATAGCCTTGCGGCAATCCGGGCAGGGACGAGCCCTGCCCCTACAATTAACATCCCGGCGCGCGCGATATGCCGGCCTTCAGTCTCACCATCTCCTGTATCTCTTCTGCCAATTGAAGCGTTCGCGCTGCGGCATTGCGTGCCAGTTCCTGAGTTTCAGCCGTTGTCGCGTATTTCAACAAAAGCTTTCGACCCAGATTGTGATGATGCTCTTCGTCGGGTTGAATAATTTCTTTATACAAAGCCGCAGTTTCCACATCGCCGCGCGATTCGCAATAATCAGCGAACAATCTGTTTCTGATGATGGCAATTGATTCGCGAGTGAATTGACCGGCTGCGATGCGTTCAACTGTCGTCGTCAAACCCTTCAGATAAGAGAAAAGCGGACTATATCCGTTTGCTAGGGGATTGATCGTATCGGTGTTAATACCCATTGCCCGCAATCGAACTTCTATCAGTCGATAATGTTTGGCCTCGTCGCCAACTTGCCGCGCCAGCGCTAACCTGACGTCAAGCTCCGCTGTATCGATCATCCAATACGCCGCGATGTCAGTCGCCTCTAATTCATTTTTGAGCGCAAGCTGAAGCAATTTTGGAACTGTCAAATCTTCACTAGCCTCGCCAGCCGTACTGGCTTTCCCCAGGCGATCAAGGGCAACTTGATTGCTGGCATCTAATTCGGCAATAAAATTCTGAACCTGGCTTGCTGCCTGAGACATTGATAATTCCTCCGTTTATTCCGCGGCACCACGAGCTGGTTTTGCCCGCTGAGTCTGCATTCTCGCTTTGCTGCACTTCGGACAAATCCACTTACGGTGCTTGTGAAAGCTCCGTTTCTCCTCAATCATTTTGACTTTGCATTTCTTACAAGTCATCTCGAATGCCGCGCCAGCCGAATGATTGTTTCTGATTCTCGGCTATAATATCAGACTAAACTGAGATAAATGTAAGTGCAATGCTTGAACTGATCAAAGAGACTGCCCTTCAACTTGGATTCGACGCCGTAGCAACCACTTCGGTCGATGCTCTGACCATCGATGGCGAAAGGTTTCGCGATTGGCTGGAAAAAGGTTATCACGCCGGTATGGCGTATATGGCGCGAAACCCGGAGCTTCAATATCACCCGGCCGACCTTTTTGAAGGTGCTCGCAGCATAATCACGCTGGCAATCGGTTATTCATCATCTGAGCCACAAACAAAAAGCGGAGGCCGTGTTGCCAGATACGCCTGGGGTGAAGATTATCATAACGTCGTTAAAGAACGATTGAAGCTGCTGGTTCAGTTGCTGGAAGAAAAACTAGGCAAGAGCATTCAGGCAAAAGTCTTTGTCGATGCTGTCCCTCTGCTTGAGCGAGCCGCAGCACGCCGGGCGGGTCTCGGGTTTCAGGGCAAGAACACGATGCTGATAAGGCGTCGCGGAGGCAGCTATTTCTTTATTGCGGAAATTCTGTCGAACCTGGAGCTTAGTAATACTCAGCCGGTTAGAGGAACGTGCGGCAGTTGTACGCGCTGTATCGAAGCCTGTCCCACTAACGCGATCACCGAGCCATACAAGATCGATTCAAATCTGTGTATTGCTTACCTGACAATCGAAAACCGCGAAGGGATCCCTCTCCACTTACGAGAGCAAATTGGCGATTGGGTTTTCGGCTGCGATATCTGTCAGGAAGTCTGTCCATTCAATCGATTCTCTCCGCCCTCAGTGATTGATGAATTCCTGCCAGAGCGCGGCGGCGGTGAGCGACTGGATTTGGTCGAAATCCTCGAACTGGATACAGATGAGAAATTCCGAGCGAAGTTCAAACGAACACCGGTATCCAGAGCAAAGCGAAGAGGTCTGGTTCGCAATGCCATTGTTGTTGCAGCAAATCAGAAAAACAATGAGGCGCGAACTGAACTTGAACGAATAGCGGCTGACGAAAGCGATGCGATGTTACAAGAGCACGCACAATGGGCATTGTCTCAGTTGGATGAGCGTGATCACTCATAAAAGTTATGACTTACGAAAGCGTTTATATAGTTACCTGGAAGCCCGAATATTTGAGGCTGACCAACCAGGGTGAGAGCGGAAGTTATCGCGTAGTGATAAGGCTGAATCAAGGTGGATTCGGTGAGGGCGTAAGTGATTTCGTAAGTCAGGTGAAGACACGTTATTTAAGTTACGAACTTTCTATTTCAATGATCGATCTGCCAATCAGCGAAGAAACTTTTGATCGACTTTTCACAATTGAAGAAGCCCGCGAAGTTGTGGACCTGGATGAAACCGAGAATTAGCAATAAAGACGGAGTCAGTTAATGCCTGTGAGCCTTTCTGATCTTCGGTCCTTGAAAGTGGGACTGGCGCTCAGCGGCGGCGCCGTCCGCGGCCTTGCCCATGTCGGTGCCCTGAAGGTGCTGAATGAAGCAGGCATCTATCCGTCGGTTGTCGCTGGAACAAGCGTGGGTAGTTTGCTGGGCGCTGCAATCGCAGCAGGAAAAACAACTGACGAGTTAACTGAAATGGCTCGCAAGGTATTCTGGCCGAGCTTTCTCAATGCTCGTCACATAGAGAGATTCTGTCGCGCGGAGTTGCCAGCGACCTTCGCAGCCTTGAAGATTCCTTTTGCTGCGGTCGCAACCGAAGTTCCCTCAATGAAACAGGTCGTAATGACCGAAGGCGATCTTGCTTCGGCAATCAGCGCCAGCTGCGCAGTGCCGATTATTCGGTTCCCGGTTAAACGTGAACAAAGCCGCCTGCTGGATGGTGGATTGGTCTGTATCGTTCCTGCTTCGATATGTCGTGCGATGGGAGCGGATTACGTTATATCTTCCGATGTTTGGGAGTACACACAATTCCTGCGAAACCGCCATTTGGATCCAATTAATGGCATTCATGCAGGTCTTTATCCATCCAATTATCGACGAGCGATGGCTGATACCGATTTGTTGATTACGCCTTCTATCCCTGCTTATTGTTATATTCCCGGACAGCGGGCGACAGATAAACTGCTTGAGGTCGGCGAAGCGGCTGCGCGACAGGCTCTGACTTCAGAGTACAGCCTTTAGGCTGCTTTTTTAAAACAGCAAGCTAAAGCTTGAACTCTGAACTTCGATCATAAGTCAGAAATGAGTACGAATATTCGAACTGGCTGTCTGGTTCGTGCTTTTCCTCGGACTCCAACCGCCAATCGGAAAAATTTATCTCGGGGAAAAAAGCGTCTCCTTCGAATTCCTTTTCGATAATGGTCATGTACAACCTGTCCGCCATCTGAATCGATTCATTGTAGATT
>Ga0070741_10002758_pt1 | contig 45853 bp, 44 predicted proteins | sample Coa_R1_4_FD_66440 | JGI IMG/M metagenome (GOLD analysis project Ga0070741, IMG submission 66440) | Surface soil microbial communities from Centralia Pennsylvania, which are recovering from an underground coalmine fire - Coalmine... | ecosystem: Environmental > Terrestrial > Soil > Unclassified ... | reverse complement strand
GACCGTCTCGTCGCGGAACGTAGCGCAGACTTTCAGGCTGCCGTACCGCAGACTTTCAGTCTGCTCCGGCATGGAGCCTGATGCGCGTGCAAATTCTCAGCGCCCTCCGGCAGGGCACGCGCAGCCGACTGAAAGTCGGCGGTACAGCAGGCGAGAACGCCTGCGCTACGGGCTGGCCACCAATCGTGTCTCTCACCGATTACCCTCCCATGCCGGCCGGTTCTTCGTTGGTCGCAACATTGACGATCTTAAACTGCTTGGCGTGCAGCGCGGAGTGGGCGCGGACCGTCTCAGCGCGGAACGTAGCGCAGACTTTCAGTCTGCCGTACCGCAGACTTTCAGTCTGCTCCGGCATGGAGCCTGATGCGCGTGCAAATTCTCAGCGCCCTCCGGCAGGGCGCGCGCAGCCGACTGAAAGTCGGCGGTACAGCAGGCGAGAACGCCTGCGCAACGAGGGCGTGGAGCTTATTTCTGTTCCGTGGTTCCGCTGGCCTTGGGCTTCTCGGTCGGATCGGTGACTGGCTTTGGGCCGAAAGTCACCGTGGTGGCCATGAGCTTTCCGTCTGGGGCAGGCTTAACATAGCCGCTAACAGTCTCGCCGACTACTCCGTCGTCGAGGGTGGCGGGTTTGCCCGCCTTCTTCAGTTTTGTTTCTGAAGTGATTTGGAAAGTGCGTTTGCCGACGGTGATTGTCTTGGCCACTTTATCGACAGCGGCGAGCTTGCCATGGAACGGGCCGCCTTTGGCCGGTTTTTCCGAATCGGCGGTTTTACCCGCCGCTGTTTTGTCGGCGTTGGTTTTGTTGGTGGTTTGGGCTGTCAGCGCCAGGGGTGCGCCGCTCAAAGCCGCCGCCAAGAATAAGGTCGTGCTGAATCCCAGGAGTATTCGTTTCATAGTTGGTGTGTTTTTTCGGTGAATTTATGAAAGTAGTGGGGACCTGCCTACCACTTTCCTTCGACCAGCAGAGCGGTGACATTTTTGGCCAGGTCCTCGGCCAAAAGTGGCAAGGCCTGACGTTCCGCACTCGGCAGGTCATTTCCCACGCGGATCAAGGTGTGGCCGGTGACGGGTTGATCGAGAATAGTTTTGCCGGTGCTCCGCTCGCGCGCGGTGACATGCGCGGTCAGGGTGAGCCGAAAGTCGCGGACGGTGAGGATGTCATTGGAAGCCAGGGTCACCTCGTTGCGCTGATAACCGGTCAACGTCCCGCTCACAACGATATCTGAGTCATTGTCCGACGCCAAGCGGTAGGTTCCATCGCGCTGCAACTCCTTGCGCATTTGCGAAGTCACCGCATCGGTTAATCGCGGCTGAAGGGTTTGGTTGATGAAGGTCGTTACTTGCGCCGTTTTTTCACCGGCCGCAACTCCGTTGGCTGGACCTAAACGATAACCGGCGCAGCCCGTCGCGCACACGAGCAGAAGGATCGACGCTGCCCGCAAACTGTCGCCGAGCGGGCGCATGTTTATTTGGTGGAAGGTTGGGTGCGTTTTTTCAGCTGCTCAATCCGTTGGCGGGCGGGAGCGGCGTACGGCGAATTAGGGTCAAGAATGATCACTTCGTTGTAATACACCAGTGCGCCATTCCATCTTCGGTACTTCTCGTAGAATTTGGCGATTTGGAAGCTCCCCCGCGCTTGTTCGGTCTTCAAGGTGGTGATGATCTTCTGCGCCTGCGGGACTCGCGGATCATTGGGGTAAAGCGTCATGAAATCGGTGAACGTCGCAATGGCCTGGCCCGCGGTGCTCTGGTCATATTCGGCGGTTTGCGCTTGCTTATTGTAGGCCATGGCCTGGCGATACAAGGCATCGGCGGCAACCTGAGGCCGATCATGATACCGGTCGGCGGCTGTCTCGTAGGCCTTTGCCGCCATCGCATAATTGGATTGTTTCTCCCGGGCCGCCCCGATGTTCATTTGCGCTTTGGGCGCCACGTCGCTATAGGGGCCATTTTTGACGATTTTCTCGTACATATCGGAGGTCTTGTCCATCGAACTGAAAATCGGGATGTATCCCCACAATTTAAACCATTTACCGGCGAGGTACTTGTTGGCGATGGCAAACTGCCGCTCCACAATCTCCTGGTAATTGCTAATCTTCGGCTGCTTCTCGATTACCTTTTGGTACTCCTGGAAGGCCTTTTCATCTTTGCCCGTGGCTTCGTAGCAACGACCGACCAGGTACTGGGCTTGAGGAGCGTAATCCGAAAGAGGCCAAACCCGCACGACGCGACGAGCGGCCTTGAGCGCCAGGCTAAAATCCTTTTTGTCGAAGGCGCTTTGCGCCACGTCCAACTGATCTTTGGCGCGCGCCCGTTGCCATTTGCCTCCTTCACTCCCGGGCGATTCATAGGTCCAACCTTCGCCGGGACGATAAATGAGCGGCGCGGGCGAGCGAAACGGAAGCGCCACGACGAAGCTGATAATCAGGGCGAGTTGGAGAGACCGGCAATTCATCTCAAAACGGTACCGACGTTAAACGCGCTCTGTCCAGTCGATTCTCAGGGGCGCGGAGTTCGAGTTCGCAGTTCGCAGACTGAAAGTCTGCGGTACGGCAGACTGAAAGTCTGCGCTACGATTGCGCTACGGCGGCGCTACCAACATTCTCAGCCGCGATAGACGATCATTACGCCAAAATCGGTCATCAACTTCTGGCTGCCGATGTCCAGGTGCGTGTAGGTGAGAGTGTTGATGCTGACGATATTGGTTTCGCCCACCCGGAGCAGGAAATTGGTAACGACTTCGTCGAACTTGTCGTGGCCCACTTCAATGCAGTCGGTGTGCTTGATGGTCTTGACCCGCATTTTGCGGTCGGATTCCTTGGCGGCGACTTCCAGGGGTGCCAGCGGTTTGGCAATCAGCACTTCCGGCGCTTTGTTGGAGGGGACGCGCAGGTGCATTTCCACTTTTGCGGCGGCCGAAGAAGCAATCGGGTTGGCGGGATTGGCGGCTAGCCGCGCCCCGGATTCCTCGGGAGAGAGGGTGGGGATGCCTGAACGCGGAACGTTGGGCTCGGGAATAACGATCGTCTCCCCGCAAGAGGGGCATTCGATTTCCGAGCCGGCCCCGGAGCTGTCGACGGCCAGTTCCTGCTCACACTTGGGACAGTTAAAAATGACATCCATAAGTCGCCTTTGATTGGTGAGCTGCTATTTCAGAATAAGTGTTGGTATTTCACGACGCGAGGAAAAACTTCTATTCGTATGCTTTCTCGAGTTTGCGGATTCGCGGCCAGACCGGGGAAGACTCGGGCGTTCGGTTCTTCACCTCGGCGAACAATCGTTTGGCTTCCGAGGGATCATCCCGCACGATCAGCAGGCAATAATCCAGTTCGATCCAGGCTTTGCGGGGATCCTGCAACGAACGGCCGTAGAATTTCAGAAAATTGCGCAGGCCGGTCGCTCCTTGCGCTTCCGCGGCTTTGAGCGCCGGTTCGAGTTGTTGCGGCATACCGGAGAGTTGGTCGCCGACCACGATCGCCGCGGCGGCTTGCTTCTTTTGGGTCTCTTCCTCGTTCTTGACCTTTTCCCAGTAAAAGAAGAGTTCCCAACCCGCGAAAAGCACCCCCAGGATCATCAGCGCCGCAATCAACCTGGTCATGCTTCTTCAATGCGCTCAACCCGCGCGCCGAGTTGCCTCAGTTTGCCATCAATGTTTTCGTAGCCGCGATCCAGGTGGTAAACGCGATTAACCTGGGTGGTCCCGCGCGCTGCCAGGCCTGCGATCACCAGCGCCGCCGAGGCGCGCAGGTCGCTGGCCATCACGGGCGCCCCGCTTAAGGGCTTGCCGCCTTTGACAATGGCGCTTGGGCCTTCGATTTCGATGTCCGCGCCCAGGCGCGCCAATTCGCTGACATGCATGAAACGTGATTCAAAGATCCGCTCGGTAATGATGCTGATTCCGGGTGCCAGGGCCATCAGCGCCATCATCTGGGCCTGGGCGTCGGTGGGAAATCCGGAGTAGGGCAGGGTGGTAATGTCGACCGGCTTGAGCCGGCCGTTGCGGGCCACCTTCAGCGCGGTCCCTTCGCGGGTGATTTTCACGCCGGCATCGTGCAGCTTGTCGAGCACTGCGCGCATATGTTCCGGCCGTGCTCCGCGCAGAGTGACTTCGCCGTTGGTCGCCGCGGCCGCAATGGCATACGTGGCGGCTTCGATTCGATCGGGGATGACTTCGTGCTCGGTGCCGTGCAGTTTTTCGACGCCGGTGATGGTAATCGTTGGGCTGCCGGCGCCGGTGATCCCGGCTCCCATCGCATTCAGGAAATTCGCGAGGTCAACGACTTCGGGCTCACAGGCCGCGCTTTCGATTACCGTGACGCCCTCGGCTAACACCGCGGCCATGAGGACATTAGCGGTGCCCAGGACAGTCGAGCCGGAACGGCCGCCCAGAAAAACGGGCGAGCCCTTCAGTCGTTTGGCGCTGGCCTGAACGTAGCCGCTATCGATCACCACCTTGGCACCCAGCGCCTCGAACCCTTTCAGATGCAGATTGATTGGCCGTGCTCCAATCACGCAGCCCCCCGGCAATGAGACAGTTGCTTTGTGCAGACGCCCGAGTAGCGGTCCCATGATGCAGATGGAACCTCGCATTTTGCGGATCAAGTCGTAGTCGCCCGCTCCTTTAATCTTTTTTGCCTGCACGTGCAGAGTTCCGTTGTGCAGCCGGACTTCCGCCCCCAACCAGGTGAGGATCTGCGCCATGAAGCGTACATCACTCAAATCCGGCACGTGCCGAATGACGCAGGGTTCGGAGGTGAGCAGCGTGGCTGCCATGATGGGCAGGACGGCATTTTTGGCACCACTGATGGTGACTTCTCCGCGGAGCGGCGCGCCGCCCTTGATTAGCAGGCTGTCCATGGGCTGTTTCTCACATCGGCTGCGCTATTGTGTTCGCGCAATTAGAATTCTCGGTTGTTGAGTGTAGTCACTGAGGATCTGCTCGACAACCCAGTTTTCGCCTTTGAAGAGCATTACGAGGGCTTGCTCCTGATGGTCGCCGAATTCCATCATGATTTTGCCGGTCGGCTTTAGAAAAGGTCGCGCTTCCCTCGCGAGCTTGCGATAGAAGTCCAGGCCATCGGTGCCGCCGTCCAGCGCTCGTCGGGGATCGTGGTCGCGAACCTCCGGTTGGAGTTGGGCAATCTCAGCGCTGGGAATGTAAGGCGGATTGGCCGCGATTAGGTCAAAGCTGGCCGTGCCGGGCAGCACGCTTAGGCCGTCGCCCAGGAGAAATTCGATTCGATCACTCATCCCGTGGAGTGCCGCGTTTTGGCGGGCGAGTTCCAGGGCCGAGGGCTCGATATCCACGGCGAGCAGATGCGCGCCTGGGCACTTCACAGCCAAAGCGATAGCCAGGCAACCGCTGCCGGTGCCAAAATCCAGCGCCATGGGCCTCGAAGCCGAATCTGTAACTGGCGCGGCGCCCGTTTCGCCGAGCGCCGGACTGGATGCCGCGCGCTCATTCAAAAAGATCCAGCCTTGCTCCGCCAGCAACTCCGTCTCCGGCCGGGGGATCAACACCGCCGGGCTGACCCGGATTTCCAGCCCGCAAAAGCTCGTCGAGCCAATGATATGTTGCAACGGTTCGCGCTCGCCGCGTCGTTTGACCATTTGCCTTACGAGATCCTGCTCCGGCTCGCCGAGGACACGCTCGAAGTTCAAGTAGAGTTGCATGCGCGGCAAGTGCAGCGCCTGGGCCAGCAGCAGTTCCGCCTGGAGCCGGGGCGATTCCACTCCTTTTTTGGCTAAAAAAGCGGTGCTCCTCTGAATGACTTCCAGGACGGTCACAGCGCTGAGGATAGTCCCGCGTTCACCGCTTCAAAGTTAAAAGCGCTTGCCGGTCCCGGAGCCTGCATTAATCCTGGGAAGGGATCGGCGGAATGCCGCCCGTTTCCGGCCGGATAAGCTTGCGCAAAATAGCCAGGAGTTCATCCGGCCGGAACGGTTTGGCCAGAAAAGCCGCCGCGCCGGAGATGTCGGATTCCATCTGGGTGGTACGGTCCGCGTTGACGGTCACGACGACCACCGGGATGCTTTTGGTGGCTTCGCTTTCTTTGAGTTGCCGCAAAGCCGCCAGACCGCTCATATCCGGCATGCGCACATCAAGGACAATCAGTTGTGGTTGTTGGGCATGAGCCAACTCGATTGCGCCGCGCCCGTTGCTGGCGCTGAGCATCTCGAAACCATTGCGCTCCAGGTAATGCTTCAGAACGTGGTGCATGATCGGATCATCATCCACGACTAAAATTTTATGTGCCATAAACCTGTATCGCCTGCGGGGGCCATCTTACAGAACCGCGCCATGGTATCAAGAATAGTGCGGAATTCGGAATGCGGAGTGCGGAATTCGGCATGGTCGAATACCATGAATTACCCTTGAACTGGCTGCGACGGACTCCTATTGTCGACAACATGAAACGGATTGCGCTGTTCGCGTTAGGACTGGCATTGGCGATCCCGGCTGCCTTGCCCGCTCAGGATGCGGCCACCGAAGAGCGGCTTAACAAACTATCCGGCCAAATCGAAGATCTGCGCGCCTCGAATGAGGCGCTCAATCGCAGACTCGAGACCCTGACCAAGGATATCGACGCCTTGCGCTCGCAGATGGATAAGCCGGCTGGCAACTTTGCCAGTGACGAGGACCTCAAGCGGCTGGCCGACACGGTTAAAGAAATCGACCGCAAGCGCCTGGACGATTACGAAAAAATTCGGACCGAGCTCAAGAGTCTCGGCAAAACCCTTGCTGCCTCCGCTCCCTCTTCGGTCCGAAAGAGTTCCCCGCCTCCGGTAATCGAAGCGTCAAACGATAAAGGCAGTGTCCCCGATAAAGGATTCGAATATCAGGTCAAACATGGCGACACGCTATCGCTCATCGTTCAGGCTTATCGCGATAACAACATCAAAGTCACCAAGGACCAGATCCTCAAAGCTAATCCCGGCCTGATACCTGAAAAGATGAAGGTCGGCCAGAAGATCTTTATCCCCGCTCCACAATCCTAAGTCGGCGGCAGCGACTTTCTCTTTTGATCAAAAAATCGAAGCGTGCACAAGCACACTAAACTCGCGTGGCAGATGCTAAGCTTTAAACGCTTTAACCTGGGTTCGGTTCTTTTGGTTGCGTTCATTGCGGGACTTGCGGGCACGACCTTGGCCCAGGACACCGTTACGGTTCCTAAATCGCGGCTCGAGGAATTAGAACGCAAAGAGAAGGAACTTGAGCGCCTCAAAGGTGAAAAACCGAAAACCGACAATGAAGGCCTTCCGGCGAGCAAACCCTCCGAACCGCCCACGCTGCCGCCGGTGCTCGCTCCACCGCCCGAACCCGTCGTTCGCTACAGCAGTCCCGCCCTCCAGGCGCTGCCCGCTTTGCGGCCGGACGAAGTTGTCCAGTCCATGGACCTGGCCAATTACTATCATGCTGACAAAGCTGCCGCGGATGGCCGGTTTCTGGGGAAAAAGTTTGCGCTCCAGGGCGAGATTGTTGGGTTCGAGAAGCCGCTGTGGAAACGCAGCTACCGGATTCTGCTCAAGACGCCGGTGCCCGGGACGCGGGTCATTTGCGACCTGCTACCCCCGGACAAAGCCAACGCGGTATTCACCGCCAACCACGGCGACGACTTGGTCGCCATGTATGGAGAAACCCGGGTGCCGCTTGCCAAAGTCGGGCAAAAAGTGCGCGTTCAAGGCGAATGCAAGGGCTTTAGCGATTCAGTGGTAATGATTTACGCCTGGGACTTGAAACCGGCACCCTAATCCTTTTCATTAGCGGCCTCCGTTTTACCATTGCGATCCGCCCGGGATTCTGCTGATGCTTTTGACGCTCGGACCGGAATTCAGTATATTGTTCCAGGTAACCTGACGGATGATGAAAACTTTTCTCCAAAACCTGCTCATCTTCTTTGCCCTCTCGCTCTGCGCCTTGATCTCCTACCAGTGGGTGCGGGAGACCGACCTCAATAAGAAGGTCCAGAGCCTCACGGACACTGTCCACGACAAAATGGAGAACATCCAGAGCCTCCAGCAAAGCGTTAAGCACGATGAATCGGAGATCGTCCGCCTGGATGGGCTCAAGAATTCGCTCACCCAGACCGTTAAGTCCAATGATATGCAGATCTCGCTTCTGGTCAAAGCGGTGGAAAAAACCACCAACGAGCTTGATCGAGCCGAGCGCCAAATCGAGGTCTACAAAGGGGCGATCGAGACGGCCAACGAGAACATCAAAAGACAAAACGACGAAATCAAAACTCAGAATGACGAGATGTCCAAATTGGCCGCGGACCGAAATGAGGTGGTCAAGAAGTTCAACAAAATGGCCACCGATTACAACGAACTCGCCGCCAAATGGAACAAGCAGCAGGAGGAGCTAGCCAAACAGGCGACGAATACCCCGGCGAAGAAATAAGGCCGTTGGTTATACGCTAAACCCCTCCCGAGTTCTAAATCCGAAATCCGAAGGCCGAAACTCGAAAGAAGGCCGAAGTCCGAACATTAAAAGTCAGACTTCCCAGTCTGCGGCGATCTTGAAAACATTTAACGCTGGAAATACATGGTGAATCCGAACTATGTCGCCGTCCCTGCGGGCAGGAACGCTCGCGCGCCATCCGCTTGAGGTCAGCCGTTTTCGACGTTGCTGCGGGCAAGAATACCCGCGCGCCGGCGGAGTTTTAAGCCACCAGGAAGCGTGCTTCTGATTCGGATTTCGGGCTTCGGATTCCTTTCGGCCCTCGGCCTTCGGATTTCGGATTTAGGATCATTCCTTAGTCTGTTGCGGCGCAATGGCGAACGACACCTTCTGAATTCCTTGCCGCCGGACTAAATCCAACACCCCGATAATCATGCCGTGCGTGGCATCTTTATCGCCGCTGATGTAAACGGGGACGTTCGTGTTGACGCGAAACTTGTTGGATAAGTAGGTCTGCAGTTCGACCAGGTTAACAGCCTTTTTCTCTATATATATATTACCTACCTTATCGACGGCGATATTGACAATATCGGGTTTGAAATCGCGTTTGGCGACGGTGGCCGTCGGGAGATCCATTTTGATCGACTGGAGCCGGATCATGCTCAGGCTGGCCAACATGAACGAGGCCAGCAGGAAAAACATGATGTCGATCAGCGGAATAATTTCGATCCGCGCTTTATGCAGGTGAAGCGGTGAACCAATCTTCATATCCATCCATTCATTGAACTAACGCGCGGCCGGGGTCGGCTCCCTTCGAAATTCCATCGTGTCCATCCCACGCTGTTTGGCGGCGGTGACCATGATTTCCACGTTGGTAGCCGCGGACTCCAGCTCGAACTGCAATTGGGCGAGTTTGCGCGAAAAGAAGTTGTAAGGGATCAGCGCCACAATCGCGATCGCCAGGCCGCACATCGTCGCGATCAGCGCTTCGCCAATGCCCCCGGTGATCGCCCCGGTGGCACCTTCCACCGTGGCGCTGCCGATGGATAGAAACGTCCGAAAAATGCCGGAAACAGTGCCCAACAAACCCAGCAACGGCGCCAAGGTGACCAGCGTATCCATCACCGTCAGGAAGCGTCCCGCCTTTTGCAGTTCCACTCCGGCCGCCACTTGCAACGCTCCTTGGAGCGAGGAATGGTAATGATTCATCCCATGCCAGATCATCCGGATGATCGGGTCGGGCGAATCTTTCGACAATTGCGACGCCTGTCTGAAGTCGCCGGCTTCGAGCGCGCCAAAGAGTTTTTCGAGTGTTTCAGGGTCGCGCCGGCTGCTTTCGCGGAACCACCAGAAGCTGCGTTCACCCACGACCGCCACCGCCACAATAGCGGTGATTAAAATCGGCCACATGACCGGGCCGCCCGCTTCAAAATATTTCACCAGGACGTTTGCTAACATAAGGTTTGTGTTCTGTTGTCAGAATCAGGTTAGGAGGTTGGCTTCGATTGAGAACTGCTACTGCAATTGGAACGTGAAGGGTGTAATGTAATGGCGTACGGCACCTGGCTCAAAATGCCAGCGGGTCTGGATCACTTGCAGCGCCGCCTCATCCAAGACTGGAAACCCCGAGCTCTTTTGCACTTTAGGCGAATCGATCTTTCCTGCTTCGTCCACTGTGTATTCGATAATGACAGTGCCCTGGTAGTGGTTCCTAAGGGCTACTGCGGGGTACTGAGGCTGGGGATATCTGCCCCCTCCCCCAGCTCCAGGATTAAACTGAACGGCTCGCGGGGGCGCTTGACCAACTGGCGGTGGCGGCGTCGCAAGGTGCGCCGCGGGAGCGATCGCTACCGCCCCTTGGACCGGCACCGCAAAAGCCACCGAAGCAGGATCGGCCGCGGCCACCACGGTGACAACCTGCGGCGTTTCAGTCGGTGTGTCCTGCGGTTGTTCTTCCTCCTGTTTGACCTCTGGTTCGGTTTTTGGCGGTTCCTCGGGTTGTTGAAAAATCACCGGGACCGGTTCGTCGATTTTGCTAAGAGGCCTCTGGATCACCCTCGGGTGTTTCAGCCCAATAAGGCCGACCACCAGAAACAGAGCGCAAATCGAATTGACCCAGGCCAGCGTGCGGTACGAGTCCTTCCATTCCTGAGGCAAACACAGCCGCGCTAAATCGTCCGAAAGCTGGTAATTGCCCAAAGGAGATGCTAAGGCGGGATTGGAAGCCAATGGACTTTGGACTGGAGCAGAAGATTCACTCATGAAGCATCCCGCCCCCGGAAATGGCCTTCCCAAACGGCGGGCACCCGAACCGTTCCACCCCTGCTCGCATCTCCGCTAAGCTGTTCATCAGATTTCACCGGGCGCGTCGGCACGGGCCCATCACCGAGCCAATATGCTTTCAGGCGAGCCAACGCGCAAACCTTTCCTGAAAGGCCCGTAACATTTTTGCAACATTTAGCTTGCTTAATGTCGCCTAAATTGTGTAGATGTCGCTCAAGTCATTCCGTAAAACCTTATAGTCAACATTGTTTATGATGAAAAATCTGTTTCCACAGATCCCTCGTCCTAACGTGCTGGCAAGTTTGGCTGGTTGTTTGACGGTCGCCTTGCCCGCTTTGGCACAAGACACCAATGCGCCCACGGTAATGAAACCCACCGTCATCACCGGGTCTTACATCCCGACCGCTGAGACCGTCACCGCAACCCCGGTGCAAACCCTCTCCACGGAGGCCATCAGCGAGGCGGGAACGGCTGACCCGTTGCTCACGCTGAAAAAGCTAGTGCCGGGCTTCACCGGCAGCGGCAATTACCTGGGCAGCGTCAACAACAACGTGAACCTCGGCGCGGGCTTCCAGGCCTTCACGGGACAATCCTATGCGCAAATCCGCAATCTCCCGACGTTGGTCCTGATTGACGGACAGCGGGTGGTCTCGACAGCTTTGAGCGGCGCTCAGGCAGTCGACCTGAACTCCATCCCAATTTCAATGATCGAGCGCATCGAAGTTCTCAAGGACGGCGCCTCGGCCATTTACGGCTCTGACGCCATTGGCGGGGTCATCAATATCATCACCAAAAAGAACTTTAACGGTTTTGAGATTGGCGGACGCTTCGGGTTTCCAACTGAAGGGCCCGATGAGGCCGCCTGGCAGTACAAAGCCTATATCGTCGGCGGCGCCTCGACTGAGAACACCCGTTTCACCATGGGCGCTGAAGTCTTTGAGCAGAACTCGCTCAAAACCAAAGATCGCCATTTCGCCACACTCGACCCCGCAGAGTTGACGGCTGCCGGGATCGCGCCAGCTGTTGCGTACCTCAGCCCAAGCTTCCCGGGCAAAGTTCAGGATGGCAACGGCGCGTGGATTCTGGCTGGTTCGCCCTTTGCCGCGGGCCGGACGGGCTACAATCCGAGCTTGATCACGCCTCCGAAATTCGGAACGAATACATTCCCGTCGGTGGCGGCGTATAACGCTTATGCTCTCGCTCACGGATACGTTGATCCCTCGGATAGCGGCCAAGGCCCTTACCTGCCATTTGACACCACGACTCTCCTGCTTACGACTTCATTCGGCACTACTTCGTTCCTGGATCAGGATCGTCGCCAGTTCTGGGCCAACTTCGAGCATGACCTATTCCCCGATACTCTGACGGTCTACTCCCGGTTCATTTACGCCGACAATTCCGCCTCGGGTCAGTTGGCGCCCTCGCCGGTCGTAACGCTGTATAGCCCGGCGGCGGGTTACAATATCGGTGTTCCGGGAAATAACCCCTACAACCCATTTGGGATCGACCTCGGGGCAAATGGTTCCTCGGTGCCTCGGATTCGTTCTCGTTTCGTCGATTCCGGCAATCGTATCTTCGACAGCTTCCAGGACACCTATCAATGGGTCGGAGGTTTGAAGGGCAAGATTACTCCTGATTATGGTTATGACACATCGTTTGATTACAGCCACAGCCGGGAGGAACAGCAAACCCGCAATGCGATTAACGGAGCAGCGCTCAACTCGGCCTTGATTCCGTTAGTCGGCGCGAATGGCGCCCCGGTGCTCGATGCTCACGGCCGGCCCCTCAGCCAATTGGTCGATGCCGCTGGGAATAATGTGCCGGTCTACAACATCTTTGCCGGCCCTCTGGCGCAAGGGGCCAGCGGCAATGCGCCGGAAACTCTCAACTTGCTGCGTTCGACCCTGTTTACCTGGGGGCAGTCCGAGCTTTGGAACGCTCAAGGCGTCTTCAATGGTACTCCGCTTGACCTTCCGGCCGGCAAACTTTCATTCGCTGCCGGCGGCCAGTTCATTCATGAAGACATCCAGCTACAGGTTGATGGCTTGAGCCAGCAAGGCCTGGTCCCCGGCCTGAACCCGCAGCAGGCATTCCACGGCGGCACGCGCGAAACCGCGGCCGGTTTCGTCGAAGTAAATATTCCCGTCCTGGGCAAAGATCAGGGCATCCCTGGCGTCTATGATCTGTCGATCGATGCGGCCGGGCGTTATCAAACGTTCGATCCCGGTGGTAATGCCGCCGTGCCCAAGATTGGCATTCGCTGGCAGCCCATTGACGAAGAGGTCACGCTGCGCGCGAGCTACAACAAAGGCTTCATCGCCCCGTCGATCTTCAACCTTTTCGGGCCCGACTTTGCGAGCAATCCTTCGATCAGCACCCCTGGCGGCGCCGGACAGGTCACCACGACGACGCGTGCCAATCCGAACCTGGAACCGCAGGACTCCGAGCAGTTCGGCTTTGGTGTGGTTATTTCTCCGAAGGTGGTCAAGAATCTTACGGTATCAGCCGATTACTACAACGTGACCTTGACCAAGGTGCCAGTGGCTGATGCGCAGGGTGCGGCCAACAGTCTCAATGCGCTGGGTTCAGCTTCGCCGTTCGCTCCTGGCTTCACGTTCTCCGACGGCACCCCGCTGACCAGTACCGCCGCCAATCAGGTTACTCCCGACAACTGGGGCAATCTGATCATTCCATGGTCCGGTGCCGGTGCAGAGCGTGTCCAAGGCTTGGATTTCAGCGCCGACTATGTCCTGCCGCTCGATGAATCGATCGGCAAGATCTCACTGGACGCGGTGGCCAATCTGACCTTGAGTCACCAACTTGCCACCGGGGCCGGCCGGCCGTACTACGATTATACCGGGACCTTTACCGCCCTGCAGGGTTTGATTCCTGATTACACCATTACCGCCTACCTGACCTATCAGTATAAGGGTCTCACCTTTGTGGTCAGCGGTCATTATATCCCTGAAACTCTGGATCCGGGAAATCGCTTCGCCGAGTACGCCGGCCTCAACCCGTTGCCGCCCGAACAGGGCGGTCCAACGCAAGGCCTGACCGTCAATGGCCACGAATGGAAGATCTCCGATTACTACACCTTCGACATGCAGCTCAGCTATGAGTTCGGTAAGGGCAAAATCGAAGGCCGCAAGTGGTACGATGGCTCCCGGCTCGCTGTCGGCTGCAACAACATCGCCGATGCCTCGCCTCCGCTGATCCCCGACGCAATCGAGGATAACACCGACAAGAACAACTACGACGTTATCGGTCGCTTCGTTTATTTCGAGGTGTCCAAGAAGTTCTAACATCCCCGCAGTGTCTCGAGGCCGAACCCTTCGCGGGTTCGGCCCTTTTTGTTACTTGCCAAGATCATTTGATGAGTTCAAGTTACTATCAAGTCAGCCAAATCTTATGAAAACCACAACTTGGATCGCGCTTCTCACTTTCCTGCTTATCTCGGGCGTCGGCGCCCTGGCGGCCGACAAAACCGTTCAAGCGGCCCCGAAACCAACAGCCAAAGCTCATGTGAAGCGTTCGAAAACTCATAGCTCGCAGCGAATCGCCCTGACCGGGTCGTACATTAAGCAAGACATCCATCGCAACGGGGTTGTAACCGATGGCCCCAACGCGGTGGTCGTTCTCGACAACGAGGCGATTCGGAATAGCGGCGCGGCGGATTTGCGCCAATTGCTCGTGCTGCGAGGCGTGCACCATTAAACGGCCCGAGGCTCCGAAGGTTTTGGAGTGCGCCGCTGCGCGGCGCTTTTTGGGCGGGAGAGGTTCAAACGATTGAGACCTTGCAGTGGCGGGGAGTCGTTCGGTTCCAAAAGCGGCGTAGAACGCCGCACTCCAAGACGCTTTGCGAAATTCCTGCGGCGCTTTTGGCGCCTGCAAACGGGCCATTGAAACCCATCTCGAAACATGTTTCATTGGCCGTGTGGCCAAACCGGTCAAAACGCAATGGGATTTCGGCGAGCTGTTCCCGCCCGAAGCCACCGCCCCGTCGCGGCGGGTTTTTTCGGTCACGGAGCTGACGGCGCAGGTGCGCCGGTTGCTCGAGAAGGAAGTTGGCCAGCTCTGGGTTAGTGGCGAGATTACCAATCTCCGGGTGCAGAATTCCGGCCATATCTATTTCACGCTCAAGGACGCTGGGGCGCAGTTGAGCTGCGTGCTTTTTCGCGGCGAACTCCAGGCGGACCGCGCCGTCTTGCAGGACGGGCGGAAGGTGACCCTGGGGGGCGGTTTGACGGTGTATGAGGCGCGGGGGCAGTACCAGTTGCGCGTGACAAGTGTCGAGTTGCAGGGAGTCGGCGCGCTGCAGATCGCTTTCGAGAAGCTCAAACAAAAGCTCAAAACCGAGGGCCTTTTCGACCCGGCACGCAAACGTCCCCTGCCGCGTTATCCTCAATGCATCGGGCTCGTCACTTCCTCGACGGGGGCGGCGATTCGGGACGTCATTCACGTGCTCCAGCGCCGCAATCCGGCGCTGAAAGTCGTCCTGGCACCGTGCCGCGTGCAGGGCGAAGGCGCGGGCGCTGAGATCGCGGCAGCCATTCGTCTGTTGAATGAATTTCACCTGAGGGAAACCAGCCGCAGTCCGGGCATCCCCTTTTTGGACCTTATCCTCGTCACCAGGGGAGGAGGCAGTCTGGAAGATCTTTGGGCCTTCAACGAAGAAATTGTGGCGCGAGCCATTTTTCATTCGGACCTTCCGGTTGTTTCCGCTGTGGGCCACGAAATCGATTTTACCATCAGCGACTTTGTAGCGGATCTGCGGGCAGCGACTCCCAGCGCCGCCGCGGAAGTCATTTCCGAAGGAGTGTTCGCCAGTTGTCAATTTGTCGCCCAGGCTCGCGAGCGCATCGACCAATTGGTTCATCGGCAGATGGACGGCAAAACCGGCCAGCTCGATCGAACGAATCAACGTTTGGCCCGGTTGCACCCGCGTCGGCGGTTCGAGGACTGGTTGCAACGCCTGGATGATTTACAGAATGGTTTGCAGCGTTGCGCCAAACAGGGGGTGCGTCAGCAGGTCGTTTGCTGGCGCAATCTTACCGAGCGGCTGGCGCGCGTCCGTCCGGCTCTGTTACTCAAACAACGCCGCGAGATTTTCGAACAAGCCGAGTCTCGTTTTCACGAGCAAGCCGGGCACCGTTTGCGTGAACTCAAAAGCAAGCTGGGCGCCGCCGAAGCACGGTTACGCCTCCTGGGGCCCGAACAGGTCCTGTCCAGAGGCTACTCAATCACCTGGCTCGCCGATACGGGCGAGGTCGTCCGGAATGTTGACCAGGTTAGCCCGGGCCAGAGACTTAAGACTCGCCTCAAACATGGGGAGCTGTACAGCCAGGTTGAAGAGGACTGAAGCTCTCGCGCCTGTAGGATGAAAATCGACTCAACACCTGATGCGTTTTCGCGCCGTGAGTTCCTTGCCGCCGGCGCCGGGTTGACCCTGGCTGCGGTGGCGCAACCCGCAGCGCTCACCGCCGCCGAAACAAGCCCCGGCCCTTCCAAGATGATTGGCATCCAGATCGGGGCCGTGTCCTTTGTCGATGAAGGCATCGATCGGGTGTTGGACATCCTTCAGGAGAAAGGCGCGGTCAACACTCTGTTTCTGACGACCTTCACCTATGGCCGGGGCCTGGCGGGACGCCAGATTCCCGGCCAGCCCTTTCCGGATCACGGCGCACAGGAACCAGACACCCAATTCTTTCATGGCGGCAACTATGCCACCCCGCATCCCGAGTTTTATGCCAAAACCATTCTGAAGCAGACCCGCGCTCCGGACCATGGCGAGCTCGACATCCTGGATGCGGTGCTGCCCAAAGCCAAAAAGCGTGGTCTGAAAGTTTTCTGTTCCTGTGAAGACGCTTGGCGCAGGTCCGTGCCCGGGTTCGACCAGGTGGCGGAAGTCGATTTGAACGGTCGCAAAACCGGGACCCAATGCCTGTTCAACCCGGACGTCCGGAACTTCTGGACCGGGCTGGTGACGGACTATTGCCACTCGTACGATATTGACGGCGTTCTCTTCTTCAACGAGCGGAATGGTCCCTTGCTCAATGCGCTCGGCGCCAGCCACGCCCAGTCCATTGAGTCCAGCCGGGTGACTTGCTTTTGCGAACATCACCGCAATGCCGCGCGTCAGCACGGCATCGATTCCGACCGCGCACACGAGGGATATCGCCGCCTCGATCAGTTCGTTCAGAAAGCGCTGACGGGCGAGCGGCCGACAGACGGGTACTTTGTTGAATTCTGGCGGTTGCTGATTGAAAACCCCGAAATCCTGGCGTGGGATCGCCTGTTTGATCTCGGCAAACACCAGGTTCTGGCGGAAGTGCGCGCGGCTGTTAAGGCGGTCCGTCCGGCGCTCCAGGCGGGCTTTCACATCGAGCACGTCAACTCCTTTAACCCCATTTTCCGTGCGACCAGGCGTTACTCGGATTTGGCTGATAAAGCCGATTTTTTGAAGGTCGTGGTGTACAACAATTGCGGTGGCGAACGTTACGCGCATTTCATCGACAACATCTGCTCGACTGTTTTTCGCGATGTTCCTCGCGAGGAAATGCTGCGGTTTAATAATCATTTGTTGAACTACGCCAATGAAGCGCCGCTTGGTGCCCTGCCTCAGGCCGGCCTTTCACCAGATTACGTTCGCCGTGAGACTCAACGCGCCCTGGAGGGAGTCGAGGGCAAATGCAAGGTTCTTCCTGGAATCGATATTGGAATTCCCACCGGCCGCAACAGCCGAAAGGCGAGCCCGGATGACACCTATGCGGCGGTGGCTGCGGCACTTAAGGCCGGTGCCCAAGGGGTGATCCTCTCGCGAAAGTATTCTGAAATGCGCCTGGCCAATCTCGAAACGGCAGGGAAAGCAGTGCGGGAAGCCTGACGATGAACCTGGTGGGGCGCGAACTGGCGGACCCGCGTCTTGGAGTGCGGCACTTTGCGCCGCTCTCGGAATCGAACGATTCGCGGCGCGTGCAAGGTCTCGATCGTTCGAACGTAATTCGATCCGAAAGGCGCCGCAAAGCGGCGCACTCCAAAACCTTCGGGGTCCTTACGGTCTTATTGGGCAACCTCGAACTTCCGCCAGCGAGGCGGGCGACTTTACACCTCGATGCCGTAGGCCTTGATCTTATTGTAAAGAGTCTGCCGGCCAATGCCCAGGCGCTTGGCGGTTTCCAATTTGTTGCCGCCGGTTTCCTTGAGCATCTGGACGATGGCGTTTCGTTCCACTCCTTCGAGGAGAGTGAAATTGGTGTCGATGGATTCCTCGCCGGAAGTTCTGACTTTGGTGATCGACAGATCGGCGGAATCCACTTCGTCGCCTTCACACAGGAGCACGGCTCGCTGGACTTCGTTTTGGAGTTGGCGGACATTTCCCGGCCATTCGAACCCGGTCAGCCGCTCGATCGCGCCGGGACTGAACCCCTTGATGACGCGGTTGGCTTGAGAGGCAAAGCGCTTCAGGAAAGCGTTGGCCAGGGGCATGATGTCCTCGCGGCGCTCCCGCAGCGGCGGGAGGTACACGGAAATCGCGCTGATCCGGTAAAACAAATCCTCGCGTAGCTTGCCGTCTTTGATCGCCTCCTCCGGACGGCGATTCGTCGCGGCCACGATCCGGCAGTTGGTTTTATAGGCCATCTTGCCGCCGACCGGCCGCACTTCCTGGTCTTGCAACACCCGGAGCAGTTTGCTTTGGGTATCGATCGGCATTTCGGAGATTTCATCCAGGAAGAGCGTTCCGCCTTCAGCCTGGCGGAAGAGGCCTTCGCGATCGCTATGCGCGCCCGTGAAAGCTCCCTTAACTGAGCCGAAGAGCTCGCTTTCGATGAGTTCGCGGGGAAGAGCGGCGCAATTAATTTTGATGATCCGGCCTTTGCTGCGCGGGCTGAAGGTGTGCACCAGGTCGGCAATAACTTCCTTGCCGGTGCCGCTCTCGCCGGTGATCAAGACGGCGACATCGCTCGGGGCAATGCGCTCGACCGTGCGAACCAGGTCGCGCATGGCCGCGCTTTGGAAGACTGGCGATGCCGTGCCGCTCATCGTTTCGAGCGCGCGGCGCAAATTGCTGTTTTCGGCGGTCTGTTCTTTTCGCTCGAAAGCGCAGCGAACATCGGTCAGCAATTTGGTATTCTCGAACGGTTTGGTGACGAAATTATAGGCTCCGCGTTTACCGGCTTCCACTGCCATGCTGACGTCGTCGTAGCCGGTCAGGACGATGACTTCTGTGTCGGGCCAGCGCTTCTTTAGCTGCGGCAGCAAGTCCAAACCATCCGCATCGGGCAGTTTCACGTCCAGAACGACCACATCGGGTTGCTCGGAGGACAACGCTTTCTGCAGGGCGGCGCCGGTGTCGGCCTCCGATACTTGGAATTCATCTTCGAACAGCGCGCTGAGAATGGCGCGCAGGTCGCGATCATCGTCGACTATCAGGACTTTGCCCTTCATAAATAAGTTTTAGCTGCTCAACGCGCACACGCTCGCGCAAACGCCTGAAAAATCGCCCGGTGCGCCGGATAGCGATCGAACAGGCGCTCGGGGTGAAACTGCACGCTCAGCAGGAACGGCAGCCAATGAGATCCCCCGGGCTTCAATTCCAACGCCTCAACCATTCCGTCATCGCTGACAGCCGTCACCCGCAGGCCGGAAGCAATCCGGGCGACGCCCTGATGATGCGTGCTGTTCACGCCTAGCTTGAGCCCGCCGGTTATCTTGGCCACTAACGAACCGGGTGTCAATCGCACATCGTGGACCACCTCGTTTCGTTCCTGGTTGCGGCCGTGAGCCAAGGATTTGCGGCGCTGCTGGGGAATGTCCGCTACGAGGGTCCCGCCCAGCGCCACATTCAGGATTTGATGGCCTCGACAAATGGCCAGCAACGGTTTGCGTTGGCGGAAGGCTTCGTCGATGAGCAGTACTTCTCTAAGATCGCGCTCTCCCGAATCGGGCGTGACGTTCACGGTTCTGCTGACCGGCGCTGGCAAACGCCCGTTGTAAAGCCTTGGGTCAACGTCATCCCCTCCAGTAAGCATGACCCCGTCGCACCTGGCCACGCATTGCGCGATAAACTTGCGATCAATGGAAGGCGCCAGTGCCATCGGCAAGGCTCCTGCGTCGCTCAGTGCCTCGGCATAGCGTGCCGAGAGGCTGATGGACCTGTCCTGATGCTCCTTGCCTTCGCTCTCAATGTCGGGCGAAACCAGGATCATGGGTGCTGGCGGCATGTGAAAACTCTAATCGCCGAAGGTGCGTGTGTCACCAAAGATCGGGCCCCCGGCATGGTGATCGGGCTCAGTTCGGATGCGCCGGAAGGCCGAAATCCGAAGGCCGAAGCTCGAGAGAAGACCGAAGCCCGAAATCCGAAATCGCGGGCCGGTCGTCTGAGGCAAGCCCGGGTATGACTCAGAATAGGTGCCCCTGGCCGCCTTAAGGCGGCCCTCTAAACTACGGCGGAGGCTCTCAATCAACCTGGGCCTCTGGAAACCGCTCGCGGATGGACTTTTTAACGCGGCCTTCCTCTTCCGGGCGTAATCGACGCCGGTTGATCCGCCGCTTTACGGCATCTAATAGCTCCAGCCAATCCTCCAAGGGTGGCTCGGGAACGGCTTGCCACTGGTCATAGCGCTTTTGCCTGGCGTAAAACAACCAGGCGCCGCCCACGTGTTGAGCGTACACCTGGAGATCCTCCCCCTCTTCGGTCACGCGTTTCCAGCTGATTTCGGCTTTTGGCACGGGCAATTCAGACCGCAGGCAGGTCTACACCGGCAACCGCCATGGCCGCAATCCCTTCCTCACGCCCGATAAAGCCGAGGTGTTCATTCGTAGTGGCTTTGATGCCGACCCGCTGCTGATTGATGCCCAAGGCCTCAGCAATATTGAATTTCATCTTCTGCACGAACGGATAAACCTTCGGGGCCTGCGCCACCAGGGTGGCGTCCAGGTTGACCAATTTGCCTTCACGCAAGGCGATTAATCGAGCGGCCTCTTGCAAAAAGACACGGCTGGACGCACCGCGCCAGCGCGGATCCGTGTTGGGAAAGAAGTGGCCGATGTCGGGTTCGCCCAGGGCTCCCAAAATCGCGTCGCAAATGGCGTGCATCAGCACGTCGGCATCCGAATGGCCTTCCAGCCCTTTGGCATGTTCAATCTCCACGCCGCCCAGAATGAGCTTGCGGCCTTGTACTAGAGCATGAACATCGTACCCAATGCCAACGTGGACCATGCGGATCTCCTATTTGCGGCAGCGCAGCGCCTGGGACCCTGAGCCACAATCGCCGCCAGCATTCCGTGTCTGCGGTTCGAGAATCCGGCAGTGAGTGCGAGTTCTTCGTCTCAGGTTCATGGCCAAACTATAGAGAGGGCGGCGGGTTACACCAAGTCGATTATCCGTCGGGTGATTGGAAGTGTCCTTAAGCGGCAGAACTGGCGCCAGCGGGTGGTGGCGCGGCGAGCGGCAGTGTGAAGTAGAAGCTCGCGCCGCGCCCAAGTTCACTTTTGGCCCAGACACGGCCGCCATGACCCAGGATGATATGCTTCACGATGGAAAGTCCGAGGCCGGTCCCCCCTTGTTCGCGCGAACGAGCTTTATCTACCCGATAAAAACGTTCAAAAATGCGCTCCAGCGACTCGGGCGGGATTCCCGGGCCGTCGTCCTCGACTGAGACCTCGACCTGATCGGGCCCCAGCGGACGAGTGTGCAGGGTAACCGTGCCGTTGAGGCGCCCGTATTTGATGGCATTGTCGACCAGGTTGCAAAGCACCTGCTCGAGCCGGGCGGAGTCTGCCCGGACGCTCAGCTCGGGAATCGCGTCAATCAGCTTCATTTGTTTCGTGGCGGCGGGTGACTTGAAATCGCCCAGGACTTTCTCACTCAAGGCGCGCAAGGAAACCGACTGAAGATTGAGTTGAACCCGACCGGATTCCAGCTCGGAAATCGTCAGGAGATCCTCGATCAGAAGTCGCAATCTTTCCGCGTTACGATCGATTGTTTGCAGGAATTTGGCAGTGACTTCGGGGTTATCCTTGGCGCCTTCGAGTAACGTTTCTACGTAGCCCTTAATCAAAGAGAGCGGGGTGCGCAGTTCGTGGCTGACGTTGGCGACGAATTCCTGGCGCGTGCGCTCCAACTGCTTGAGCCGGGTCAAATCGTGAAATACCAGAATTGTGCCGTAGCGTCGTCCTTGGATGTCGAACAGGGCCGCGCCGTTCACCTGCAGCCACAGTTCGCTCGGACGCGAAAGCTTCAACTCCCGGCCGAGCACCTGTTTTTCTGTGCCGAGCACTTCAACCACTTCAGTCAGTTCATGCAGCCGGAGCGCCTCCATGATTGTGCGCGAGCGGATATCGGTCGTTATGCCAAAAAGCCGAATGCACGCCCGGTTGGCCAATTGCACCCGGCCGGAGTCGTCCAGCAGCAGCAAGCCCTCGGCCATGCTGTCGAAGAGGGCCTCTTGTTGTTGCTGCTGTTGTTGGCTGGTCCGCGCCTGCATCTCCTCCAGCTTGCGCAATCGCCCGTCAGCCTCGGCCTGGATCTGGCGCACCCGGTTCCTCCACCAAATCTGCAATGCGCCCGCGCCGAGCAACACTGCCACTGTGAGCACGGGCCAGATCATGGACTCTTGAGCGCCGAAGCGCCGGCGGTTTTCACCGCGTCTCGGCTTCGACAAATCGATAACCAACCCCACGCACGGTGTCGAGGTATTTGGCCGCCGGGCCAAGTTTCTCGCGCAGTCGGCGCATGTGAGTGTCAACCGTGCGCGTATCGATCAGGCTGTTGTATTCCCATACGTCCCGCAGTAATTGTTCGCGTGACTGCACCCGGCCGCGTCGCTGCGCCAGAACCGTCAGCAATTTGAACTCGGTCGCCGTCAGGTCCACCTGTTTTCCCTTCCAGCTTACCAGGTGCCGCGGCGAATCAATCACCAGGTCCCCGAATTTGTAAGTATCCGCTTCTTCCGTGGTTGCCCGCCCGCGCTGGAGAATCTTCTTAATCCGCAAGACCAGCTCGCGCGGGCTGAACGGCTTGGTCATGTAGTCATCAGCCCCAAGCTCCAACCCGAGGATCCGATCGATTTCGGCAGCTTTGGCCGTGACCATGACGATCGGGACCGCCGACGTCGCGGGGTCGCGCCGCAGCATTTTGCAAACTTCCAGCCCGTCCACTTCCGGTAACATCAGGTCCAGGACGATCAGGCTGGGCAGAGCGGAGTGCGCCTTTTTCAGCGCTTCTGCGCCGTCGGCGGCGGTAACCACCTCGAAACCGCTTTGTTTGAGATTGAATTCAACCAGCTCCACCGCTTCTGGCTCATCGTCCACCACGAGGATTTTTGGTCGCACGCTCACTTGCATAGCATTTAGGTGGCAAGTGGGACAAGGCGCAGTTTGTTACAGCGGAGTGACGCTTGGGTTACTATCTGGTAACCGCGCTCGTGCCCGGACTTTGGAAGCCTCATTGCCCGGCTTGCAAAGGAACTTGGGATACACCGCCGGCGTCGGTTTGCCGCAGCACGATCTCCATTCTTTCAATTAAGTCTTTCACCTTGAATGGCTTGGTGATGTAGTCGTTCGCTCCGGCATCCAAACCCGCGGCTCGGGCAAGCTGGCTCGACATCGCAGTCAAAATGATAATCGGCATCGAGTGGGTTGCCGTATCTCGTCGGAGAATCTCACACACCCCCAGCCCGTCCAATTCGGGCAGCATCAGGTCCAGCAAGATCAGATCGGGCGACTGAGAACGGGCTTGCTCCAACCCCTGCGCCCCATTCGTGGCGGCGAGCACGGCGAAACCCGCGTTGGTCAGATTGAACTTTAGGAGTTCGACCAATTCAAGGTCGTCTTCGACCACCAGGATTCTCTTGCGCACGCTGCCAAAAGTACCAAAGGCCGGCACGCGGAACAACCGCCAGGGGGTTACGTTCTGGTTACAAAACCTGTAAGGAACCAACAGGTATGCTTATGAGTTTCCCGCTCGGGTTTTGTATAGCCTTCGAGCTTTCTTATTCGTGGAAACAGGACGCGCCGCGAGGCAATTCCCTCGCGGTCGGTCCCGGAAATCTACTTGGAGGCCATGCAGCAGGTCCCCTGCATGCCGCAGCTATGGTTCACCTTATCCGTCCGCGTCTTTCCTGCGCCGGCGGAAGTGATCGTTGTTGCGCAGGCGGGGCAGCCATGGACCGCAATGGTCTTCAGCGGTTCGGCGCGCATACCTTTGCCCGAGTTGTCCGCCACTTTTGCAAACCGGTCGGTGCAACGCGCGCACGTCTTTGAGGTCGTGGTTTGTGACTGCACTGGCGCGGCCGCGGAGGCCATCAGTTTGGAGGAGCCTTTCCCCTGGGCCAAAATAGGGTTGGGGACCAGCAAACCAAGGGTGGCCAGCGCAATGGAGGCCAACGAAACGGAACGGGAGAGTGTATTCGATATTTTCATTTTAGTATATTTCATGTTGTGTCTCATTTGAGCGGACCTCTCTAATACGCCATGATTGAGACAACCCCTCACCGTTTCCGCAATTTTGGTTTCGCCCGAGTCGATTTGATGCTAGAGAAGATGGCGCGCCGGTTTCCTCGAAACCGGATCGTGGGCGAGTGGCGAAATGGCAGACGCGCGTGGCTTAGGACCACGTGGGGTAACCCTTGCAGGTTCAAGTCCTGTCTCGCCCACCATCCCCCTGATATTTCGGCTGGACATCAGCCATCGACCGGGCAAGCGCGTGGCTGAGCGCCGTTGCCGATTCGGCTGCCATTTATTGACCGATCGGCGTAAAGAGACGGCCAAGTCTGGCATGCCGCTATTTAAAGCCATCTGGGCGCGTTGAAGCGACTCGTAATGGATCATCAAAACGCTGTGGTCGCACTCGAAAAACGCGCTGCCGCGCTGCAGGAAGCTTTGTTGAAGATCGAGTCGACCGACACAGGAATGCCCTCTCCACGGCCTGGCGGTAAGCAGATGGGCCAAGCCTAATCGGTCCGCGGTAGCGAGCGATGGCGAATTTCCACAGACCTCCGGAGGGGCGGGTGGCCATAGTGGCTGAATCGGCACCGATTTAGAGGGCGAACGGCCGCTAAGCTAAGGACTTGGGTCCTATCCAACGCAGCCGGCTCATTTGTCGTAATCAAGATGCCCTTTCGTTGCCTCCTCTCCTTAAAACCGGTCATGAAACTTGCCTTGATAGCGCCGGGTGAATGCACTCTTCTTGCCCTCATTGGCCGCACCCGGTCGTATGACACTGAGGATTGCCACCAACCCATCAATCTCGTGGACGTTGCACATGCGGCACAGGCTCGTCATCGCCGCGCTTTCAATGTGGTGAACAGAACGTGCGTTGCCACTGGCGATCATCCGCCCAGACTTCCGGATCGCACCAGGGGTCTGCTGCCTGGGATCGCCCAGTAACAACTTACCGTCCGCTTTCTGCCGGGCCACACAACGCTCCAAATCCACCTCCCCTCGCGCATCCGCTTCCTTTCGTTACGTTCACCAAGTCAGGCGGCACCCTGAGCGAACGGCTTCTGCGTCCTGGCCGAATGGAATGCTTTTCACTGACTCAACCTGAAAAACCGCTGAGTGCCGGAGATGGCATTGGTGACCGTGATTTGCCCGTTGACAGTAACGGGCACGGGAGTGTCGGACGTCCAAACAGCCGATGGACCAAAATTGGTCGTGCATTGCAAAGTGAAGCCAGGGAAATTAGTTGGCCACTTCAGGATCAGATTCTCTCCCATCGCGATTTCCGCCAGAACAGGCGCCCCCAATGGCAACGAAAGGCCGAACACAGTTCCATAGTTATTCACGCCGCCAATAGTTGCGGTGCCATACAGCGTGCCGTCGGAGAGTACTAGGCTGTTCGGACCAAATCCATCGCTTCTAGTAAAAGAATGAAGTGGTGAAAGGACCAACCCATCGAGATCGATCGCGAAGGCCGTGCCCCCGCCGAAACGACCGCCTTTAGGGGCCGCACCGAATAACGTATTGCCTGACAAAAGCAATTTAGCCATCGGCAGAGCACCGTCCTCGTTGGCCAGACTGGTTCCGGAGGTCGCCGTAAACGTATGTATCGTCCTAAAAGCCGAGCCATCGGTATTTACGGCGAAGATCGTGCCATTGCTCGAGGCACCGCCCCATTCGGCGGCCCCATACAGGACATTGCTCCACAAAGTCAATGGTCCTGGAAACCCACCATCTTTATTTGAGTAAGAAACTGGACTCCCAACGCCCTGGTCGAACTCGTGCAGGATTAGAAAGCCTGAGCCGTCTGTTTTAATGGAAAATACCGTTCCTTTGTTGCCAAGGCCATAAAGCGTTGTTGTTCCATAGAGAGTATCGCCCGACAAAACCAATCCGCCCGAAGGAACAGCTGCGGTGAAACCCCCGAAACTATGCAGGTTAGTAAACAGCAGTCCATCGGTTGTAACGGCGAACAGTGTTCCCACGCCGTTCGCACCGCCGTACGGGGTCGTGCCGTATAAAGTCGCTCCTGCCAAAACCAGCTCACCGGAAGGATTGGCTCCGTCGGCATTGGGGCCGAGTTGCTGAGGGACCGAAGTAAATTGGTGCAAGACTTTAAAGCCGGAGCCATTAGTGTTGATTGCGAACACAATGCCGTTGCTCCAACTGCCCCCCTGCGATGTCGTCCCAAACAGGGTGTCACCGGACAAAACCAATCCCCCGTATGGAGTAGCTCCTTCAGTACCGCTAAAGGAATAAAGCGTTCTAAATTCTGAGCCATCAGTGTTGACGGCAAACACCGTTCCGTTACCGGAGGGACCACCGTTGGCGGTCGTTCCGTACAAGGTGTTGCCTGATAAAAGCGCTCCCGCATAAGGCCGCGATCCATTGATTCCATTAAAATAATGCAAATTCGTTACGCTTTGCGCCTTGATTTGGTTGGTCACCACAAAGCTAAGACCCAGGAGCAGAAAACGTACGAGAGATCGGTTTTTACAATTCATTTTCACAGGCTATGTTGACCGTTTTTGCAGATTTAGCTCCGGACTTCGGTCGAGGAACCTGGCGTGAGCTTTGCTGAAGCAGGAGTTGCACGCCGCAGCAGCAGAAGCTAACCAAGACCAGGAGCAGAAACCTTGGCCACAGCGCAATTGAGCCCGTTGCATAAAGTTCCATGATCCTCTTATCTGACTCGGACGTGTAGTTCGCGATTAGATTGTCCAGATAGCCCACGGCGAGGTAAGAGAAACTTAGGCCGAAACTGAGCGACAGCTGCACCGTGATGCGTGGCTCAACCGCAGCACTGCGCACAACCATCGCGATCAGCAGCCAATACAAGGGACTATCGGCACCGCCAGTGAAAAATGCCAGAACTGCAATAAGGCAACCATCCGCTATAATAGTAACCAAAATGCCGACGTGAACGAGTCGCATTGGGAGATGTCGAGCTGCGATTAACAGGACAGAAACTCCCAAAGTGATTCCAATGTAGATCGCAAAAAGGAGCGTGAGTTTCCGAGGGTCCAACTCTATGGATTCGCCTACCGCATCCATCAAGGTTCCGCCGCGTCGGCCGAGAAAGAGCGCCGTGAACAGCATGATAGCGAGTGCCGCTTTGATTGGCAGGATTATATTTCGCTCCAGTCGAAGACTCCTGCGCATCCACTGTTGGGGTTCCAAAGGCTGCATTCCGAAAGCTGTCTTCAGCCGTTCAAGAATCCATTGAACCCTTGTTAGATCAGCTGGTTCGGGGCGCGCGACACCACCCTCACGCTCACTCGGCTTTGGTGTGGGAGGAGATCCCACTCGGTTGGGGTTGGTCGGGATTTCACCGGCTTTTCCCGAAATGATTTGCACCTCCGTCTTCACCTCGCTCGCGCGTTGGTACCTCCGCGCTGGTTCTTTTTCCAGCGCCTTTAAAACTACCTCGTCGAGTCGCAAATCGATTTGCACCTTCTGAGACGGGGCGGCGAATTTGCCCAATGGTAGTTCGCCGGTGAGCATTTCATAAAATACGACGCCGAGCGAATAAATATCCGCTCTGTGGTCCACCGTTCGAGGGGACTCAACCTGTTCGGGCGCCATATAGTGGGCGGTCCCCACGATTTCTCCAATCCCGGTTAGGCGAAAGTCCTGAGCTTCCTGACCTAAGACCCTTGCTAATCCGAAGTCCGCAATTTTGACCCTCCCCTTTCTGTCCAGAAGGACGTTCTCCGGTTTGATGTCGCGGTGCACAATGCCTTCGCTGTGAGCGAATTGCAGAGCTTCGCAAATTTGGGGAATGATTTGCAGCGCCTGTTGGGCGGACAATCCGCCCGCTTGCTCGAGCTGCCTCAGGGTCATGCCATCCACGAACTCCATGATGAAATAATGGAGCCCATTGACCTGGCCGAAATCGAAGAGCGAAACGACGTTCGGATGGCTTAGTCTGGCTAAGGACCTTGCCTCGCGCGTAAAGCGCTCAGCAAACCCGGGATCTTTTGCAGCCCTCGGCGGAAGAATCTTGAGCGCGACCAGCCGATCGAGTTCGCGTTGCCGCGCCTTGTAAACGGCTCCCATGCCTCCCGAACCCAGCACCGCTATAATTTCCAGCCCGGGGAAACAACGTGCAATTTGCTCAATTGGCGGCAAATCGATAGCTGCCGTTTTTGAGCCCGCAAGTGGGTCGCCGGTTTCGCTGCCGATACCAACCCTAACCAGGCATTCTGGGCAAAGACCTCCCGCGGCACCGGAAGGAATCGGTTTGCCACAGTGTAGGCACATGGTTTCGTCAGCCATACTTCGAGCGTTCAGCCATAGATCGGAAATCCGCGCCAAAAGTTACAGAATGACTGACACAATACCGTTAAATGCTGGTGTTAGGCTCCGGGTTACTGCGCTTCGCACGATCCAGCTCACGTGCGGGCCTCAAATTAGCGCCAACAGCAGATGGCGGAGTTCTTCTTCGATCTCATCTGGAGTTGAGACGGTTTCGCTAATAACGCCCCGAAGAACCTTCCTAAACCTTTGCCGCAACCGATGCGCTGCAACTTTCACTGCGCCTTCAGTCATCTTAAGCCGTTTGGCCAGCTCGGTATATGGCAGAGAGTTGCGTGACCCATTAAGGGCGAAACGTAACGCCTCAAATAGCTCCGCTCCTTCCTGTTCAGTGTATTCGCGCTGCAATTCAGTATATGCCCGATCCAGCAGCGCCAGCGCCCATCGCTGTTCGAATATCCTTTCTGGAGTCAGATGCTCAACCGCCTGTTGCGAAAATAGATTTTCCGCTGCCGACCAATCCACCGAAAACACCCGGCCGGCACCTCGCTTCTGGGCACAGGATCTGTCCCATTCATCCGCGAGGAAGCGTTTGAGCAATACCAACAGATACGTTCGGAATTTTCCTTTAGCTTCGGCGACGGTCTTGAGCCATTCCCTTTGGAGCAATCGCGCGAAAAACTCCTGGGTCAGATCCTGTGCATCTGCCGGGCTGTTTCCCTGCCGGCGAACGAAGGCATACAGTGGAAACCAATAGGTTTTGCACAACAACTCCAGCGCTTGAGTCGACTGTGAAGGATGGAGCCCGCGTGCGGCCAGGACAACTGACCAGTGGGTCGTCACAAATCTCGCCTCGGACGGCCGAGCCAACTCGTCACGCGTTGAGCTCATGGGTGACAGCGTATCTTTAGCGCGGTGACACGTCGATCCGAATCATACTTCGGCCGGGCACATTCCAAACTTTGCTCGCTGATAAACAAGAAATTTTGATCTTCTCCGTCAGTGTTGCAGGGTGGAGTTGCGAGTTCTTGGGTTTTATTGCTTAATTGGGGGGTGAAGAGGCGACCAGGCTTGACCATGGTTTGCACGTTTCTGGTGGTGACGCTTGCCTACTTGTTGTGGGGATCGGAGCGAGAGCCCCGGTGTCGGGGGAGGACTTTGAGTGCCTGGTTGCTTGAGGGGACTTGGAACCCCGACGGGTTGAGCGCGGAGCAAGAGGAGGCCATCAGATGCATGGGAACCAACGCATTGCCCTTCCTGGTGAAATGGGTGCAGTACGTGAGCCCGCCTTGGAGAGTACGGTTGACAGGCAATGCGCCTCGGGTTTTCGCGCGCTTTTCCTTTTTGCTTAGGGACAAGCAATTGGAGCGCGCAAGGCTTAGCCCGCGTCTGGGCGGAATTGGAATCCGCCGGTAAGATGGTTGGGTATTATGACGTCATCGTAGCGGCGACCTCGCTGGAAAGGGGCAGCCGGGTTGCCAGTTTCAACCAGAAACACTTCGCGCCTGTTAAGGGGCTGACGGTTATCCAACCAAAATGACCAAGTTGCCTGTCGTCCGAACTCCCAGCGGGTAGTATGCCTATGATCATCACCAATGTAGAATTAACGATGACCCCTTGCCAAACGATGCGCGACGGTTGGTGGAACACGCGGCTGTTGACGGGTACCACTCCAACCGGCTATCCAGAGGTCAAGTGAGAAAAATGCTGGGCTTTACTTGGTCTCAAACTGGGGAGTTCCTGGCCCATCATAACTGCGAACGGCATTACGATATCGCTGAACTTGAAAAGGAACGGCAGAATTTGGACCGCCTTTCGGGCCATTGATCGCCGGTCACCCCACGTGGATGTTGACCGTATGAAAAAGAAGCTGGCGCGGAAAAAGCGCGTTTCCAAGAGCGCACCCGATCAGAAACCTCCCGACTTGGGCCGTATGAAAAAGCCGCTGGGTTCGCGCGAGGAATGGTACGATGAAATGCGATTCCGATCTATCAAGGGCCACCGTGTTTTGACGCCTACGATTCATCAGGCTGATATTGCCGAGGAAATGTTCGGGAATGACTAGCCAGAGGACGCATGAAAGACATTTATCTGAACGACTTCCACAGGGAGCACAGCGAGCGTTTGAAGAAAAATTTGGCGCAGCAGCCGAAGGCATCGCTTGAAGATGCGATGGGGCAGTACGACCGGATCAAGCGCGGGACTTCGCTGCAGAAATCCGAACCGCAGATGGCAGAGCGGGTTATTTCGCGGTAAATCGGATCGTCCGGCCTCGGGAAGAGGAAACCCTTCGAACCTGGGTCCAGGCCAGCCACCTCCTGATCGACGCGGCCATTTTCACCAGGAAATGGCAGGACACCGGTTCCTTTATTAGACCAGAGTGACAGCAGTCCCAACAAGTGGAACCGAGGAATTGGGTGATCCTGGCGAGCGACCGCTTCGCATGGGCCCAGCGAGTCCTGCGCAGGCAATTCGCCGGGCAGGTCAAAATGCAGGGTATGGACTGCAAGTATGGCCATACTTGCATGTGTGCCTTTATAAAGATTTAGGTGGGAGACGTTACAGAATATTGGAAGGCGAAGTATGGTACCGTTGGGCGTATAACGGACTTAGGACCACGTGGGGTAACCCTTGCAGGTTCAAGTCCTGTCTCGCCCACCAACAAAAAAGGCGACCCGTTGCCGAGTCGCCGGGTGCTTCTAACTCTCAGGAAAGAAACAATTCCAAAGCTATATCGGCTGAGAACTTTAAGTCTTCCTTTCGGCTCGGCGGGGGATTGGGACCATGCACGCGTTCGCGCGCAAACCCGTCCGATTTCAGAAACACGCGCGGCCGGCGATCGCAGGGCCTCCAAAATCCAAACAGCGCTGCGGCTCCTCGAATGAAGCCGAAGCTCAGGTCCGTGAATTTCCTTCCAGCTTGAAGCGAACCCATCGTGAAACCAATCCGGCCGAGGGAATGGAGAACAAGCCGGCAATGTTCGACATTCCCTTCGTGCGGCGAAATGTCTATAGTGTTCCCCGTGTGAGACGAACCTCGTGATTGCACGTGCCGCTCAAAGCTGCCGCAAAATGCCGGTGTTGAAGCGCAAGTGAGAGCCAGGGTGTCCAAAATATGCTCAAGGCTAAAAGGGTGCCCAACGCCTGGCACGTGGATTCACACGCGCATGACAATGCCGAATGGTCGAGCAATCTCCACCTTTTTGCCGAACACCTCTTCAAATAGGGTACCGCCCGCGCTACACGAAGGCCAATTTGTTTCAACTTCCGAAAGCTTTGATTTTATTTATGAGTAAGCTACGCAGGTGGATAACGCTCTGTTGCGGAACCACAATCGCATTGGCGTTTCAAGTCCGTTGTTACGCATCGGACGACACTCCTCGGACTTGGGTGCCTTACTTCACTCCGGCGACCTCGTTGCCAAAGGCCCCTGACTCGGAGGGCTTCCTGCAGCGCTGGCTGCTCCTGGAGCCGATCGACAAACCGAACCGCAGCAACGCGGGATTTACCGATTCCTACGTGCGAGCCCATCTCACGACCAATTATTTCACGGGCCAGTTCACCGTTCTTCCCCGCAACGGCGACAAAGTGACCGTCGGTAATGAGGAACTTGTCTGGCATGCCGTGGACTCCGCCAATTACGACGTCAAACTGTTTCGCTTCGCTTACGGCTTGAACAAACGAACCTACGGCGTGTTGTTTTGGGCGGTGACAGTGGTTGCCAGCCCGCGAGAGCTCAAAGGGGTTCGTCTGGCCGTCGGCTCCAACTCGGCCTCGATGTGGTGGCTCAATGGAGAAGAAGCTGTGGACCTTTTCGGAGATCGCCGCATGGTGGCGGACGATTGCGTCTCCAAACGTGTCACCCTCAAGCAGGGCAAAAATGTCATTCGCGGCGCCGTTATCAATGGTCCGGGGTTAAGTGATTTTTGCGTCCGGTTCATTGATGAGAAAGGAGAGCCCATCAAGGACCTTACGCTGGAACTTAACAACAGCGGAATTTGACCATGAAACGACGACTCTTTTCAACAGCGATTCCCGTCCTGCTGGCGCTTTTGCCTTTGAGCGAGGCATGGGCTTTGGATGGCGAACCTTACATCCACGATCCTTCCACGATCATAGAGTGCGACGGCAAGTTTTATACCTTCGGCACTGGCGGTGGCGGCTTGATTTCCGACGACGGCTGGACTTGGCATAGCGGGGCGGTGCGCCCCGGCGGCGGAGTGGCCCCTGATGTCATCCGCATTGGCGACCGATACTACATGAGCTACGCAACAGGCGGCGGCGGGTTGGCTGGGGGGCACGCCTCGAAAGTCCATACTATGTGGACCAAGACGCTCGACCCGAAGTCTCCTGAGTTCGGATTTAAGGACGACACGATTGTCGCCTCATCTGATGGGGTTGAAGACTGCGACGCCATCGATCCGGCCTTTTTGCTTGATCCTACCGATGGCCGTTTGTGGTTAAGCTATGGGACTTACTTCGGCTTTATCCGCATCGTCGAGCTTGATCCGAAGACGTGCAAACGCGTGGAAGGCAACCAACCGGTCAATGTTGCCATTGACTGTGAAGCCACCGATTTGCTCTATCGTGATGGCTGGTATTACCTGTTGGGCACGCACGGAACGTGCTGCGACGGCGCTAACTCCACCTACAACCTGCGTGTTGGCCGTTCGAGGAAGGTGGCCGGTCCTTATGTGGACAATATGGGCCAGGATATGCTTGAGGGAGGCGGCAAGCTGGTGGCGGCTGCCAGTGGTCGATATGTCGGTCTGGGACACTTCGGGCTGCTGGACCTTGGCAATGGTGTGCAAAAGTTCTCCTGTCATTACGAGGCTGACCTGGACCGAGGCGGGCGCAGCGTGTTGGACATTCGCCCCTTGCTTTGGAAAGACGGATGGCCGGTGGGCGGCGATAATTTCAAAGGCGGCACGTTTGAAATTCAGTCCGCGCGGAGCGGCTATGCTCTGGAATTGGCGGTGGATTTCGTACGGATGCCGGGACGCCGTGGCGGCTTTGGGGGATTTGGCGGCCCGGGTAGGGGAGGTCCGGCCGGAGCGAACGCGCCAAACGGCACCAATGGCCTTCCCTCTGGCGGCTTGGGCGTTAATCGCGCCCCGGCTGGACCCGTTACGCCGATTCCACTCCAGGAACTCGCACAGGTATCGTCAAACTGGCCGGCTGGCAACATCGGCGTCCGCCTGGGCGATTATATGATGCGGCCGCATCAGAAGTGGGTGATAACCGCGGTCACAAACGCGGGCGGCTATCCGGGCTCGCCTTATTTCACCATTACCATCGAGGGAACAGAGCGCGCGCTGGCCGCAACCGCGGACGCCGAGGTGGTCGCTGTTCCGGCTGCCACTGGCGCGCCAGAACAACTGTGGCGAATCGACCAGTTGACCGATGGTGCCTATCGCATCATGCCTAAGACGGTGCCTAATTCCCGGGGACCTCTGGCCCTAACAGCCGTGGGCGCCAGCACGCCGACATTGGCTGAATTCGACCCTAATAGCGACAAGGCCCGCTGGAATTTCACCCCGCCTTGAGGAGTTTCTTGGTGGTCAGCGTGGACAGCGAAGAAACGGCAGCGGAAAACGATAGCGGCGCCAATGCGATTGATGGCAACTCCGCCACCTTCTGGCACACGCGTTGGAAGGCCGATCAGAAACAGCCCCATGAAATTACGGTGGATATGGGCAAAACAAATCACATTGGCGGTTTGACCTATTTGCCGCGCCAGGACGGATTACTGAACGGTGTAGTCGAGAAATACCGCTTTGAAACAAGCGCCGACGGCGTGAACTGGACGACCAACGTCGCCAACGGCTCGTTTGGTAATATCCAAAACAATCCGTCGCTCCAGGAAGTCAGCTTTGCTCCGGTGAACGCCCGCTACTTCCGTTTTACTTCCTTGCGGGCGCTCTGGGGAAGCGGTTGGACGAGTGCAGCTGAAATCTCCGTACTGCCCGCCCTATGACGAACGGAGCAACGAAGCAATTCCGGGTTCTCCTGGCGGGAACCCTGTTGACCTTCTCGACTTGCACGGCGGCCTTCTCTGCCGAAAAGCAGGTGTTCGAGGCGGAAGCCGCCCAATCGCTCCGAGGCGCATCTCGGCTGACCGACAACACTGCCTCGGGCGGCTATCTGGTCCGTCTTTCCAGCCCCGGCGACGGCGTCAAATTCGTCGGCGTTCCTCCTGCTGGCAAATTAGCGATCCGTTATGCTTCGGTGGAGGTAGGCACGATCAGTGTCGCGGTCAATGACCAACCGGCGCGCAAGGTGAACGTCCATTCCTCGGGTGCTCTGACCAACTCCTTTCTCCATACCGTCATTGACGTCTCCATTCCCGCCAACGCCACGTTGACCATCAGCCTCGCTACCAACGATGTCCCAGTGAACATCGATGGGATAGTTGTCGGCGACGGCGACCTGGGCCTGCCGCCCGATATCTGGAACTTGCCGCCGTTGAAGGTCGCTGAAGGTCCTTATCCAGCTGACTGGAAGGGGTTGGGCCAGCACTACAGCGTGCCGGAATGGTGGCGCGATGCTAAGTTCGGCGCCTGGGCCCACTGGGACCCGCAGTCCATGCCGGAGGATGGCGATTGGTATGCGCGCGGCATGTATCAGGAGGGCAGCCGCCAGTATCGCTACCATACGAACCACTTCGGCTATTTATCCGAATACGGTTACAAGGACATCTGCCACAACTGGGTGATTGACCGGTGGGATCCGACTGAGTTGATGAACCTCTACGTCGAAATGGGCGCCCGCTATTTCATGGCGATGGGCGTTCACCATGACAACTTCGACAACTGGGATTCAAAATACCAGCCATGGAACTCGGTGAACATCGGTCCGAAAGTGGATGTCGTTGGCACATGGGGAAAATCCGCGCGCGCGCACGGCCTCCGGTTTGGCATTGGCTTCCACAACTCTCCACCGCGAACCTGGGGTCAATTCATGCCCGTGCGCTATACCAGCGACAAGCACGGCCCGCAACAGGGCGTGCCTTATGACGCATTGCAAACCATTTTGGATGGAAAAGGAAAATGGTGGGCAGGCATGGATCCGGTCGACCTTTACGGCCCGATTCACAACAATAAAGATCCGCTGCTCTCGCCCTTTGCCAACCAGTTCATGTGGCGGGTGGATGACGCGATCACGAAGTATCATCCGGATGTCATTTACTTTGATGAAGCTGCCGGTGAGACGCTGATGGATTTGGGTGTTCGCATGGGGCTCGGTTTTCTCGCGCCGCAATTGGTTGCGAATTTCTACAACAAGTCCGTGCAATGGAACCACGGCAAGATGGACGTGGTAATCAACCTCAAATGCATTGGCGGAAAATACAACAGCTTCAAAGACCGCGACCTGGTGCCGGTGGTTGAACGCGCTCTGGTCAAAAGCAGCGAGGCGGACATCGAACCAGAAATTATGGCCTACTCGTTTCAGACCGAAACCACGATCGCCGACTGGCACTACCGCGCCGGCCAGCGATACCTGGACGCCAAGAAGATTGTCGGATTATTGATGCAGAACGTTTCGCGCAACGGCACGATGTTGCTCAACCTCACTCAGCACGGACGCGGCGATCTCGACCCGCAGGAGATTGCGATTGCAAAGGACATCGGCGCCTGGCTCAAAATCAATGGCGAAGCCGTTTATTCCTCGCGTCCGTTTGAAATTTGCCAGGAAAACACGAATGCCGTTTGCTACACGCGCAACAACGGCAATGTTTATGCCGCTCTCATGAATTGGACCAATGGCCCGATCACCCTCAAAGCTCTGCGCGCTGGCGGCACGACGCTGGGAACAATTTCCAAAGTCGAAATGCTCGGCTCGGATGTGCCACTGACGTTTGTCCAGGACGATCAGGGTCTGACGGTCACGCCGAGCGGACCGGTGCAACCGTTGCCAGGCGTCACCAATCAATCGTTGGCGTCGGCGTGCCGTGTCCTGTGCATCAGGCACGACAAAGGCCGGTTCAACGACGACGATCCCGGCGCAACTTACGTTGGCTGGATTCGCCGCTGCAACCTGGGCACCGGCGACTTCAACAACGACCTAACCACCAGCGACACGCCGGGCGCTATGTGGAGTTGCTCCTTTACGGGCAGCGGAGTTTCGGTTGTCGCTCCGAAAGAAGCCGGAGCCGGGAAGCTCGAGATTCAGATTGACGGCCAAACCCGCGCGACGGCCGACTTGTCCGCGACCGGCGCGCGCCAAGCCCAGCAAGTAGTGTGTGAAGTGACCGGCCTGACTGCTGGCAAACACACTATTAACCTTGTTGACCGCGGCTCTGGGCCTGTGGCCGTGGATGCGCTGATCATCCGGTGAGTCAAAGGGGATCGCGCCCGGCGCATCGTGGAGCCACGCTTCAAGTCAGGGCGTGGGCACGGCCAGGCTGTTCTGCAGAATCCAGACAAGCTCGTCTGTGTCGTGCGCTTCTGGAGTGACCCAACGCGAGCCGAAAACCAATTTGGGTATGGCGTTGCTGCCGGTCTCGCCGTAAATCCGAATGGAGGTTTGCAGATACCGGTCGATCCAGTGGTTGGCCAGGGCAGAGTCGAAATTGGCCCGACCGACCAATTCGACAGCCTTGGCTCTGGCTTGCTCGAGGCTTTTTGGCTGCCAGCCGTCGCCGGACTCAAACGAAAACATCCAATGGTCGAAGGCAGCAAACGCCTCGCGGTTGGCCCTCCAAACTGCCAACCCGACTTTGGCCAGTTCGCAGGAGTCCTTGAATTCATCCGCGTCTCGGGTGATGTAGGGATTGCACTGGCGGTTCAAGGGGGTGGGACACAGCGCGAAGGCCAGCTTGCCGCCGTAACGGCGAATCGCTTCAGTGAGCAGGAAATGCAGTCGCTGACAATGGGGGCATTTGTAATCGAAGAGTAGGTTAACGACATATGGGGCTCCTGGCGGACCGAGTAACGGCGCGGAGTGGAGATCAATGGCAGCAGCATTCTTCTGCGACTCGCCACTGCGATAGGCGGCCGAGGGACTAAGAACAGTTTGGCAAATCGCCAGGATGCAAGCCGATGCCACACCAACCAGGGCCAGGCCAATTGAAGGCAAAAAGCCAACCACTCGCCGGGGGGACATTGGGAAAACAGTTTTGATCGACGCAGGCGTCGCCCCAGGTGTGATGTGCGCCGGTGACGGAGAATCCGTCCATCCGCTATTATTTGAATCGTCGTCGAATTGCCTGGGTGCGCGCCAGATTACTAAAGCTGCGAGCAGCAGGCCGGTGATGTGCGTGGCCATGCAGTAAGGGCAAAAGGCCCCAAGGATCCATTTCTGGACGATGATGAACCAGACAGCACTTCCGCCGGCCGCGCCTGCCAGGACCAGCATCGCGCGCCAGGCCAGCCGCCGAACCTCTTGCTTGGTGGCCGGACCAATGGAGAGACTGGCAACGAGCATCGCCAGGTACGTCCCAGACGCCAGGCCACTGACGGGCAATACCCCACCTACACTCGACCACCGGCTGCCGAGCACCTGGTCGCATCCCGGCGCGTCGGGACTGCCGCAGCCGATGGCTGCCCCGCTTGACAGATGATGCAAGCCCAGGTACGCGCTCAACGCCAGAGCCAGCGAACTCAAACCCGTCAAAACCCAGTGCCACCAGGACTGCCTCCCAGACAAAACAGTCACTTCTTTGCACGGAACCAAGTTTGATCCTTCCTTCGCGGGAAATGGAGAGGCACTGGAATTCAGTCCACAGGCGTGCTCACTGGGTTCTCCTCGCATACTGGTTGGGCGCACCCGGCGTGGGAAGATTGCCGGCGATCGGCGTCCCGCTTGCGTGTGGGCGCGTTAATCCAGTTGTGAGGGTGATGCCACTGCCGGCGACCTCGGCATCCACTTCGTGTGCCCTGGTCAACGGCGCGGCTACGGTGATGGTCGCGCCGGCGCCGCCTCTACGGCCTCCAAAGCCACGGAAGCCTCCGCTAACGGAGGCGACCACCGCACTCTCCCGATTCGCGCCGATATCGATGGTGATGGTCTGGCCGGGACTGAATCCAGACGCGTTGGCGACAGGTATCACAGCCACGCCCACGGCAGTGTTGGTGCGCACCGTAGTGGCGCCTGCCGTGCCGACAGTCGCAATAACGGCGGTCTCGCGGTTCTCGCCGGCATCAATAATGACTGTCTGGCCGGCGCTGAAATCCGCCACGCTGACCACTTTGATATTGTTCGCTTCGGCCATGGCATCGGCCGCCAGGACGGTGGCGGCCTGCAATAGGAAATCGCGGCAATTGCTGTCGGTGTCAGCGCCGTCCGGGAAGCGGCCCGCGCTCCTATTGAGCATGCCGATGGCCGGACCGACCCGCCCGCCGAAGCCACCTCGGATCCCGCCTGGCGCAGGAGCGCTACAGCCACCCCGCCCAGCCCCGGATTCCGCTTGATAGCCTTCGGCAGCCCACGGATCGACCAAGCCGCCGTAGTTGAGGCTGTCCACGACGAAGCCAGCGGCGTCGCGCAGGACCATGCTGCCAGCGTTCGAGAAGGCCGGACCGCCAAACCACCAGTCGGGCGACGGAGGTCCCTGGTAGCCCGCGGTGCTAACCGCACCGTCACGGATAATCGCATCCATTTCGTGGTCGTTGGCCAAGGGGCTGTCCAGCGTGATGCCTGTACCCAACGGTTGGATGGGTTCGTTGCTCAAGTGGGCAAAGGCTGTCGCCGGTTGGAAGCTGATTCCTGTTCCCCGGACGCTGAAAGGGATGTTGGCAGAGTGGTTGAATTTCAGCGGTTCTACCAGGTCAAGGCCGCTGCCCGGATCCCCGCTACGAACGTTGTTGGGATTGAATGCCGATTGCGTGCCGACTTTCGTGACCGTGACGGTCTCGATTCCATGACCGACACTGTCGATGTCCAATCTGATCTTGTCACCCACAGAGATGTTGGCGACAGATGAGACCTTGATATTCGTGTCGCCGGCCTTGGCGTCCGCTGCGAGCCATGCTTGCGTGCCGGGCTTGCCGACCGCGGTCACTGTGACCACCTCGTATTTTTCCACGGCTTTGGCAACCGTCGGATAAGTGGCACCGTAGCCGAGGCCGATTTTCTCGCCAACCTCGATCGCGAAGCTGCCACCACCACCGAAACCGCCACGCGAGCCGGTGAAAGGCACGTTAGTCGAGCCGACCGGGATCGTGAGCAGCGGCCCGTCTGGGAGGGGTTGCCACACCGTGGTGGTGTTGCCGGCGGGCGTCCCGAGGCTGGCGAGCTTGCGGGTTTCCATGCCGGCTCCGTTATCGATTTCAATTGTATCGCCCACGTTCATGCCGGTCGTGCTCCTGACAAAGAGGTTGGTATCACCCTTGTGCGCGGGGACCGCCAGCCCGGAGTTGGCCAGGCCGAGCAGGTAGAAACCTTGAGCCGCGAGTTTCGTCCCGGCAGGGATTTTTACCGAAGAGAAGATAGGCTGCTGCGTCGGGTGCTGGGTCAGGGTCCAGTTGGAAATGTCGACGTCACTGTCGCCGGCGTTGTAAAGCTCGATGAAGGAGTCCGTTGAGTTGGAGGGAGAATCAGCGCTAATGCGGAATTCGTTGATCTTGATCGGGCTGATGTTTCGCACCTTCTCGGCCACGGTCTCCGATTGGGTGAGGCCATTAGCCGCCCAGGAGGCGTTGCCGACAACATCGCCGTTGAAGGCGGCCGACCCGGATGTGACCTTGAAGGTCGCGCTCACGCCAGCCCCAGGTGCAACCGGGTCAGTGAAGGTCTTTGACGTCTCGGTCGTGCCGGAGACGACGGAGGTCCAGCCCGTGGGCACGGAAATGCTCAACTTTACACCGGCCGCGGGTGCCCCTGTTGTATTTTTGAACGTCACAATACTCTCGCGAGAGGATCCTGGTGAGAACGTCTGAAGTCCCGGCGGAATGGCAGTTGCGTTCGCCGGCACCAGGCTCAGCCGTTGGACGTCGTACTTGGCGGCCACAACGTTCGCTTGCACCTTCTGGTTGGTTTCCTTCGTCGGGAAGGTGCCGGCGGCCGTCATGGCGCCTTCATAAAACGTGCCCTGCGAGCCGTTGCTGTTGTCACCGCCGTTACCCAGGAGAATGGCTCCCTGCTTGCGCATCGGATCATAGGTGCCATTCACGCGTGGTCCGTCGAACATAACCTTCAGGTCGCCCTGCTGCGCGTCGCCGCCCATCGACCTCCAGTGGTGTGGTTCGCCGTCGGCGGTGGCAGTCACGAAGCGCCAAGTAATGCTGGGTAAATTTGTGCAGAATTTCGACCCATCCGGGTTGACGCAACCTACCAGATTGTTCTCCTGGTCAGTCATGACCCAGGGGCCGGGGGGCTCGCCACGATACCAGGCATTGGCATTGCCATAATAAGCGGTTTCCATGGTGCCGTTCCCGTCGTCGCGGCTGTCGGTTTCAGCGTTGCCGTAGTCGAAGCAGCACCCGGAATTGTAGTGGTGCCCGCTGATGACCCAGTACTGCCCCTCGGCCTGATCCTCGACCGCGGTGCCCTTCGCGTCATTCCAACGGAGGCCCATGCCTGGCTCGATGAAAACCCCGTAGACCTTGTGGCCCCTGATCGTAATCGGTGCCATATCTGCGAGCGGCAAGTTGTTGAACCCACCCATGGCCGGGCCGCTGAAGCCGCCGCGGGGCGCCTGGACAAGGTGATTGCCATGACCGGACTGGTCGTAGATGGTGGTGATCCAGCAGTACGTATTGGCGCAGAAGGCGTCCTGAGCTATCGCGTTGGCGTAACCACCCGCATCGGTCGTGGAGGACTGGACGACTCCGATATCCAAAGTCTTTCCGTCCGACTGGCGCATGACCTGGTAAAGCGGGCCGTTGTAGGCGGCGTAGAGTGCGCGCGTAGTGCTGTGGGCCGCCACGCAGGGAGTTCCAGCAGCGGCGTAGGTGTCACCGGGCCCTTCCGGCCTGGCCGCACTCGCCTTGCGTCCGGCTTCGGCCTGTGCGGCAATTATCAACGCGGCGAGCGGGAACGCGAGCGCCAGTGTGAGCAGTATCGCGAGGCCGGTTTTCGTTTTCATGATCGAGCTATGGTGAAGAAGTTCCACTGGTCTCCCCATCTCCTTGCGGGACAATCTCGATTGCGCAGATTTGGGGATTCTCGACCTTGGGAGTGAAGGTAACCTTGATCTTGCCGTCCGTCACTTCGACGGGGACGGTCTCCACGCAGGCTTTCAGAGGACCGCCAGCCTTGACCCAAACGTCAAAATCTTTGAACTCCCGCCCCTGGACCTTGAACGAAAACACGCGCTCGCCCGGTCCGGTGATGCCATCGAAGGTTTCTGCGAAATGCAGCTTCACCACGTATTTGCCGTTAGGTATCGGCCAGGAAAAGGAGTCCATGCTGTAGCGTTCAGCGCGGTACAGGTCGGGACTTTTGGTGTTGGCGATCTGGATGTCCGGCCGCTCGATGGTTTGGCCGCCCTGGAACCCCTGGTCGGCCAGCCAGACGTTGCCATCAGCGTCTTTAACGGGCTCGGATTTTCCGGCTTTTATGCGAATAATTTTTGTCGGGGTCGAAGCGGTCTGCGCCCGGGTGGCCACAATTTCTTCTTTGGCAAAGTTGCCGACCTCGCGTGTGAATTTGATTTGGTTGCCATCGGCCGAGACCTGGCCGGTGTAAGCGATGCGAATCTCGTTGTCCTGGAAACTGAACATTTCGACGAACGAAATCTTGTTGCCGTCCACCTTGCCCTCTTTCAGTTCGGCCTCGCGCTTGCGGTCGCCGACTTCGGAGTTGGCCTTGCCGGTCAATTGCGTGCCGTCCTGCTTAAAAATGAAAGTGTATTTCTGATTGCCAATCTGGGAGTCGAATTCGGATTTCCAGACGCCGGAGATGTCGGAACTCTTGGCGGCTAGCGCCGAAGTTCCCGGACCCGTTTCGCCGGCAGATTGTGATACCAACGCCGGTGGTTCGGCGGCTTGCAGCGCAGCCGCAATCTGCATTGGATTATCCTGGAACAACAGTTGAGCGAATTGATGCAGACTTCGGCGCCAGGTGAGCCATTCGTGAGCAGTGCCCGGAGATAGGTAGTAGTAAGTATTGATCCCCGCCTCTTTGAGAGCTTCGGTGTTGGCCTTAGGATCGCCGCCGAACGGTCCGCGGTTGGCGCCCGGCCTGCGGTTGGCGGGATCCACTTCGCGGCTGCCGTAGCTGACGAACACCAGCTTCACCTTTTTCTTGAACGGCTCCAGGTCGGGGACATTCGTCAGGGCAATGCTGCCGCCGCTGAAGACGCCGATGTGGGAAAACTTGTCGAGATTCGCCAACGTGATGGTTCGAGTCTGCATCCCGCCCATTGACAGACCGGCCATGGCGCGATTCGACTGATCCGAAAGGGTGCGATAGTTGGCATCCGTGAAAGGGATCAGGTCACCAATGAGGACCCGCTCGAAGACGCTAAAGTCGAACATGCGTCCGCCGGGGCCCCGCCCACCAGGGCCACCACCACCGCTCGGCGCAGCATTGGTCACACCGGCAGGAGTGGGTCCGCGAGCTGCGCCGCCAGCGCCGGGCACATAGCTGTTGGCCATAACGATGATGAAAGGCCTGGCTTTACCCTCCGCGATAAGGTTGTCCATGATCAGGCCGGCGTAGCCCTGTTTGCCCCAGCCAGTTTCATCTTCTCCTCCGCCGTGCTGCAGATACAACACCGGGTATCGCTTTGAAGGCTCCCGTTCGTAGTCCGGGGGCGTGTAAATAAAACAGCGCAAAGTGGCATTGGCGTTCTTGGAATAGTATAAGGTCTGGCGCAGCTGGCCGTGAGGCACCTCCTTAAGGGCATAGAAGTCGGCGTCATGGGCTGGGACTTCGACACCGCTGCCCCAGCGACTGCCGCCATAGAAGTACAGAGTGCCGGGGTCCGGAACCCCGGCCCCATCAATCACCAGTTGGTAGTAATGGAAACCTTCGTCCTGGGGACGCGTGACGCCAACCCAGGCGCCGTCCTCGTCCTTGGTCAGAGGGTATTTTGTACCACCCAAGAACTCGAACGCCACGCTTTGGGCCTGGGGCGCAACAACGCGGGCGCGAACACGCCGTTCAGAATTGACCTGGGGGTATTGTTTGCCGGGCTGGTTGAGCGACGATGGCTTGAAATCTTCCACCACCGGCGCGTTTGTCTGGGCCAGGGACGGGAGCCTAGCCAACAGTGCGACACTGAGAATTGCAGTTTTCATGAGGTTGCAGTGTTAAGGTCATTGTAACGGCGCGTTGTTTTGAAGCTGGACCAGGTCAAGGCTGGCTCGGGTGGGGACTGCTTGGAGCAAGCCCCCAAGGGAGCACAGGAGAAGATCCCCCCTGGCGGCAGATAAACAGCCAGACAAACCGCTGCTGCGCAATGCCTAAATAATTAAAGCGACGTTGTGGGTTTGTCGGCATTCGTAGTCTTTAACCAGTACTTCCACCAAGCTGCAGATTTTGGACGTCTAACTACGAACTATTCTCATGCATCCGCATACGTTCGAGAGAATGTGGACCGTGCTTTGGAATACTTTTTCCCGGCTTCATTCCAGCCTATCGCTAATTCTGAGGCTGGACCCGGTACATGCCCGCCCCATGCGGATGGATAGTCTGGGTAAGCCGGTCAGTAACAGCGCCGAGGTCCTTGTGATTCCAGAGATCCCGGACGCTGGCGGATCCCGCGAGACCGATCTGGGCCAGGGCAACTGAAATATCTCTGGGCTCCGTCATTGCCAGGCCGGCTGCCGGCGCGGTGGTTTCCAGTGAAGCCGCATCGCCCGTCTGCCCTCGCCGTGCGCGGGGAACCGGCTCTGGCGCTGTATTGAAAAGTGCGACGTATTTGTCTTTCGATCCAGGGACGTCCGCTATCCAGGCAATCGTATTATTAGTATTGAAGAGTTGACGATTATTCATCGAGTTCTGATTTACCGCGAGCACTTCGTCGTTGGTCAGGAGTCCCAGCGTGAAATTATCGTTCTTCGGTAGATTTCCGCCGAGAATCAGCGGCGAGCGAACGATGGACCACAAAGTCATCAGCGTGAATTGCTCGTCCTGCGTGAAATGCGTCCAGTTGTCCGTATTCTGCCAGGACCGAACGTTGCCCAGCGGCAGCATGTCCGCATCGGGCCAGTGACCGGGGCCACGGAAAGGCGACCAACTGTCCAGGCGCGCGAACTGGGCGTAGAGCGCGCGCCAGTCGTCCCAGAAATCGTCGCTAATCCTCCAGAGATTTGCGTGCGTCTGGACATGTTCGCCTTCACTCACAGGCGTGGCGCCGGGCGAACTCGAGAGGACAATCGCCCGCCCCGAACGGTCGATCGCCTTGCGGATCGCTTCAAGCTCGTCCTTGTGATATGGCCGGGAGAGGTCATCTACCTTCACATAATCCAGGTCCCAGGAGGCCAACAGCGCGAAAACTGAATCGTAGTATTCCTGCGCGCCGGGTTTGCTCATGTCCACGCCGTACATGTCAGTGTTCCAGGGGCATTTGGAATTCTTGTTCGCGATGTCCGCGGCTTTGTAGGACGTGCCCAGGATGGACGAATTGTCACGGTCGACAGCCTGCCGCGGAATGCCGCGCATCAAGTGGAGCCCGAACCGCAGGCCTTTCGCGTGCAAGTATTCAGCGATTGGTTTGAACGAGCGAGTGGCAGCCGTCATTCGGAAGCGATTGGTGGCCGGGAGCAATCGTCCGTTCTTATCCATCTCCAAGACGGCGCTGCGGCGGTACTCCGTCGTGTGCGCGAGCGGCTCATACCACTGGATGTCGATAGTGATGATATCCCACCCGTGCGGCTTTAGGAACTGGGCCATGTAATCCGCGTTGGCGATTACGTTCGATTCCCAGATGCCCGCGCCGTAACAATCCCAGGAGTTCCAGCCCATCGGCGGTGTCTTTGCCCAGGACCAGAAGGTCGGTTCGGCGGCGGTTGCCGCCAACCCCGCCCCCAGCAATCCTGCAAAGGCAAGTTTTCGCTCAAGGCGCAGGAACCAAGAACCAAACCACTGCGCAACGCATGCAGGATCAAGTCGATGAGTTGAATCTGCCGTCACGGTCGATCGTTATCAGTACTTCCGCCAAATCATGAGTTTTGGACACCTAATCGCTCTTTGAAGCGGACTGTAGCCTGGGCTGGACTATAAGTGTGAGCCTCCGCCAGGACGACGAACCCGCAAAAAATTCAACCTTTTCTCCACCGGCAGGGCGAGGCGACGGCGGATCAACTCAACGAGATTCCGCTCGCTCTCCTTGCGTAGCGCTACCAGGGTGGCAGAACGTTTTTGTCGATTATTTGCTCTTCTCACGAAGGGTGGCCATTAGGACATCGAGCACCGCCTTGTCCCTTGGACGGCCGGCCGCTCGTTTGCTCTTTATGATATCGGCCAGATGGGCAACCCAGAGCGTATAGCCGGCAATGTCATTACGTTGGGCGCGTGACCTGAGGCTGTTGAACGACTTTATACCATGAATCACGGGCATAAAATCCGCCTGAAGACCTCGCTC
>Ga0070741_10002757_pt1 | contig 45882 bp, 34 predicted proteins | sample Coa_R1_4_FD_66440 | JGI IMG/M metagenome (GOLD analysis project Ga0070741, IMG submission 66440) | Surface soil microbial communities from Centralia Pennsylvania, which are recovering from an underground coalmine fire - Coalmine... | ecosystem: Environmental > Terrestrial > Soil > Unclassified ... | reverse complement strand
TCGGCGTGGACACCTCCTGTGCGTAACCCGGCTAGGTCACGCTGAGGATCACGCCGGTGGCCCTCTACCTGGTGGACCCCCTACCAGCCCTCAAACCCCACCACCCCAGGGGACACCAACCGCTCCTTCGGGCTCGGCGCCCGCTCCGACTCATGGTGGCAAGAGTATTGGATCAAGATCTGAGCCTCAGCCTCGGCGGCAACGATGAGGGACTCGATGGGAATCAGGGGTTTCCGCGGGCGTCGGTTCGGGGCGGTACAGTCGCTGTCGCCGCACTCACTGAGCGAACCCATCGAACCCTTTGAGCTCTCGCACCACATCGCCGGAGGCAGCGTGATGCCCGCAACAACAGAGATGTCCAATTACGACGGCCACGCCGCAAGCGTCATCTCATTCATGAAGCAAAGCGCAAACCTACGTGAGCTCTGGGCTCGAGCGCTGGACCTCCCTAGACCGTTTGGTTATCTCCTGCCCGTCGGTGAACTGCATGCGGACGATGGCTTCCTCATAGACTTATTGACCCGTTGGCGAGGAGAGAACTCGTTTGCTTTTCCAACCCGCTTCCCAGTGTCACCCGAAAGGACCAAGCGGTGGGTTCGTGAACGGCTTCTTGACGTCGACGACCGCCTGCTCTTCCTCGTCCTCGCGAGGCACGGGACGGTGGTTGGTCATCTCGGCATCGCCGGCGCCCTTCGCGGCGACGAGCGCGTGGAGATCGACAATGTGGTGCGCGGAGAGAAGGAAGCCGAGCCAGGAACCATGTCGGCCGCCATGCAAGCGCTGCTCAGCTGGATCGAGGAGCGCTTCGGACCGCGGGAGATCTTCCTGCGCGTTCTGGCCAGCAACCGCCACGCCATCGCATTCTACGAGCGCCTCCAGTTCGAGGTAACGGATTCCATCCCCCTCCGTCGCGTGGTCCACGGCGATACCGAAAGCTTTGAGGAGTCGTCCAACGAGGCTCCGGCAGACGACTTCTTTGCCGTCATGAGCTTTCGGCCCGACCTCGACTTCACGGGGGACCGCCTTGTATTGACCGCTGGGCCCTCGATCAGCGAACGGGAAGTGGTCTACGGGCTCGAGGCGATCCAGCAAGGTTGGAACAGCAACTGGAGTGCATACCTGCGCCGCTTCGAGTCGGCATTTGCCGACTACGTCGGGACCAGACACGCACTGGCGACCTCGAGTTGCACTGGGGCCCTGCACCTGGCTCTTGCCGCGCTCGACATCGGCCCAGGAGACGAAGTCGTCGTGCCCGAACTCACGTGGGTAGCTACAGCCAACGCCGTGCGCTACGTCGGAGCGACGCCGATATTCGCTGACGTCGATCCGACGACGTGGTGTCTCGACCCAGACAGTGTCGAGCAACTGGTCACCGACCGAACCCGCGCGATCGTTCCTGTCCACCTGTACGGCTACCCAGTCGATATGACCGCGATCATGCAGATCGCCGCTTCGCGCGACCTGAGGGTCGTTGAGGACGCCGCACCAGCCATCGGAGCCGAGTGGGACGGCCGCAAGCTCGGCTCGTTTGGCGACGCCGCCGCGTTCAGCTTTCAAGGTGCCAAGCTGCTCGTCACTGGGGAGGGTGGCATGCTCGTCTCGTCGAATGATCCCCTCTTCGATCGGATCTGCCTGATCGCCGATCAGGGCCGCGACCCCACTCGGACCTTCTGGATCACCGAGCACGGCCTCAAGTACAAGATGGCCAATGTCCAGGCGGCCGTTGGACTCGGCCAACTCGAGCAGATTCAACGATTGATTGCAGCCAAACGCGAGGTACACAAATGGTACCTCGAAGGCCTGGCCGACGTTCCGGGTCTGACTTTCCAACAGGAGCCGGCTCAAGGCCGAAGTATTCATTGGATGACGAGCATCCTGCTGCCAGAGGGCACCGGCGCCGAGCGCGATACAGTCATTGGCGAACTCCGAGCCCGCAATATCGATACCCGGCCGGTGTTCCCCGCGATCAGCGCCTACCCAGTCTGGGGACGCGAGATTGACCCACAGCCGGTGGCATCTGCGATCGCATCCCGGGGGATCAATTTACCGAGCGGCGTCCGCCTTCATCGCGGCGTGGTCGACTATGTCTGCCGATCGCTCCGAGCCGTCCTCGGCTACTGAAAATGCCCGAGCACACGGTCGACCTCGCGGCAAGCATTCGGCTCAGGGCCATGGAGATGACTCATCGCGGCGGTGCGTCGCACATCGGTTCGGGCCTTTCGATCGCAGATATCATGGCGGTGCTCTACGGGCGCGTCCTCAGGGTCGACCCGTCTGATCCCACCCGTTACGATCGCGACCGCCTCGTCGTGTCTAAAGGACATGCTGCTGCCGTTGTTTACGCCACCTTGGCGGTACGCAACTTCTTTCCCGAGTCCTGGCTCGCCGACTATCACCAGGACGGGCAACTTCTCGGAGGGCATGTAACGGCTCACGGTATTCCCGGGGTCGAAGTGTCCACCGGATCTCTTGGCCATGGCCTGCCGGTCGGTTTAGGAATGGCTCTCGCAAGCCAGCGGTTTGGTCCTCCATATCGGGTCTTCGTTGTCCTTTCTGACGGCGAGTGCGACGAGGGGTCCGTGTGGGAGGCCGCCCTCCTTGCCTCCCATCATGGGGTCGACAACCTCATCGCAATCATTGACTACAACAAACTCCAATCGCTCGACACCGTCGAGCGAACCGTCCGGCTCGAGCCATTGGGCGACAAGTGGCGTGCGTTCGGCTGGGAGGTTCGTGAAATAGATGGGCACGACCACGATGAACTCCTCAAGGCCTTCTCAGCTGTACCGCGCCTGAGCGGCCGGCCAACCTGCTTCGTCGCCCACACAGTGAAGGGCAAAGGCGTGCCGGAGATGGAGAACCGAGTCGAGTGGCATTACCGCTCTCCGAGCGCCGACCAGATCGACTGGGCCAAGAAGAATTGGGGGCCTCGGGGATGAGAAACGCCTTCATGCGAGCCCTCGAGGAGCTAGCCGAGAACAACCGGTCGGTGTTCTTTGTCACCGGGGACCTTGGGTTCGGCGTCGTCGAACCCTTCGCCGCCCGCTTCCCTGATCGATTCCTAAATGCTGGTGTGGCGGAACAGAATATGACAGGTGTTGCAACGGGTCTCGCGTTGTCGGGGCTCACAGTCTTCACCTACTCCATTGCCAACTTTCCAACCCTGCGGTGCCTCGAACAGATCCGCAACGACGTCTGCTACCACCGCGCCAATGTCAAAATCGTCTCCATCGGCGGCGGCTTGGCGTACGGCGCCCTGGGGTATTCGCACCATGCCCTGGAAGACCTAGCGATCATGCGGACGCTGCCGAACCTCATTGTGGTCGCACCCGGAGACCCGGTAGAGGCCGATTTGGCGACCCGAGCCCTGGCAGCCCATGACGGGCCCGCCTACCTGCGACTCGGAAAGGCAGGGGAGCCGATCTGCCACGAGCTCGCGCCACCCTTCGAATTGGGTCGCGCCATTCTCGTCAAGGACGGTGGGGACGTGACCGTCATCTCGACCGGCGCCATGTTGCGCACCGCCCTCGATATCAGCGCCGACCTCAACACCGAAGGCATCAATGCTCGAGTTCTAAGCATGCACACGCTCAAGCCAATCGACGCCGAGGCGATCATCAGCGCCGCCACAGAGACCAGCTTGGTGGTGACGCTCGAGGAGCATTCGCTAACCGGGGGACTCGGCTCCGCCGTTGCCGAGGTCCTGACTGACGCTTGCCTCCGAGGGCCTATCCTCCGACTAGGTATCCCGCCCGACGAAGCCACCTATGACGTAGGGTCCCAGCACTTCCTTCGAAGTCGCCATGGTCTTTCCCGAGCTGCCGCGGGAGCCAGGATTCGACAGTTCCTTGCCGACAGGGTGCTCAGAGCGCCTGCGACCTAAAGTGGCACCGAATTCAGCTCTGTCAGTCCAGCGTCGCTCGATGATCGGCGACGAACTTGTGAATGCTTTCGACTACGAACTCCAACATCGGTACAGTCAAACCAGGAAAAACTCCGAGCCAGAACGTCCTCTCGGTCACGATATCGGAGTTTCTCAGGTCACCCACCACCCGATGGTCGATGCCCCGGTAAGCCGGCTGGCGGAGAAGATTGCCAGCGAACAGTTGCCGGGTCCCGATCCGCTGACTTTCGAGAAAGCTCACTAGCTCGCCTCGGGTGAAGGGCGCGTCGTCCCGCACGGTCAGGCAGAAGCCGAACCAACTAGGGTCTGTATCTGGCGTTGGCTGGGGAAGTACGAAGCAGTCCAGCTCAGCAAGTCCGTCGTGCAACAGCTGCCAGTTACGGCGCCGAGCCTCGACAAACCCCTCGAGCTTCCGCAGTTGACCGACGCCAACGGCTGCCTGCAGATCTGTCGCCTTCAAGTTATACCCGATGTGGCTGTAGATGTACTTGTGGTCATAGCCGTAGGGCAGGTCTCCTAGGCTCCAGTCGAAGCGGCGACCGCACGTGTTGTCCGCTCCCGGTGCACACCAACAGTCTCGACCCCAGTCCCTGAACGACTCAATAATCTTTCTAAGGGACGCTCGTTGCGTCAGGACGCATCCTCCTTCACCCAGCGTGATGTGGTGCGCCGGGTAAAAACTCGCCGTAGCGACATCTCCAAAGGTTCCGGTGAGCTGGCCTTTGTACCTAGAGCCCAAACCGTCGCAATTGTCTTCGACGACCCAGAGGTCGTGTTCCCGGGCCAATCGGAGGACCGTTTCGACTTCGAACGGGTTACCAAGCGTGTGAGCGAGGACAATTGCGCGTGTCTTCGGACCGATCGCTTCGGCGAGGCGGGTCATGTCCGCATCGTATGTTTCGAGTTCAATGTCAACGAAGACGGGGATCATCCTGTTCTGGATGATTGGGTTCAGCGTGGTCGGGAAACCCGCCGCCACGGTGATTACCTCATCGCCTGGTTTGAGTGGGCGGTGCAGCCGCTCTGACGTGAGGGCGGTTACGGCCAACAGATTGGCCGACGACCCCGAGTTGCAGAGGACCGCGTGGGCCGAACCCAACCAGTCAGCGAACTCCTGCTCGAACTGTTCGGCAAAACGCCCTGTCGTGAGCCAGAATTCGAGCGATGCATCGACAAGAAGCGCCATCTCGTTTGCGTCGAATACCTTCCCACTCACCGGCACCGGCGTTTCACCGGCCACAAAGGGGCCCGGAACGAATGCCGCGTCGTGGTACCGACTGACGAGCTCAAGGATCTCCAAGCGGAGAGCGCTCTTGCCGTCGGCGCCGTTCACCGTGCCTCGGCGCGGTGGCGTGCGATCAGGGTGTCGTCGCACGATAGAGGCGTACGCTGGGGAATCAGGCCGCTTCCGGTAGGGTCGAGGTTGACGACCTCTTCAATGACGAAAAGGGGGCGGTGCTTCACCTCAAGGTACGTCCGCCCCAAGTACTCGCCAAGAATTCCGATCCCTAGGCTGTTGAATCCAATCCCACCCAAGACCAGGATCGTGAGGGTCGTGAGCCCCGGAGGCGGTGATCCGATGAACCACAGCACAATGTAGATGGGAATCGCTCCGGCCGCGACGCCGAGGAGTGCGAACCCCAGCAATGTAAACATCCGCAGCGGCTTCAATGAGAAGCTTGTGATGGCCGTCAGCAGAAATATGAGTGTGTGGACGAACGGACCCTTACTTTCACCGGCGAGGCGAGGGCGACGCTCGTACTCAACACCGGTCTGGCGAAATCCGAGCCACGAGATTAGGCCTCGGGCGTATCGGTTGTACTCGCCGCATTGCTCAAGGGCGTCTCGGACTTGCGCGCTGATCAGCCGGAAGTCCCCTGCGTTCTGGGGTATAGGCACCTCGGATAGGGCCCATATCAATCGATAGGCGATTCGGACACCGATGTTTCGCCACTTCGGATCACCGGGACGGGCCGTCCGGACCCCGTAGACGACATCATATCCCTCCTCCCACTTGGCAAGTAGGCGTGGAATCTCTGACGGCGGGTCTTGGAGGTCCGAGTACAGCACCACGATGGCGTCGCCACTCGCAGCACGGTAGCCTGCCGCCAGAGAAGCTTCTACCGTAAAGTCACGGCTGAAGCGGATGAACCGCCACCTAAAATCCCGGGCACAGATCTGCTTCACGAGATCCGGCGTCGTGTCGCTCGAGTGGTTGTCGACCACGATGATTTCGAATTGGTACGGGAGCCCTGCGATGGCTTCGATGAGCTCGCGCTCCAACCGGGCGATATTCCCCTCCTCGTTGCGGGCCGGAATGACGATAGAGACCAGTCGGTGCTCAGACATCATGCGACTCCCAACCACTCGCGGTACCAAGGGACGGTGCGAGCGAGACCATCCTGGACGGAGACAGTCGAACACCATCCCAGAACCCGCCGAGCGAGTGAAGCGTCAAGATACTGATCGTGGATTTCGTGCTTTGCATCGCCGAGAACCTGGGGCTCGATTTCATGTCCGAGAGTTGCGAGGCATGTCTCCCTGTAGATTTCGAACACCGTCAGAGGACGTTCGGGGCTGAGGTTAAACGCCATCCCGAGACTTGAGCCGGCGAGAACCGCCTCGGCGAGGAGGAAGTAGCCGCTGATCACGTCATCGAGGAAAAGGTAGTCCCGAAGGAACGTGCCGTCGCTTCGCAGAACCGGCCGCTCTTGACGGAGGAGAGCCCGAATCGTCCCCGGCACGACCCGACTCCAGTTGAGGTCTCCCGGGCCGTAGATGTTTCCGCAGCGCGCAATGGCTACCGGTACGCCATAGGTGTTCCAATAGGTCTGGGCGATCAGATCGGCGCAGGACTTCGATACCTCATAAGGCGCTTGGCCGGCGAGCGGCATGTCCTCACGGTACGGGAGGACAGTGTGTTCCCCGTAAGCCTTGTCACTCGAGGCAATCACTACGGCCGAAACGAGATCTCGGTGGCGGCGAGCAGTTTCGACGACGTGGGCTGTACCCATCACATTGGTGGCGAGAGTCGGGAGCGGGGCGCGATGAGCTGTCCCCACAATCGTCTGGGCACCGAGGTGAAAGATCACCGACGTCTCGTGCTCGTTGACTGCTCGCTCGACGGCGTCGTACTCCTCGAGCCGCCCGTTGACGACTGTGGCTTGGCTCGCGAGCCCGCCTCGATAGAACTCGGACGTGGGATCCACGTCCGAGACTAGGGCGGTGACAGAGGCGCCCAGGCTCAAAAGGGACCGGCAGAGGGCGGATCCGACCATCCCGGTGGCGCCGGTGACGAGCACGCTTCGGTCTCGCCAAAGCGAGCCTGACGTCATGGCCACACCTTCCATGGGCGTTCGCCCCGGTTCCAAAGGTCCTGAAGTAGCAAGAACTCTCGATATGTGTCCATCGGCTGCCAAAAGCCGTGATGCCGATAGGCCATCAGCTCGCCGTCCTTGGTCAGCCGCTGGAGCGGCTCCTGTTCAAGGATCAAGTCACCCTGCAAGTAGTCGAAGATCCGCCGGTTGAAGACAAAGAATCCTGCGCTGACCCAGTCGTCGCCCCGCGGCTTCTCTCTGAACGACAGGACAGTCCCGTCGTCGGCCACTTCGAGAATCCCGAAGCGGGTGGTGGGCTGGACGGTCGTGACCGTCGCGACTCGACCGTGGGTCCGGTGCATCCGGACGAGGGAAGGGAGATTGACGTCGGCTAGTCCATCCCCATACGTCACCAAGAAATCATCTTCGTCAATGAAGCGCTCGATCTGCTTAACCCGTCCTCCGGTATTCGTTTCGAGCCCGGTGTCGACGATGGTTACGCGCCACCGGGACTCGAGGTGCTCGCCGTGGAATTCGATCGCTGATCCGCCACCGAGATTAATGGTAAAGTCGTTATTGAATGCATCGTAGTTAAGGAAATATTCCTTGATATCGTTGCCTCGATAGCCGGCGCAAATGATGAAATCGCGGATGCCATAGTGCGAATAGAATTTCATGATGTGCCAGAGAATCGGTTTACCGCCGATCTCCACCATGGGCTTGGGGCGGTACTCAGTCTCCTCCCGCAACCGGGTCCCGAGGCCTCCGGCGAGAATCACTGCCTTCAAGTCACGACTCCTCTAGCTCAGGACTCCGTGGCCCGAGTATATGAGCGGCAGCTGTTATGGCTGATGACATCACGCTGACGCACGGACCCCACACAGTATCGTTTCGCCCGAGGCGGGCAGCAGAAGGACGGGCACTGCCGCAGTCAAGGCTATGTCGATGGATGACGGCACCCCGGGTTTGAGATCGACGACGATCCCAAGGTCCGTCGTCGTTGCTGCTCTTGGCGCACGCAGGAGGAGGCGCAACTCGCCACCCACCGCTGAAGTCACCCGCAGGCCACTCGCTGCCGTGACGGAGAGGGCCACCTCGGGGCGAGCGCCCTGGGGTTGGATGGTAAGGCAGCCCGCTCGGAAAGCTGTGGTCGCGGCTCCGACCACTGTATGCGCCGTCAGGGTTGGCTGATCCAGTGCCGGGAGCTCGGCGTAAGGCGGGAGGCGAACTTGCATTTGCACCGCGGCGCGGAGCCGGTCCAGGGTACCCAGGTCCCGGGGTATCCGCAGCTTTCCCGAGCGGACCAGATCGACCATCCGAGACGGTGGCCGAAGGTCGGAGGCAAAGAGCCGATGCGGAGGCACCGAAAGGACCGGCGCTCCCGAGGCGGCGAGTTCTGCGGCAGCGAGCACGGCCCGTCGATCCACGTCGTCCCGTTCTCGCAAATTTGCCGAGGCAGTGAGCAGTATGTCGCACCCGTGGACCACACAGGTGGCCGACAGCAGAGTGACGGCCGCGCGCTTGACAGTGTCCGGGCCTGCGAGATGTTGAAGACACACACCGATACTCGGGAGCAGGAGGGCCCAGGCGAGGTAGTGGTACCGCCCGGCGTCGGCCTGATCGATTCCAAGGGCCACCCGCCCCGGTGCAATGGTGAGGAACAGTAGGAGTGCACCTACGGCCGCGGCGGGAGCCGCCGCCGCCGCTGACCTTGCCCAACCCTCGCGTCGTAGCAGGGCGTATCCGAGCCCAAGAAGAATGACAGGCCCAGCTCCCTCAAGGCCGGTGTAGCCCTGCACCGTGGTGACAAGACCCTTCCAGACGTACGAAGGCACGAGCAGCAGACCCCGCCCCGTCATCTGATGGCTCTGAAGCCCCTGATGGCCTACGAGTGCCAACCAGGCGACATACACCATCGATGGAGGAACAAGGAAGCGAAGCGCAGCCCTCCACCCTCGCCGCATCGCGACGAGGATCCCGCCGGTCGCCACGAACGGGACCGCCACCCCCGCCCAGAGCAGGCTCATTACCGCAACTCCCGTGGCGAGGCGCTCCCGACGTCGGGAAGTCTCGGACTCATTGAGAAGCGAGAGGGCAGCGAGCCCGAACACAAGGGCGCCGATGAAGCCGATTTGGAACGACCACATGAAATTCTCGGCGCCGGCGCCGTTGACCAGAAGTGTTGCAGCGAGGACCGCCGAGAGCCACGGATCAACACCCGCACGGCGGAGAAGACGCCACACCAGGTGAACCGCTGCCACGTGGAGGAGCAGCACGACGGCAAAGTACGGCAGGTACGTCCGTAGCCCGAAAAAGAAGTACAGCGCCCGGTAGATCAAGATCGGAATTGTCGACCAATGCTCGTTGTGCGGAGCGAAGAGCCCTAGCTCCGCCCCCGAGACCCCCCGCCTTACGAGGAAGTCCCAGTCGTCGCCGAAGAACCAGTTGTGCCGCCCGAGCCTTCCCAGGATCGCCACGCCGAACACAAGGGACCCATAGTGCGCTGCGTGGCCAAGCGAAACGGCGAGATCGGGCCGGCGCCGTGCATGCACGCCACCGGCTTTCAGTTCCGCGCTCTCGTTGAAGCCGGAAGGCCCCAGGTCCTGCAGGTTCTGGATCATCCTAGGTTCTTGAGCGATGGCGCACCGTATCCTAAAGGGCCCCCACGCTCCTGGCTTTGACACGGCGGTCCAGGCGCGACGGACGTCCACGATCACTCGGCGAGGAAAGGCTCACCGGTAGAGTGGGCGTCGTCGATTCCAGGGCGTCTCGAGACGACTCGCCCTCATTCGCACGCGGGAGGACCGGTTGACGTTCAGTCGCGATGTGGTGGTGGTCGGGGGCTGCGGGCATGTCGGGCTGCCGCTCGGGCTCGCTCTTGCCGATCGTGGCCTGTCCGTCGCCCTCTTCGATATCGACGTCGATGCCGTCGCAACCGTCGGGGCGGGACGGCTTCCCTTCGACGAACCTGGCGCCCAATCCGTGCTCGAGCGGGTCCTCCACGGCGGGCTCATCGTCACGTCAGATCGAAGTGTCGTCAGCACCGCCGAATCGGTGGTCGTTGTCGTCGGAACCCCGATCAGCGATCATCTTAGTCCCGACCCGGAGGCCGTTCCGCGAGCTGTCGAGTCATTGGCTGACCAGTTGGTTGATGGCCAACTGCTGGTTCTTCGCAGCACGATCTACCCTGGAGTCACAGCATTGGTGGAGCATCTTGTGGGCCGATTGGGCAAGGACGTCGACGTTGTGTTCTGCCCTGAGCGCATCGCTGAGGGCCGGGCAATGATCGAGCTCCATACGCTCCCTCAGATCGTGTCGGGGCGCACCGATTGGGCCGCTGACCGGGCGGAAAAGCTGTTCCGCAACCTCACCGACCAGGTCGTGCGACTGCTTCCTGAAGAGGCGGAGCTTGCGAAGCTGTTCACGAACACATGGCGTTACATTAAATTCGCGATCGCCAATCAGTGTTATATGATCGCCAACGACTTCGATGTGGATTTCGAGCGGGTGCGATCGGCCCTCGCACTTGAATATCCGCGAGCGGCGGACTTCCCAGGCGCTGGGTTTGCCGCGGGTCCGTGCCTGCTCAAGGATACAATGCAGTTAGCTGCCTTCAATAACCACAACTTCGTCCTAGGCCACGCCGCGATGATGGTGAACGAAGGCCTACCTCATTACATTGTGTCCAGAATCGAACGTAAATATGATCTGTCAAGTTCTGTAGTCGGAGTCCTAGGCATGGCATTCAAAGCAGAATCCGACGACATCCGATCAAGCTTGAGTTACAAATTGAAGCGGATCCTTCGTTTCAAGTCGCGCGGTGTGTTGTGCACGGACCCATACGTCCGCAATGACCTCGACCTTGTCGGACTCGACGAGGTCTTGAGACGTGCTGATCTCCTAGTCATCGGGACCCCGCACAGGGCCTACGCTAGCCTCGAAACCGACCTTCCCGTCATCGATGTCTGGGGTGTGCGAAGGCAAGGAGTACGCGTTTGACGCCGCGAGTATCGGTAGTTGTGACCGCCTACAACGAGGGCCAGGGCATCGTCGCGTGCCTCGATCGGATCTTCGAGGCAGTGAGCCTCCCTTGCGAAGTTCTCGTGGTCTACGACGCACCCGACGACACGACCGCCAAGTTCGTCGAGTGGTATGCAGAGCAGGAGCCCCGGGTACTTCCGACGCTCAACACATACGGCCGGGGACCGGCCCGGGCCATCCGGTACGGGATCGATCACGCCCGAGCCGATGTCGTTGTCGTCACTATGGCCGACGGTTGCGACGACCCTGCCCAGATCGACAGCCTCGCCAGACTGGTCGAGCGCGGTGTCGTGATAGCGGCGGCCTCCCGCTACACGCGGGGTGGGCAGCAGGTGGGAGGGCCTGCTCTCAAGGGGTTCCTCTCGCGCATAGCAGGAATCTCCCTTCATCACTTCGCCCGCGTCGGCACTCGCGATGCAACCAACTCGTTCAAGGCCTATTCCACCGAGTTCGTTCGATGCGTCGGGATCGCGTCCGATGCTGGCTTCGAGGTTGGCTTGGAGCTGGTGGCCAAGGCCCGTAGGTTGCGGCTCCCTGTTGCGGAAGTTCCGACGATCTGGCTCGATCGTAGCTTCGGGGTCTCAAACTTCAAGTTGATGCAGTGGATCCCGAAGTACCTTCGCTGGTACCGCTTCGCGTTCGGCCGCCAGCTCAGCATGGACGAGGTTGTAAGCAAATGGGGGCAGACGTGAGCAGGGTTCTGATCACCGGATCGTCGGGGTTCATCGGCGGGTACGTCGTGGAAGAGTTGCTGCGCCGCGGTCACACGGTCATCGGCCTCGACAACTTCTCGAAGTACGGCCAAGTGTCCAAGGCCTACGACGACCATCCTGGGTACCGTCTGGTTGAGGGCGATGCCAGGGATGTCGCGCTCGTTGCCAGACTCCTGGAGGGGTGCGACCACTTCATCGCCGGCGCCGCGCTCATCGGCGGTATCTCTTATTTCCATACTTACGCCTACGACCTTCTGGCCGCGAATGAACGCATCATCGCTGCATCCTGCGATGCTGCCATCAATGCGTATCAGGAGGGGCAGCTGCAGAAGGTGACGTACATCAGTTCGTCTATGGTCTTTGAATCGGCCGAATCTTGGCCGTCCTTTGAGGGACAGGAGAGGGCCGTGCCTCCCCCACGGTCTTCGTATGGCTTTCAAAAGCTGGCAGTAGAGTACTTCGCTCGTGCCGCCCACCAGCAGTATGGCCTGCCCTATACAATCCTTCGGCCCTTCAACTGTGTCGGGGTCGGCGAGTCGCGCGCCGTTGGTGACGTAGAGATCCTCAGTGGGAACGTGAAGCTCGCTATGAGCCACGTGGTACCGGATCTCATCCAAAAGGTGATCAAGGGCCAAGACCCGCTCAGGATCCTCGGCGACGGAAGCCAAGTCAGACATTACACTTACGGTGGCGATCTGGCCCGCGGCGTGGTCATCGCCATGGAGCATCCCGACGCCCATAATGACGATTTCAACCTCTCGACAGCAGTCTCAACGACCGTACTTGAGCTCGCCGCCCTTATCTGGCACAAGATCAAAGGCGGCGTGCCCTTCCATTACGTCTGCGATCCACCGTTCGAGCACGATGTCCAATGCAGGGTCCCGGCTACCGAGAAGGCCCGCCGCGTCTTGGGGTTCGAGGCCATGACGACTCTCGACGAAATGCTGGACGAGGTCATTCCATGGGTCGCCCAAGCGATCGATGATGGGCGGATCTGACGGTAGCCCGGTCACCCCAGTCATGCCGGCTACGTCTGGACCGATTGTTGGGCCGCAGAATTTCCACCGAGACCGTTGGGGCAGGGCAACTGGTTTCGTCGTCTGCGGAACCCCCTATCTCTTACTGCAAGTCTCGTGGAGGCCGCTGAACAGCCGGGAGCCGGCGGGTGAGCCGTAATATCGTCCTAGTCGAGGCGTTCAATACACGATTTCGCTACCCGTGCCGCGGACGCGATCTCCCACTTATCGAGGAACGCCTGACCGTCACTTGTCCGACAGACGACAGGATTGATGAAGGCGTCGCGCCAAGAGGGGCCAAGCGCGCGAAATTGCCCTTGAACGTCGTTCGGATCCATCGAGCTCCGCTGGCTCAGGTCAAAATCCTCCGCTCGGAAGTAGTGCGTGACCAAGCTTTTGCGCGTCCGCTTCAGGTCTTCGATCGGGGATCCTCCGTGGAGCAGCTGCGAGTGCCAGATGAACACGTCGCCCTTCCTCGGTGTAAAGGTGGTCATCGTGAGGTGGGCCCGTTCCACCTGCTCTTGGACAAAGCGCTGTGCATTGGCTGCCTCCTCGGGGACAGCCCACAATTGGCCATGGGAGAAGTGAAAGGTCTCGAGCCGGTTACTTCCGGGGTAGTAGCGCAAAGGGCCGGTTGAGGGTTCGATGTCCTCGAGAGCGACCCAAGTCGCGACCATCTTGTTACGGACCGGAGCAGGCATGTAGAAGGTGTCAAAGTGGTCCGCCTGCTGACTGCCTCGCTCGAAGTTCAAGGTGTTGATGACCATAGGCTCGCCACCGAGCAGCGCGGCCAAGATGCCGTTCAGCGCAGTGTGAGCCGACAGAGCTAGCACCGAAGGAGAAGCCAGATAGAGGTCGTTTAGCTTGTATGGCCAGTCCCGGACCGTTTCAGGGCTGTCACGGAGCAGCGAACGCCCGGCAGCATCGGTTTCCAGGAGATAGTCCAGCACGATCGGTTCCTCAACATCGCGCCGCTGGTCCCAAAGGCGATCGATATACTCGTTCACCGCTTCGATCTCATCGCCACTGAAGAATTGCCGGAGGACGAGGAAGCCGTATTCCTCCCACGACTCGAGATCCGCTGGCGTCAGGGTGTGCCGCGCTGTTGGAGCACCACGCCACACACGGTTGAGCAAACCCATCTCTGGTCACTCCAGTCCCGCCACGCACTGGTGGAGTCGGTCTAGTCGCAGGGAATGATATCCGGAGGTTGCGGGGGCGACCCCGATAGGCTCGTCCCATAGCAAGGAAGGGCAAAAGTGTCTTTCTCGTCCGTCCGGCCCTAGGAACGCAGTGTGACGACACCCCACGAACATCGATACGACACTGCAGTGGACCTTTGTAACAGAAACGACAGCCATACCCTGATGGCTGAATTCGCCGCGGGAAGTGCGTTCGTTCTCGACGTGGGCTGCGCCACGGGTGCCCTGGGTAAGGTCCTTAGAGCGGGCGGGTCCAATGTGACCGGGATTGAGATCGATCCCGCAGCGGCCAACCTCGCGGCCGAGCGACTTGATGAGGTCATCGTCGGTGATATCGAGGAGCCCGGTTTCTTCGATCGATTTCAGTCGGGCACCTTCGACTGCGTGATCTTCGGGGACGTCCTCGAGCATCTCCGCTCTCCGGAGAAGGTCCTACGGTCGGTCGCCAGGCTCCTTCGCCCCGATGGGTTCGCTGTCATCTCCATTCCGAACGTGGCGCACGCCGCTATCCGATTGAGTCTCCTCGCCGGGCGTTTCGACTATTCGGCGACCGGTCTGCTCGACGAGACCCATCTAAGGTTCTTCACCCGCGCATCGCTCGAGGACATGTTGAATCGGGCGGGTTTCTCCGTTGAGGCCCTTGAGCGAACCACCGCCCGTGCGTTCGAAACTGAGATCCGGCTCGATCCAATTTCGTTTCCGCAGACCCTCCTAGATGTGGTCGAGGAGTCCGATGAGGCGCTCACTTACCAGTTCGTCCTGAAGGCACGTCCGCTTGCCGACACACCTCTCCCAGAGCGCCGGACCGCCACCGACTGGAGCGGGTCCGATCTTCGCCGCGATGAAGCCGGACTTCGGATCGCCTTGACCCGGGCCGTGGCCGAACTCGCGACTGCACTCGGGGGCGAGAGCGAGGGCACCGGCTCGGGCGACAGCCCTCCGAACTACGACTACGGGCCCGACGCAGCCTCCGATCCGGGCGGCTATCGAAACTGGCTCTTTCGCTACATCCCGAATCGCCTGTGCCGGCGCGCAGAGATCGGAACCCAACTCCTGAACCGACGACTCATCCCGACTCTCTCCGTCGTCGTGCCCGTCTACCACGCCGACCTGCAGCTCATGGAACGCTGCATTGATTCGGTTCGCCGCCAGGACCTACAGACGTGGCAGCTATGCCTGTGCGACGACGGGTCGAACGATCCCGCCCTCGCCGAGGTGCTGCGGGTCGCCTCCGATGCTGATCCCCGGATCGTGGTGACGCACCGGGTCGAGAACGGCGGGATCTCGGCCGCGACGAACGACGCCGTCGCCCTGGCAACCGGCGAATTCATCGCCTTCTTAGACCAGGACGACGAACTCGAACCGGGAATCTTGGGCGAGGTCGTACTCGCTCTGGCGGACATGCCCGAGGCCGACGTCCTCTACACGGATGAGGACAAAATTGATGAGCAGGGCGAGTTCACCGAACCCTATTTCAAGCCAGGGTGGTCACCTGACCACCTTCTGTCGAACATGTACTTTGGCCACCTATTCGTCGTTCGGCGGTCATTGTTCCATCAGCTCGGGGGGTTGCGTTCGGAGTTCGACGGCAGTCAGGACTACGACCTGGCGCTTCGCGTCACCGAGCGGGCCCGACAGATCGTCCATCTTCCGACCGTCGGCTACCACTGGCGGAAGATCGCCGGCTCGACAGCTCAGGACTACCGAAGCAAGCCGGGGGCCGACATGGCTGCCAAGGCCGCTCTCAACGATGCCCTATCGCGGCGCCGGATCGCTGGATCGGTCGAGAAGGGTCTGACCGAGAGCACGTTCAGGGTCCGCCGGGTCATCGATGAACAGGCGCTCGTCAGCGTGATCGTGCCCTTCCACAACGGAGCGGAGCTGCTTCGGCGTTGTGTCGTCTCGCTTCGGGACTACGGCGGCCATGAGAACTGGGAAGTCCTTTTGGTCGACAACCGGAGTTGGGAGCCGGAAACCCGGGCGATCCTGAACCGGCTAACGGAAGATTCCCGATGCCGGGTGGTGCCGTACACCGACCACTTCAACTGGGCGGCGCTCAACAACTTCGCGGTGAAGCGCAGCAACGGCGGGTACCTCCTGTTCTTGAACGCTGATGTGGAAAGCCAGAAATCCGGGTGGCTGGCAGCCATGGTCGAGCAGGCACAACGCCCGGAGGTCGGCGCCGTCGGCGCCCGGTTGGTCTATCCCGACGGCCGGATTCAACACGCCGGAGTCGTCATGGGCCTCGGCGGAGGAGTCGCCGGGCATGCCTTCTGCTTCTGCCCACCGGACCGTCAGGGCTATTTCGGGCTTGACCGGGTGATCCGCAACTACAGCGCCGTCACGGGGGCCTGCATGATGGTCCGCCGAGACGTCTTCGACGCCGCCGGCGGCTTCGACGAGGAACTCACCGTCGCCTACAACGACATCGACTTCTGCCTCCGGCTCCGCCAGATGGGGTATCTCAACGTGTACACGCCGTTCGCCGAGCTCATCCACGAGGAGTCTGCGGCTCGAGGGCGGGCTTCCCGGGAGTATGCCGAAACGGCCATCATGTTCCGCCGATGGGAGCCCCTGATTCGTTCCGACCCGTACTTCAACCCGAACCTCGATCCGCTCCGGCACGAGTTCAGCCTGTTCTTCGGGCTGGGAGAGGAAGATCCGTGGCAGACACTTTCGTCAGCAGCCGAGAAGTGGTTGAGGAAGTCTGGCGTCACGTAGCCGCCAAGCGGGACCTCCGAGCTGCCTCCGAGATTCGCGGCTTCCCCCCCTTGCCGCAGCTGAACCACGACACGGAGCGGCATCTCATCAACGCCCGTTGCGTACTGGACCGCGGCCCCGGAGAACTCCCATCAGGCAAACCACTCGCCCGGGTCAAGAAGGTCGTCAAACGCCGGGCAGCGGCCTTCACCATGGCTGTCCTGCAGCGGTACTTCGACGACGAGCAGGAGTTCATCGCCCACCTCGTGCGGTTCCAGAACAACGTCGCCGATGCGCACGATCAACTCGCCCGGGAGGTGGCCGCACTGCACCGAGGGACCTTGCTGGAGTGCGAACGGCTCATGAGCAAGTTGGAGGCCCTGGAGGAGACAGTCCAACGGATTCGGGCGGCGGACGGCTCGTGAGGATCGCTGTCATCGCGACCGGCTTTGCCGACCCCTGGCGAGAAGGTGATCTTGTCACCCGTCGGCTGTCCGGCGCCTTGGCGTGTTGCGGCGAGGTCGACCTGCTGATGCCGGGGGGCGCCCGCAGTGCCAACGAACGCGATGGAGCTGTTCGTGTCCTGCAGTTCCGGTCGACGCCCTTCGACGCCCGTCGCCGGGCTGCTTGGAGGAAGGTGGCCTTCGGGCACGACGCGTCTGAGGAGCGAGCTTGGACAGAGGTTGAACGGCGCCGTGACCTGCCCGACTTCGTCGAATCGGAGCTGCTCGCGTCTGAGGGCGGGGACGCTCCCGATCTCTATGACCACCTTCGCTCGCACCCGTACGACCTGATTGTCTTCGTCGGGTACCACACGCCAGTCGCCTACTGCGGCGTGAGGGCGCTCGGCGACGACCAGCGGGTGGTTTTGGTCCCCGCCGGGCGCGACGACGGTTCAGCATGGCTGCGGCTCCACGACGACTTGTTCGAGCGCGCCGAAGGCTTCCTCGTCTGCACCGAGTCTGAGCGACAGTGGCTCGCCCAGCGGGTGGGCGCCGAGAAAGCCGGTCGTATCGAGAACGTCGGTTTCGTCATCGGGGTCAATAGCCTCGGCCAGAAGACCGAGCCGCCGGAGTTCGACGACAAGTCCTACGTGATCGTGGCCGGGGACTGGAACGGGTCCCGGAGTGCCAGCCGCCTGCAACGATGGGCCGAATACCTCCAAGAAGAGGTCGACCCTGACCTCCGCCTGCGGCTCGTCGGACCTGGAGCGGAGCGGCTCCGTTACGGGCTGAACCGGACGGCGGGGCGGCTCGACATCTGTCGTTGGGTCAGTCGGGCCTTGGCGCTCCTCGACCCTCTGCCTGACCGGATCATCGGCCGAGAGGTCCTCGAGGCCTACAACTACGGCACCCCGGTCATCGTGAGCGCCGCCGGCGGAGCGACCAGGGAGCACGCCGAGGACGGCAACGGCGGCCTGTGGTACCGGACCGACGACGAATTCTTCGGGGCCGTCGAAGCCCTGTTGGACCGTGAACTTCGGACCGCTCTCGGGCAACAGGGCCGGGCCTACGCCGAGGAGACCTTCGGCGACGCTGACACCTATATCAAACGGCTCAACAGCGTCCTGTTTCCGTAGGCCCACCTACCAGCGCTCGTCGCGGCCCGCCCACTCGGTCCATACCAGGGAGGGCGTCAGGGCCCGCGTCGGGGCCAGCCGGCGCCGTTCGACCACACTCTGAGCAATCGCTGTGGGCAGGGAAAAAGCCATCCATGGCGGGCGATCGACGCGACTGCGGGCCTCGGCCCACAGCACTTCGAGCGGGGCGTTGCGGGCCAGGGTCCGGATCCGGTTCCGGGCGGCGAGGCGTCGCACGCTGTCGCTGGCCGGGCCGCCGGTCGAGGCGCCGCCGACGTGGCGGACGACGCCGGTCGGCTCGTAGAGGATCCGCAGGCCGGCCAGGCGGGCCCGCCAGCACCAGTCGACGTCTTCGTAGTAGGCGAAGAACGACTCGGCCAGGCCGCCGAGGCGGGCGAAGGTCTCAGCCCGGGCGACGAGGGCGGCGCCGGTGGCGGCGAAGCGCTCGGCGGGCTGGTCGAACGAGCCGTCGTCGGGGGCTTCGAAGCCGTAGTCGCCCGCGTGGCCTTCCGTGCTGAGGTAGACGCCGGCGCAGCTGATGACGTCGACGGTGCGGGTCACGGGGACGGGTTCGCCGTCGACCGTCACCGTCGGGTCGGTGGCGGCCGCCGCGTCGGTGGAAGGCAAGCCGTCGTCCAGGGGGACGAGGATCGGGCCGGCGCCGGCGGTCCAGCGGAAGTCGCGCTCGGCGCCGTCGCGGACCTCGTGCTCGAGTTCGTGGAGCCCGGCGCCCCTCAGAGAGCCGAGCGCCACCGGCCGGCCGTTCAGCTCGACCCGGGCGATGGTCCGGCCGAGCGGCCTCGGGTCGGGAGGAGCGAAGTGGGGTTCCTCGTCGAGGCGGATCTCGGCGAACTTCCAGGGGAAGAGGATCTTCGGGCCGACGGCGGCGACGGTTGGATCCGCCAGGACCTTGGCGGCCGAGGCCAGCCAGCCGGGCTCGGCCATGGCGTCGTCGTTGAGCAGGGCCACCAGGTCGCCCTTCACCCGGCGCAGGCCGGCGTTGACGCCGCCGGCGAAGCCGCGGTTGCGGTCCAGCGTCTCGACCGCCGCGCCGCAGCGGCGGCCGATGGCGCCCACCGCCCCGCCGGGCGAGCCGTTGTCGACCAGCAGCACCTCGTCGGCCTGGTCGGCGACGGACTCCAGGCACCGCTCCAGCCAGCCGTGCACCCGGTAGGAGACGACGATGACGCTGGTGGTCACCGCACCAACGTACGACCGCCGCCGGCCAGCCGGAGAGCCTCGGGCTCCCACCGCCCGACCGTGCCGGCCAGCAGGTGCTCGTACTGGCGGAGCACGACGTCCCAGTCGTAGCGGGACTCCACGTAGCGGCGGCCGGCCTCGCCCATCCGGCGGGCCTCGGCGGGGTGCGCCACCAGCCAGTCGACCATGGCCTCGAACTCGGCGTAGCCCCGGTAGGGCAGGCCACCGCCGCTGCGGCGGACCTGGCCGTCGAGGACGGCGCAGCGGCCCTGGACGAGGGCCGGGCGGCGCCGGGCCCAGGCCTCGGTCAGGACCATCGAGAAGCTCTCGAAGTAGGACGGCTGGACCAGGGCGACGGCGCCGGCCAGGGCGTCGGTGCGGGTCTGGTCGTCGACGTAGCCGGTGACGATCACGTCGTCGTGGGGGGCGACGGGCCGGACGGGGTCGCCCATCAGCACCAGGGCCAGCGCACCGGCGTTGCGGCGCTTGTAGGCCACGAAGTGATCGTAGAGCTCGTCGCAGCCCTTGGCGTGGTCGACGCGGCCCACGTACAGCAGGTAGGGCCGGTCGCCGAGCCCGAAGGCGGCCCGGAAGCGGCCCTCGTCGGCCGCGCCATCCTCGCCCAGCTCCACGCCGATCCCGACGACCTTGGCCGGCTGGCGGCAGCGGAACCGGCGCCGCACCAGCGCCTGCTCCTCCTCGGTGGAGAAGGCGAAGGCGCTCGGGTGGCGGAAGGTCGTGTCGTAGAGGGGCAGGAACAGGGCCGGTTCGGCGTGGGCGGTGGGATGCAGGATCGTCGGCGCCCGGCCGGCGGCGGCGGGCAGACCGGCCCACGTCGTGTAGTAGAGGTAGGTGAAGAAGATCACCGCGTCGTAGCCGGCGGCCCGTCCGGCCAGCCACGGGACCAGATCGGGCACGAACGGGCCCTGGGCCTGCATCCACTCCAGCTGGAGGTGGAACGGCACGAAGGGATCGCCGTAGGGCACCCGGTTGTTGAGCAGGCCGAACGCCTTGTCGTCCCGCGGTTCGGCCACCGCCAGGCGGTGCACGGTCACGCCGTCGATCTCGCTGGTCCCCGGCGGGTAGGAGTTGGCCCAGTCGACGTAGCTGCGGGCGCAGGTGGTGACCACGTCGACCGTGTGGCCCCGGGCCGACAGCCGGGTGGCGAACTCCCGGCAGTGCTGCTCCGCCCCGCCGGCGATCTCCCGGCCGTAGCGCTGGACGACGTAGAGGAGCCGCACGGTCAGGCGACGTCGGCCAGGTGCGACAGGAACAGCGCCTCGGCCGACTCGAGGCGGAAGTCGGCGACCCGGGCCCGCCCCCGGGCGACGAGCGAGCTCCGCAGCGGGCCGTCGGTCAGCACCTCGGCCAGCGCCTCGGCCACGAGGACCGGATCGTCGTCGGGGGGCAGCACGATCCCCCCGGGCCCCATCGTCTCGGGAACGGCCCCGAAGCGGCGGGCCACCACCGGCACGTCGAACCGCATCGCCTCGAGCAGCGGGACGCACACCCCCTCGTGCTCGCTCATGGTGGCGAACACGTCGGCCGCCCGGTAGTAGGCGGCCAGCACCGGGGACTCCACCCAGCCGGGCATCCGGCAACGCTGCAGCAGACCGAGCTCCCTGGCCTGCTCCTGGACGGCCTCGGGATAGCGGGTCCGCCGGCCCGCCCCGACCAGGGCCAGGTTGGCCTCCGGCAGGAGGTGGGTCGACAGGACGTGGAAGGCCGACACCAGCAGATCGGGCCGCTTGTGGGGCAGCATCTGGCCCACGAACAGCACCAGCGGCCCGTCGCGGGCGGCCAGCTCGCCGGCGGTGGCGGGGTCGGGGTCGACGCCGGCCAGGTCGTCGAGGTCGACCGGCAGCGGGCAGACCCGCACGTTGCGGTAGCCCATCGCCTCGAGCTCGACGGCGTTGAACCGGGACACGGCCAGGGCCATCTCGACCCGGTCCCGCAGCAGCGCCAGCTCGATCCGGCCGTTGGTCAGCAGCTGGGCGAAGGCCGGATCGAGGGCGCCGAAGTACTCGGCCGGGGTGATGTTGTGGTACACGAGCACCAGCCGCCCCGGCCAGTCGAGCAGCAGCCGGGCCACCGCCGGCTCGCCGATCGAGGCGTGGTAGATGGCCATGTCGCCGGGGTGGCTGCAGCGCTCGAAGGCCGACAGCGAGTGCACCTCGCCCTGGAGGCGGGGATGGATGTAGTGGGCGAAGATCTCCGACGGCCCGATGCGCCGCAGCAGCTTCTGGAACCCGTAGGCGGCGTTGGTCACGGCGTCGCCCGGCGAGGCCGACACGAGAAGCTGGTGGATCTCCATCAGCGGCGGGCGATCAGCAGGTAGTCCTGCGGTGCGAACAGCAGCTGGTTGAGCCGCCGGACGTTGGAGTTCACCACCTCGGGCATCTCGCCCGGCGCCTCCTCCAGGACCTCGTCGGCGGGCGGCGGCGACCGCCAGTCGATCACCACCTCGGGGAAGCCGGCCTCCCGGAACAGGAACGTCAGGTAGGCGGGATGCACCGGCTGGTGGTGCGTCGGGTCGATCCAGAAGGCCCGGGCGAAGACGTAGAGCGACTGCGGGTTCACCGTCTCCACGCAGACCTGGCCGCCCGGCCGCACCTTGGTGGCGGCCAGGGCCACGAGGTCGATGACCTCCTGGGCGCTCAGGTGCTCCACCACCTGGATCAGCACCAGCGCCCCCAGCGAGGCGTCGTCGAGCTGTTCCAGGGAGCGCAGCCCGTCGGCCTGCGTGACGTTGAGGCCCCGGTCGGTGGCCGCCTTCACCAGTTCGGCGTCGAGATCGACGCCCCACGCCTCGATGCCGTTGCCGGCCAGCAGCTCGAGGAACTCGCCCCGGCCGCAGCCGATGTCGAGGACGGGCCCGCTGTCCCGCAACCGGTCGGCCAGGTCGCGGTAGCGGTCCATCAACTCTTCCCGCCCGCCCCGGAACTCCTCCTCGAAGCGGATCGACGAATACCACGGCGTGAGCGGCGGGGCGGCGGGGCGCACGCCGTTGGCCGCGGCGGCCGCCGGCGCCGCCGCCGGGTCGGACGCCGCGACGCCCCCGGCCAGCCGGCGCTCCTGCACCGCCTGGCGCTCGAGGATGGCGTCGAGATGGCGGGGAATCTCGACGTGGACCTCCTGGGCCAGCCGTTCGACCACGGCCACGAGCCGCTCCAGCAGCTCCTGGGCCGGGCCGGCGAACCGCTGGACCTGCTGCAGCGAGCCCTGCGTCTGGCGGCTCACCGCCTTGCCGATGGCCCGGTGGACGACCTCGCCCCCCGGCAGCGACGAGTCGACGGCGATGCGCGACCGGTCGAGCGGCAGGGCGCCCTGCAGCGCCGCCAGCGGGCCCTGCAGGTCGGGCGGCTCCCAGGGCTCGGCCCGCTCGAGGAGGACGCGCCGGAAGTGGTCGGCCAGGTCGGTCTCCAGCCCGGGCGGGTAGGCCCCCCGCCGGCGCCGCTCCTCAACCCGCTCCCGGAGCTCGGCCACCAGGGCGTCGATGTCGTCGGCGTCCATCACCACCGGATGGTACCGGTGCCCGTCGGGCGACCCCGGGATCCGGCGTCGGAACCGGCCGGGCGGCCGTCCGCTACCTTGATTCTCATGCGCCTGCTCGTGACGGGAGGGGCCGGCTTCATCGGCGCCAACTTTGTCCACTATGTCGCCGAGCACCACCCCGACTACGACGTGGTGGTGGTCGACGTCCTGACCTACGCCGGCCACCGCTCCAGCCTGGAGCCCGTCGCCGACCGCATCACGTTTGTGGAAGCCGACATCTGCGACGAGTCGGCCCTTGACGATCTCATGGCCGGCCGGGACGCAGTCGTCCACTTCGCCGCCGAGTCGCACGTCGACCGCTCCATCGACGATCCCGGCCCCTTCCTGCGGACCAACATCATCGGCACCGAGACCCTCCTGCGGCTGGCCCGGAAGCACCGCATCGGCCGGTTCCACCACATCTCCACCGACGAGGTGTTCGGCGCCCTTCCCCTCGGCGGGGGCCGTTTCGACGAGACCACGGCCTACTCGCCGCGGAGCCCTTACGCCGCCAGCAAGGCGGCCAGCGACCATCTCGTCCGGGCCTACGGCGAGACCTACGGCCTCCCGTTCTCCATCACGAACTGCTCCAACAACTACGGCCCCTACCACCTGCCGGAAAAGGCCATCCCCCTCTTCATCACCAACGCCCTCGACGGCAAGACGCTGCCGCTCTACGGGGACGGGCGTTCGGTGCGCGACTACCTCTTCGTCACCGACCACTGCCGGGCCATCGACCTCGTCCTCCACGAGGCCAAGGACGGCAGCACCTACTGCGTCGGCGGCGGCGCCGAGCGCGACGGCGTGCAACTGGCCCACACCATCCTCGACCTGCTCGGCCTTCCGCCCGACCGGATCGAGTTCGTGGCCGACCGCCCGGGCCACGACCGGCGCTACGCCATCGATGCCACCCGCATCGCCGAAGACCTCGGCTGGCAACCGAGCGTCAGCTTCGAGGAGGGCATCGCCGCCACCATCGCCTGGTACCGGGAGCACGAGGACTGGTGGCGCCCGATCAAGGACCGCACCGAGATCATCACCTGGGAGGCCGGGACGCGGTGAAGGGCATCATCCTGGCCGGCGGGTCGGGCACCCGCTTGTATCCGATCACCCACGCCGTCAGCAAGCAGCTCATGCCCATCTACGACAAGCCGATGGTCTACTACCCGCTGTCGACGCTGATGCTGGCCGGCGTGCGGGAGATCCTCATCATCACCACCCCGGCCGACCAGGCGCAGTTCCAGCGGCTCCTCGGCGACGGCGCCCAGTTCGGCTGCCGGTTCCACTACGTCGTCCAGGAGATCCCCAACGGGCTGGCCCAGGCCTTCGTGCTCGGCGCCGACTTCATCGGCACCGACAAGGTGGCGCTGGTCCTCGGCGACAACATCTTCTACGGCGCCGGCCTCGGCGATCAGCTGAAGGACCACTGCGACCCCGACGGGGCGGTGATCTTCGCCTACCAGGTCGCCAATCCCGGCGACTACGGCGTGGTGGAATTCGACGAAGCGTTCCGGGCGCTGTCGCTGGAGGAGAAGCCCGCCGCCCCCAAGTCGAGCTACGCCATCCCCGGGCTCTACTTCTACGACAACGACGTCGTGGCCCTCGCCGCCAAGCTGGAACCCAGCGCCCGGGGCGAGTACGAGATCACCGACCTCAACCGGGCCTACCTCGAGGCCGGCCGGCTGAAGGTCGCCGTCCTGCCCCGGGGCACGGCCTGGCTCGACACCGGTAGCTACACGTCGCTGATGCAGGCCGCCCAGTTCGTGCAGGTCATCGAGGAACGCCAGGGGCTGAAGATCGGCTGCCCGGAGGAGGTCGCCTTCCGGGAGGGCTACATCAGCCGGGAACAGCTCGAGACGCTGGCCGGCTCGCTCATGAAGAGCGGCTACGGGCGCTACCTGAAGCAGGTGGCCGATTCGCCGGCCCGCTGAGGGTCAGCGCACCGCCAGCCCGACGATCGGCTTGTTCAGCACGGCCGACCCGAGACCGCCGTAGTAGAGGGCGGACCCGAAGTTGTAGATGGCACCGTCGGCGGCGACCAGCCAGTAGCCCGTTCCGCTGGGGGCCGGGGCCAGGCCGATGATGGAGTTGGGGACCCGCCCCGACGGCGAGCCGTAGAACGGCGCGTTGCCGTAGGCGAAGATGCCGCCGTCGGACGCCACCAGCCAGTAGCCGTCACCGGCCGGCGTCGGGGCCAGGTCGACGATGGGCCGGTTGAGCCGCGTGCCGCCGGTGGAGCCGAAGAAGGGGGCGTCGCCGAAGGCGAAGATCCCGCCGTCGGACGCCACCAGCCAGTAGCCGCGCCCCTTGGCCGTCGGCGCCATCCCGACGATGGGCTTGTTGAGGGCGATCGATCCGGTCGAGCCGAAGAAGGGGGCGTCTCCGAAGGCGAACATCCCGCCGTCCGACGCCACCAGCCAGTAGCCCTTCCCGGTCGGGGTGGCGGCCATCCCCACGATCGGCTTGTTGAGCGGCATCCCGCCGGTCGAGCCGAAGAAGCCCGCATCGCCGAAGGCGAAGATCCCGCCGTCCGACGCCACCAGCCAGTAGCCCTTCCCGGTCGGGGTGGCGGCCATCCCCACGATCGGCTTGTTGAGGGCGATGCCGCCCGTCGAGCCGAGGAAGGTGGCCGCCCCGAAGCTGAAGATCCCGCCGTCGGACGCCACCAGCCAGTAGCCCTTGCCGCTCAGCGGGTTGGGGTCGGGGGCGGCCACGGCCGCCCCGGTGGCCGGGGCCGCCGCCGCCCCGGGGGTGGCCAGCGGCGTCACCGACGCCGGGTTCACCGCCCGGGCCACGTTGACCCGCCCGTTGCTGAAGTTCGTACCCGTCCCGGCGATGGGATCGGCGGTGCCCAGGATGCGGGCCGCCACCTGCTTGGCCGACAGGCCCGGGTTGGCCGCCATCACCAGGGCGGCGGTGGCCGAGACGATCGGCGTGGCGAACGACGTGCCGTCGGGCGTCACCCAGCAGTTCCCGTCGCTGCAGTTCGGCGCCAGCGTGAGGACGCCGACGCCGGGAGCGGCGATGCTCACCCAGGGGCCGCGGCGGGAGAACGACGCCAGCTGGTCGTCGCTGTCGACGGCCGCCACCGAGATCACGCCGGGCAGGGCGGCCGGGTAGGACTTGTCGGTCAGCGGCTGGTTCCCGGCCGCCGCCACCACCACGAGCCCCTTCGACTGGGCGTAGGCGATGGCGTCGGCCAGCTCGGTCGACACCTTGCCGGAGTCGTTCTGGTCCTGCTGGAGCGAGAGGTTGATGACCTTCACGCCGGGATAGTCGGCGGCGTAGCGGACGCCGGCGGCGATGTGGCTGGCCAGGCCGGCGCCCTGGCTGTCGAGCACCCTCACCGACAGCACCTTGGTGTTCCAGCCGAGACCGGCGATGCCGATGTTGTTGTTGGGGATGGCGGCGATGAGCCCGGCGACGGCGGTGCCGTGCCCCTCGGGGTCGGGAGTGGTGTCGCCGCTGAAGTTCTCGCCCATGACGACCTTCCCCACCAGGTCGGGCTGGGTGGCGTCGACGTCGGTGTCGACCACCGCCACCAGGGTGTTGGGGTCGCCGTGGGTGATGGCCCAGGCGTCGGGGGCGCCGATGTGGACGAAGTCGGACTGGCTGTAGATGCGGGAGGTGGCGCCGCCGTCGAACGTCAGGGCGCAGCCGAAGAAGCACTTCTCGTTGACCGGCGGCGGGGCGGCGTCGGAGGCGACGCCGACCGTCTCGGCGGACGGCGTCAGCGGCCCGGCACCGGAACCCGGGACCTCGGCCGAGTGGAAGTGGACGTCGGGCTCGACGGCACTGACGCCGCTCTGGGCCCGGAGCCGGCGGGCGGCCTGGTCGCCCTGGCCCTTGGCCACGTCGACGTCGAACACGCCGGGCCGGATGTCGCCGCCGTGCCGGCCGCCGACCGACGCCGCCAGCGCCGCCTCGGCCTCCCTCCGGGCCGGGTGGGCCAGGCGCACGACGAGCCGGTCGACCGTCTCGGGGACCTGCGCCCGGGCGCGGCGGGCCGGCTGGGCCTGGGCCCTGGTCGAGGCCGGGGCGGCGCCCCGGCGGGGTTCGCCCCCGCCCTGGGCCACGGCCGGCACCAGCCCGGCCGAGACCACGAGCAGACCGACGGCGGCGGCGGCAAGACCCGCTCGGCGCCGGGAGCGCTCCCCAGACATGGGCCATCGACCCACGGCGTTCCTCCCCACCGGTGACCCATGTTCGGGGTCGGGCCGCCGGCGCTGGCATCGGAGGCCACCGGCTCCCGGGCCACGGAGTGGGGGGTGGACCGGGGGACGGTGACCGCGACGGATGATTCCTAGGACCTTGATTCATTCGCCGCCGGGGGGCCGATTCCCCCTGAAAACCGCGGATCTTCAGATCCCCGGACCCCCCTCTGAGGGCCCGGCCGGCCGGCCGGTCAGGACCGGGCCGCCGCCGTGGCGGCCGGCGCCGCCTTCACGTCGAGCCCGGCCACGCCGCCCCGGTAGCCGGGGACGGTGTCGGGGATGCCGCCGAGGGCGGGAGCGTCGCCGAAGTTGATGACGCTGCCGGCGGCCGTGACGATGAGGTAGCCGCCGCCGGTGCGGGTGGGTCGCATGGCCACGGCCGGGCCCGGCACGTTGGAGCCGGGGATCGACCCGAAGAAGCCGGCGTCGCCGAAGCTGAACAGGCCCCCGTCGGCGGCCAGCAGCCAGTAGCCCTTCCCGGTCGGCGTGGGGGCCATCCCCACGATCGGCTGGTTGAGCCGCAGCGACCCCGTCGAGCCGAAGAAGCCGGCATCGCCGAAGCTGAAGATGCCGCCGTCCGACGCCACCAGCCAGTAGCCGTTTCCCGTCCGGGTGGGGGCCATGCCGACGATCGGCCGGTTGAGCCGCAGCGACCCCGTCGACCCGAAGAACGGGGCCCGGCCGAAGCTGAAGATGCCGCCGTCCGACGCCACCAGCCAGTAGCCGTCGGCCCCCCGGGCCGACATGCCGACGACCGGTTTGTTGAGCCGGAGGGAGCCCGTCGACCCGAAGAAGGTGGCGTCGCCGAAGGAGAAGATGCCGCCGTCGGCGCCGAGGAGCCAGTAGCCCGCCCCGGTCGGGGTGGCGGCCAGGCCGAGGATCGGGGCGTTGAGCTTCTGCCCGCCGACCGAGCCGTAGAAGACGGCGTCGCCGAAGGTGAAGACGCCGCCGTCGGGGGCGGCCACCCAGTAGCCCGACAGCCCGCCGCTCGGGTTGTTGACCACCCGGAACCAGTCGGACCGCAGGCCGGTGGGCCGGGTGGACGACGAGTAGCTCCACAGGCCCCGCAGGTCGTTGCCCGACAGGGTGGCCTTGCCCTTGTCGCCCCGCAGGACGACCTCCACCACCCGCCCGCCGAGGTCGCCGAGGCCGTTGCGCTTGGTCACGTCGACCGACTGCAGGTGGCCGATCTCGGGGTGGGCCGTCTCCAGCACGTCGACGGGGATCTTGGCCGTCCAGGTGTGGCTGGGGTTGGCGTCGACGGCGTCGCCGTCGTCGGGGACGGCGGGGAAGACGCCGCCCGCCGTGTACCCGCCGGTGGAGGAGGAGAACTCGGTGCGGGCGATCGACCCGTCGGCGGTGAAGACCCGGACCTGGCCGGCGGTGTCGGCCACCGCCTGGTCGGTGGTCGCCGCCTCCAGGTCGCGGAACCCGGCGGCGTCCTGCTCCGCCCGCCCGCCGTAGACCTGGCAGCTCTGGGTGTCGCACGTCTGGGCCCAGGCCGAGCGCCGCTCGGCCAGGGCGTAGGAGCGGGCGGCCACCGCCTGGGCCCGCAGCGCCGCCATGCCCAGCCCGCCGGCGGCAGTGCCCCACGAGGCGGGAGATTCCCGGGGCACGACCCCTCGCACGTAGCCCTCGAGGTCGACCCGGTTGACCGCCCGGGAGGTGGTGGTGTTGGCCGAGTCGGTGCCGACGAGGGCGGCCACGGTGCCCCGCAGCCAGCGGCGGGTGCCGCCGGGCTCGCACACCTGGAGCATCTCGGTGCGGTCCTCGGTGCGGGGGTCGTCGGGGCTGAAGGTGACCGGCCCCGTCACGGCGGCCGCCCCGGGGAGTGGCTGCCAGCCGTTGGGGCCACCCGAGCAGTCGGTGCCGACGTCGACGGCGAACGTGTTCGCGCCGATCTTGCGGGCCCGGAGGGCGCCGAACGATCCCGGTACGGCGCTGGTGTGGAGGTGGCCGTGCTCCTGGGCCACGATCAGGTCGACACCGTCGAGCTTGGTCAGCTGCACGGTGATGTCGGCCGTGGGCGCCGTCCCCATCTTCGTGCCGCCGTAGTAGTGGTCGAGGATCCGGCCGGCCGACCAGCCCTGGAGGGAGTAGCCGTAGGCGCCCCACTGCCCCATCCCCCGGCCGTGGCCGAAGCCCTGGCCGACGAGGTCGACGGTGGCCCCGGGGAAGGCGCCGGCCGGGGCGGCCCGGCCGACCTCGACGGCGACGGCGCCGAGCAGCGATCCCGCCAGCGTGGCGACGGCCGTCGCCAGCCGGGCCCGCCGGCCCCTCACGGCTCCAGGGCCAGGTCGACGGCGGCCTTCGGCGGACGCTGCGACGGGTCGGCCCCGAGGAAGCCGGCGTCGCCGAAGGCGGCGATGCCGCCGTTGGCGTCGGCCACGTAGTAGCCCTTGCCGGTGCTGGTGGCCCGGAGCTGGACGGCGCCGGGGTAGTTGTCGGGCCGGGCGGCGGCCACGCTGCCGAAATAGGGGGCGGAGTAGGAGAAGACGCCGCCGTCGCGGGCCACGAGCCAGTAGCCGTCGCCGCCGGCCGCCGGCGCCATCGACACCACCGGCTGGGCCAGCCTGAGAGACCCGGCGGAACCGTGGAAGTCGGCGTCGCCGTAGGCGAAGATGCCGCCGTCGGCGGCAACCAGCCAGTAGCCCCTGCCCGTCGACGTGGGGGCCATGCCGACCATCGGCTGGTTCAGCTTGATCGAGCCCGTCGAGCCCCAGAACCTGGCGTCGCCGAAGGAGAAGATCCCGCCGTCGGTCGCCACCAGCCAGTAGCCGTGACCGGTCGGCGTGGGGGCCATGCGCACCACCGGCTTGTTGAGCTTGATGGAGCCGGTCGACCCGTAGAACTTGGCGTCGCCGAAGGAGAAGATGCCCCCGTCGGCGCCGAGCAGCCAGTAGCCCTTGCCCAGCGGCGTGGCGGCCATGCCGACGATCGGGGCGCCGAGCGGGAGGCCGGCCATCGACCCGTAGCTGGGGGCGTCGCCGAAGGGCAGCACCCGGCCGTCGGCGGTGGCCGTCCAGTAGCCGGTCGTGGGGCCGTGGACGGCGGTGACCAGGCTGGCCACCCGGTCCCGGATGCCGGGCAGCAGCGGGTAGAGCCGGTCGCCGGGACACTCGGTCTGGCCGGCGTCGCGGTGGCCGGAGAGGTTGGGGAACGTCTGGACCACGCCGTCGCTGGTGGTGTACGGGTCGCTGGCCGTCACGTCGATCCCGTGGCGATCGGCTTTCCAGGCCATCATCTTGACCAGGGTGTCCTGGGCCGCCTGGGTGGGGACGCCCCGGCTGAAGTCGCCGAGCATGGCGATCCCGGCGGAGCCGACGTTGTGGTTGAGGACGTGGGCGCCGACGACGCCGTTGCCGTCGAGGTCCTCGCCGGTCGGCTTCTCGCCGGGGGCGTAGTCGCGGGCCCAGCGGCCCTCGTAGACCCGGCCCTGGTCGTCGATCAGGAAGTTGTACCCGATGTCGTCCCAGCCGTTGCCCTGCACGTGGTACACGTAGATCGCCCGCACCGTGGCGGCCGGGTCGGGGTCCGGCCCGTCGGGCGACGTGACGGTGTGGTGCACGAACAGCTTGGTGATCGGCGCGTACTTCTGGTTGTTCTTGCGGATCGACTCGTCGGCACCCCACTCCTTGCGGGTGATGATCGGGGGCTCGGCCACCGCCGGCTTCTTCCTCGGCGCGGTCGTGGTCGTCGTCGACGAGGAGGTGCTCGACGAGCTCGTGGTCGACGAGGCCGTGGCGCTGGCCCGCCGCTCGTCGCCGCCCGCCGTCGTCGTGGTCGTGGCCGAACGGCCGGCCGTCGTCGTGGTCGTGGCCGAACGGCCGGTCGTCGTGGTCGTGGCGGTCGTCGTGGTCGTCGTGCCCGAGCTGCCGGCGGCAGCCGCCGGACGGGTGCCGGTGGCGACCCGCAGGGGCCGGGGGCCGTACTGGCTGTCGATGGCCAGCAGCTCCACGTCCCGGGCGTCGCCCACGGCCCGCAGCTGGGCCCGGCGGGCGCCGTCGGCCCGGATCAGCTCCGACAGGACGGGCCCGCCGTCGCCGTTGTCGAGGTCGTGGTCGGCGACCAGCGGCCGCCACGGCCCCCAGCCGCCGCCGGCGCCGGCCAGGCGGACCTCGACGGCGGCCGACTCGCTGCCCCGCCAGCGGGCCCCGAGGTGGGAGATCGGGAAGCGGCTCGTCAGCACCGCGCCGGCCGGCCCGGGGGCGGCGGGCCCGGCGGCGGCGGCCACCCGGGCGGCGCCGGGCGAGCCCGGGCCCCCGTCGGGGATGCCGGCCGGCAGGGCGGCGAAGCGGGTGCGGGGGGTGCCCTGGGCCATCCGGATCGGGGCCAGCACGGCGCCGGTGGCCAGGGCGGCGACGACCGCCGCCCGCACCGCTCCCGATGCGGAAGGAAGGGGGAGGCGTCTCATGCGATCACTGTCCCGTCACGACGGTGGCGCGAGTGATTCATGATGCAACACCCTAGAAGCCGGGACGGCCGCCGGGGTGGCAAGCACCCTGCCCCAATGGGGCGCATCGGGTCAAAAGCGCCCCGGCGGGGCGGAGGCCCGTTCCCCGAAGCGGCCGGTGCACCGGGGTAATCTGGCGCCCGGCCGTCAAGGCCTCACCATGACACAGATCCCGAACAGCACCACCCGGACCTTCACCGCCCAGGGCTCCGTGCCCGGGCGGCTGCGCGAGATCGCCCGGCACCGGGAGCTGCTGATCAACCTGGTCCGGCTGGAGCTGAAGGCCAAGTACAAGTCGAGCACGCTGGGGTTCGTCTGGTCGCTGCTCAACCCGGCCATGTACCTGGTCGTCTTCTACGTCGCCTTCAACGTGATCCTGGCCGCCGGCGTCCCCCGCTTCCCGATCTTCCTGCTGTCGGGCCTCCTGGTGTGGAACTTCTTCACCGCTGCCCTGAGCGCCGGGACCTCCTCGATCGTCGGTGGATCCGGACTGGTGAAGAAGGTCTGGTTCCCCCGGGAGATCCTGCCGCTGGCCTCGACCGGTGCCGCCCTCGTCCACTTCTTCCTGCAGTCGCTGGTGCTGGTGCTGGCGCTCCTCGGGCTGCGCCACCCGGTCGGCTGGGCCTACCTGCTGCTCCTGCCGCTGGCCCTGGTCGACCTGATCCTGCTCACGTCGGGCCTGTCGGTCCTGCTGGCGGCGGCCAACGTCTACCTGCGCGACATCCAGCACTTCGTGGAGCTGGCGCTGATGGCCTGGTTCTGGGTGACGCCGATCGTCTACCTCTACAGCCAGCTGACCAAGCACCTCGGCGGCCGCAACATCGCCCTGATCAACCCGATCACGCCGATCGTGCTCACGTTCCAGCGCGCCTTCTACGGGCTCTACGGCAACGTCCTCGACCCCCGCCTCCGCTTCGGCTGGTACCTGCGCAACCTCGTCGTCCTCTCGGTGGCGGTCAGCCTGCTGTTCTACGTGTCGATGCGGATCTTCATCCGCCTCGAGGGCAACCTGGCCGAGGAGCTCTGAGATGGCCGCCGCCATCGAGATCGAGAACCTGTCGAAGATCTTCCGCCTCTACAAGGAGAAGTACACGTCGCTCAAGGAGCGGGCGCTGCACTTCCGGAAGATCCACCACCAGGATTTCTACGCCCTCGAGAACATCAACCTCGACGTCGACTTCGGCACCACCATCGGGTTGCTGGGCCACAACGGATCGGGCAAGAGCACGCTGCTCAAGTGCATCGCCGGGATCATCCAGCCGACCAGCGGACTGGTCCGCACCACCGGGCGCCTCGCCGCCCTCCTCGAGCTCGGCGCCGGCTTCCACCCCGAGCTGACCGGCCGGGAGAACGTCTACCTCAACGGCTCGATCCTCGGGCTCAAGCGGGTCGAGGTGGACCGCCGCTTCGACGAGATCGTCGGCTTCGCCGGCCTCGAGCAGTTCATCGACACGCCGGTCAAGTTCTACTCGTCGGGCATGTACATCCGGCTCGGCTTCGCCGTCGCCGTCAACGTCGACCCGGAGATCTTCCTCGTCGACGAGGTCCTCTCGGTCGGCGACGAGACGTTCCAGCGCAAGTGCCTCGACAAGGTGCGCACGTTCCAGGACGAGGGCCGGACGATCGTCGTCGTGTCCCACTCCGCCGACCTCATCAGGATCATGTGCGAACGGGCGGCGGCGCTGCACCACGGCGTGATGGTGGCCACCGGCGAGCCCAACGACGTGATCCGGGCCTACCGGGAACGGCTGATGCAGGACGCCGCCAGCGACGCCGACCTCGACCCCGGGCTGGCCCGGGCGGAGCTGTCACCGGTGTGGGGCAAGGTGACGATCCAGGAGGCGGAGATCGTCTACCGCGATGCCGACGAGGGGGCGGTGCGGCAAGGCGAGCCGCTGCGGATCGACGTCACCATCGACGCCCCCGAACCCTCCGACGACGTCGTCATGGCGCTGACGATCTACGGCCCGCTCGGCGGGCTGGTCTTCAGCACCAACACCCGGGTGCTGGGCGTCGACCTCGGGCGGGTCCACGGCCGCCGCACCGTGTCGTTCGTCGTCGACGAGGTTCCCCTGCTCGACGGCGCCTACCCGATCACCATCGGGCTCCACACCAACGGCGGGCTGATCTACGACTTCTGGGAGCAGCAGCGGGTGTTCGAGGTCAAGGCGCCCGGCCAGTCGATCGGGGTCGTGGCGCTGCCCGTCCACGTCGACCTCGACCGCATCCGCCGCTGACCTGACCCCGCTGCCCTGAGCCTGCCGACCTGAGGGGGCGGTCAGGCCGCCCGGGGCCGGCAGGGGCGGCCGCCGCCGCAGGGCCGGCGATGGGCGGCGTCGGTCTTCGGCCGCAGGGCGTCGGGATCGGCCACCACGGCCAGGCCTCCGACGGCGCCGCCGGGCACCGCCGCCCGGGCGACGATCCCCGGGCCGAGGTCGAGCGGGCCGGCCGGGCCGCCGGGGCCGGGCTGGACGGCGCCGGGGTCGTCGCGCTCCAGCAGGACGACGGCCCGCCCCCCGGCGGGGACCTCGAGCCGGTGGTCGTCGTCGAACCAGGCCTCGGTGCGGTACGTCGCCATGGCGTCGTTGGTGCCCAGCACCAGGTGGCTGGCGAACTGCGGCAGCACGAGCGACAGCGGCCGGAACCGCTCGTAGCCGTTGCCGCCGACGAAGACGAGGACGTCGCGGGCGGGGTCGAGCCGCCGGGCCAGCGGGAGGTAGCGGCGGAGGTCGGCGTCGACCCGGCGGATCTCGGCCCGGCTCAGCCCTCCGGGCAGCCAGCGGTGGGCGGCCAGCCGCTGCGGAACCGGCCGGTCGCCCCACAGGAACCGCTGGGCGCCGAGCAGCGAGCCGGCGACGACGAGCCCGGTGGCGACGGCCCGGACCCAGGGCCGGCTCGACCCCGGAACACCGAACACCGCCGCCGGGCTCAGGACGAGCAGCATCGTGGCCGGCAGGTGGGCGAGCAGGAAGCCCGAGGTCCCGAACCAGATGAGGACGGTGACGGCGACGCCGGGCAGGGCGGCGGCGACGAGGACGCCGGGGCGGGGCGGCCACCGCCGGGGCCGGGCGGCGAGACCGGCGGCGAGGCCCAGCAGCGCCACCGGCAGGAGCGGGGCGATGGCCACCAGCGCCCCGGTCAGGGCCCGCCCGGCGTTGTCCCGCACGGCGGCGTAAGGAGCGCCGTAGAGCAGCGACGCCTTGCGGGCGGTGATGTCGAACATGAAGTCGTTGACGGCCCGGAGCGTGTGCAGCCCGCCGGGCTGCTCCCACGAGACCGGCCCGAGCCAGCTGGCCACGGCCGCCGCCCCGGCCACCAGCGGCGCGGCGACGTCGCGGGGACGGCGGCAGCACCGCAGCAGGACGTAGAGGGCCAGCGGGGCCAGCACCAGCGCCGACGACGGGCGGAAGCCGGTGGCCACGCCGGCCGCCACCGCCGCCCACAGCGCCTCCCGGCCGCCCGGGCGGGCCTTGAGGGCCAGGACGATCAGGCCGGCGAGGGCGACGGCGTCGAACACCTTCACGTTGACGATCGAGCCGTAGAACCACGCCACCGGGCTGGTGGCCCAGAAGGCGGCGGCCGACCAGCCGAGCCAGTCGCCGCCGAGGCGGCGGCCGGCCACGAACAGCAGGGCGCCGGTGGCCGCCGAGGCGATGGCCGTGACCACGACCAGCGAGGCGTGGGGCGACAGGTGGGTCAGCGCCCGCACCACCCGCCCGGCGAAGACGTAGCTCCAGTAGCCCGGAGCGTTGGGCGAGTCCTGCGTGACGTCGAAGTGGTGGACGCCGAGCGAGAGCTGGGCGCCGTCCCACTCGGTGGGGAACCGGGATCGGACGGCGAGCCGGAGCAGCAGCACGGCGGTGAACACGATCCACGGCGCCGCCAGGGCCAGGGCGGGGCGGCGGCCGCCCGGCCACCCCCGCCGCGGCGAGCCGTCGGCCGGGGGGTCGCGCTCGTCTCGACGGGGCGGCGAAGATGCGACGGTAGCCGTGTCCGGACGCTATCAGGAGGCCGAGACGACGACGGGGAGCCGGGCGGTGCAGCCCGGGTCGAGGTCGTCGAACCAGGCGAAGAACTCCTGGACGGGCGTGACGACGAGCTCGTAGCGGCCCGGCTCGCCCGGCAGCTCCACGCCCACGCCGACATCGATCGTCGCCCCCGGCGCCACCGGCTCGGGGAACGGGGTCCGGTGGCCCTCGGCGACCACCGCCCGGCCGGCCTCGTCGAAGACCCGGTAGGCGACGTGGACCGGCACGTAGTCGAACGACGACGACAGCCACCACCGCGTCCGGTTGGTGACCGTGACCGGAACGGTGACCCAGGCGCCCGGCGCCCCGGCCACCTCGGCCCCGCCGGCCACCACGCCGATGGCCGGTTCGATGACGAGGTTCATGTTCCCGGCGGGGAGATGACCGGGGTCGTGGGCCTCCCCGAGCCGGCGCCGCTCGGCCCGGGACCGGGCCCGGGCCCGCCGCGCCTCCAGCGGCCCCGGCCGGGCCGGCAGCCCGACGAGGTCGACGACGCCCCGGTCGCCCAGCGCCAGTTCGAGGAGATCGTCGCCGCCCGGCTCGAGAGGGACGACGTGGCCGCCGGCCCCGACGAGGCCGACGGCGGGGAACAGCGACCGGAGCGCATCGAGCAGCTCGGGGTACGACCGGCCGCCGAACCGGCGCAACGCCACCGGGTTGCACTCCACGACGGCGGTCGGGCGGAACCGGCGGATGGTGGCCTCGGCGCCGGCCAGGACCGTCAGCTCCGAACCTTCGACGTCGAGCTTGAGGAAATCGAGCCGGTCGAGCCCGATGGCCGCCGCCCAGGTGTCGAACCGGGTGGCGGCCACGGTGGCCGTGCCGGCGGCGGGACCGCCGGCGGCCAGGTGCGCCCCGCCGGGCTGGGCGCGGCTGGGATCGAAGGCCACCTCGCCGTCCCGGTCGAACAGCGCCGCCGTCTCGACGGTGACGTTGGCGGCGCCGTTGGCGGCCAGGTTGGCCACCAGGTGCGAGCGGGTCTCCTCCGAGGGCTCGAAGGCGTAGACGCGCCCGGCCGGGCAGAGCTTGGCCATCACCAGCGTCAGCACCCCGATGTGGGCTCCCCCGTCGACGACGACGGCGTCGGGCCGCAGCCGGCGCCGGAGCAGCAGCGTCAGGTCGCGCTGGTAGGCGCCGCCCGAGCGCTCGATCTCGCCGACCACGCCGACGTCGTGATCGCTGCCGGTGATGGTGAACGACCATCCCTCGTAGGGCTGGAAACGGACGGTCTGTTCACCCATGCCGCGGCGATGTTACCGACCCGGTTAGATTTTCCCGGCGATGAGCGACGCCGCCACCCCCCGGGCCGGCCTTCTCCGCCGGATCCTGCGGCCGGCGGTGGCGGTGCTCGACCGGCGCATCGAGCAGCAGACCCGGCCGGTCCAGGCCAATGTCGACAAGGTGTCCGACAGCATCACGAAGGTCTACGCCGACCTGCTCGAGGCCACCACCGACGTCCGCCGCTGGCTGGCCGACGACCTCGACGCCAACACCGAGACCGCCGCCCTCGTCGGCCGGTCCCTCACCCGCCTGTCCGACGCCGTCGACCACCTCGGCGACGAGGTCACCGATCTCGGCCGGCGCCTGGCCCGCATCGAGGCCCGGCTGGCCGGCGCACCCGCCGACTCCGGCCCCGCCCCGGGGTGACGGTTCTCTACGACCTCACCGGATCCCAGAGCCCCGACCACCGCAACCGCGGGATCGGCCGCTACGTGGCCGAGCTGGCCGCCGCCCTGGCCGAGGTGGCGCCCGACCGCCTCGGGGGCTTCGTCGTCAACCCCGACTTCACGCTGCCGTCCGGCGTCGAGCCGCTGGTGGCCAGCGGCAGGCTGGTGCCGGCCGACGAGGTGGCGTTCGGGCCGGCCTCGGTCGTCCACGTCGCCTCGCCCTACGAGCTGTCGGTTCCCCTCCGCCGGTTGTGGCCCGAGGCGGCCGAGCGGGCCGGGGCCCGCCTCGTCGTCACGCTCTACGACCTCATCCCCGAGGTCCTCGGCGGGCCCTACCTCGGCGACGCCGACTTCCGGTCCCGCTACCGGGCCCGCCACGACCTGGTCCGGGCCGCCGACGCCGTGCTGGCCATCTCCGAGTCCACCGCCCGGGACGGGATCCGGGTCCTCGGCCTGGATCCCGGGCGGGTCCACGTGGTGGGCGCCGGCGTCTCGCCCCGCATCCTGGCGTCGGCGGCGGCGCCGGACGGTACGGCCCCTCCCCCGCTGGGCGGCCTGGCCGGGCGCTTCGTGCTGTACACCGGCGGAGCCGAGCCCCGCAAGAACGTCGAAGGGCTGCTGGCGGCGTGGTCGCGCCTGGCGCCGGCCGTGCGCCGGGGGCGCCAGCTGCTGATCGTGTGCGGACTCGAACCGCTGGAACGCAACCATCTCGAGGTCGAGGCGGCCCGGGCCGGTGTCGCGGCGGAGGTGGTGCTGCCGGGCTTCGTCGACGACGCCACGCTGGCCGGGCTGTACCGGGCCTGCGACCTGTTCGTGTTCCCCTCCCGCTACGAGGGCTTCGGCCTGCCGATCGCCGAAGCCCTGGCCTGCGGCGCGCCCGTCGTGGCCGCCGACCGCTCCTGCCTGCCCGAACTCGTGGCCCCCGAAGGGCTCTTCGACCCCGACGACCCCGACGACATGGCCAGGGTCATCACCGCCGCCCTCGACGACACCCCCACCCGGGCCGCCCTGGTGGCGCACAGCCGGGCGGCGCCCCGGACGTGGACCGACGTGGCCCGGGCCACCGCCGCCGTCTACGACTCCCTGCTCGCCGCCCCGCCCCGACCGCAGGGATCAGCCCCGGCGCCCGGCCCGGCCGGCGGTGGGGCCGGGCCCGGCGCCGTTCCCCGGGCGGCGCCCCGGCGGCGCCCCGACGGGCCGGTCCTGTTCGACCTGTCGGGAACGCAGAACGTCCAGTACCAGGGGCGGGGGATTCCCCGCTACGTGGGGGAACTGGCGGCGGCGCTGACGGCGGTGGTCCCCGGGCGGATCGGCGCCTTGATGGTGAACCCCGACCTTCCGCTGCCGGCCGCGACCGGGGCCCGCCTGGCGGGCGGGAAGCTGATGCCGGCCGACGAGGTCGAGTTCGGCCCCGAGTCGGTGGTGCACGTGCCGTCGCCCTACGAGCTGGCGGTGCCGCTGCGCCGCCTGTGGCCGGAGGCGGCCGAGCGGGCCGGGGCGGCGCTGGTCGTCACGCTCCACGACCTGATCCCCGAGATCCTCGTCGACGACTACCTGGCCGATCCCGGCCTCCGGCAGCGCTACCGGGCCCGGCACGGCCTCGTGCGGTCGGCCGACGCCGTCATCGCCGTCTCCGCCGCCACCGCCCGGGACGGAATCGAGCGCCTCGGCCTCGAACCGGGCCGCGTCCACGTGATCGGCGAAGGCGTCTCCCCGATCTTCACGGCCGACGGGCCGGGCCCGGCCCTCGACGGCCTCCGGGGGCCGTTCGTGCTGTACACCGGCGCGCCGGACCCCCGCAAGAACGTCGACGGGCTGCTGGCGGCGTGGGCCCGGCTGGCGCCGGCCGTGCGGCGGGGCCGCCGGCTGGTGATCGTGTGCCGGCTGTCGGGGCCGGAGCGGAACCATTTCGAGGTGCTGGCCGACCGGGCCGGCATCGGCGACGAACTCCTGCTGCCGGGCTTCGTCGACGACGCCACGCTGGCCGGGCTGTACCGGGCCTGCGACCTGTTCGTGTTCCCCTCCCGGTCCGAGGGCTTCGGCCTGCCGATCGCCGAAGCCCTGGCCTGCGGCGCCCCGGTGGTGGCCGCCGACCGCTCCTCCCTCCCGGAACTCGTGGCCCCCGAAGGGCTCTTCGACCCCGACGACCCCGACGACATGGCCCGGGTCATCACCGCCGCCCTCGCCGACACCCCCACCCGGGCCGCCCTGCTGGCCCGGGCCGGCACGGCCCCGACCGCCTGGAGCGACGTCGCCCGGGCCACCGCCGCCGTCTACGACCGGGTCGCCGCCGCCCGCCGCCGGCCGCCGCGCCACCGCGATGGCGCCCGGGGCGCCGCCCGTCCCGCCGGTCGTCTCCGGCTCGCGGTCGTCACGCCGCTGCCGCCGCAGCCCTCGGGGGTGGCCGACTACAGCGATCGGCTGCTCCGGGAGTTGCAGGGCCACGCCGACGTCACCGCCTTCGTCGACGGGCCCCCGCACCACCGGGCCGAGCAGCGCCGGGCGCTGGCCCCGGCCGGGATCCCCGTCCTGCGGGCGGCGGCCCTGGAACAGGCCGAGGCCATCGACGGGCCCTTCGACGCCGTCGTCTACACGCTGGGCAACAGCGAGTTCCACACCGCCGCGCTGGCGGCGCTGCAGCGCCGCCCCGGCATCGTCTACGCCCACGACGTCCGCCTCACCGACCTGTACCGCTTCGCCCCCCACCAGCACCCGCGGGCGCTGGCCGCCCGGGGCCCCGATGCCTTCCACCGGACGCTCCACGACCTCTACCCCGGCCTGCCCGCCGGCCTCGGCGCCGGTGGAGGGCTGAGCGCCGAGGAAGCCGATCGCCACGGCATCCTGCTGGCCCGGGGGGCGATCGCCGCCTCGACGCAGTTCGTGGCCACGTCGGCCTACGCCGCCACGCTGGCCCGGCTCGACGCCCTCCCCGCCCACCGCCACCGGGTGCAGGCCATTCCCCTGGCCATCGGCGTCCACGCCATCGACCCCGGGCGCCGGCCGGCGGCCGGCGCAACCGGCCAGGCCCCGGTGGTGGCCAGTTTCGGGCTGGTGAACGACCGCAAACAGACGGGAACGCTGCTCGACGCCTTCGCCCTCATCGCCGGCCGCCACCCCGACGCCCGGCTGGCCGTCGTCGGGCCCGCCGGTGAGGCGGAGCTGGCCGCCCTGCGGGCCCGGGCCGAGCGGCTCGGCCTGGCCGGACGGGTCGACTTCACCGGGCGCGTCGACCCGGAGGAATACGGGCGGTGGCTGGAGCGGGCCACCGTGGCCGTCCAGCTCCGGGACCACACCAACGGCGAGACGTCGGGCGCGGTCGGCGCCTGCCTGGCCTCGGGGGTGCCGACGGTCGTCACGGCCATCGGCCCGGCCCGGGAGCTCCCGGCCGGCAGCGTCGTGGGGCTGGCGCCCTTCGCCCCGGCGGAGGAGGTGGCGGCGGCGGTCGGCGGCCTGCTCGGCGACCCGGCCCGGCGGGCGGCCCTGGCCGGCGCGGCCGTCGGCTACGCCGCCACGCGGACGTTCGCCCTGACCGCCGAAAGGCTCTACGACTTCGTGGCCGAGTCGGCGGCCGCCACCACCTCCGAGAGGAACTCCTCGTACCGGCCGAGCACCGTGTCCCACCGGTAGTTGGCCTCGGTGTAGCGCCGGCCGGCGTCGCCCATCGCCCGGCGGAGGTCGGGGTCGGCCAGCACCCGGTCGAGCGCCGCTTCGAACTCGGCGTAGCCCCGGTAGGGGATGCCGCCGCCGCTGCGGCGCACCTGGCCCTCGAGAACGGCGCAGTGCCCCTGCACGAGGGCGGGGATCCCAACCGCCCAGGCTTCGGTCAGCACCATCGAGAAGCTCTCGTAGTACGACGGCTGGACGAGGGCCACGGCGCCGGCCAGCGCCGACGTCCGCCGGTCGTCGTCGACGAAGCCCGTCATGACCACGTCGGGGTGGGCGCCGGGGTCGTCGATCACCGCTCCCACCATGACCAGCGCCAGCGGCCCCGGACGGCGCCGCTTGTAGGCCCCGAACCAGTCGAACAGCTCGACCGCGCCCTTGCCGCCCTCGACCCGTCCGACGTAGACCACGTAGGGCCGGTCGCCGACGCCGCTGTCCGCCCGGAACCGGGCCTCGTCGGCCCGGGCCCGGGCGTCGAGGTCGGCGCCGATCCCGATGACGGCCTGGCGCCGGGGCGGGCCGAAGCGCCGGGCCACCAGCGCCGACTCCTCCTCGGTGGAGAAGGCGAACCCGCTCGGGTGGCGGAACGTCAGGTCGTAGAGGCGGACGTCGAGCGCCGGCTCGTCGTGGGCCGTGGGGTGCAGGACGGTGGGAGCCAGCGCCGACGCCACCGGCAGCCCCGACCACGTCGTCGGGAAGATGTAGGTGAAGAAGATGACGGCGTCGAAGCCGCCGGCCCGCTCCGCCAGCCAGGGCGCCAGACCGGGAACGAGCGGGCCGAGCAGCTCGATCCACCGCTGCTGGAGGTGGAGGGGCGCCGGCCGCACCCCCCACATCACCCGCTCGTCGATCCGGGCGAAGAAGTGGTCGTCCCGGGGGCGGGCCACGGCCAGGCGGTGCACCGGCACGCCGTCGAGCGTGCTCGACCCCTCGGCGTAGAAGTTGGCCCAGCCGGCGTGGCTGGCGGCGCACGTCGTCAGCACCTCGACGTCGTGGCCCCGGGCGGCGAGCCGGGTGGCGAACTCCCGGCAGTGCGTCTCGGCCCCGCCGGCCACTTCCCGGCCGTAGCGCTGCACGACGTAGAGCAGCCGCACCGCGCCCTCAGACCACGCCGGCCAGGTGGGCGAGAAAGGCGGCCCGGGCCCGCTCCGGGGCGGCCTCGGCCCGGCACCGGCGGCCGCCGTCCACCAGCCGCCGGCGGGTGCCGTCGTCGGCCAGCACCTCGGCCAGGGCCTCGGCCAGCAAGGTGGGATCGTCGTCGGGCGGGAGCAGCAGCGCCGCTCCGGCCGGTCGCCCGGCGCCGCCGCCGGCCCGGGCGACCACCGGCACGTCGAAGGCCATGGCGTCGAGCATGGCGGGGTGGGCGTCCTCGTGGTCGCAGGCGGTGACGTACACGGCCGCCGCCCGGAACCAGGCGGCGAGTCCGGCGGCGCCGGCCGGGCCCGGAAACCAGGCCCGGTGGAGGTTGAGCTGGAGCCGGTACGACTCCAGCACCCCCCGGTAGCCGGCGTCGGGGCAGGGCCCGACCACGGCCAGGTAGGCATCAGGGACGAGATAGGTGACGAGGACGTGGTAGGCCGACAGCAGCAGGTCGGGTCGGGTGTAGGGCAGCACCGGCCCCACCGACAGGACCAGCGGCCCGAGGAGGTGCTCGTCGATGTGGGCCACGGTGGCGGGTTCGGACGGGAGGGCCAGGAGGCGGCCGCTGTCGACCGGCAGCGGCGCAATGGCCACGTCGCCGTAGCCCAGCGATCTCAGCTCGGCGGCGGTCGGCTCCGAGACGGCCAGCGCCAGGCTCACCCGCTGGCGCAGCGCCCGCCGCTCGACCAGCCCGTGGGCCGGCAGGGCGTCGGCGCCGGGGTCGACGCCGACGGGATGGACGGCGGGCGGGACGGGGTGGGCGACCAGGACGAGCCGCTCCCGCCGTTCCAGCAGGAAGGAGCACACCGCCGGCTCCCCCGTCGAGGCGTGGTACACCAGCACGTCCCGGCCGGCGCCGGCCTCCGGCCGGGCGGCGTAGTCGGCCAGGCGCCCGACGTCACCCTCGAGGGCGCCGTCCACGGCGTGGGCGAAGATCTCCGACGGCCCGATCCGCCGCAGCACGGCCCGCAGGTCGAGGGCGGCGTCGGTGACGGGGTCGCCCGGCGACGCCGTCGCCAGGATCTGGTGGATCTCCACGCCGCCCGCCGGCCCGCTCAGGCGCCGCGGCCCCGGGCCGCCGCCTCGCCGGCGGCGGCGGCCGCGGCCGCCCGCTCGGCCGCCGCCTGGCGTTCGATCACCGCGTCGAGGGCCGGGATCACCTCGTCGCGCAGTGTCCGGTCGAGCCGTTCCACCGCTTCGGCCAGCGCGGTGATGGATTCCCCGGCCGGCTCGGCGAAGTCCTGCACCTGCTGGAGGATCCCCTCCGTCTGGCGGGCCACCGCCCGGGCGATGATCCGGTGGAGGGCGCCGGCGGCGGGCCGGGCCGACGAGAGCGGGATCCGGGCCCGCTGCAGCGGCAGCGCCGCCGCCATCCGGGCCAGCTGGGCCCGTACGTCGAACGGGCGGGCGGGTGTGATCCGGTGCCGCAGCAGGTGCCGGAAGCGGGCTTCGAGGCTCTCCTCAAGGCCGGGCGGGTACTCGCCGGCGGCCCGGCGGGCCTCGACCCGGGCCCGCAGCTCGGCCACGAGGCTGTCGATGTCGGGCCGATCGGCGGAGTCGCTGGCCATCGAGCCCGGATGCTACCGATCGGCGTCGGGACCCCCGGGAACCTCGCCGCCGGGGGCGCCGGGCAGGTCGAGCTGCCGCTCGGCCGATTCGACCAGCGCCCGGTGCAGGAGGTTGACGTGCTCGATGATCGGGTTGATCTGCCAGGTGTCGAGCCGGCGGACCACCCGCTTGGCCAGCGAGGCCAGCGGCCGGGCCGAGGTGGGCGGCGCCGGGCCCAGCAGCGGCAGGGCCCGCAGCGACCGGAGGGCGGCGTCGCGGCCGACGGCGGTGGCCCCGCTGCGGACGGTGGGGCGGCGTTCGGCCCGGCGCCGGGCCGCCCGGCGGCGGACCTCGGCCTCGATGTCCTCCCGGGTGGCGTCGGCGGGGAGGTCCCAGGCGGGCCGGTCCTCGACCACCTCGGACGTCTCCTCGGCCGCCGGGGCCGGCGCCGCGTCGGCGCCGTCCGGCGCGGCGCCGACCACCACCTCGTCGGCGGCGGACAGCACCACCTTCGACCACCCGGCCGGGACGGGGTCGGCCCCGGCCGGCAGGTGAACGGTGCTCTGGCGGGCCGAGCGCAGCGCCGCGGCCAGCGCCAGCCGGGCGGGCAGCTGCCCCCGGTGGGCCGGCGAGGCGAGCAGGTCGGCGTCGAGGTGGACGACGAGGACGTCGGCGCCGGCCGCCCGGCGGGCGAAGCGCCAGGCTCCGGCCGGGCGGCTCAGGTCGGCGAACTCGTGGGCCGCCGACGGCACCGGCGAGATCACCGTGACGTCGGCACCCCCGGCCAGCAGCCGCCGGACCCCGTCCAGCGTGGCGGCCGCCGCCGGCCCCGGGACCGGCGGGTAGGGGCCGTAGACGACGGCGCCCCGGCGGCGGGCGGCGGCCATCAGGGCAGCCCCGCCAGCGCCGACTCCATCCGGTCGAGGACGGCGTCCCAGGTGTAGTTGGTCAGCACGTACTCCCGCCCCCGCCGGGCCAGCGCCGCCAGCCGGTCGGGAGCGTCGGCCGCCAGGGCCAGGCATTCGGCCAGCTCGTCGTCGTCCCGGTAGACGATCCCGGCCCCGGACCGCTCGCAGTGCCAGCGGACGACCGCCCCGGCGGCGCTGGCGATGACCGGCGTGCCGGCCAGCCAGGCCTCCATGACGGTCCGGGAGAAGCTCTCGTTGGGGCTCGGCTGGAGGTAGGCGGTGGCGGCGGCGAAGGCGTCGGCCACCTCCTCCTCGGGCAGGAATCCGAGGTCGACGACCCGGTTGGCCACCGCCTTGGGCGGGTCGGCGTTGCCGACGCCGATGGTCACGAGGTCGATGTCGACGCCGAGGCGGGTCACGGCGGTGGTGTAGCCCCGGATCAGGTCGTCCCACCCCTTCCCGGCCTCCCGGCGACCGGCGTAGAGGACGAAGGGGCGGGTGCCGAGGCCGTGGCGGGCCCGGAAGCGCTCGGGGTCGTAGCGGCTCGGGATGGGAACGCCGCAGCCCACCACCGTGTGCTCGGGGGCGACCGGGCCGAGCCGGTGGGCCAGGGCGTGCTCCGGTTCGGAGAGGAACCACACCTGCGCCACCCGGGCCAGCACCGGCCGGAAGATCGACAGGTAGGCGAAGCTCTCGTCGTGGAGGCAGGGGATGACGACCGTGCGCTCCGGGCAGGCGGTCACCCCCACCACCGTCGTCCAGAACAGGTAGGGCGACAGGATCACGGCCCGGTAGTCGGCTCCGTGGGTCAGGAGGTGCTGGTACAGCTCGGGCACCCGGAAGAATCCGCTCACCCAGGTCCGCTCCTCCTCGGGCGAGACCGGCACGCCGACCAGGATCCGGCGCAGGACGGCGTCGGCGGCCATCGGGTCGGCGTCGTGGACGGTGGGGAACCGCCGCACCCGCACCCCGCCGGCCTCGAACTCCCCGGGCGGGTAGGCGTTGGCCCAGGTGTAGTGGTCGCGGGCGCAGGTGGTGAGGACGTCGACCTCCCA
>Ga0070741_10002756_pt1 | contig 45891 bp, 32 predicted proteins | sample Coa_R1_4_FD_66440 | JGI IMG/M metagenome (GOLD analysis project Ga0070741, IMG submission 66440) | Surface soil microbial communities from Centralia Pennsylvania, which are recovering from an underground coalmine fire - Coalmine... | ecosystem: Environmental > Terrestrial > Soil > Unclassified ... | reverse complement strand
CATATACTCGGTAGGCTTGACGTTTGGGAGAGGTGGCCGAGTCGGCCGAAGGCAGCCGCCTGCTAAGCGGTTACAGGGGCAAAACCTCTGTCCCGGGTTCGAATCCCGGCCTCTCCGCCAAGAGCGCCCTTAGCTCAGATGGATAGAGCGTCGGACTACGAATCCGAAGGTCAGAGGTTCGATTCCTCTAGGGCGCGCCACTTCCACCCGTAGCCCGGGGGGTAGGGTCCCCCCGGGCCACGCGGTCCACCGCCGCGCCCGCCGCTTGCCTGCGCCCGGCGGCCCGGGCTACCGTGGGCGCGTGGACGACCAGCCCGACGACGAGACCGCGCTCGGGCTGGCGCTCGAGGAGGCCCGGAAGGCCGCCGCGGCGGGCGAGGTCCCGGTCGGGGCCGTGGTCGTCCACGACGGCCGCGTGATCGCCCGCTCCCACAACGCTCCGCTCGCCCAGCGCGATCCGACCGCGCACGCCGAGATCCTCGCCCTCCGTGCCGCGGCCCGGGCGCTCGACAACTACCGCCTCGCCGGGGCCACGCTCTACGCCACGCTCGAGCCGTGCGTGATGTGCTGCGGCGCGCTCGTGCAGGCCCGGGTCGATCGGCTCGTCTACGGGGCCGCGGACCCGAAGGCGGGGGGCGTGGTGAGCCGGTATCGCATCCTGGACGACCGGCGGCTCAACCACCGGATCGCCGTCACCGCAGGCATCCGCGCGGAGGAGTGCGGCGCGCTGCTGACCGAGTTCTTCCGCGCTCGTCGCGCCTGAGGTGTCTCCGATTTCACCCCCCGCGCCGCGCCGCTGCGGTAGACTTGCTCCCGCGCCCGCCCTCGCTGCGGAGGCCAAGGGTTGATCCCGGGGCTGGCGTGCAAGATACTGAAATGGTTACGCGGAGGGGTGGCCGAGCCCGGTTGAAGGCGTCCGACTCGAAATCGGATAGGGGCGCAAGTCCCTCGGGGGTTCAAATCCTCTCCCCTCCGCCAATTCGATCGCACCTTCAGATCCGGAGAGACCGCGGAGGGGTGGCCGAGTGGCCGAAGGTGCGGCACTGGAAATGCCGTGTACGGGCAACCGTACCGTGGGTTCGAATCCCACCCCCTCCGCCACATTGGTTGTGGCAGGTGATGGATCGTGAAGTTTGCCGGGCGGCGAGAAGGGCCCAGCTGCGAGGCGGCGCCGGAAGACCGCACGCGAGGCGTACTCTCTGTACGTCGAGCGTGCGGTCGACGGCGCCAACGAAGCAGATGGGTCCTTGTCGGCGCACGGCGCAAGGTGGGCCGTGCTAGACGGGGAGGTAGCGGTGCCCTGTAACCCGCAATCCGCTATAGCGGGGTTGAATTCCCTCTCGAGGGCCGGTCGTGTCGAATGAGCCGTACGGGACGGCGTTGAGGGTTGGGCCCCACGCAACGAGATGCGTCGAACCCCGCCAGGCCCGGAAGGGAGCAACGGTAAGGCGCTCCTCTCGTGTGCCGTGGGAGTACCTGGCCGGAGCAGGTTTCGGACGGCGATCGCGGGACGGTCGGCTCGATTGAGGGTGCACGGTCTTTGACCTATCAGGTCCTGGCGCGAAAGTGGCGGCCGCAGGAGTTCGACGCGGTCGTCGGGCAAGACCCGGTCACACGCACGCTCCGCAACGCGCTCAGCTCGGGCCGGGTCGCCCACGCCTATCTCTTCACCGGCCCGCGGGGCGTCGGCAAGACCACCACCGCGCGACTGCTGGCCAAGGCGCTGGCGTGCACCGCGCGCACCGGCCCCGAGGCCTGCGGCGCCTGTCCCTCGTGCCGTGACTTCGTCTCGGGCGCGCCGGTCGACGTGATGGAGATCGACGCGGCCTCCAACACCAGCATCGACGACATCCGGACCCTGCGCGAGAACGTCAAGTACGCCCCCGCGCGGGGGCGCTTCAAGGTCTACATCGTGGACGAGGTCCACATGCTGTCGGGGGCGGCGTTCAACGCCTTCCTCAAGACGCTGGAGGAGCCGCCCGCGCACGTGGTGTTCATCCTGGCCACCACGGACCCCAAGAAGATCCCGGCCACCGTGCTCTCGCGCTGCCAGCGCTTCGACTTCCGCCCGATCGCGCCCGAGCAGCTCACCGAGACGCTCTCCCGGATCCTCACCGAGGAAGGCGTGCCGTTCGAGCCCGCCGCGCTGCCGGTGCTGGTGAGAGCGTCGGAGGGCAGCCTGCGGGACGCGCTCTCGCTGCTCGACACCGCGATCGCCTACGGCGAGGGCAAGCTGGACGAATCCGGCGTGGCCCGCCTGCTCGGCTCGTCCTCGCCGGTCCACGTGCGGGCCTTCGTGTCGGCCCTGCTCGCCCGCGACGGCGCCGCCGCGCTGGAGTCGATCGATCGGGCCGCCACCGCGGGCGAGGACCTCGGCGCGCTCTGCCGCGAGGCGGTGGAGATGGCCCGCCGCCTCCTGGTGCTGAAGGTGGCGCCCGGCGCGCCCTTCGTCGATCTCACCCCCGCGGAGGCGGACGAGCTGCGCGCGGCCGCGGAGCCGGTCAGCGCCGACGAGATCGTCTACGTGCTGCGCGCGTTCCTCGACGCCGACACCGAGATGCGCCGCTCGCCGCACCCGCGGGTGGAGCTGGAGATCGCGGCGGTGCGCGCCACCCGACGCCCGCAGCCGCAGGCCATCGACACGCTGATCGCGAAGCTCGAGGAGGCCGAGGCGCGCCTGCGCCAGATGCCCCCGGTGTCGGGCGGCGCGGCGGCGGGGCGCCCGACGGTGGTGCAGGGGACCTTGCTGGACTCGCGCCCGGCGCCGGCTGCCGCGCCCTCGTCGCGCCCGGCCGCTCCGCCGGCCGCGAGCGCTCCGCCCGTGAGCGCGGCGGCGCGCACGCCCGCATCGGCCGCCGCCGCGCCGGCGCCCGCGTCGATCTCGGCGGCCCCCCCGCGCGCGGCCCGCCCGGCCGAGGACGAAGCGCTGGTGGAGACCGCGGCGGCCGACATCGACGAGCCCGGCGTGGCGGTGCAGGCGGGCCTCGACGCGGCGTGGGAGCGCGTCGTCACCGACCTGCTGAAGCGCCGGGCGGTGCTGGGCTCGGTGCTCCAGCACGCGACGCCACTCCGGATGGAGAACGGCGTGCTGACGCTCGCGCTGCAGGCGAGCGCGTTCCATCACGAGATGCTCAACGGCAACAAGGACCTCATCAACGAGATCGTGCGGCGCCACGTGGCCGGGGCGCGGCGGTTCGAGCTCGACGCCAGCGCCGGCGGCTCCGCGGCGGGGGGCGGGGCCCGCAACCATCCCGCGGTGCAGGCGGCGCTGAGCGTGTTCCAGGGCGAGGTGGTGGCGGTGCGGCCCCGGGCCCCGGAGGAAGGAGAATCCCCGTGAAGGGCTTCGGCAACATCATGAAGGAGGCGCAGAAGCTCCAGGCCCAGATGGAGCAGCTCCAGGCGGAGGCGGCGAAGAAGACGGTGGAGGCCACCGCGGGCGGCGGGATGGTGACGGCGGTGGCCAACGGCAAGCAGGAGCTGGTGTCGATCAAGATCGATCGCGAGGTCATCAACCCCGAGGACGCGCAGATGCTCGAGGACCTGGTGATGGCCGCCACCAACGAGGCGCTCCGCAAGTCGAAGGAGATGGTGCAGTCCGAGATGGGCAAGATCACGGCCGGACTCAAGATCCCCGGCCTCGGCCCAGGATTCGGAACGTAGTGGCCTACTACCCGGAGCCGGTCGCGCGCCTGATCGACGCGCTCCAGCGCCTGCCCGGCATCGGGCCCAAGACCGCTCAGCGGCTCACGTTCTTCCTGCTCAAGCGACCCGCCCCCGAGGTGGCCGCCCTCGGGGAGGCGCTCACGCAGCTCAAGCAGCTGATCGTCCACTGCTCGGTGTGCTTCAACGTGACCGAGCAGGACCCCTGCCGCATCTGCGCCGATCCCCAGCGCGAGCAGCGGACGATCTGCGTGGTGGAGGAGCCCAACGACCTGCTCGCGCTCGAGCGCACCGGCGAGTTCCGCGGGCGCTACCACGTGCTGCTGGGCGCGCTCTCGCCGCTGGACGGCATCGGTCCCGAGGACCTGCGGGTCCGCGAGCTGTTGCACCGGCTGGACACCGAGCCGGTCGAGGAGGTCATCCTCGCCACCAACCCGAGCGTGGAGGGCGAGGCCACCGCGATCTACCTGGCGCGGCTGCTCAAGCCGCTCGGCATGCGCGTCACCCGCATCGCGCGCGGTCTGCCGGTGGGCGGCGACCTCGAGTACGCCGACGAGGTCACGCTCTCCAAGGCGATGGAAGGCCGCCGCGAGATGGGGTAGCGATGCTTGGCGCGCGTCCGGCCGTGTGGTAGAAAGGGAGCCGGACGGTTCCCTCCCGGGATTCCCCGATAGCTCAATGGTAGAGCATCCGGCTGTTAACCGGAGGGTTGCAGGTTCGAGTCCTGCTCGGGGAGCCACCGCGGCTCGCACCCCCGCGACGCCGGCGCCCACCGGCCCGATGCTATAATCACCGCCGTGCCCCCCCTGACGGACGCCCGCAAGAAGTCTCTCCGCCGCGAGATGGAGGCCCTGCTCGGCAAGGGCGGCGTGCTCTCCGATCCCGACGAGCTGATGGTCTACGAGTCCGACGGGCTCACCCTCTTCCGGGCCCTCGCCGACTTCGTGGTGTTCCCGCGCTCCGCCGAGGACGTGTCCGCGCTCGTCAAGCTGGCGAACCGCGAGGGCATCCCGTTCGTGGCCCGCGGCGCGGGCACCGGGCTCTCGGGCGGCTGCCTGCCCAGCGAGGGCGGGCTCGTGATCTCGCTCATGCGGATGAACCGGGTGCTCGATGTCGACTACGACAACCAGATCGCGGTCGTCGAGCCGGGGCTGGTGAACCTGCATCTGTCGTGGGCGGTGGGCCCCCAGGGCTTCTACTACGCGCCGGATCCGTCGAGCCAGCAGGCGTGCACGATCGGCGGCAACATCGCGAACAACTCGGGCGGGCCGCACACGCTCAAGTACGGCGTCACCACCAACCACGTGCTCGGCCTCGAGGTGGTGCTGCCCGACGGCGAGCTGCTGTGGCTCGGCGGCAAGACGCGCGATCCGCAGGGCTACGACCTGGTCGGCCTCTTCGTGGGTTCCGAGGGCACCTTCGGCATCGCGACCAAGATCGTGGTCCGCATCCTGAAGAAGCCCCAGGCCGTCAAGACCGTGCTCGCCGTCTTCGATCAGGTCGACCACGCCTCGGAGGCGGTCTCGTCCATCATCGCGCGCGGCCTCGTGCCCGCCGCGATGGAGATGATCGACCAGCTCACCATCGAGGCGGTCGAGGACGCGTTCGGCTGCGGTTACCCGCGCGACGCGGCCGCCGCGCTCTTGATCGAGCTGGACGGGCTCGCGGCCGGGATGGACGCGCAGGCCGAGCGCGTGGTCCAGGCGTGCCGCGACTGCGGCGCCCGCGACGTGCGCGAGGCGCGCGACGAGGCGGAGCGCGCGCTGCTCTGGAAAGGGCGCAAGTCGGCCTTCGGCGCCTACGGCCGCGTCTCGCCCGCCTACATGGTGATGGACGGGGTGATCCCGCGCACCAAGCTGCCGTACGTGCTGGGGCGCGTGAACGCGATCGCGGCCGCCCACGGCCTGCGCGTCGGCAACGTGTTCCACGCCGGCGACGGCAACCTGCACCCGAACATCCTCTACGATCCGCGCAAGCCGGGCGAGGAGGCGCGGGTGGTGGCGGCGGGCGCCGAGATCCTGAAGGTGTGCGCGGAGGTCGGGGGCTCGATCTCGGGCGAGCACGGCATCGGTCTCGAGAAGGCGGACTACATGCCGTTCATCTTCTCGGAGGCGGATCTCGCCTGCATGAAGATGGTGAAGGACGCGTTCAACCCCGCCGGCAACTGCAACCCGGGCAAGATCTTTCCGAGCAACAAGGCCTGCGTCGAGGTGGGACCGGCCTATCGTCGGCATCCGATCGAAGAGAAGGGGCTCGCCCAGCGCTTCTAGCGGGACCTCCGGAGACCCTGCGGTGCCCAGTACCCTGCCCGAGGAGCTGCGCCGGATCGTCGGTCCCACCCATGTGCTCACCGGCGTCGAGTGCTCGCCGTACGCGGTGGAAGGCCGCGCCCCCGAGGCGGTGGTGTTCCCGGGCAGCCAGGACGAGGTCGCGGCCGCGGTCGCGCTGGCCGCGGAGCGCGGGCTGCCCGTCACCCCCTGGGGCGGGGGCACCAAGATGTGGGTGGGCGCGCCGCCGAGCCGCATCGGGCTCGTGCTGGCCACCCGGCGCCTCGACCGGATCCTCGAGCACGAGCCGGGCGATCTCACCGTCACCGTCGAGGCCGGGCTCACCTTCGACCGGCTGCAGGCCGAGCTCGGCAAGCGCGGACAGTGGCTCTCGCTCGATCCCCCCGCGAGCGATCGCGCCACCATCGGCGGCATCCTGGCCAGCGACGCCTCCGGTCCGCGCCGTCACCTGTACGGCACCGCGCGCGACCTGGTGATCGGCCTCACCGTGATCGGCGCCGACGGCCGCGCGGTGCGGGGCGGCGGCAAGGTGGTCAAGAACGTGGCCGGCTACGACCTGCCCAAGCTCTACGTCGGCTCCTTCGGGACCCTGGGGATCCTGGTGGAGGTGACCTTCAAGCTGCGGCCGCGCGCCGACGTGGACCGGCTGGTGGTCGCGCGCTTCGACCGGCTGGCGGACGCGGGCCGGGCCGCGCGGGCCGTGCTGGGCTCGGATCTGATCCCGAGCGCGCTGGAGCTCGCCGATGGGGAGGCGCTGCGGCGCCTGGGCCTGGGCGGCGGCGCCGGTCTGCTGGTCGGGCTCGACGGCATCGCCCCGCAGGTGGAGTGGCAGGTGAACGAGCTCGCGCGGCTGCTCGGGTCCTGTGGGCTGGTGGAGCAGCGGGTGCTCGACGGCCCGGCGCGCGAGGAGACGTGGCGCGCGCTCGCCGCGCTGGGTCGCCCGGGCGGCGACGCGGTGGCGGCCGTCATGCGCTGGGCGCTGCTGCCGACGCAGACCGCCGAGCTGATGGAGGCGGGCGCGGGGGTGGCCCGGCGGCACGGGCTGGAGGCGGCGATGACCGCGCACGCGGGCGTCGGCATCGTCACCGCGGTGCTCTCGGGCGGCGCGGATCCGGGCCCGGTCGCGGCGGCGCTCGAGGAGTGGCGGCGGCTGGTGACCGGCGCCAGCGGCCACGCGATGGTGGCGTGGGCCCCCCTGGCCGTGAAGGAGCGCGTCCCGGTGTGGGACACGCCGGGGCCGACGCTGCGCCTGATGAGGAGCATCAAGGAGCGGCTCGATCCGCACGGCATCCTCAATCCCGGCCGCTTCGTGGGAGGCATCTGAGGCGATGGCCCACGCCCCGACCACCGCCGAGCGTGCGGCCGCCCCGCTCGCGCTCCACGGGCAGAGCGTGGAGGGCGTCGACCGTTGCGTGCACTGCGGGCTCTGCCTGGCCTACTGCCCGACGTTCTCCGAGCTCGGCACCGAGATGGATTCCCCGCGGGGCCGCATCGTGCTGATCAAGTCGCTGGCGGAGGGCCGCATCGGCCTGACCGACTCCACGGTCGCGCACCTGGATCTCTGTCTCGGCTGCCGCGCGTGCGAGACGGTGTGCCCGTCGGGGGTGCCCTACGGGCAGCTGATCGAGACGGCGCGCAGCGAGATCGAGCGCCAGCGCCCGGGCGGGCCGCTGCGCCGCCTCTTCCGGTGGCTCAACTTCTCGCTGCTCCTGCCGAACCCGCGCCTGCTGCGGCTGGCCGCGGGCGGCCTGCGCTTCTACCAGGTGAGCGGTCTCCAGCGACTGGTCCGCGGCTCCGGGCTCCTGCGTCTGCTGCCGGGCCCCCTCCGGCACTGGGAGCCCCTGCTGCCGACCTTGCCCGCCGGCGCGGCCCGGGCCCCGCTCCCCGAGGTGACCGCGGCCCAGGGCGCCCGGCGCGGCCGCGTGGGCCTGCTCACCGGCTGCATCCAGCAGGCGGTGTTCGGCCCGCACAACCGCGCCACCGCGCGGGTGCTGGCCCGCAACGGGTTCGAGGTGGTCGCTCCGCGCGCCCAGGCCTGCTGCGGGGCGCTCCACGCGCACGCGGGCGAGCACGCGACCGCGCTCACCCTGGCCCGGCGCACCATCGCGGCCTTCGAGGACGCGGGCGTGGAGCAGGTGGTGGTGAACACGTCGGGCTGCGGCGCGCACATGAAGGCGTACGGCACGCTGCTGGCCGGCGATCCGGCCTGGCGCGATCGGGCCGCGCGCTTCGCCTCCCGCGTGCGCGACGTCTCGGAGCTGCTGGCCGAGCAGCCGCTGCGCGGGCCGCTGCGCCCGGTGCCACGCACCGTGACCTATCACGACCCGTGTCACGTGGTGCACGGGCAGAAGATCCGCACCCAGCCGCGCGCGCTGCTGGCCCAGATTCCCGGGCTGCGCGTGGTCGACCTGAAGGAGGCGGACTGGTGCTGCGGCTCGGCCGGCACCTACAATCTCATGCAGCCGGAGATGGCCACGCGGCTTCAGGCGCGCAAGGTGGCCCACGTGCGGGCCACCGGCGCCGACGCGGTGATCACCGCGAACCCGGGCTGCATCATCCAGATCGCGCAGGGCCTCGCCGCGGCGGGCTCGCCCATCGAGGTGCTCCACCTCGTCGAGCTCCTCGACCGGGCCTACCCCGCGCCTTCTCCCTCTCCCCCGGAGGGGGAGAGGGCAGGGTGAGGGGGCGGGAATGAAAGGTCGCGTATGCCCCGCGTGAAGGTCCTGGACGCCGCGGCGCTCGTGCCCGGCAGAGGCGCGCTGGTCACCGTCAACGGCCGGGACATCGCGCTCTTCCGCCGCGGCGACGAGGTGCTCGCGATCGGCAACGATTGCCCCCACCAGGGGGCGAGCCTCTGCGACGGCTGGGTCGAGGGCGACATCGTGATCTGCCCCGTCCACGGCTGGGAGTTCGACATGCGCTCGGGGGCCTGCATGACCGTGCCCGGAGAGAATGTCCCGCGCTACGTGGCCACCGTGCAGGACGGCGCGATCTACGTGGAGGAGGCGGGAGAGCCCGCGTGAGCCCTGCCGGAGACGCCGCCGACCGCGTGCCGCAGGAGCACAAGGCCGGTGCGCCGCAGGCCATCGGCTGCTTCGTGCTCACCATCTCGGACTCGAAGACGCCGGAGACCGACACCAGCGGCCGGCTCATCCGCGAGCGGCTCGTGGCCGCTGGACACCGGGTGGTCGGCCACGCCATCGTGCGCGACGAGCCGGCGCAGGTCACCGAGGTGGTGCGGAAGGGCTGCACGGATCCGGCGGTCGAGGCCTTCATCCTCACCGGCGGCACCGGCATCACCTCGCGCGACTCCACGTTCGAGGCGGTGGAGGCGCTGCTCGACAAGCGCCTCGTGGGATTCGGCGAGCTCTTCCGCATGCTGTCCTACGCGGAGATCGGCGCGGCCGCGATGATGTCGCGCGCGCAGGCCGGGGTGGTGCAGGGGCGCGCGCTGTTCTCCCTGCCGGGCTCGCCGAACGCCTGCCGCCTCGCGCTGGACAAGCTGATCCTGCCCGAGCTGGGCCACGTGCTGCGGGAGGTGCGCCGGTGAGCGGCACCGCCGGGCCGAAAAGTTCCCGCTTGGTATAATCGACCGGGTCCTTCAGGTTGCACATCCCAGGAGGCTTGCCGATGCGTCGTCCCGCTCTCCCCCTCGCGCTGGCCCTGTCGCTCCTCCTCGCTCCGCTGGCCGCCGACCCGGTCCAGGCCGCCGAAGCGCTCTGGAAGGACAGCCCGGGAGCCACGCCGCCTCCCGACATCGCCCGCCTCAACGACTTCATGCACGATCTCGCCGAGCGCATGAAGCCGGCGCTGGTGCAGGTGCGCGTGCGCCGCGCCATCGAGCAGGGCGAGGAGGCGCAGCCATCACCCGAGGAGCGACGCAGCGCGGGCTCGGGCTTCATCGTCCGGGAGGACGGCTACCTGGTGACGAACGCCCACGTCGTGAGCGACGCCGACCGCATCCAGGTCCGTCTCGCCGACGGCCGGCGCTTCGACGGCCGGCTGGTGGGGCTCGACGAGCGCGTGGACCTGGCGCTGCTCAAGATCGAGGGGCGCGGCCTGCCGGTGGCCCTGCTGGGCGACTCCAACCAGACGCGCGTGGGCGAGTTCGTGCTGGCGCTGGGGCATCCGTTCGGGCTCGAGCAGACGGTCTCCTTCGGCATCGTCAGCCGCAAGGGCGCGCCGCTGCAGGTGGCGGCCCCGGGCTTCGAGTTCATCCAGACCGACGCGGCGGTGAACCCGGGCAACTCGGGCGGCCCGCTCGTGAACATGGCGGGCGAGGTGGTGGGCGTCAACAGCATGGCCGCCGTCAACGGCTCGATCGGCTTCGCGATCCCGGTCAACCTGGTGAAGGCGCTGCTGCCGCAGCTGGCGGAGAAGGGCAAGGTGGAGTGGGGCTGGCTCGGGGTCAGCATCGCGGAGGTGCCGGACGAGGACCTCTCCAAGTTCGGTCTGAAGGAGCCCAAGGGAGTGCTGATCCGCCAGGTGGTCAGCGGTCAGCCCGCGGATCAGGGCGGCATCAAGGCCAACGACGTGGTGCTCTCCGTGGACGGCGCCGCGGTGGAAGGCCCGCGCGACCTGCAGCGGATCATCTCCAGCACGCCGGTGGGGAAGGTGGTGAAGATCTCGGTGATGCGCGAGGGCAAGGAGCAGGAGGTCGCGGTCACGGTGGGCGCCTATCAGGCCCAGCCCCGGAGCCCGCGTCGCGTGGTGCCGATGCCGCGGGTGCCGCAACAACCGCCGTCGCCCCAGCAGCCTCGCTGAGGACGTGCCCGCCGCGCTCCGCCGCCCGGCCCGCCGCCTGGCGTTCGGGCTCCGGGCGGCGGCCGCGGTCCTCACCCTCTCGTCGTCGGCGGTCTGGCCGGGAGCGCGGGCTGTCGAAGCCGCGCAGGTCGAGTGGCTGCTCCCATCCGATCGCTTCACCACCCCTGATCCGAACCAGCTCACGGGCCGGCGCATCGCCTTGCCGCCGCCGGACTGCGCGGTGGATCCGGCCGGCTGCGACGAGGTGACGCTGCTCAACGAGCTGGACGGCTGGAGCGTCGACCCGCGCATCAGCATCCGCTTCTCGGGGCCGATCGCGCTCGACAGCGTGACCCGGACGAGCGCGTTCATCGTGCCCCTGTGGGCGGAGCCGATGCCGTCGCCGGTGGCGCTCCAGCGCCTCGTCTGGGACGGCGAGAGCCTGACCCTCCACGCCCGGCCGGAGCGGCCGCTGCTGCAGGCGCGGCGGTACGCCCTCGTGCTGACCACCCGGGTGCTGGACGAGGCGGGACAGCCGCTGACGCCGCTCGCCGGCCCCGCGCTGGTGAGCGAGGCGGCGCAGGGCGTCTCGGCCCGGGGCATGGTGCTCCAGCAGGTGCGGCCGCTCGGACTCACGCGCAAGGACCTGGCCGCGGTCGCGGTCTTCACCACCCAGAGCGTGACCACCGGGCTCGAGCGGATCCGCGAGAGCATCGAATCGACCTCGGGGCCCACGATCCGCTTCACCCTGGGTGAGAACGCCACCCGTTCCGTGTACGCGCGCGTGGAGCTCGACGCGATCGAGCTGCGCCGCCAGACCGCGGCGGACCCGACCGCGCCGCTCGAGGAGGCGGTGAAGCTGCCGCTCGCCGCGGTGCCGCCCACCGACGTGCGGACGGTGGCCTTCGGGCGCTTCGCCTCCCGCTCGTTCCTCGCGCCGGAGCGGCACATCCCCGCCTTCCCCACCCGCGAGGGCGTTCCCGCCATGACCGGGACGGAGGAGGTGGACGTCACCGTGTTCCTGCCGGCCGGCGTCATGCCGCGCGATGGGTGGCCGGTGGTGATCTTCGGGCACGGCTTCGGCAACGACCGGCACCTGGTCCCGATGCTCGTCGCGGGCGCGATGGCCCACGCCGGATTCGCCACGGTGGCGATCAACGCGGTCGGCCACGGCGGCGGCCCCGCCGGGACGGTGAGCGTGGCGCGGTCCGGACACGAGCCGATCACGCTGGCCGCCGGCGGCCGGGGCGTGGACGTGGACGGCGATGGGCGCATTGGCCCTACCGAGGGGGTCGCGACCCGCGTCGACTCCCGGCTGGCCCTGATCGGCACCCGCGACGGCCTGCGCCAGACCGTCGCGGACCTCATGCAGCTGGTCCGCGGCATCCAGCGCGGCGTGGACGTGGACGGCGACGGACGCGTGGACCTCGATCGGGAGCGCATCTACTACCTCGGCCAGTCGTTCGGCGGCATCTACGGCACGCTGCTGATGGCGGTGGACCCGCAGGTGCGCCTCGGCGTGCTGAACGTGGCGGGCGGACCGATCGCGGAGATCGCGCGGCAGTCGCCGGTGTTCCGCCCCCGGGCCGTGCACCAGCTCCGCCAGCGACGGCCCTCGCTCCTGAACGCGGAGAACGACTTCGTCGAGTCGCTTCCCCTGCCCGGCGAGGCGCCCGTCCGCGATCCGGCCCCCGGCGCCCTCGCCATCCAGGCGTATCTGGACCGCGCGGAGTGGATCTCGCAGTCCGCCAACCCCGTCGCCTTCGCCCCCTATCTGCGCCAGGCCCCGCTGCCCGGCGTGCCGCGCCGCCCCGTGCTGTTCCAGTGGGCGGTGGGAGACCAGACCGTGCCGAATCCCACGACCGTGGCGCTGCTCGATGCCGGGCTGCTCTGGCCGGCCTCCTCGCTCTACCGCCACGACCTGGCGGGGGCGGGCTTCTCGGAGCGCTTCCGCAACCCGCACGGCTTCCTCACCTGGACCGCGTTCCCCGAGGTGTATGCGGTCGGCCGCGCGGCCCAGGAGCAGGTCGCCCGCTTCCTTCTCTCCGGCGGCCAGCGCATCGAGGCGGTGGTTCCCCAGTTCGAGCCCGCGGGCCGGCTGCCCGCGCCGGGGCGCTGACGTGAAGGCGGTGCTCCTCGGCACCGGCTCGCCCCCGCCGAACCCGCAGCGCCGCGGCCCCGCCACGCTGCTGTCGCTGGGCGCCGAGCGCTTCCTGGTGGACGCGGGCTCGGGCGTGGGCGCCCAGCTCGTGCAGGCGGGCGTGCGGCCCTACGACTGGCCGCGCGTGTTCATCACGCATCATCATTCCGATCACACGATCGACCTGGGGCACCTGCTGATCACGCGGTGGATCGTGGGCCAGAACGCGCCGCTCGAGATCTGGGGGCCGGCCGGCACGCGGCGTCAGGTCGACCTGCTGCTCGAGTACCTGCACTGGGACATCGAGGTGCGCCGCCACCACATGATGGATCGCGAGCCGCCCGCGGTGACCGTGACCGAGATCGAGGAGGGCCGCGTCATGGAGGCGGGCGGGGTCACGGTGAGCGCGTTCGTCGTCGAGCACGATCCGGTGCGCCCCGCCTTCGGCTACCTCTTCGAGGGCGGCGGCCGGCGCATCGCGATCTCGGGAGACACGCGTCCCTGCGAGAACCTGATCCGCTGGAGCCAGGGCGTGGACGTGCTCGTGCACGAGTGCTGCGAGATGGCGAAGACGTCGTGGTACCCGGGCTGCGGGTGGCCCACGCTCGAGGACAAGATCCGCGATCTGGCGTCCTACCACACGCAGCCGGACGACCTGGGACGCGTGGCGGAGGCGGCACGGGCGAGGAAGCTGGCCGTGACGCACCTGATGCCGGGCTCGGAGCCCCGGGCGCTCGAGGCCGCGGCCCGCCGGCACTTCGCGGGGCCGATGGTGGTGGGGAGCGACCTGCTGGAAGTCTAGGCATCCCACCCTCTCCCTCCTGGGAGGGAGAGGGCAGGGTGAGGGAGGGGGGCTCGCGCTGGCCTACTCCGCCCGCAGCGCCGCCAGCACCGCCTGCACCCAGGGCGCGTCGAGCGAGGGCCGCGGCCGGTAGGTGATCCCGCTCGCGATGCGTGCCTCGCCCTCGGCCTCGGTCGGCCGGTCGTCCAGCACGTCCTCCACCGCGAGGCTGAACCGGAGCAGGTCGCCGAAGCGCCGCGGCGCGGCGGCGGCGCGACACTTCACGTACGCGGTGACGTCGGCGTCGACCAGCACCAGCGTCCCCACCCGCCGGGCCTCCAGGTTCCGCGCGCTCCGGCTACCCGCCGCGATCGCCAGCCGCAGGGTGCGGGCGTCCACCGCGAGCCACTCCAGGTAGGAGCACAGCATCGGGTGAAGGCTATCGTCGGCGTCCCGGGTGACGAAGGGCAAAGCCCGGCCGAGACGCGACTCCAGATCGGTCTGCGACAGCAGGGCCAGCAGCGCCGGCGGCAGCGCGGGCCCGAGCGACCGGCTCACCGCTCAGTATCCGCGGGCGCGCTCCACCGCCTCGCGCAGGGGCCGGCCCGCGAGGAAGCGCTCGACGTTGTCGGCGAAGAGGTGGGCCACGATGGCATCGCGCTCCGGATGCAGGCCGCCGATGTGCGGCAGCACCAGGATGTTCTCGGTGGACCAGAACGGGTGCTCCGCGGGCAGCGGCTCGGTGGTGAAGACGTCGAGCACCGCGCCCGCGATGGTGCGCGCCCGCACCGCCTCGATGAGGTCTCCGTCCACCACCAGCTCGCCGCGGCCGAAGTTCAGGAGGTACGCGCTCGGCTTCATGCGCTTGAGCCGCGCCGCGTTCATGAACCCCCGTGTCTCCGGAGTCACGGGCAGGAGCAGCAGCACCCAGTCCGATGCGGCGAGGACCTGGTCCGTACCGTCGGGCCCGTAGACCTGGTCGACGTGGGGCAGCGGCGCCGGGCTCCGGCGGGTGCCGATCACGCGCATCTCCAGCGCGGCGGCCTTGCGCGCCAGCTCCTGGCCGATCACCCCGAGCCCGAGGATGCCGAGCGTGGTGCCAGCGAGCGTGCGCGACACGCGGCGCCGCCAGCGATGCTCCTTCTGATCGAGCGCGATGTCCCCGTAGGACTTCGTGAGGTGGAACAGCGCGCCCAGGATGTTCTCCGGCATCTGCACGCGGTGGGTGCCGCGCGCGCACGTGAGCGCGACGCCGGGGGGCAGGTCCGGCAGCGCCAGCCAGCCCTCCACGCCCGCGGTCAGCGCCTGGATCCAGCGCAGCGCGGGCATGCGCGACAGCACGCCCGGGCCCGAGCGATAGGCGAGCATGGCCTGCACGCGCGCCAGCACGTCCGGCGGCGGTGTCTCCCCCGGCGGCACGTGCGCCAGATCGATCGCGCGATCCAGCCCGGCGCGGGAGAGGGCGTCGCGATACGGGCCCGGCTCGGGGATCCAGAGCAAGATCAGCGGACGATCGGCCATCGCGACGGGTGTCCTCCCTCGCGGGATGGTAGCCTAGAACGGATGCGGGCGCTCGTGATCGGGGCCTCGGGGCAGGTGGGCGCGGCCCTCGTGCGCGTGCTGCGCGCGCGCGGCCACGAGGCCGTCGGCACCTGGGCCCATCACGCCTATCCGGGGCTCATTCCGCTCGATCTGACCGACACCGCCGCGGTCGAGCGGCTGCTCGGCGAGCACCGGCCCGACTGGGTGCTCTGCCCGGCCGCGCTGAGCCACGTCGACTACTGCGAGGAGCATCCGGAGGAGGCGTTCGCGATCAACGTGCGGGCGCCGGAAGCCGCCGCCCTGGCCGCCGCCCGGGTGGGCGCGGGGTTCGTCTACTACTCGTCGGACTACGTCTTCGACGGCGTGGGCGGGCCCTTCGTCGAGGAGCACCCGCCGAACCCGCTCGGGGTGTACGGCCGGAGCAAGGCGGAGGGCGAGGCCGCGGTGCTGAGCGCGCTGGAGCGGGCCCTGGTCGTACGCACCTCGGTGGTCTACGGGCCCGAGCGCCAGGAGAAGAACTTCGTCTACCAGCTGATCCGCGCCTGCCGGGGCGGCCGGGGGTTCCGGCCCGCGGTGGATCAGCGGGCGAGCCCCTCCTACAACGAGGACGTGGCCACCGCCACCGTGGAGTGCTGCGAGCGGGAGGAGCGCGGCATCTGGCACCTGGCCGGGGCCGACACCCTCGACCGCATGGCCTTCTCCCGGCTCATCTGTCGCGTGTTCGAGCTGGACGGCTCCCGCCTCACGCCCGCGACCACCGCCGAGCTCGGACAGAAGGCGGCGCGACCGCTCGACGGCGGGCTCGCGGTGGGCAAGGCGCAGCGCCTGCTGAAGTCGCCGCTGCGCGGCGCCGAGGCCGGCCTGCGTGCGATGCGCGCGGCGCTCGATGCAGGCCGCTGAGGGAGCGCCGGCGAGGGGTGCGCGCCGTTGACCGGGCCGGAAAGTTACGGTACAGTCACGACTTGGCTGTCGTCCCGGGACGGTGACCGTAGCTCAATTGGTTAGAGCACTGGACTGTGGCTCCAGGGGTTGAGGGTTCGATTCCCTTCGGTCACCCCACTCCGCGAGACCACGGGCGAGTTACAGACGATTCGGGCTGGTTCGGGCGCCCATAGCTCAGCTGGATAGAGCGTTAGCCTCCGGAGCTAAAGGCCAGAGGTTCGAATCCTCTTGGGCGCACCATTCCATACCCTCTCCCTCCGGGGAGAGGGCAGGGTGAGGGGGGCGGTTGCAGCACAGGCAGCACCCGCGGCAGACGCGGGCCGTTAGCTCAGTTGGTAGAGCAGCTGACTCTTAATCAGCGGGTCCAAGGTTCGAGTCCTTGACGGCCCACCAAACGTAAGATCGGGCACTTCCGGCTCCGTGAGCGAGCCGGGGGTGCCCGATTTTGCTGATTGGTTCCACGTTCTGGTTCCATGCGCGATCCCTACATCGAGTCGGTCGACCCATCGCTCCCCGGTCCCAGGAATCCAACGCGCGTACCATTTCAGGGTCGTGGTGGCGTTCTTGTGGCCCACTTGCCGCGAGACGTAAAGGAGCGGAGCGCCGAGGCAGAGCAGTAGCGAGGCGTAGGTGTGACGCAAATCGTAGGTTGAGAAGCCCCGGACCCCAGCCCGCTTGAGGGCGCGGCGGAACGAGCGCCGCACCAAGCTCTCGTCAAGAGGCTTGTTGTCCGGACCTGGGAAGAGCCACCGCGCTTCGCCCCAACCCTCCGCTAGGGCATGTCGGTCCAGCCACTCAAGGTGCTGTCTCAACGTGATCGCGAGCTCGGATGACAGGTCGACGTCGCGCGTCTCGTACGTCTTCGTGGGCTTCTCAGAGTTGTCCGGATCGAGGGACCGCTGGACCCGCAAGGTGCCTGTGTGCCAGTCGATGTCATCGGGCTTGAGGCCTCTCGCCTCCGACGGACGGAGCCCGGCTTTGGCGATGAGAGTGAAGAGGGTGCCGTAGATAGGCACTTGCGCCGCTGCCGCGAGAAAGGCGCTGAGCTGTACAGCGTTCATCGGGCTCGGTTCCTTCCGGATCCCACGCAGACGGCTGTAGGGTCCGAGCTGTCGCGCCGGATTGGTCTTCAGGAGCCCGCGATCCACGGCCGACCCAAGCACGACCGAGAGAGCGTCCTTCGCCAGGCGGATGGTATTGGGGCCCAGGGTGCCGCTGCTCTTCGGCTCGCTGCGTCCGCCGCGTCGTCTCGTGGTCGTCTGGTGGATCTTGGTCTGCTTTTGCAGCCGGCCTAGAAGGTCAATGACGTGATGACGCTGGATCGCTCGGACTCGCACGTGGCCGAGTATGGGGAGTACGTAGCGGGTGAGGGAGGCGACGCGCCCCTGATAGGTGCGCGTCCCGACACGGTCTACCTCTAGCCGCTGCCACTGCTCGACGAAGTCCCGTAGGACGATGTCCCGCTGTTCCGGGACGGGCTCGTTGAGCTCGAGGCGTCGACTGACCTCCGTCGCATGCTCATAGGCTTCCTCTTCACTACCGAAGAGCGGCCGGCGTCGCTTGCCGTCCGTGTCTCTGTAGTCTACTTCCCAAAGATTCCGCTGATCGCGGAAGCGCACGACGACCATGCGCTTGATCCGAGGCATACGCTATCCCCCTCCTCGGGTGGGCTTAGCTCCCGTGTCGATCGCCAGCGTCTGGGTCAGCCCCTCAGCCGTGATCCGGATGCCCCGCAATCGATCCTCCGACCTCACGACGGGTGTCACGTATGCTCCGACTCGATGACCGTGAGCCCCTCGGTGTGAGTTGATCTAGGCCAGTACCACTACGGTCTGCCGACGGTAGCGCCTCACGACACTGACCGTCAAGCCGCATACGCGAGACCTGCCACGTCTGCAGGTCCGTCTCCGGGATTACCCAATATTTGCCGCGCCGATACCCAGGCAGTTCCTTGCGCCGGAGAAGGGCGCGCACGTGTCCGACGGGACGACGCAGACGGACCGCCACATCCGCGACGGTCAACTCGCTGCCGACGAGGGGAGCTACCGGCAGCGTCTGGCTTCGAGGCACCAGGTGTCGAGCCACGGCGGCCTCGATGTCCACGCGAAGATGGCCGAGTTCCTGCTGTAACCGCAGAAGCGTGTCGACGCCGAGTTGGTGGAGCGTCTCGGGACGGGTCAGGACCTCGGCCAATGTGGGTCCAGCGACAGCTGCACGATCGGTCATGGTCTCGCCCGACAGCCGCGAGGAGTCCAAAGGCGAACGACGTCCGGGCCCCGAAAGCAAATCGTGAACTGAGAAGAATTGCCGTTCAATCTACGTTCTCTGAAGCGGCACCGGCCGACGCCTCCGACAAGCCGCAAGTTCCTGTCGACGCGCACGCGGGGTTCATTCCTTCGCTGATGGGTCCGTCGAGCCGAGCGCTGGCGCGGCGAGGGCCGCCTCAGTAATGACCGTGAGGAACCGCCGCAGCTGCGCTTGGATTGCGACGGAGAGACCGGTCTCGAAGTTCGGGAACTGTCCCGGCCGGGTGCGCCGGAGCTGACGGAGGGTGACCACTTTGGCGAAGAACGGGTCTGCCGCATCAAGATTGCCGCGGAAGAACTGTTCAAGGGCCCCAGTGGTGGCGATCGCGTCCTCCTGCGTTGCCGCCTTCTCCCGCAGGGCGGCCACTCGCTCCTTGGCTTCGGCTGCTTCCTGTTGGATCCGAGCGAACTCGTCACGACTGGCCTTGAGGGTCTCCTCCAGAAGGGCCTGCTCAGCCTGACGCTGCCGCAGCTCCTGCAAGCAGGCCTCGCGCTCGGCTTGGAGACCAGCGAGCGCGATCCCGGCCTGGCCCAGGGTGATGGCGTTGCCCAGCACCTCAGCGCGCTGCACGGCAGGCACCCCGGCCAGGTCGAAGGCGGTGGCCAAGTCTGCCACTGCCCTGGCATCCAATCCGAGCTCAGCCAGCTGGCGGTACTGCGCGAGCGGATGCTCAAGATCGTCGAGGCCGAGATTGAGTGCTTTCAGCTGCTCCCAGAGCTTCGCCACCCGCCCCAGCTGTTTGGGCTCGTAGCCAAGGGCGTCGTACCGCTTGAGTGCGGCACCGAGCTGCTCTGGGAGGCGAGCGTTGATGCCCGCTTTCTTCAGGGCCTTCATCAGCTCCACCACGGCGACGGCGTCCTCGAGGTACAGGCCGGCCTCAGCCAAATCTGCGGCGACCTGGAGCGTGGTCTGAAGGTGATCAAGGGTGAGGCCCCGTGCTCGCAGGCCCCCCGTGAGCTCGACCGCGGTCCGCAGGTCACTGATCGCGATGTTGGCGGCCCCGCAGGCCTCCCGGAGCTGCACCACGGCGCGGAGATCGTCGAGGTCGTTGTCGTTGAACTCCTGCTGCATGCGGTAGAGCTCGATGAGGAGGTAGACGGCCTCGTCGAGGGAGATCCCGGCATTCTCGGCCAGCCAGACCAGCAGGGCCTTGGACCGCTCGGAGAGCGTGAAGGTGGGTAGCACGGAGTCTCGGGAGTTCATCGCGGCGTGCTCCTTCTGGCGACTGAGATCCACCCGTTCTGGAAACAGCGAGATGGTCGGAGAGAGGGACGCCGGCAGGGCCGGCAGCATGGCCGCGCCTCGCGCGCCGATGGAGACGGCCGCCTCCTCCCGGCGATCGGGGAAGCTCCTGACGAGGTCGAGCCATCCGGGTTTCACCCAGCCGACGGTCTCGACGATGAGCAGGAAGTCGTAGAGGACCTGCCGGAGTGCAGTCGCAGGGGTCAGCCACCCCGTCAGGCCTCGGCCGAGCCCCAGCAGAAGCTCCACATCGACGATGCTGAGCGCGTCCGGGACGAGCACCTGGCGCAGCAGGCGGACGACTGCCTCCCGACACGCCTCGCAGGTTCCCTTCGGGGCCCGGAGTGTCAGGGGGCCTGCCGCCCGGGCGGCGTCTAGGGCGCGTTCCCCGGTCAGGGCGAGGTCGGGAAGCCGCACGGCTCCCAGATCACAGGGCACCAGGCGGCGGAGCTGCGGGAGCGAGAACCCGGTCCGCGCCGTGAGCGACTGCCCTGGACGAGGGTTCATCGTGATGATCGGCACCGGGGTGATGGGGAGGACGTCGTGCTCCAGGGGCACGCGGCGCCGACCCGAGAGCAAGGGCAGGACGGCCCGGCGTACCGCCCGGTCGGCGAGCCCGTACTCGTCCAGGACGACGACGGCGGCGCTCAAGAGGCCCCGCTGGGAGCGGATGTCCCCCGTGGCGTCCCGGCGAATCCAGAGGCTCCGCCCGGCCTCGGCGGCCAGGTCGACGAGGCACGTGGCCAGGTCCGCGCCCGCCGCGAGACAGAGAAACCGGCCCGCGGAGCTCTTCCAGGTGAGCGAGGGGCCCACCAGCAAGAAGCCGGTGTGATGCTCGTCCTGATCCGTCAACTGGCGCAGCACCAGGGCCCCCATGCCCAGTTCGGCGAGCGCACGGTGCTGCGGGGAGGGGACCTCCCGGAGCGGTGGGTATGCCTCCACCAGTCCGTCGAAGGCCTGGCCCCCTTCGTGCGCGGCCTTCGCCTGGAGACCGGCCGTGGTCAACAGGTACTGCCGGCCACGCTTCGCCACCAACCCACCGGCCTGAAGGACCCGGAGCCGGGCATAGATGGTCGCCTTCGGATACCGATCGACGAGGGTCCGGATGGGCTGCGGGTGGATGGAGAGGAACTCGAGGATGGCCCCGTCGGTGGTCGTGGTGAGGTTCATGCCCGGCGCTCTTGAGGTCCCCCGGCCCGCTCAAGCCCCACGTGGGAGTCCCGCCCGGCGAGACTCCCATGGGACTCTGCCCGAGACTTCTGGACTTGGACTGGGTGTGGACCGGAAGTCTCGACGGAAGACAGGGGGCGTGTGTCAATTGACTCGTACCCACAGAGTCGCTTGCTGACGTCCGCGGTTGTTCGCCGTCCCCGTATGCGTACGTCGTGTCCATGGGATCGGCCGTCTTCCAGTCGCCGCCCACTACGTTCGCGTCCCATGAGAGAATCGTAGGCGCTATCCTGAGGAAGAAAATGCGTCGCGCAACTCGGTGAAAATGGACCCTTCTCTCGACTCGGCAGGAGGAAGTACACCCCGATCGGACCTCCGGGATGGCAGGCTCGCGGTCGCTCCCACGCGCGGACGGGCGCTGACGCCCCGCGATCTCGCCGCCCAGCGCGGGGCCGTTGAAGCCTGCGCCTTCCTGAGCGCCGAGGCCGCGCTCCTCGCGGTGCTCGTGGCTCGGATGGGCGAGCGCGAGCAGATCGTGATTCATCCCGGCGATCTCGTCGACGAGCTGAGGGAGCGCCTTGACTGGCGCGACGTGCCGGGCGCCCTCCACCCGAAGGGTATTGGCGGGTGGCTACGGCGTCTCGGCTTCTCCCCGGTGGGCCGGGACCGTCTGGGGGTGAAGTACGAGATTCACTGGGATCGCCTCTGGCAGCTTGATCCGCGTGAGGTCAGCGCGCAGGGCGAGGGCCTCGACCTGTTGGCGTTGGACGGCGCGACGCTCGTGCGGCTGCTCGTGCAAGAGCAGCAGCTATTCTTTGCGCCACGGGTCTGGTGTCTCACGTGTCGCGGTGTCGTGGCGACCCTGTGGGGAGACCCGGCAGAGCGGCGAGGGGAGCTATGGCCCTGCCTGAAATGTGGTAGCACCACACGCATTCTCGAAGACACATGGTTGCATGGCGCGTCCGATCGGATGCGCACCGCGATTCGGAACGACCGGAACTTGCTCCCCAAAGTCAAAGCGGACTGGGAGGATCTCCATGACGGGGCGCCCTTTCCTCGGCTGCCAGAGCCATTGGCGTGGCTGAATGCGGTCTGGCAGAAGGCAGGAAGGCCACGGGGCCGGCCGACCGCTGTGCGTGAGCGATATGCGCTCGCTCACGCGGTGGACCAGTTGGAGCGCGCTGGGGTGTCGGCGTCCGATATCGAAGAAATATTCCGGACCCGCGGCAAGAGGCGGCAGATGCACTACAACAAGCTGCCCGCGCGTGTCCATCGGTTCTTGGGGCCGTGCGACGCGGGATTTGCGGTCGATCTGCCCCGCGTGCACCGGCGAAGACTCTGGGCGGATGTGCAGTGGGTCAGGCGGCAATGGACCAATCCGAGGTCTCGGCTGAGGGGAGAGGGAACCTTTCCGACCGCCATTCCGAAACAGAGGATCGGAATGGAAGTGCCCACGACATCAGCCCATTGCAGTTCTCCCGGGCCCGCATCGAGCAGTCCAGAGATCTGCCCCAAGTGCGGCAACGACGTGCTCGGGACCATTGAGCACGATTCGTTGTATTGGGTACGCTGCTGGAAATGTGGCTGGAGCGCACCGATGACGCGATAAGCCCGCGTCTCTAGACCAGACGCGACGTACAGAACCCGCAGGTCGGCGAGCCGTGGTACATCTTGCCGCCTATCTCGCCCGAGGATCCCGCCGCAGGCTCCCTAGATCGTTGAGTTCTAGGACAGCAGGAATCGCTACAAAACGAACTCACCCATAGTATTGGGAGAGGGCTAGACAGAGGACCGACATCACCGCGACTGAAGTTCCGCAATAATCAGGCTGGCGTTGGCGGCTGGAGTACCCGCCCGAGCGCTCAATTCTGGAGCGTTCTTGCGCAATATCGTCACCGAAAGTGACAACGCCGTGTAGTCGCGGCTGGGCGACGTTCCATATCTAACTACTGCAGCAAAGCTTTTTGGCGTGGCATAGGGAGTGCTGCAAGACGACAGATCCCCGATGGGAGGCGTCCATGCAGGTACGGGTCGCTGTCTTATCGTTCGCACTACTCTTGCTGGCCGGATGCGGCACTATCTCATCCCGCCCGGATCCCCTGACGCAATGGCAGGCCGAGCAAGAACAAGTAGGCCTGTACTGCCGGGAGCTGTTCCGGGACCGGGCTCTCGATCCCCTGCGAACGAAGATGGCCATAGATACCCCCAAAGAGACCACGTTCGAGATGCTCACTGACCAATCGAAGCCGACGCAGTCGGAGAGATCGGCCATAGTTGCCTTTGCCAAAGATAAGCAGGAATGCAACCGGGCCTGGTCCTCGGCAGCTCGCCCGTTTCCGATCCCTCCGCAAGCAATCGTCTTGCGGGAGACCAACGCGGCACGGTTCCAATTTCTCCTTGCCGAGCTCCATGGCGGGGGTATTACGTACGGGGAGTTCGCCAGAAAGCGGCAGGAATTGGCCGCGGACCTCGACGCAAAGCTAGAGGAACTCGCACAGTTGCTCGCCCAGCGATCGGTCGAAGCTGGATATCGTGCGCAGCAGCTCGCCAACGAGGCGCGGAAGGCGGCAGCTTTGGAGGAGCAAGTGGCCAATCAGCGCCGATTGCAGCAACAGCTTCAGGAGTCGACAGGGCCGCGCCTTCGCCAGCCTCTCAATTGCACCACCAACTACTTCGGAAGTAGCGCCCAGACGACATGCAACTGATTGGCCGCGGTAGTTCGAGATCCGGTGCTCTGAGCATGCGTACACTCGTTGCTCGTCTGACCGGTCACCAGAGCCTGGTCGCATCGTGCTTCGTGGATGAGCTTGCCCACGGCTTCTGGAAGAAGGAAAGGGTGGTTGGAGTCAGTCAGCTGAATGAGATCCTATTGGCACTGGCATATGAGACGGTGTCGGACGCGTTCTTCGCCTATGTGTTTCGTCCAGACGGAGACCAGGGCGTGCAGGAAGCTGAATTCGAGGCTGGGGTCGAGCGTTTTGAACAGCTTGGCTTGCTGAAGTATGGGAATGTCAAGTTCGCGTTCAAGACTCTGGCGAAGATGACAACCGAAGAAATACGAGAGGAGGTCGGAAGCCTCGGTGCCGCAATTCCGCCGGAGGTTTACGCAAACCGGCCGGAGCCCCTCCTCTCCATTACTGCGATCGATCCAGCGGAGACATACTTTCTAGGCCATATTACTGGAGAGGCTGTCAAAAAGGGACCGGATGCGGAGCGGAAGCGTCGACTGGACGAGGTTCGCAGAGCCGGGCGGGAGAATCTGACCAATTACCTCTGTAGCGACGAGATGGATGTGTATGTTGCTACATCGATGCGTGACGTCGAGGATTTCTTTTTTGTCGGCACCGCGATCGAGCGCTTGTTCGAGAAGCCGGAATTGGCGGAGCTTAAGCTGAGATATTTCGATCCCACACAGTCATTTTGTGAGGACCGGATCGAGAAGGGGCTGGTCGAGAGCCTCATGCTGAGGCGGGCGAAATGCACGGTGTACTGCGCGCAGACGTCGGAAACCCTCGGCAAAGATTCTGAGCTCGCTGTCACTCTCGCACAGGGGAAGCCAGTCATAGTGTATGTCCCCACGATTCAGGGTAACGAAGAGCGCTATCGTGAACTCTGCAGACAGGCGGCGCAGATCCATGCCGAGATCTTCAACTGTGATCCGGCAGAGTACTATCGCGTGAAGCTCATCGAACGGCATTCAAAAGCGCTCGGGTACGGCGCCGGAGATATTCGCGGGTGGGACGTCGAGAAGCTCGAGGGAGAGCTTATACGGCTTGATGACGACAAGTTCCAGCGGAGCGCGGCAGTACTGTCCCAGATCCATCCTTTGGGAATTCAGGTGGATCTGAATACGGGAGTTGCCAATGGCGTGCTCGTCACGCGGACACTCAGTGATACAGCATACGTGGTTCGGGCAGTCATGACGAACGAGCTCAAGTTCCGGATCGAACGTGATGGCAATGGCACCCTGCGTCTCGTGGAGGAGCGTACTGCGTGCACATATCGGTTAATGGTGTCGGATCCTGTGTTGACCAATTCCTTCTGGAACTTCTACCGCCCCTGGATCAGGCGGGGGCGGGCCGGCGTGTAACCCTCTAGCTGCAGCTAGATCGATGAGTTCGATGACCATCGGCGAGGCATCGGGCTAGTCGATGTCCGGGGCGTGCTTCTCAAGAAAGCGTCGGAACGGAAGCCGCAGAAAGTCTTCTAGGAGCGGTCGCTGCTCCGGTGAAGCAAGATGAAGATAGCGTTCGATAAACGGCCTAACTGGGCCGTGATGGCCGTGTATTACGAGAAAATTGGCGTCAATAGCTTGAAAGCCTGCCCTCGCGATCTCATCGGGGAGAGTCTCGAGCCCGCGCCTAGCGGCGGGAGCTCCATGCCAGGAATTTGAACGTGCTTGATCCAGCAGCGCCACGACGTAGCTCTTGTACAGGCTATCAGGTATGGCGCGATGCTTAGCCACTAGGGGCCGTGTAACTCGGTTCACTTCTTCATATTGATCACGCACCAACATCTCAATGAGTTCCTCGAAGAAGGCGACGCGCACGCCTTCGTCAAGGCCTTGCAGCGTGTCCTCCTCGAGTTCATCAAGAGCGGCGGCCTTCGAAGCTAGCGAGTCGCCGAGCGTTATCGTTCGGAGCATTCTTTCGAGCACGAGGCGGCGTTCATCTGGGGAGAGAAGATCAGGTCGAGTAATCGCGGCAAGTGCGCGAACTGCGGCCACGTTGTCACGTGTTTCCGAGATGAGGGAATCAATGACAAATGCACGATCAGCTGCATCGAGGAGATTTAGTCGCCTGCCGGCGGCACCAAGACGTGGGAAGAAACCATGCATCTGCTCTAGTAAGAGGCGCGCCTCCGTGGAAGGTTCGCGGGGAAGGGCCTCGGGCACCGCAATCTGTCCTGCCACTTCAGCGACCCCAGCCCGACTACGTTGAGCCAAGAGCTGGGCGTAGATGACTCCGGACTCTACCAAACGGTAGACGCGATCTCTGCGCGCCCGTAGTTCCTCTGGCTGGAAGCGGTTGCCTCGAGGATGGCGAGGGTCGTACGCCTCCATTTCTTGGTGGCAGTCGAAACAGACAGGAATACCATTGTCATCTTCGTTACTGCCGCCATCTGCCTGGGCGATGATGTGTGCGGCCTCGATGTTCGTGCCACATTGGCGGAGACAAAGGCAGCACAAGCGTCCGCAACGTGTGAAGAGTCGTGTCTTTACGCCCTGCGAGAATGGCATCGTTTCTTGGTCGCCTCTCCTATCTGAAGAGCAGCGGATGGAAGTTAGCGATATCGGCCACCTTCGGACAGTATAGAGCGGGCCACAGGGATGGGACCCATAAGCCGCTAGATCAATCAGTTCTAGGGAGAACATGGTTAAGTGGAGCGCGCTGACGTTCTGGGAGCCGAGGTCCGGGTCCCAGGGGCAACTGCGAGTCCCGGTCCAAAAGACGGTGTCTATGTGGCGAGCTCCCAGATTCTGGGGGCATCGACCACAATGAGCCCGGACTGCCACCGCGCATCGCGAGGCGTCGGCAGATCCTGCAACTAGTTAGAAAGGTGTGCGAGCCCTGAATCGCACAGTAAGGGCATCCTCCCTAAAGGAGGGATGTAGAGCTTGACTAGAAAATGGCAATTGGGACAGCATGGATTGTTGGCAGTAGCGTCAGAGGCAGCACCCGTATGGAGGACCCATGGAGCTTCCCCGCGTGAGCAAGAGTGTGGCGGATCTGCTTCCGAGCGGTCGTATCGTTTCGCGAGTAGCAAAGGGCTTGGGCAGTGCTCTTCTGATTACGGGTTTCACGACCGGCGCTGCGGTCACGACGCAGGCTGCCGTCCCGTCGCAGGATACTTCTTCGATCAATGCTGCCCCGCTCGTGATGCAGCAGGTCGGGACGCCTGCCACTATGCACGCGCAGCACTACTCCCACAGCTCGCACTCTTCGCATAGTTCGCACTATTCGCACTACTCCAGCCGGTAACGAAACCGGCGCCCAACCGTAGTTAGGCAGGTAGGGGACAACGTAACCGTTGCCAGAGTTGCCGCCACTAGCAGCGGCGCTTCCCGCTGGGGCAGCCGTACGATTCGACGACGGCGCCCTGAGGCTGTCCTTAGCCACCGACATCTACTCGGTCGGTGCCATCCTTCGGTCGTGCTACTGGCTGACCGACCGCTGTTACGTTCACCTTGCTCCGAGCGCGGGAAGTGTAGAGGTCACGCTCCTTGTGAAGACCGGCGAAGAGGCCGAGACGAACACCCTGGCCTGGGAGTTTCTCAACAGCCTCGTAGACAACCAGCTGCGGGTCTCGATACAGCAGGAGACTGCAGCCGTGCGCGAGATGATCGTCGAGCAGGCCTTCGCCGACGTCGACGTGATTGACGACCGCGGCCGGCGCGTTGCATCGAGCCACCCACCTGAGGTCGACCAGCAAGCGATCACGACTTGGCGACCAGTGCGCTAAGCGAAGAGAAGGTTATCCTCCACCATATCCTGTACGACGAAGACTGCCTAAAGGCCGCTTGCGAGGCGTACAAGGCGTTTGCGGTCGTCTCTGTCGAGCGCGGGGATGGATACGCAACCATCGAAGTGGCCGCCGCGCCCGGTGCTCCTGATCCCGCAATCGTGCGACGAGAATTCCTGAACTACGTCCTGGACCTGTCGATAAAGAAGTATCTGGCCTCGTGAGTCGGGACTCAGCCAAGCAGACCGCCCGATTCACCTTCCACCCACTGGAGTCATACCGCCGAAAGTCGACCCAGTACACGCTTCTCCCCTTCCGCTTCATGCGGTTCGGCGCGTCACGGTTCGTTCTGGTGAACGAAGTCGGCGAGTTCATCTTCCTGGACGAAGGGACCTTCCGCGCGTTCGCAACCAGGGCGCTGAGAGCCGAGCACCCGGCCTATCTGGATCTGAAGGCCAAACACTTCCTGGCAGATGACACATCATCGCCGCTACTAGATGTCCTGGCGACGAAGTACCGCACGAAGAAGAGTTTCCTCCGAGGCTTCACAAAGCTTCATCTCTTCGTAGTCACGCTTCGGTGCGACCACTCTTGCCACTACTGCCAGGTGTCGCGGCAGAGCGAGGACCGTGCTGCGTTTGATATGAAACCCAGCACGGCGCGCAAGGCCGTGGACCTGATGCTCAAGACGCCGGCGGAAGCCATCACAATGGAATTCCAGGGCGGGGAGCCACTTCTGAACTTCCAGCTCATCAAGTTCATGGTGGAATATTCGGAGGCGCGCAACCAGGATCTCGGCAAGCAAATCGATCGGGTCATTACGACCAACCTGTCAAAGGCGACACCGGACATCCTGGAGTACTGCCGCGACCACGGGATCGGACTATCCACATCGCTGGACGGACCTGAGTGGCTGCACAATGCGAATCGCCCCCGGCCCGGGAATGATAGCTACGCCAGGGCCATCGAGAACATCGCTCTCGTGAGAAGCATCGTGGGCCCAGGAAGCGTGGATGCGCTGATGACCACGACCCGAAGGAGCCTGCCACACGTCAGGGACATTATCGACGAGTACGTGGCGCGGGGCTTCAGGTCGATATTCCTTCGGTCCATTAGCCCCTATGGGTTTGCGGTGAAGACAAGAGGGAAGACCGGCTACCTCACGGACGAATTCCTGCGGTTCTACCGCGAAGGCCTATCCTACATCCTCGAGCTCAACCGGCGCGGCATTGAGATGACGGAGATCTACGCAAAGATCCTTCTGACTAAGATCCTGACGCCGTTCCCCACGAGTTTCACCGACCTTCAGTCCCCGGCAGGCTTGGGCATTGGGGCGGTGGTCTACAACTACGATGGTGATGTCTATGCGTCCGACGAAGCGCGGATGCTGGCTGAGATGAAGGACAGGACGTTCAGGCTGGGCAACGTTCACGATGACACCTACGACGCGATCTTCAGGAGCCCGAAGCTTAGGTCTATAATCGCCGCGAGCGTGAACGAGAGCCTGCCCGGGTGTTCCGACTGCGCGTACCAGCTCTATTGCGGCGGGGATCCAGTATTCCATCATGCAACACAGGGCGACATGATGGGGCATCGCCCGACCAGCGAGTTTTGCCGCAAGAACATGGCCATCATCAACGAGCTTCTTCGTTACATCGAGTCCGGCGACAAGGATGTGATGCGGATCTTCTGGGGGTGGGTCTACAACCGAAGGCTAGCGGAGGATGCGTCGTGTCTGGTGAAGTGATTCGACGCCACACCTTCGGTGATGCACGCTGGTCTGGCGACTCGCTCATCGGCATCGCGTCACTGTCCTCTCAAGCTGGGGACTCCGACCACATCAGGGTGATTCGGGAGGGTGAGAAGGCCGCCTCCAAGAACCTCGAAGGCTATGCCGCGCTTCTGACCGATTTGGACCTGGATGGTGAGGAGGAACTCGGCAGGGCGGCGTCAGGGCTACCCACAATCCACAAGGCGAACCAGGTCGAACACATCAACGAAGGCGATATCCTTCGGCTCGACTTTAAGAAAGGGTTCGTCAGGAGCCTCTATCGCGTCGGTTCTCCACACAATTCGATCTTCGCCACCGACCGCTGCAACAGTAATTGCCTCATGTGCTCACAGCCTCCAAAGGACATCGATGATCGCGAGATGGTTGCGGAGCACCTTCGGCTTGTCTCCCTGATTCCCGCCACGACACAGGCCCTTGGCATCAGCGGGGGAGAGCCGACACTATTGGGTGCCGACCTTTTCCGCATCATAGCCGCGTGCAAAGAAAACCTGCCGATAACGCGCCTCCACATGCTCTCGAACGGCAAACGCTTCGCGGACCGGGCGTATGCAGCAGGGCTGGCGCAGCTGAATCACCCTGACTTCATGGTGGGGATCCCACTCTACGCAGATATTGCCAGTCATCATGATTTTGTGGTCCAGGCTCATGACGCGTTCGATCAAACCATGATCGGCATTCACAACCTGGCCCGTTATAACGTCCGAATTGAGGTCCGAGTCGTGGTCCACAAGCAGACGTACGAGCGCCTGCCCAGGCTCGCGGAATTCATCTACAGAAATTTGCCGTTTGTTGAGCACGTCACCTTCATGGGTTTAGAGATGATGGGCTATACCAAGACCAACCTGAAGACTCTGTGGATTGACCCGGTTGACTACCAGGACAGCCTGGAGCAGGCAGTGTCGGGCTTGGCCTTACGTGGGATGAACGTCTCGATCTACAACCACCAGCTCTGCCTGCTCCGCCGGCCTCTATGGCGCTTCGCCCGCAAGTCGATTTCCGACTTTAAGAACATCTACCTGGAGACGTGTCAGAAGTGCGCAGTGCTTGAGGAGTGCGGCGGGCTGTTCAAGAGCGGTGAGCAGATCCACAGCCAGCATATTCATGCGCTGTCGGCTGCCGATCTCACGAGCTGAGGTCTCGGCTAGGCCCGGCCCGGCCACACGGGCGCCGCGCGAGCAAGCCACCCCAGACTCGGATCGGGCACAGGACTTCCAATCCCGTGCGCAGACACAGTGCTCATATTGCGGCAGTTCGCTAGACGCTTAGTCGCCGCTCGAGCATTGACAGCCCGGCTCCGCAGCCTCCTGCCGGTCCTCCTTCCTGTTTCGCTGTTCGTGGTCCATGTTTCAGTGTTCCGGCGTTGGATTGTTGATGATGCCGGAATTGTGTTCGCCGTTGCCCGAAACGTCGCGCACGGTCAGGGAATCGTATGCCAAGCTGGAGGCGAGCGCATAGAGGCGGTGTCGAGTCTTCCTTGGATGTCGCTCATGGCATCGGCATTTGGGCTCGGGATCTTCGACCTGGTTTGGACGCCTAAGGTTGTGTCTGTCGCGCTCGTGGTCGTGTCGTACAGCATCATCTATTTGACTTTCGGGGAAAACGCTCCGTGGGGTAAGAGGGTCGCGCTCGCTGGGCTGTGTTGGTTGTCGTTGCAGACGGGCTTCGTCGTTTGGAGCGCGTCGGGCCTTGAGAACCCTCTATATGTGTTCGGGCTGAGCGTCTTGCTGGCATGCGCGCTTAAGGACCTTCGCACGCGGAGCGATGGGGGATGTCCCGGGACCATCGGGGTCGTAGCGGGGTTAGTGGGAGTCACACGGCCAGACGGTGTCCTGTTTGTGCTCGTATATCCGGTGTGGCGGATCCTGGCGCGTGTTTCCAACGCTGGGGCGACAGGCGTGGAGGTGATGAGGGGTACGGCACGATACATGATCGGCTTTGGCTCTGTAATCTCAGCATTTGTTTTCTTCCGGTGGAGCTACTTTGGCGAGTTCCTGCCGAATCCATACTACGCGAAAGGCGGACCTAGCTGGCGGATGCTGGAGGATGTCATTGTGTTTCGAGACCCGATGCCAGCGAAACTGTTCAGGCTCACGGAGGCTCTAGGAGGGGGGTTGGGCTGGTGGCTCCTTGGGCTCGTCTGTGCCGCCACGCTATGGTGTTGGTTGCGTCGGCTCTTGGACCCGATTCACAGCTTGCTTGGAGCTCTGCTGGCGGGTTCTACGCTTGCGTACTTGCTGCTGCCTGGCGACTGGATGGGTGAATATCGATATGCCACTCCGTTCTTTGTTTTCGCATATCTCTATGTCAGTGGGTTGCTGTGGGCGGTTTCTGGCAGTCTCTCAAGAGCCTCGAAGAGCCGAGAGGCCACGTTTTTAGTCGTGGCGATCATCGTCTTTGTAGGAACCCTGCAGATCGGGAGTCAGCGGTCGGCAGCTTTCGTCAGTCATCCGACGCTACCAATCCAAGAAGTGGTTGAGACTGGACGACACTTCGAACGACTCGCTTCGGCGCTTGACATCAACTCACCGTCTGTTCTGACGCCTTCGGTGGGCGGGGCGTTGCTGAAATCGCAGGTAAGAATCTACGATCTCGGAATGCTTTGCGATCGAGTCATCGCGCACTCCTTAGGCGAGGGAAGCTCTAGAGTAGATCGGCAGCGCTTCTACGACTATGTCTTCGACGAAATACGACCCAGTATCATTTCCACTTCGGCGTATCACAGCTGGTTAGCCAGGCTGGATGAGGATCCGCGCTTTCGCCGTGACTATGCACCGATCAAGGAGTACGTCGATCGTTGGGTCCAGGAACGATATGGAGTCTTGCTGTACTCAGGTGAGTTCGTGAGACGCGATAGGATGAGCGCGAAGGCCGAGGCTCGAATTCGCGACGAGGTTAGGAGGACTCGATACTTTGGATGCTCGGAGTGCGACTAGGCGAAGCAAATCGCGACAGTGCAGATCGCGGAAGTGTGACCTCAAGGATTGAGGCTCGCGTAAACGAAGTCTTCACAGAGTCGCGCGACTGCGGCTATTTGGGCCGCTGAAGACACTGCGAGCGACTACGTTACTAGGCGCGAGGTTATTGTCCCCAGAACACGGTGATCTGTAAGGGGAGTCCTCCCCGAATCTGGTCCAGTAGCCCCGTGCGAATTGCAGGCTGAGATGGCTGGCCAGGGCTCTATGGGATCGGAGCGGGGGAGGTCGGGACATCTAGCACAACACGCCAGCGATCGGGAACCGGGGTTTTCAGCGTCCAACGGACAGTAATTGGCCGGTCGCCCGCCCAGCTAAGGAACTCGCACTCGCCGCAGTATAGAAAGGGAGCAGCGCGCCCCTCTACCTTCGAGGTCTTCCGCACGAAGAGGTGCACGGGGATACCCAGCTCAACATGTCGGGCCAGCTTCTGCTCGGTGGCGCCCCCACGGTGCTGCTTGTTCTGGCTCTGCCATTGAAACCGGTCGGGGGCTTCGAAGCGGTCCTCATAGCGATGCTCCTTCGCCTGCGTGGACTTGTCGAGCGTGACGAGGAGCACGACCCGACTATTCTTGAAGATGAAACCCTGGTTCCAGACAGGTGCATTGTAGGTAAAGCCAAAGAGCGGGGGAATCGCCTCACGCGGGTACTGCCGCCATTCCTCCAGCCCTTGAGGAGAGGCGGCTTGGCGGAGCGGCACGAGCTCATACGCGTTGTCGGCGGCCTTCTCGAAGCGTACCTGAAAACTGGTGCCCGGGAGCCCGGCGTCCGGCCCGAACCATGCTCGTAGGAGGCCAGGCAACTCGTTTCGCTCGGATCCGGCAGGCCGAATCACGTTCACCGCGACCTTGGCGAACTGCGCGTCGTATCGCTGGCCGTCGATGAGGACGGGCGTCAGCCCCTCTGGGATATCGGGGCGCGTCGCGCGGTCGGGGAGAAAGAGGATCGGCCGGCCGCCGGCGTGGCTGACCTTGCAGACGATGGCATCCTCGCTCTCCGGTTGCCGCTGAAGGTACTCGGCGAGGCGCCAATCGACGAGCTCGCGCACGAGCTCCTGGAATGCCTCCCGGTGAGGCAAGGGGATGTCGAAGCGACTCGAGAAGCGGCCCGCTTCGTAGGCGAAGTACACCACGCTATGGGTGCCTGCGCCGCCGGACCACGCGGCGATGGGATTCACCTCCAGGTGACGCCTCAGGGCTTGGGGATCGCCGAGCGCGGCCCCGAAGTCCTCCTGGAGGCGGGCGGAGCGCCGTGCGAGCTGGGTGACGGTCCGGGCGAGATCATCGATCGTCACCGTGCCCGGGAGGCAATCGTCATTCAGCATCGCGAGGAGGACCATCATTTTGTAGCTCTTGGTCATCGGGGTCGTCTCGAGGTCCTCGAGGAACTCGTGCGCGCGAAGGGTTCCCGCCGGGCCCCCGACGGCCCCCTTGACCAGGCTGGCCTGGGGCTCCGTGAGGCCGCCCATCTGATCGACGAACCGGAGCCATGAGCCATGAGAGCGCCGCACCGCCCGCGGCGCGTAGCCCTCGTGGAAGGCCTCGATCGCGCGTGGCCGGATCCCGTGCCGCTCGCGGAAGTCCTCGTACCACGCCCGCAGAGCATCGTGCGTTGGCGTCGGCAGGAGCGCCCGCAGGATCTCGATCGCGCGGAGGTCGTACGTGACCTCGCAGCCTGCCGGCAGTTCGAGCGAGTGCGCCTCGGCACGGGTCAAGGCCTCGGCGACTGCGGCGGCAGAGGGCGCAAGCCCAAGGAGCACCTGGGGCTTGAGAAGAAAAGTGCGGTGGTTGCCGATGTAATCGATCACCGTGAGGTGAGTCTTGTGCTCCGCCTTGCGGAGGCCGCGGCCGAACTGCTGCATCCAGACAATCCGGGACTCGGTCGGGCGGAGCATCATGATTGTGTCCACGTGGGGGAGGTCCACCCCCTCGTTGAACATGTCCACCGCGAAGATGACCTCGAGCTCGCCGGCCTCCAGCCGCTCGAGGGATGCGGTCCGCGGTGCGCTGGTCGCGTCCGAGTGCACCGCGACGGCCCGGACGCCGGCGTTAGCGAAGAAGTCCGCCATGAAGTCAGCGTGGCGCGTCGAGCAGCAGAAGGCCAGGGTGCGAGCCCCGGCCCGCAGTCGGTACTGCTCCAGAGCATTCTGGGCCCGGGTCTGCGTCGCCACCGCCCGAGTCAGGGCTTCTTCGTCGAAGCGGGTGCTGCGCCAAGGGATGTTCTGGTAGTCGACCTCGTCTGGCACGCCAAAATAGTGGAAGGGGGCGAGGAGCCCCCGGCGGATGCCATCCCAGAGGTCGTAGCGATAGACCAGATTCTCGCCGCACAGGGCCAACAGATCGCCGCCGTCCGTCCGCTCCGGGGTCGCGGTGAGGCCGAGGAGAAAGCGTGGCTGGAAGTGCTGGATCAACCGCTGGTATGTCGTGGCCGCGGCGTGATGGAACTCGTCCACGACGATGTAGTCGAAGGCGTCCGGGGGGAACTGGCCCAGGTGGCGGGGCCGGCCGAGGGTCTGGATCGAGGCGAAGAGGACGTCGGCTTCGGGGGTTTTCTCGTCGCCGGTGTAGAGACCGAGGCCGGCGGTCGGGCGAATTCGGCGAAAGGTCTCGAGCGCTTGACCGAGGATCTCTTCGCGGTGGGCCACGAACAGCACCCGCCGGAACTCTGGCCGATTCGTGTCGAAGGCGGCGAGCCAGGTCTTGCCCAGGCCTGTTGCGAGCACGACGAGACCCGCGGCGTTGCCGTCGGCCCGCGTCCGTTCGAGCGCGGCGAGGGCTTCTCGCTGCACGTCATGCGGTTCGGGCGGAGGCAACGGCTCCGGGAGCAGGTCGACGGTCCGTGTCAGTTCCGATGGTCGCCGGGCTTGGTAGCGGGCCACCCAGGCGGCATCGAGCGCGGTCGTGTTCGGGTGGCGGAAGAGCGTCTCGAACGCTGCGGTGACGGTACCGAAGCCAGCCCGATCCCGGCTGGGGACGATGCGGTAGTTCCACTCGATGCCGCGACCCAGGGCCAGCGCGGACAGATTGGAGCTGCCAACGAAGGCGACGGCGTCGCCGTCGGCGAGGTGCAGGACGTAGGCTTTCGGATGGAAGCTCTCGCCGGCGGTCTCGAACACGCGGAGCTCCACCGCGCCCTGGGTCTGACTGGCGAGCGTGGTCAGGTCGAGCAGGCGAAGCAGCGCGACCGGCTCGGTCACGTCAAGGTAGTCACCCGTCAATACGCGCAGCCGCCCGCCTCGCCGCACGACGTCCTTGAGGTGCTCATCGATCGCCACCAGGCCCCGCTCGAGCACGAAGGCGACCGCGATGTCGACGCGAACGGCCGTGGCCAGATGGGCTCGGAGATGCGGAAGCAGCGGATCGTCTCCCCCGTGCACCAGCGCCTGCCAGTGCGGGGGGCGCACGGTGGCCGGAGACGATAGTCCACCGGGGGTGGTCGGCGAGAGGACGGCATAGGACTCCGCGGCCGCCTCCCGCACCATGCCGGCGTAATCGGCCTTCTCGGGGATGACGTGCCGCACCCCACCACGCGGGGCGGGCACATCGCCGTGGTACCGAGGGATCACATGGACGTGGAGATGGAAGACCGTTTGCCCGGCGGCGGGGCCGATGTTCACGCCGAGGTTGTAGCCATCGGGCTGATGGACCCCCTCTATGGCCGCCCGGGCGTCGGCGACGACGGCCATCAGCTCCGCGCGTTCCTCGTCGGTGGCCTCGAACCACGACGCCACATGCCGGCGAGGGATGATCAACGCGTGGCCCGGGGAGACGGGAAACTGGTCCCAGAGGCCGAGGACCAGGCGCCCACGATGGAACAGCCGATCATCCGGCGGGTTGCAGAAGGGGCATGCGGGGGCCGTCATGTGCGATCGGGTATTGGCAACGCGCTGATCTCGAACCGTCCGGAGAGCCCGGCTGCCACGCACGCGGCACAGCGCCACTGCCGGACTGGACGCCACGCCGTCCTTTGAAGCTGGCAGACCGGACAGCGGTGGACGTACCGCCGTCTCCGACCCGCGGCACGTTGAGACGGCAGGGATGGCGCCGACCAGGGGATCCGCCGTCGCGGCTCGAATCCTGCGACGCGGACCAAGGCCCCCCACTCGGGACCATGAGGCTGACAGTCGCGACCGTGGAGATCGCGGGCGGCGAGGTGGGCGAGCTCGTGGCAGAGCACCTCGAGAAGAAGCGTGAGCGGCGCCCCCGCAAGCTCTGCGGATACGCGCACCACGCGGCGCTCGAGATGAACCTGTCCCAGCGACCGGCGAAACCGGCGGCTCCACTCGACTCGCACGGTCTGCTCAAAGCCTGGGAGCCCCCAGCGGCCCGCGCAGTCTCGCAGCAGATCGTGAATGTTCGTCTCAAGCATTCCGCCGTGGGTCGGCGTCATGCTCAGGAAGCTAGCACAGTCTGGGTATGGGACAGTCCAGCCAGGTCGGGCGACGCCTCAACGGGAGCTGGGGTCACCTGTCCTGTTCGCTGGAGGCAGCGGGAGACGCGCCCCCGGGGCGGTGCCCGCGCGCACCGAGGCTTTGCTAGGATACCGGCGTGCGCGCCTTCGTGGCGGTCACGGACAAGGACTGGTACCAGTTCCTGGCGGCGCGGCCGAACCTGGACGAGGTCAATTTCTGGCAGCCGGGCGGGAACCGCAGGTTCCAGGCGCTGAGCCCTGGCGAACCGCTCCTCTTCAAGCTTCACTACCCGGACAACGCGATCGTCGGCGGAGGGTTCCTCGCTCACTCGTCGCTGATCGAGGCCAGCCTTGCCTGGGATGCGTTCGGCGAGAAGAACGGAGCCGGGTCATATCCCGAGATGCGCCGCCGCATCGAGCGTTACCGACGCGCTACCAGTGATCCGCGCGCGAGCTACCAGATCGGGTGCATCATCCTGGTCGAGCCCTTCTTCTGGCCTCCGACGGACTGGATCCCGGCACCGGCAGACTTCAGCCGGAACATCGTCCAGGGCAAGACCTACGACCTGCGTACCCCTACCGGGGCCCGCCTATGGCAGGAGGTCATGGGGCGGCTGCGCGCTGGCCGCGGCGGGCAGGTGGCCGAACCGGATGAGGCGGTCCGTCGCCGGCGTATCGAGGTGCTGCAGCGGCTGGGCCAGGGGGCCTTCCGCATCCTGATCACGGACGCCTACGAGCGGCGCTGCGCGATCACGCGCGAGAAGGCCCTGCCCGTGCTGGACGCGGCCCACATCCGGCCGGTGGCGGACGGGGGGAGTCACCGTCTCGACAACGGTCTTCTGCTAAGATCCGACGTCCACACTCTGTTTGATCGGGGCTACATTACCGTAACTCCCGAGCACCGTGTCCGGGTCAGTCGAAGGCTGAAGGCCGACTTCGACAACGGCGAGCACTACTACCAGCTCGAGGGCAGCGCGCTCTGGCTCCCGCGACGTGCCGAGGCGCAGCCGCGTGGTGAGCTCCTCGAATGGCACGCTGATACGGTGTTCAAGGGCTAGAGCGAGCAGGCGCAGCTCAGCCGTACAAGGCAGAACGCCAGATTTAGAAAGGTCGAAGCCCGCATGAGCGACTCACTGCTGATCCAGTACATTCGAGACCCGTGCAGCCTTGCTGCTAAGGACCTGCCGCGCGTGCTTGGCGAGATCGAGTGCCTCCGGGCTGAACTCTGGTCGGCGCTGTGCGCCGCGGCCGCGACTACGTGCGGACCTACACCAACGCGCTCGGGCGACATTGGATTCCTCACCGTGGCGGAGGTCGCAGCCAAGCTGAAGTTCTCGCGCGGACACGTCTACGAATTGGTGCGGCAGGGCCGCCTTCGGGTGGTTCGCACTGGCCGATCCGTCCGTGTGCCCATCGATGCGCTGCGAGACTTGGACACGACCGGTGTGGCCGGGGCAATTGATCTTGAGGACACCGCGACCCTATCGTCGCGGCGTCGGGGACGTGGCGGTCGAACGCCTCCGCCACATGTCGATACGGATGCGAGGGCATCCAAGACGTCACCGTCGTCGCCACGAGGGCGAAGGGGCTTGTGAAGGAAAGCGAGGACTTGGCCGACAGGCAGGCGTCGCATGTCGCCGCCGGCCGGCCGGCGGAGCGCAGGAGTCCTGGCCCTCGACCCTCAGTACGCGCCAGCCAGGACCGTACGCTTGATTGACCTGGTCGGTCCGCGCAGCTAAGCTCACGCCACCTGTCCGACCGGTCCCGGCTCCGCCCGCTGGGAGGGCGTCGCATGCAGTGTTCCCGGTGCCAGTACGACAATCCCCCGGGCATGAAGTTTTGCGGGGAGTGCGCCGCGCCGCTTGCCTCGAAGTGCCCGTCCTGTGGCGCGGCCAACCCGCCTGAGCACAAGTTCTGCGGCCAGTGCGCCGCGCCGCTCCGGATGACCCCCGCCGCCAAGTCCGCCGCCCCCGAGTCCTACACCCCGAAGCACTTGGCCGAGAAGATCCTCACCTCCAAGTCTGCGCTCGAGGGTGAGCGCAAGCAGGTGACGGTCCTCTTCGCGGACCTCAAAGGCTCGATGGAGCTGCTGGCCGACCGCGATCCCGAGGAGGCGCGGAAGCTCCTCGACCCCGTCCTCGAGCAGATGATGGAGGCCGTCCATCGTTACGAAGGCACGGTGAACCAGGTCATGGGCGACGGGATCATGGCACTCTTCGGCGCGCCCCTCGCCCACGAGGACCACGCGGTGCGGGCGTGCTACGCGGCGCTGCGAATGCAGGAGTCCGTCAAGCGCTACGCCGAAGGCGTCCGCCGCTCAGAGGGTATCCTGCTCCAGATTCGTGTCGGCCTTAACTCGGGCGAAGTCGTCGTCCGAAGCATCGGCTCCGACCTCCACATGGACTACTCCGCCATCGGCCAAACGACTCACCTCGCCGCCCGCATGGAGCAGATGGCCGCGCCCGGATCAATCCTAATCCCACCCGAGACACTTCGCCTCGCCGAGGATTACATGCAGGTCAAGCCGTTGGGCCCTATGCCGGTCAAGGGTCTGCCTGGTCCGATCGAGATCTACGAGATCACCGGGGCCAGCCTAGTACGATCGCGATTCCAGGCCGCCAGCATTCGCGGCCTTACTCGCTTCGTCGGCCGAGATGTCGAAATGGAGCAGCTCAGCCAGGCCCTCGATCTAGCTCGCGCCGGTCATGGTCAGGTTGTCGCCGTCGTCGGCGAGCCCGGCGTCGGCAAGTCCCGTCTTTACTGGGAGTTCGCCCACTCCCACCGGATTGAGGGATGGTTTGCTCTGGAAAGTCGCTCCATCTCCTATGGCAAAGCCACCAGCTACCTTCCTGTCATCGATCTGTTGAAGGCCTACTTCGAAATCGAGGCACGCGACGAACGCCGGCGTATGCGCGAAAAAGTGACCGGCAAGGTCCTCGGTCTCGACGAAAGTCTGCGCCCATTGCTGCCACCGCTCCTGGCCCTCCTCGACCTTCCCGTCGACGAGACTGCCTGGCAGGGGCTCGACCCTTCCCAACGCCGGCAACGCACGATCGACGCAATCAAGCGGCTCCTCCTCCGCGAGACGCAAGTACAACCGCTAATCGTTATCTTCGAGGATCTGCATTGGATTGACTCCGAGACGCAGGCCGTGCTGGAAAGCCTGGTGGAGAGCCTACCAACCGCCCAGCTGCTTTTGCTCGTGAACTATCGCCCCGAGTACCGCCATTCGTGGGGGAGCAAAACCTACTATCGCCAGCTCCAGGTCAACCCTCTACCGGCCACCATCGCCGACGATCTCTTAAGATCCTTGCTCGGCAACGATCCGAGTCTTCGGGCGCTTGTTCCCCTGCTCATCCGGCGCACAGAGGGCAACCCCTTTTTTCTGGAAGAGAGCGTGCGAACCCTCGTCGAAACCGGCGCGCTGGTTGGAGAGCCTGGGGGTCGACGGTTGGCAAGAGTTCTTCCCGAAGTCCAGGTGCCAACGAGCGTGCAGGCTGTGCTCGCGGCGCGAATTGACCGGTTGGCCCCCGAAGACAAGCGGGTGTTACAGGCTGCCGCGGTCATCGGCAAGGATGTGCCGCTTGCGTTGCTGAGCGCCATCGCCAATGCCTCGGAAGCCGAGTTGCGGCGCAGCCTCGCGAACCTCCAGACTGCCGAATTCCTCTACGAGACGCAGCTTTTCCCCGATCTCGAGCTGACCTTCAAGCATGCGTTGACCCACGAGGTCACGTACGGCAGCTTGCTCCACGAACGGCGTAAGGACCTGCACGCCCGGATTGTGGACGTGATCGAGCGTGCGTACGTTGACCGACTCTATGAGCAGGTGGAGCGTCTCGCGTACCACGCCGTCCGAGGGGAGCGGTGGGAGAAGGCTGTTCACTACTTGCGGGAAGCGGGCCGGAAGGCCTCGGTCCAGTCGGCTAACTCCGAAGCAGTCGGCTATTTCGAGCAGGCGCTCTCTGCCCTTCTTCATCTCCCACAAACCGACTCGGAGATGAGACAGGCAATAGACATTCGGCTAGATCTCCGAAGGCCGCTCTATGTACTCGGTGAGATGGAGGCAATAGGGAAGCTGCTGTCCGACGCAAAGCAGCTGGCAGAGATGCTCAAGGACCCTGTCCGCAATGCCTGGGTAACCACCTGGCTCGCCAGTCATCTCCACGCGCTCGGAAGAGCAGAGGAATCACGCCAGCTGAGTGAGGCCAACCTCGCGCTCGTCGAGACAATCCCCGATGTCGACCTCGCACTCAGAGTCGAGGCGATGATGCGGGTCGGCTACTCGCGGACCGCGGCGGGATCCTACGGGAATGCAGCGCCGCCTCTTCGCGCTGCAATCGAGTTGATTAAGTCGTCTACCAAAATGGAGGAGAGCCCGCTACATCTGCCTTGGTCGGTGCCGCTGGGGTGGCTGAGCGCCTTGTGCGCCGAAGTCGGCGACTTTGCCGAGGGATTCGAATGGGCTGACTCTGCTGCCCGTGTTGCCAAAGAGTTCGATGTGGCCTTTGGGCATGTACATGCGGCTTGGGGTGTCCTCGTTCTACGAGTAACGCGAGGGACCTTGCAAGAGGCTATCGAACAAAGTGCCTGGGCTCTGGCCCTCTCTCGAGAGCAAGTGCGAGGCCTTCTTCCCTACATTCTGCAATGGGTTGGTTATGCGATGGCGCTGGCAGGGCGCGCCGGCGAGGGCGGCGACCTTCTCGAGGAGGCTCTTCAAGCTCGGGACACACAGCGGATCGGGATGTTCCGGTCCCTAAATCTGGCGCAACTGGCCCACGCATGTCTGCTGGCCGGTGATCATTCCAAGGCACTCAGAACTGGAGAGGAAGCCCTGGAGAGTGCCCGAGAGCGCGGCGAGCGGGGACAAGAAGTCCATGCGCTTCGCGTACTCGCAGAGGCTGCCGCAGCATCGGTACCCCAAGTTGCCGGACGGGCCGAGGGTTTCTACCACCAAGCCCTTATCCTTGGGGACGAACTCGGCACACGCCCGCTCGTAGCCCACTGCAACCTTGGCCTCGGCAAGCTCTACCAGCGCACCGGCAAGCCGCATGGGGCCCAGGAGCACTTTACGACCGCGACGACGATGTACCGCGAGATGGGCATGACGTACTGGCTGGAGAAGGCGGAGGAAGAGATGAAGGAGCTTGGATGGTGACAGCCCCGACGGAGGAGAGGACATGCGACCAGAGAAGATCACGGTGGAGTTCCTTGACGCCTTCGCGGAAGCGTTCAACCGGCACGACGTGAAGGCGATCCTGGCGGCTATGACGGAGGACTGCGTTTTCGAGGCGAGCGCTGGCCCGGACGTGTGCGGGCGGCGGTACGAGGGCTGGAGGGAGGTCGGTAAGGCGTTCGCCGAGGTCTTCGAGACGTTCCCGGATGCCCAGTGGCGGGGCGCCCGGCACTTCTTCGTTGGGGATCGTGGGCTCTCCGAGTGGACCTTCAGCGGGACACGGGCGGACGGGACGCGGGTGGAGGTCACGGGCTGCGACATCTTCACCTTCCGCGACGGCAAGATCGCCGTGAAAAACTCGTATCGCAAGCAGCGGATGTAGTCGGAGCGGATGCCTGTGGATGGCAGCCGGGTAGCGAGTCTGCGCCTTCGGTACGCAGGGGAATGAGCGCCATTGTCGCCTGGCTCGATCGGCTGGGGCTCAGCAAGTATGCCTCTGTGTTTGTCGATAGCGATGTCGACCTCGAGGTCCTGCGGAAGCTCTCCGAAGCAGACTTGCGGGAGCTGGGGCTGCCACTCGGCGCCCGAAAGAGGATCCTGCAGGCACTGGCCGAGCCTCGCGAAGAGGAGCCAGCTGCTCCCACGTCGCAAGCAGGAAGGCGGGACGCCGTCCCATCGGCGGGTCCCGAACGGCGACAGATCACGGTGATGTTCTCCGACGTGGTGGGCTCGACAGCGCTCGCGGAGCAGGTGGATGTGGAGGACCTCCGCTCGCTCGTGCTTGCCTATCAGCAAGCGTGCGCCGCCGCGATCGAGCGGTACGGCGGGCACATCGCGCAGTATCTCGGCGATGGCGTACTGGCGTATTTTGGCTATCCGCAGGCTCACGAAGACGACGCGGTGCGCGCGGTCCGTGCTGCCCTCACGATCATCGACCGAATGCGAGAGACCAACGCGCGGATGGTGGCAGAGCATGGTGTCGGCCTGGAGATCCGGGTTGGCATCAATACCGGGCTCGTCGTGGCGGGAGAAATGGGTGCGGGCGGGACGCGTGAGCAGCTGGCCGTCGGCGAGACGCCCAACGTGGCCGCTCGTGTCCAGGGACTCGCGGACCCGAACACGGTGGTGGTGAGCGAGGCGACCTGGCGCTTGATCGAGGGGTTTTTCATCGCCGAACCGCTCGGGCCGCAGGCCCTGAAGGGCGTGAGCCGGCCCATAGCGACATACCGGATCCTGACGGCGACGGACGCGGCCAATCGCTTTGAAGCTCGCCTCGCCCGGTCGCTGACGCCGCTGGTGAGCCGAGACGTGGAGCTGGGCTTCCTCGAGCAGCGGTGGGATCGAACGAGCGACGGCGAGGGCCAGGCGGTATTGCTCCAAGGCGAGGCGGGCATCGGCAAGTCCCGCCTGGTGCGCGCGTTTCGTGAACGACTGGAGCCGGGCACCTACCAGGCCATCACGCTCAGTTGTTCCTCGCACTACCAAGCGAGCGCTTTCTATCCGGTCGTTGATCAGCTGGGTCGCGCGCTGGGGCTGGCGGCCGATGACAACCTCGGCGCCAGGCAGGAGAAATTGAGCGCATTTTTGAGGCGCCTCGGGCTGCCAGTCGAGCGAGTGGCTCCCGTCCTAAGCACCCTTTTGGGCTTCGCCGGGGAGGACGCGGAACCCAGTGCACGAGCGGATCCCGCGCAGGTCCGGCGCGACACGCTAGACGCGCTCGTGCAGATCGTCGCTAGTCTGTGCCGGGAGCACGCAGTCCTGTTCGTGGTAGAGGATGCACACTGGATCGATCCCTCGACCCAGGACCTGATCGGGCATCTGATGGACGGAATACAGACTCGGCGCGTCATGATTGTCCTGACAGCGCGCCCGGAGTATCGGGCTCCGTGGGTTGGGATCGCCCAGTTCAGCACCCTCTCGCTGAGCCGGCTAAGCCGGCGCGAGACGGAGGCGATGATTCGTCGCGTTGCCAGCGCTGATCTCTCGCCCGAAGTGCTCTCGCAGCTGGTGTCGAGAACCGACGGTGTACCCTTGTTCATCGAAGAGCTGACGAGATCCGTGTTCGAATCGCACGGGGCGCCCGCGTCCGCGCTCACCGTGCCAGCCACGTTGCAGGAGGCGCTGACGGCGCGGCTTGATCGGCTGGCGCCGGTCCGTGACGTGATCCAGGTGGCTGCCCTGCTCGGCCGGGTGTTCGACGTTGACGTCGTTCAGGCCGCGACGGGTCTTAATCGCAGCGAGCTCGAGCGTTCACTCGCCGAACTCACAGAGTCAGGCCTGGTCTATCGACGCCCACAGCAGCACGGCCAAGCGTTCGAGTTCAAGCATGCCCTGATCCAGGAAGTCGCACTCAACACGCTCGTACGCCAGCGCCGGGCGATTCTGCACAGCAGAATCGCGGATGCGCTGGAACAAATTCGTCCCGAAATGGTGCAACGGCAACCGGAAGTGCTCGCGTATCACCTGCAGGAAGCAGGACTCGACCAGCGGGCGTGGGTATTCTGGCGGGCAGCCGGGGATCTCGCCGCCCTGAGTTGCTCGAGCCGCGAGGCTGTGACCCATTTTACACGGGCGGTGGAGTGCCTGAAGCGCGTGGGCCCAGGTGTCGCCGCCCACGAAGCGGAAGCCAACATTCACCTCGGACTGGCAGCGGCGCTGATGCAAACCGACGGCTACCGGTCGGAGAAACTCACGCGTGCTGTCGAGGCCGCTCAGCTTTCGGCACGGGCCAGCGGATCAGCGTCACTGCAATGGCGCGTCGCGTTCCGGACAGCGCCCCTGTTCTACAGCACGGGCCGGAACGGTGAATACTTGGCGACAGTTGAAGAGCTGAATCGGTACGAGTCTGGTGATGAGGATCCGTGGCTGCGGGCGAGCATTCTGACAACAAAAGGCATCGCTCACTTTAACCGTGGCGAATACGACGCGGCGTGGCGAAATCTCCACGCGGCGGTCAAAGTCGTTGACAATCTGGCGGGCAGCGACCCAGTCCGGATCGGCGGAGCTGAGCTGGCTATCGTGGTTCGTTCGTACGTCGTGCAGTGCTTGTTGAACCTGGGCCGGCTCGACGACGCCTTGGACGCGGGACTCCAAGCGGAGCGGATAGGACGTGCGCTAAATGATCGGTTTTCACTAGCCTGGGCGCTTTTGGTGAGCAGTCGGGCGCACCACAACATGGGGCACTACCAGAAGGCTCTGGCCGATGCCGATGAGCTCGTTGCGTTGAGTCGAGAGGAGGGGTTCGCGGCTCGGGTTGGAAACGGCCTCATGCGGCGGGGCGCTGCACGGGCATTCCTCGGTCAACTCGACGATGGGATTGATGACTTTCGTGAGGGTCGAGAAATCTGGCGCAGGTCCGATGTTGTGTTCCATTCTGCGGAGCATGCAAGTGAGTTGGCAGGACTGCTCTTAAGGGCGGGTAGGGTGGCTGAGGCGCGGGTTCTGATGGAGGACGTGGACGCTTTGGTCGCCGGCACGGACGAGGCCGCCTGGCTGGCGGAATGCGAACGCATCCGCGGCATGATTGCCGTGGCCGAGGGTGATCTTGCCGGCGCTGTGCCTTGGCTGGAGGCAGCGATCAGCACTGCGCGCCGTCAGGGCGCGCTGCTGCTCGAACTGCGGGCCACGGCCCGTCTGGCGGAGGTCTTGGCAACGCAAGGGCATCAGGCAGATGCAGGACGCCGACTGGGCGGGATCTACCGCTCGTTTACTCAGGGGCCGGCTGCGCCCGATTTGCAGGATGCGAAAAAAGTACTTGAACAGGTTCTGGGGTAAGCCTTCGCAGGGCGAGTCGCACAATCGGCTGGTTCCACTTTGGTTCCAACTCACGGGAATGTGTCGTGACGCATGAGGATATCACCAGCCTAGGGAGTTCCACTTTCACGCGGAGATGGGTTGTCGTTGGTCTTCGTGCGTAGCTCCTGGTCCCGACTCTTAATCAGCGGGTCCAAGGTTCGAGTCCTTGACGGCCCACCAATCGAATCGGCCACTTCGGGATCACCCGGGTGGCCGATTTGGCTTTTTGACCCCGTTTGGTCCCAAATCTGGCTCCAAATCGGGCCGGAAACCGCCTCTGCAGCCGACGCCACCGCACGCAGGTGAGGCGATTGTGCTGGGGCCCGGGGAGCCCCACGGCGCCCGCGTTGACTGTTCTCCGTCGTCAAGAAGGGGACCCCAATCCGGGCTGGGTGGATGAAACGCGTGGGCAGGGCTGCGTGACGGTGAAAAGTGGTTGGGACGGCGGATAGGGAGATAGCCACCCCCCTCC